>SDBV01009065.1_pt1 | contig 13295 bp, 12 predicted proteins | sample 2277081 | NCBI WGS metagenome assembly SDBV01 (sample SAMN10402039, study PRJNA504765) | marine sediment metagenome | isolation source: marine sediment core GS10_PC15, 223 cmbsf | place: Arctic Ocean: Southern Knipovich Ridge | collected 2010
TTTCCATACTGCTCTTTCCAATCCAAGGTATGTAATCCTATATCATACTCTTTTGGAATCTCATAAAATAATTTAGGGTAACTTTCAATTTTAGCATCAGCATCTATCCAAACCAAAGGAAACGGATAATTTTCTTTTAAAGCTTTTTGCATAAAATCTATTTTTTGTCTAAGATTTTTTAAACGATTATGTGTATTCTTCATTGGTAAGATGTAATAAGGAAGATTAAACAATAATAATGAAGGCAATAAATGAGAATTCATAACGTCTTCATAATATCCCTCGGTATAATAAGAAATGTAAATTATATTATTCATTTAAATATGCCCTGTATTCCTTCAACATCTGCTCATAACTTTCTGGAAAATTATAAGTAAATTTAGTATGATATGTATTTATTAGAGACTTATCAATACTTTTAATGTAATCAGGAATAATTTTTATATCCTTTCTTTCCCAAACTTTATTAATTAAATTTAAAAGGTCAAATTTTGAAATAGAATAATTAGGAGCTAATTGATATAATCCTGTTAAATTAAAAGGACTATCTATTATTTGTTCTATAGCTTTAGCCAATTCTAAGGTAGTTATACCTGACCAAATAGCATTAGTATATCCCCTAACTCTTCCTGTTTGTCTCATAAACCATTCAAATAAACCCGTTCCATTTTTCTTTAATTCTCTTCCTATTATAGACATTCTAATAGTCAAGTCTTTATTATTATTTATTTCTCCCAAAGCTTTACTTTTGCCATAAAAATCAATAGCATCGGGGTTCTCGAAATCAAAATAATTACCATTATTTCCAGAAAAAACACAATCAGTGCTTAAATGGACAATTTTAATATTACTTTTTTTCGTTACCAATTCTAACAAATGAGGAAAATAACTATTAATGTAACTTGCTTTAGCTGGATTTTCTTCACAATCCTTTACTAAAAGCCCAATACAATTAATAACTATATCTATTTTTCTTTTGAATAAGTCATAAGTAATAAACTTACTTAACTCCATTTGATTCTCTACATCTATAAGTATAGTTTTTTTATTTATTATAGTTCTTGAAGCATCAAATACCCGATATTTATTTAGAGAAGATAAATAATTATAAATAGTATGACCAGCCATACCAGAACTCCCAAGTACCATTATTTGTTTCATACTAAAAATCCTCCCTTCTTTAATAGTTCTTTAATTTGTTTTTTATTCATTGCGTTTTGAGTAGAGTTGTATTCTTTAAAAGTTACTTTTTTTAATTTCTTAATAGGCTTGTTTATATCCAAATTAATTAAGTAATAATTTTTTCCGTATTTGTAAGCATTAGGAGTTTCGTGCTTAGAAATTAAAACTTCGTTTAATTTTTCTCCAGGTCTTATTCCCATTATCTCTATTTTAGTATCTTTATTGCCATAGTGGTCTTTCAAAACTTCGGCTAAATCAATAATTTTACATGAAGGCACTTTCATTACAAATAATCCCCCATTTTTTTTACTTTCTATCGCCACAAATAAAAGTTTAATAGCCTCAGAAAGAGTTAAAAAGTATCGAGTCATTTTTTTATCAGTAATAGTTATTTTATTAAAGCGTTTAATTTGGTCTATCCAAAAAGGAACTACAGACCCTGCTGTACCTAATACATTGCCTCCCCTTACTACCATAAATTTAGTATTATCACTTAACCTAGAAGCATTAAGAGTAAGCTTTTCTCCTATGGCCTTAGTCATGCCATAGGTATTAATAGGAGATACTGCTTTATCCGTAGAAACATCTACCATTATTTTTACACCACAGTCGATAGAAGCTCTTATTATATTTCTAGTACCATTTATATTAGTTTTAATAGCTTCGTAAGGGAAATCTTCTGCTAAAGGAACGTGTTTAATTGCTGCAAGATGAAAAACATAATCTACTCCTTTACAAGCAAATTTAAGTTTACCATAATCTCTTACGTCTCCTATCTCTATTTTTATACGAGAATCATTAAACTTTCTTTTCATGTCTACTTGATTAAATTCATTACGAGCTAATATTTTAATTTCTTTAACTTTTTTCTTTAATAGTTGAGCTGCCAGTTCTCTACCCCAAGAACCAGTTCCTCCTGTAATTAAAATTACTTTATTTTTAAAGGTCATTACATTTCTCCTAATATTATTTTTACAACTATTGAACTAGTCGGTTTTAAATATTCTTCAGGAATACCCAAAAGAGGCAAATCTTTCACTACTTCAAAAGACTTTAATATATTTTCAGTTTTAGTTCCGCATAAAATCATTTGAGAATATTCTAATAATTCCGTTCTTTCTGTTTCATGTCGCAATACTAAACAAGGAACTCCTAACAGTGCAGCTTCTTCGCACTCTCCACCAGAATCGCTTAGTATTGCTACAGAATATTTCATGAGATTTAAAAAACTAGTATAATTAAAAGGCTTACATAATTCTATGTTTTTATGAGTAAACATCTCTTCTATTTTTTTATCTTCTTTAATTTTTGTTTTTAAAGAAGGATGTACACTTAATACTATATTATAGTTTTTTGCCATTATTTTTAAGGCTTTTGTTATTGTTTTTAATTTTTCAATATTATTTATGGTTTCATTTCTATGAAGAGTCATTAAAATATATTTATCTTCTCTTATTGGATAAATACTAGGGTAATATTCTTTTACTAATTCTCCCAAAGGATTTCCAGAAACTATAATTTCACTAGGAGACCTCCCTTCTTTTAATAAATTTTCTCTACTTCTTTGACTATAACATAGTAATTTATTTGACATAGTATCAATAGCTTTTCTATTAATTTCTTCTAATATATCTGCATTAGCCCTATTGCCACTTTCATTATGAATAATTTTAAATCCTAATCTTTTAGCAATATACGCAGATGCAAAAGCCCCATTCACATCTCCTAAAATATTAACTATAGTATATTTAGGATGAAAATCTTTAAGTAAAGATTCTACATTAAGCATACACTGTCCTATAAACTGATGATTCGTTAGTCTTTTTTTAATGTTAAATATATAATCTGGTTTTCTTAAATTTAAATCTTTTAAAAATATATTATATAGATTTTTATCATAATTTTGCCCTGTAAAGACTAGAATATGATTTTTACCTAAATATTTATCTAACTTTTTAATAATTAAACACTGTCTAATAATTTCTGGACGAGTACTTAAAATAGTTAAAATTTTAACTCCTTCTACTATATTTTGAAAATATTTTTCAAATTTTTGTTCATTTTTATATGTTCTAGTATGACATTTTATACATAAGGTTATACCATTGTTAATAACATTAGCCAATTCAGGATACTTTTCTACAGTTCTTATATGATGAGCATGTAATTTTCTTTTCTTTTTATTACAATCTTTGCATGTATAATTATCTCTTTTTAATATCTTTTTGCTCCAAGAGGCTTTAACTAATCTGCTTCTAAATCTCTTATTTTCTTCTGTAATGCCCCCTTTCCAAGCAGCGTTTAATTTACCTATTTTAGATTTGCTTATTTTATCGGCTACTCCTGGTCTTAAAGAAAGAGGAATATAACTTTCTTTTTTGATTTCTTTATTCATTATCCTTCTTCTCGTTTTTCTAAATTTATTAGACATTTTTTTACCTCTATTCCAAGATGTTTGTCCTTTTTTAAAAGAACCAGAATTCGATTTATAGTTTATAGAAGACCCTTTTTTGAAATTTATTACTTCTCCTCCTGCTATAATATATTTTCTAATGGTTCTATTTCCCATATTGTACTTTTTAACTAACATTCTTATAGATGGAACTTTATTATATTCTTTCGCTATCTTTTTAGCTAATTTTTTATCCATTTAAATCTCCCTTGTAATATCTCTTTAAAAGCTACGGGATATACTTGTATTGTTTTTTTCTTCAAATCATAGAGATACCCATAATATTGATTTTCAGGTTTATAATAGCTAGTTTGTAAAAGATTACCATCTATAAAACAACAAGCTATGGCGGTTGTAGAATTTAACAGGTCTACTGATGCTCTTGCATCCTCTGAAAAATAAACTGGTGGGTTAATTACTTTACAATAAATTTCGTTATTGAATTTACTCATTATCATAGTATAAAAATCTCCTATCCATAAATTCGATTCTATTCTCACTGGATTAGCAGTATTGTCTTTTACCCCTGCCCAAGTTAAAAATGAAGGGCATTGGCATAGTTTATCTATTTTAGTAAAATCATGATGGTCAGAAAATACATAGAAAAAACTATCGGGTTCATTAAAATCCCAACAATTCAATAAATTTAATATCCTATCTATTGCTTGTTGTTTATCTGTTTTAAAAATTATAGAGTCGTGATATTGATTATATTTAATGAGATGAAAAGAATTCCCTTTTTTAGATTGTATAGTTTTAATATGCTGTTTATGATTATCGTAAAAAGGATTGTTTTTTATATCGTCTAATAAAAATAATTTTTTATATTCATACGTTTGTCTAAAATCATGAGCCTTACTAATAGGAACTGGACAGGAAGTAGATTTAATTAAAAACTTGTCATTACAAATAGTCTCATAAAACCACTCGCAATTATGCAAATATACCTTCCATTTCTTTTTATGTAATTTATGTGTCAGCATTTGATGTTTCCAAGGATAATTAACACTACCCCTCTTTTTATTTTGATAATGAGTTTCATATCCTATTCCTCCTTGCTCTAAATCAGAAGGCAATTTTCCAGTTAATAAAGAAATAACAGAAGTAGTAGTATAGCAATTGGTGATTTGGGGAATTACCTTTAATCCTTTTTGTTGTAAAAAATTAGTTAATTGAGAATTTTCAGGCAACGAGTCTATAAGCAAACAATAAATTTTCATCTTATTCTCCTAGCTAAAAACATAGAATAGCCATAATTCTCCATTTCTTTAGTAAATTTAGGTAATGGTATAAATCCTTCTTTGCTAGTTTTAAACACTTCGTAATTTCTTTCAGTTAAAAAATTATAAATATCTTCTAATTTTGTTCCATTCTCTTGCCAACATCCTCCGTATTCAAATTCAATGGCATCTATTTTACCTTCTTCTATTAATCTCTTTGCCCCTTTTACTACATCAAAATCTGCTCCCTCAGTATCTATTTTTAGTATATTGATTTTATCTATCTTTTTAAAACGACAGTAATTATCTAAAGTCTCGGTAGGTATAGATTCGAGAATTTTAGGAGTAGCATGTATGATGTTATTTTCAGTTTCTTTGCTACGTCTATGATAACCTGACAAGCCTGGATGTTCTTCATAAAAATAAAAAGGTCTGTTCCCTATTATATTTGAGATTGCAAAATTATTAAAAATTATATTTTCTTTATAGTTTCCCATTTTTTTTAATAATATTTTAAAAGTTTGAGGGACAGCCTCAAAAAAATGAACAGTAAGGCTCTTGTAATTATTTAAGGCTATACTTGACCATTCTCCATAATGAGCCCCCACATCAAAAATAACATCACCATCTTTAATATCATTAGCAATTACCAATAATTCTTGTGGCTCTATCAAATATAATTTATCTGTAAGATTAAGTTTTTTCATTTAATCCCCTAATATAATTGACTACATTTAATGTGGGTTTCCAGCCTGTTTTTAATAATTTAGAATTATCTAATTTAATAGTATCAACTTCAGTATTGCCAATTCCGAATGTCCATTTAACTTTAGATAATTTTACTAAATCTAACGTTTTATAAGTCTTAAACGTACCCACTTGATAAGGGCTATTTCCTCTTGCAGTAATTAATGCTTTTACTACATCTTTAACATAAATATAATCTCTCTCATTTTCTCCCTGATTAAATACTTGCATAGTCTTATTATTTTTAAGATGATAATCTATAACTCCTATTAATCCCATTTCATTACTACCATCTTGTCTTTCTCCAAATACATTGCTAAATCTAAATATAGTGTAATTTTTGCAATCGAGTTTAATTGTTAATTCATTTACTTGTTTAGAACACCCATAATAACTAATAGGACAATAAGGAGATTCTTCCGTAACTATATCTTGATTACCATATACTGCGCAGGACGAAGAGAAGATGAGATGCCCATCAGGTTTAAGCATTTTAGTAACTGTTTCAGTAGCCATAATATTATCTTCAAATTCTACTAAGCCTGTGGCTCTAGTATTTGCTTTTGCTGCTAAATGATAAATAATGTCAAACTTTATATCCCATTTAATATCTTGAATCCTTCTTCTAATAAATCTATAATCATAATAACTATTAGGAAAATTAGATACTTTACCAGTAGATAAGTCATCTACCACTGTAATTTTATAATCTTTATTTTTAATCAATTCCTCTAATAAATGAGAACCTATAAAACCACACCCTCCAGTTAATAATACGTTTTTCATCTAATACCTCCTTCTTCTATAAATCTATAAGGTAGTTCTTCATTAACTCCTCTATGCCCAGCCCCATAAATATTTTTAGTATCTATTATTTCTCCATTTAACCATTTATCATTTAATTCTTTACGAGTATAAGCAAATGTTTTTCCAAATGGATTAGTAGGGCACTCTGTTTGTACTTGATTAACAGGTATGTTAAGTATTCTAGTTTTCTTTAAACTAATTAAATACGGAGCAAAAAGATGTCTATTAGTATTAAATAAAAATTCTAAAGTATTAGGAGTTTGAAATTTAAAATCTTTAATAGTATCTCTATACCATTGCGTTTTATAAATAGTATTATTAACTGCTGCTGGATAACCCCAATCAGTAGAAGGGTCTGAATCAGCCCATTTCCACTTTAACAAATTATTTTCACAAGGTTCAAACTTAGGCAAATCACAAGATTTTTGAGTACCATAGCAATAAATAATATCTGTGGACATTCTTAATGAAACACCAGCTATATCTTTATTATATAAATCTAACATTCCTTCTACATCTACAGGTCTAATGAAGACATCATCATCACAAATAGCCAACATATATTTAGTTTTAATTTTATTATTAACAATATCCTTAGTATCAAATTCTAAATCTCCTGTAGTTTCAATGTAACTAATTGGAATTCCATAATTTTTTTGAACAACTTTATCATATCCTTTCTTAAATTCTGTATTGGTATAATCATATCTTACAAAAACATTCCCACAGTTTTTATTAAATCCATACTTAATACTTCTAAGCAATAAATCTACTTGGCAGGGTCTGTCTTTCGTCCAAATTAAAATATCTATTGGTGTAGGTTTATTAATTTTTGTTTTCACTTTAGTATAAGGTTCATATTTATTTTTTTCAAATTTTAATTCATGATAAATTTCTTTTTGTAATTCTGGACATCTTTTCATATCACTTAATTGATTAGTATCATTATAACAATAAAGAACTTTATCCAAACATTTCCTATGTTTATGCCCTGCTAATTCAATTAAAGGCAGAGACACCACGACATCTCCCGAAGTAGTATAATAATTTCCATTCTTATCTCTCAAATCTTCTTCTCGAATAGCTTTAAATAAAAAATATTTATAAGTTCTCAAATGACTAAATACATATCTTGCCATAGTCCTTCTATTAAAATCTTTTTTTATTGGTACGCACCAATTATAGCCATTTAATTTACAGATTTTATTGGTGGTAGCTAATTTAAATTGTCCCCAAGTTACCCAAATATTTTTTTGATAAGCGGTATTAACATACTCTAACACATCTTTTGAAGCTAACCAATCGTCTCCATCTAAAATTACTATTATATCTTCGTCATTTTTACAAATATATCTAATTCCTTTAACAGTATTTTCTAATGCACAAGATTTTTTAGTATTGTCTATGAATTTAAATTTATCAAATCCTTTTATTTCTTTTTTAATTATATCCGCAGTCTTGTCAGTCGAGCAATCATTAACGATAATAGCTCCGTATTTTTGATAAGTTTGGATTTTAATAGAATCTATACATTTCTTAATCCAATCTGACGAATTATAAACAGGAACTATTATACAAAATTTATTATTGTCCATAAACCTTCTTTATTGTTTTTCCCAATACATTAGTATAATTATTATAGTTGAGATGAGTTATTTCTTTAATATATTTCTTAGCTATATGATGACCTGCATACCAATGTAGTCCTATAGAATTAAAAGTATATCTGCCCATATTAGAGTAATTATAAATAGTAGGTATAACTAATGCATCATAAGCATATACTGTGGTTACTGGAATGTCTTTAACTGTGCCTTCTAATTCGTTAAACCTAGTTTCTATTTTTTCAATGCTTCCAAAGTCTTTATTCAATAAATTAACTCCTATACTTTGATAGTCTACAGGATTAAAATTTTTCTTAGCCTCTTTTAATATATAAACATAGTAAAGATTATTAGGGGCTGATAACATAAACCCCACAGAATGTCCATATTTAGGATGCAATGATATTAAAGTGGTAGCTTCTTCATTACCTTTTTCATTAATGTACATATCAGATACAGGTTTAAAAAACATAATATCCATATCTGACCAAAGACCGCCCTCAGTGCCGAGTAAATGCCATCTTAAAAAGTCTGACCTATATACTTCTTGTCTAGACAAATGAGTGCCTTCCAATCCTTCACACGCATTATCTATAAAATCAAAATTGACTTTAATTATTTCTATTTCTTTTATACTTCTTAAATTAGGGAAATAATCTACTCCTGTAAAGTCAAATGCACTTTGGGTATCCAGACAACGCCCCTTATAAGAAGTAGGGGGTACATAAAGTTTAATCTGCCATTCAGGATTATGTATTTTAAAACTTAAAATTGATAAATATCTTAAATAAGGTAACTTTTCATTACCCCAATAAAAATGAGCTACTTGCGGTATCTTTTTGAATTTCCATAGTTTTTCAGTATATAATTTGTGGTCAAAATAATTATTATAGTCTTTATCTAGTACCCCCCACTCTCTAGTCTTATTACTATACAATACCCCCGACTTACATTTATATTCGTATATTTTTTTATTGTATAAAAACATTTTCCTATTTTCTTCTATACCTTGTCGGTGTCTAGGATGATATAAATGTACTATAGTAGAATCTATAGTTTCGTATTTAATTCCGTAACATCTCATCCTTCTAATTAAATCAGTATCATCAAAAGCCCATCCAATTAAATCTTCGTCATATCCTCCTATACAGGTAAATTCTTCTCTGTGTAATCCTAGAAAGAAAGGAAGCGTAGTATGTAATTCTACCATATTATTTACTGTAAATTCTGGATTTACTTCTCCTTTAGTTTCTATTACATGAGTTAAATAATGGTTTTTTTGGTCATCCCACCCTTCAGGTTTTACCATTATCTTTCTTTTAGATTGTAATTTTTCTATAGTTTTTTTAACAGCAAATTTATCTAAATGAAATATTTCTGGGCAAGTAAGAATAATATAATCTGATTTAGCTTTTTTAACTCCTATATTTAAACAAAACCCTGGACATCTCCATATAATTTTCTCTTCGTTTCTATGTCCAGTATATATATATCTGATATTTAGTCTATCAGAATATTTCTTACATAACTCTTTAGTGCCATCGTCTATTCCGTCATTTAAAACTATTACTTCAAAAGGATAAGGGCTTTCTTGCTTTGCCAAAGAAAATAAACCCCAATTTAATAATTCTACTCTTTTAAAACAAGGTATTAAAATAGAAGCCATAGGCTTCACTACTTCTTTATTTATAGCCTCTGTAAATCTAGCTGTTATTTCTTTTCCTGTAAGCGGTATTCTGGGAGCTTTATTAGGTTCTTTTATTATAGAATATACTATAGTGTTAGGAGCTAATTTAGAAAAATTTACTTTATCAGAAGCTGTTGCCTGACCACCTGTAGAAGCGTGACAGTTGTTATCCAAAATATAATGATATAGATTATTAGGTCTAAGTTTATTATGAGTTACCATAGTTCCCAAAGACATTAAAGCAGAGGCATCTCCATTTATTACTATAACTTTCCTATCAGTATTTAAAGCCATACCTAGTCCAATAGCTAATGCATTGCCCATAGACCCCATCATATAAAAATTTAATGGTCTGTCCTTAATATTATAAAGCTCCCTACTAGTCATACCTGTAGATGTTATAATAATATCTTGGTCTTCTACGTTTCTTAATATTTTTTTAATGGCTTCGTTTCTATTCATTTTATTCTTTTAGTAATGTATAATTTTGATAATTTAATAATTTTAGCAATTCTATTGTAATCTTCCCCATAAAACTATGATGCTCTGGCTTAGTTCTTAAACTAATAAATAAAGGTATTGAAATATCATAAGGTTTTAATAATGAAGTTACAATATCAACAATATTTCCCAAACCACTATTTTGCATAAATACTTTAGGATTCTTACCTACTAACTTAGCTCCAACTGCTATGGCAATTGCTTCATCTTCTTTGGTGGCTATTATCGCCCTGTCATAATCTATTAAACCTTTAAATTTACTACAAGGCACTCCCACTATAAAATTGTAATCTTTTTCTTTAATTTTCATACTTGTCTTTTCTCCTTTTAGTCTCTTCTATCGGTGTTAAATTTCTAAATTCATCTAAACTGCAAATATCATTTTCTAAAGCTTTAGCATTTTTCTCCGTTTTTAATATTTTTAAAACTTTTTTTATCCCAAAAATCTTAGCTCTCTGAGTTTGATTGGCATAAATTATTACACTATATCCTGCATTAAATAACTCGGAGTTCGTTAAGTGTGCAAATGTTGAAGGAATTATTATTAAAGGGGTATTTGAACCCCACCGATTAGGTATCTTTAAAGCTTCCTTCCCTGTAACTTCTCTAGAGTGCATCAAAATTAAATCAGCCCCACATTCGTCATAATAATTAGCTCTTTTTAGAGCTTCTTCTTCTCCATACCCTCTAATTAAAGCTTCAGTCCTTGCTATCACTAATATATTTTTACTTGTTTCTTTGGCTACTTTTATTTTTGCTCCAAATTTTTCTATATCAGCTAAAGGAAGTTTACCTCCCCAAAGAGAATTAGATTTAGGAAATATATTATCTTCCATAGTAATTGCCGATACACCTAATCTATCAAATTCTTTAACTGCTCTCACTACTTGCTCTATTCCTCCGTAGCCAGTATCAACATCTACTATAACTGGAATATCTACTGAATCAACTATAGGTCTTACTATATTTATCATATCAGAAAGGTTAATTGTTTCATTATCTACTAAGCCCATTCTCGCACTAGATTCAAATGAAGATACCCAAATTCCATCAAATTCAAATTCTTCTACTAATTTGGCAGTAATAGCATCGTTGGCAGATACTATTACTAGTTTTTCTTTTTTCTTTAAGGCTTCTTTTAGGGAGTTTTTCTCATTTATTCCTTGTACTATTTTAGTAGTAGAAGTATAAGAATAATATGGTACTTGAATAACTTTAATACCCGATTCTTTTGCTTTTTGATATAAAGGAGGAAGCCAATCATCTCCATGAACTAATACTTTAATATTATAATAATGCAAATTAGAAAACATAGTAGGAGTTCTATATTCCATACAATCTTCTACAACTAAATCTACTTCTTTTATAGATTCTATAATAGCTTTTCTATCTTCATAAGTTATAACTGGAGCTCGTTTATATTTTTTAATAATGTCATCAGGATGAAGTCCTACTATAAGTCTGTCTCCATATTGTTTGGCTTTCTTAATAAGTTCTAAATGACCTCGATGAAATAAATCTCCAGCCATTGTTATATATACAGTTTTCATTTATTTTTTCTTTTTTTGACTTCTCTAGGATTTAAATTTTGTAAATAATCTTCTTTTTTTTCAATTCTCCAATCCTTACCATAAGTATATTCTAAAAACTTTTTAGGATTCTTAGGTACTTTAAATTTAGTATTTAGAAAATTTACTTCATCTAATTCATCAAAAAAATAAGCAGGATAACGCAAAGTATTATTGTATATCCATTCTTTATCTATTTTTTCAAACCAAAAAATATCTACTCTTTCTTTATTTCTGATAAAAAAGTCGGTTTTAATTCTACAATAAGAATTATCTACTATGGTAAAAGATAAATTTTCTAATTCGTTTTTTACCCATTTCATTTTCCAATGGTCATGCCTATCAGTACCAGCAAAACAAGCGAGGTCTAAATCGTAATCATGATTAAGAAAATGACCTTCTCTTATTACTCCTAGTAATCCTCCTCCAATTAACACAAATGGTATTTTATATTTATCTAATACAGTTTTTATAGCTAATAAATTTTCATTCATGGCTCTAATATTCATCGTTCCACCTTGACGAACTCCATTCTGCCATTCTCTTTTCCATTGAAATTCTTCTTTGCTCATTATTTATTCTCTTGGATTATTTTTTCAATTACTTTAATTAATGTTTTTTTAGTTACTTTTTTTATAGAATCATGAATTTTAGAATATAGTAAAGCTTTAGTTACTATTATTTCTGCGTTCAAATTTTTAGGTATTAAAGATAACATACTAGGATAAAAAGTTTCTCTTATTTCTTTAATAATTTTTTTAAAAGATTTAGAATTAAAATAATCGTTTAAATTAGGATAATTTATATACTCTATTAAGTATGGAAGCAATAATCCACATGCTATACCATGATTGATTTTATATTCAAGTGTTAAAACATAAGAAATAGCATGTATTAGATTTGTCTTAGTAATAGCGATTGCCTTTCCTGCATAATCCCCTGCTTTTACTAAAATATTTATTTTATTAGTATGTTTATAATGCTCAAATAATTTTAAACTTTGATACACATAATAGTTACTTTCTTTAGTCGCATATTTAGAAAAAAGAGCCTCTACATTATGAGATAACGCATCAAAATATGTTGACATTAAAACTTTGTAAGGTAATCTTATAACGTTTTTATAATCTTCTAAAATAGGTATTCTGGTTTTAACAGAAGTTTTTTTATTTTTTTTCCAAATAGCAGCATAAGGAGTCATTGATGCTCCTGAAGCAGTTGTTGGAATTGCTATACATCTACGATTACCTGCTATAATTTTAGCGGTATCTATAACACTGCCCCCTCCTACTCCAATAACAAAATCTTTTTTTCTTTTAATAATTTTTTTAGTAGGGGGTTTAGTAACCTCTAAAAAATCAACTTTAGAAAATCGAGTAGAAAGTTTTAATGCGTATTGATAAGTATGTGGGCTATGAATTATTAAAGCTGTATAGTTCATTTATTTTTTCTAGGTTTATAAGTTTTGGTTTTCATATTTTCATAAATAAGAGATAATCTATCTTCTATTGTTCCTGTACTCATCCA
>SDBV01009066.1_pt1 | contig 13290 bp, 10 predicted proteins | sample 2277081 | NCBI WGS metagenome assembly SDBV01 (sample SAMN10402039, study PRJNA504765) | marine sediment metagenome | isolation source: marine sediment core GS10_PC15, 223 cmbsf | place: Arctic Ocean: Southern Knipovich Ridge | collected 2010
TATCAAACTCAGGCTCGCCCGTTGGGCTACGCCCAGAGGGACAGATCCTTCGAACTGCCCTTCGAGAGCCTCAGGGCGACGTTTTAGCTCAGTCGCCTCAATTTTCAATCGACAATATACAATCTACAATTCCCATTGTCGTTCGCCTGGTGCTCCCTGCCTTTAGTGGGGTAAACAGGGCAACGGTCAGCGAAGAGCCGAACCCGCCCAACCGCACGGGCTTTAACCAGGAGGGCAATTGACTTAAGATGATAGTATCGATATATTCAGGCTGTAATCTGAAGAGGTGTATAGAAGTTTGGTCTTTTCAACAAATCAGCAAAAAAAGATAAGGTGTAAATAGCCCCCTTCAGATTTGATAACAACTCCGGCCTGGAACGCAGATGAAAACAAAATCGCATAGAATAAATCCTGGCAGACTAGCAGCGCTCATTCTGCCTGCCGTAGGGCTGCTTATGGGATTTAGTGGTTGCGCCCCAATGATTGTAGAGTATGACTCTAGCCTAGGTAATCGAAACGCTATCCGCTCCAGAGCAAATATTACCGTCTCTATTAAGGATCAAAACTTTTCCGTCCATTTTAAGAAACCAGAAACGAAAAGGTCTATAATCAATGCCATTACGCAAGATTTGAACAAAAATATATTTGTCTTCGGAGAAGAGGAAATAGACGTGTTCGTGAACGTAGAGAGACTCTCATATCGAGAAAATCCCTTGCTAGTAATTCTGACGGCACCTGTATTCCCACTCTGGTTTCTGGGTATGCCTGTGGGTGAGGGAGTTGGAGGTGCCGATGTGTCATTGGAAATTCAAACGATTGAAGGTGGCTTCATCGGTTCGTATCGATCTGAACAAACCATTTCTAAATGGTATAGCATTTATAACACTCAAGTTTTTCCTAATGTGCGCTCAAAAGGAGGTCTCACCAAGGACGCTTTAAGAATGGCCCTTGAGGACATCAAGAAGCAGATTCTTCGAGATAGAGCCGTCATTGCGCGTGCCCTCCAAGAAAAACAACCAGAACTCGTTACAGAGACGGGAGTTGAAGTGGGGAAACATCCAAATACTCCGTCTGACCATGTCCCTGTCTACTCCGATGTGGATCGAAACATTCCTATGAGCTTTAGCAAAAATCCTGATGCACTCGGCGTTATCCTGGGCATAGAAAAATACCGTAATATAACCGATGTTTCCTATGCCAAGTGCGATGCAATCACCTTTAAGGAGTATATGATCCGGGTCCTCGGTATTCGGGATGATGTGTACCACCTCTATTTCCGCACTGATGAAGATGCCACTAAAGCGGAATTTGAAAAACTCTTTTCCGGTAATGGCTGGCTGGCGAGACGCTCGCGACCTACAACCGATATCTATATTTACTATGCCGGTCATGGTGCGCCGGAAGTGCGGGAAAGATCGGCATACCTACATGCCTCATGATGGGGATCCAAATTATCCGGTTCAGACCGGCTATAGTCTTAACCAGCTATATGAGGAGATTGGAAAGCTCGACGTCCGTTCCGTAACAGTTTTCTTGGATGCATGTTTTTCCGGGGTGAGCCGCGAGAATGAAATGTTGCTCGCCGATGCCCGGCCAGTGTTCATTGAACTTACTGGCCCGACCTCACAGGGTAACATTACCGTATTTTCCGCAGCCATGGGTACACAGATATCTTCGGCTTGGCCGGAAAAGGGGCATGGTCTTTTCACTTATTACCTTCTAAAAGGTCTCAAAGGAGAAGTGGATCAGAATTGGGACGAAGAGGTAACCCTGGGCGAGTTAAGCCAGTATCTTTCCGAGAACGTGTCGAGGAGGGCAGGCCTGGTTGATAGAGAGCAAACACCCCAAATGAGTACCAGGGATAACTCGAGGGTGTTTGTCCGTTATCGAGAAAACTAGTTTCGGTAATTGCATTACAGAATGATGACCGGGTTGTCCATTGCCGTGGTCCCACGCATTCCTTTATCGTCACTCCCGGCATTATGTTATTTTAGATCATTTCCGATAATCGGTATTATCAGTAGAATTCCCTAATCAAGGGTTCACCGTACTCTCCTTTTATCCCGCCTCTTCCTTAGCCTCAGCCTTAGTCAGAAGGGCGTAGCGCGCTACGCCCCTACCGGTCCTCCGGCAACTGCCACTACTACTGCTACCCCGCTTCCGTCGCCTGCGGTGACTTCTTCGGGGCAGGCTGCGAACTGCTACTTCTTCTTCTCCCCGACTGCCACTGCCAACTGCCAACTGTTGGAGCGTAGCGGAAATCCCGCCAACCCCGCCATCGGCGGGGCCAACGGCGGGGCTACTTCTTCTTCTCCCCGGAGGGCCTGGCCAGCAGGATAAAGTCGGCGTAGCGGTTCGTGATCGATACGTCGCGCACCTGGATGTACACCTCCTGGCCCAATTGCAGCACTCGGCCCCCCCGCCGGCCGCGCAAGGCATAGCCGGCCTCGTCATAGACGTATTCGTCATCATCCAGCCACTCCGTTCCCACGAATCCGTCTATCAGGAATTCCCTGATCTGGACAAAAACACCCTTGGGGATCACCCCGGAGATAATCCCGTCGAAACGTTTGCCGATCTGGGTAGCCAGGAAGCGCAGTTCCTTAAGTCGCCGGTAGGTCCGTTCGGCTTTCAAGGCCAACTGTTCCCGTTCCGAGCAGTTGGCGGCCACCTTTGCCAGGGCCTCTTCAGAGTATCCCGGCGGCGAGCCTGAGGCTTTGAGCTGCTGCACCAGCAGGCGGTGAACCACTAGGTCGGCATAGCGCCGAATCGGTGAGGTGAAATGGGTGTAGTGCGTAAACGCCAGGCCGAAGTGGCCAATGTTATTGGCCGAATAAGTCGCTTTAGCCATGCTCCGCAGGGTGATAGTTTCTATTAAGTCCCGGTAGGGTGAATCTTCCATGGCCTCCAACAGGTCGCGCACCCGGGCACTGGTGATCTCACCGGCCGGTAGAATGGGCAGTTGGAGCCGCCTGAGCAGCAGGGTCAACTTCTGGATCTGCTCCCGGCCCGGTTCGTCATGGACCCGGTAGATGAACGGTTTTCGCGGTTTGCCCCCGGGCACTTGTTCGGCCACCAACCGATTGGCCAATAACATGCATTCCTCCACCAATCGATGGCTGTCCAGACGCTGTGAGGGCCGGATAGTATGGGGCACCCCAGCCGGATCCAGCTCGATCAGCGGTTCGGGAATGTCGAAATCGATGCTGCCGGCCGCTATCCGCCGGTCAAACAGGGCCCGGGTTAGCTTGCGGAGCGACCCCAGCAGATCAAACCACTTACCCGTCCCCCGCTCCAGGATCGCATGGGCTTCCTGGTAGGTAAAGCGGCGCCGGTTGTGTATCAGGGTGCGGGCGAACTCCACCCCGAGTACCTCCCCATCGCCGGTGAGCTGGATCAAGGCCGAGACCGCCGGCCGGTCCACGGCGGGCCGCAGCGAGCACAGGTCACTGGAGAGTTGGTGCGGCAACATGGGCACCATCCCCTCGGTGAAATAAACCGAGTTCCCCCGAATCCGGGCCTCGCTGTCGATGTGACTCCCGGGTGTAACGTATAAGGTCACGTCGGCGATATGCACCCCCAGCAACCAGGTGCCGTCCGGCCGCTGCTGCAGCGAGAGGGCGTCGTCGAAGTCCTTGGCGCTCTGTGGATCGATGGTGATCACCTTCCAGGAGCGCAGGTCCCGGCGGCCATCGGAGGAATCCACCTTGACCGCCCCGGCCTGCCGGGCGGTTTCAGCCTCCACCTGGGCGGGGAAGGCCTCATCCAGATCGTGTTGCCTCAGAACCAGTTTGAAGTCCGAGAGGGGATCATTGGCCGGTCCGATCACCTCCAGCACGTCCGCCCGGATAGCCGTGGCGCTGTCGCCCCAGTCGGTCACCTGGGCATACACCAGCGACCCGGTATCGCTGCTCTTAACGGTATTCTTGTTCAACCTCACGGCCCGGTTGGCCAGCGGTTCGGGGAACAGCAGCTCGAATCCCCCGGGTACGGCTGTCACGGTGCCCACCAGGGAGTGACGCCCCCGCTCCAGCACCTGAAGCACCTTACCCGCCGGACCACGGGGCCGCTGCCCCAGCAGCTCCACTTTCACCAGGTCGCCATAGGCCGCACTGCGCAGGTCACGACGGGCGACGAAGATGTCTTCCAGACCCTCGACCGCTACAAAACCGTAGCCTCCGCGAGTGACGGAAATGCGGCCCTCAACCTGCTTCCCCGGGGCGGCAGACTTACGTGAACCGGCACTTTCCCCACCGCCGTAAACGACCCGATGGCGGGAGTCTTCCACCAGTTGCCCGGCGGCGACCAGGCGTTTGACTTCGGCGCGCAATTGTGATTGCTGCTTGCCGCGCAACCCCAGGTGGCGGGCCAACCCTTTGAGCGAGGCACTCCGGCCGGGCCGGGATTTCAGGTAGGATATTATCAGGTCTTTCACGGTTTTGCCGCTCCTTGGCCTAGAGGATTTGTAAGTCTGAGATGCACTTTGCCTTCTTGCCACCGATCGTGCCGGGTCCAGGCGAAGTCTACCTGGATCAGATTGCCCCCGGCGGCCACCACCAACCCGGCCCCGGCTGCCATCAGGGGCTCCAGGCCAGCTAGCCGGGCGGTATCGACGAACAGGTGCAGCCGGGAGGTTGGCCCGGACCGGTAGCGCAGCTCGCTGCGCGATACCACTCCCCAAACCGCCGCGAACTGGTCTTCCCGGTACCCGCGCAGGGAGGCGCTGCCGCCAAAGCGCCCGAAATCGGCCGCCTGGGGCGCGTAATGATGGCCGGCCGTGCCCAGCGCCAGCACTTCTTGAGCCCACACCAGGTTTAACCTGCCCAGCCAACCGGGACTGCCGACCAGCAGACCGCGCAACCGGGCCCGGCTTAGAGCCGCCTCCGGCCGCAGCTGTGGACCATCCAAGGTACCGGTTTCCGACTCCAGGTCAAGCTGATAGCCCCGGCCGGGGTTCGGATTCCGGTCTATGGTGGAGCGGAACAGGGCCAGGTTGATAGTGCTGGACCGGTAGGATCGGCCGGCAGAACCGCCGGTGGCCCGCAGCTCCTTGCGTCCAATTCCCAGAGCCACGTTCCAGGGCTGGCCTGGCAAAGAGGTAAGTTGCACTTTTAAGTCACGTTGTACATATAAGGAATCTCGGGTATCCTGGAAAAACGATACCCGCCCCCCCACGGGGAAAATTGCCAGGTAAGGTTCGGCATAGGTCAGGCCGAGTTGCTGGGTGGCGGTGCTCAGCCGGCGCAGCTCGACCCGCAGGTAGCGCAGTGACCCCAGCAAGTTGGGCAGTTCCAGCGATAATTCTCCCACCCAGTGTCCCCCGCCGCGACCGGCGCTCTCATAAGCACCCAGGACCTGGATGCGGGCAGTGGATATATCTTTCAAGTGGTACAGCACCCCATAGCCGGGATTGGCGCCGCTGGAGGTGCTGAAGTACGATTTCCGCTGCACGACATAGCCGGCCCGGCCGTTGCTGGTCAAATGGGCCTGCCGGTTCGGGTCCACAGTCCGCAGCAACCGCTCCAGGCCGTGGATTGCCCGGCCGGAGGTATCGGCGATAACCAATGTGTCGGCCGGAGGCACGGGCCGGTCGGCGGCGCCAAACCGTAAAATCGTTTCACTACCGTCAGCGCTGCCGTGAGTCCGGTCTTCCAGGACGTAGACCAGTCCGAGGCGGCCTTCAGCTGCCCGGCGGGCCAGTTCGCGGTTGAGCGCGGGGCCTACTGCGCTCTGGCTGCCCGCCTCCAGGGTGGTGTCAGGCAATACCAACCTGATCTGCCGGGCGATGGAGGGGCTCGCCAGGCATAGCACGAGAACCAGGGCAGTGATCAACTTCAAAACCGGCTCCTGAGTTCCAGGTTAACGCTCACAAAATCGGGCCGCTCGGGGGCCTGCCTTGACAATGCCGAGAGAGACAGCAATAGATTACGCGACAGGTGCAGTTGTCCGCTGAGACGGATGTTAGCTGACCAGCCGCGAGGAAATCCCTCGGACATCAGGTAGGGCAGGGCCGTCTCACCTGGGGCGGTCACCCGCAGGCGTTCAGCGTCCACCCGCAACCGGCCCTGGCGGCCCAATTGCCGCTGCATCCCGGCACCCAGCACCGCTGTACGCACCGTCAGGTCGCCCAGAGCGTGGTCCACCTCTTGCATCCAGCGACCGTTGACGGTCACGGTGGTCTGTCGGGAGAGGGTGGCGGCCAGGATACCCCGTACGCGGCCCCTGATGATTTTGTGGTTGCGCAGTGAATTGACCAGCGACTGTTGATAATCATGGCCATATTCAAGATGCCCTTCCAGGTTTAGCGGCCAGTTTCCACTGCCAATCCGCGAAAAAAGCCCCAGGTCGGCGGTCTGCTGCCGGCGGGCCTGTCCAATCTGCCCGCTGGTCTGGGTGGCAGCCAGTTCATCGCGGGACAGGCGGTTTTGCCGGCTCAACAGCAGAGTGTAGCGCGGGGCCGATCTTTGGGCCTGGAGTGCCAGATCGAGCCGCAGGGTGGACTGGAAGCGTGAGGTGGCCGGGTCGCCCAGGCTCGGCATATGGTAGGTTGATAGCCGGTGCCGGCGGGCCTGCCACTCCAACCGGCCATGCAGATTGAGCCGGGCCTCGCGTTGCCCCCGGAACCAATCGAGGGGCAAATTAATTTTGTTCAGTTCCACCTGGCTGCGAAAGCGCGCCTGTACGGAATTCACCGGCCTGAGCTCCCCGGCCGGAATGACATAGCGCACGAAGGGTCCCGTTTCGTCGGGTACATAGTTATCATAAACCGGGTCGTAGCGGTATTGCCCCAGGCCGGCGGCCACGGAATCGTATACCACCGCCTTGGTCTCGGCCACACTGCGATCGAGCCGATAACGCAGATCGAGCCACCAGGGCCGGTTTCTAGGGCGATGGGTGAGCGCAAAATCGCCCATGAAATACGAGATGTCCTCCCGATTATCGCTGAACAGTTTATCATTCAACGAGATGCTGGTCTCCAGTCGAGTATCCGGTCCCGGCCGGCGAGCCAGGGACAGCCGCCAGAACCGGGCGGTTTCGGTGGGCCCGGAGCGGTAGACTTCCCGGCGTTGCTCCCGGTTCAGTCCCCAGGTGGCGCCCCGGCCAAAGGTAGCGCGCAGACCGGTGCTGAGCTGCTCGACCCGATAGCCGGTGGTATCGTCCAGGGCCCTGTTTTCGGCTTCGAACCCCACCGTCGGCTGCAACCACTTATAGTTGTACTTCAGATCGCCTGTGCTGCGGTTCCAGTACCGGTCACCGGCCCGCCGGCTCAGGAAGGTCTGCTCGAACCGGCCGCTGGCCGGCCCTTGACTAGCCTGCTCCAAGCCCCAGCGCAGCCGCCCGCTGGTGCTGGAATCCGCCGCAAGCAGTCCCACTTCGGCAAAGGCCTGTGTTCCTGCTGCTGTGTGAGCGTAAAGCTCGGCTGTCTCCCACTGGTACTGCCCCGGTGGAGCGTCAAGGTCCCAATCCCGCCGGAACTCGACGGCCTCGAACCGTCCCGGGGCTTTGAACCGGCGGCCGGTTCCAACCGCGTTCAAGCGCGCACCGAGGGTTATGGGTCTATGCCGGACGGTAGCCGGACCAGTGTCCCAACCCAGCTGCGCCCTGTAACCCAGATCCAGGTTATCGCCGTCGTCCAGGGACGAGAACCGGTTTAAGTCGGTGTTGCTGAGCCCGACTTCCAGCTGGGCCCGGCGACCGATGGTGGAGCCATCAAAGCGCCAGTCCAGCCCCAGGTAATCGTGGCGCACGGGGGGCTTGAGCAACCGCTGGGGCGCATAGACGGTCTGGTAAGCACTACGCTCCCCGGGGGGAACCCATTGGTAGATGATGCGATTATCCACTACCAGCCGCCGGTATTCACCGGCTTCCCCCACATTGTGGAATGATACCCTGTAATCTCCGGTCCCCACCCCGCGCCACTGGTAGTGTTCGTCCACCAGGCCATAGTTCCCGGCGCTGTCGAGCACGGCGCTACTGACCCAGGTTCCGCCGGGGGCGTCTCCCTGGCCGCGCAACTGTTCCCGGTCCGCCGGGGACAGGCTGAACTCGAGGTTACTCTCCAGGCGGTCACTCTCCCGCAGGGCGGTTATATTCAGGCGGGACTTGCGGCCCTCCCAACCGGTCGAAACAAAACCGGTGGTGCGGTTATAAACCAAGTCCGAGTATTCGAAATCCACCTCGATGCGGCTATCGCTGCGGATGGTATGCCGGGGCGTGAAGGTCAGCTCGCCGGTATCATAATCGATAGTGTAGTCCTGGCCGTCACCGCGCACCAGGCGCCGGCCGTTGAGCCAGACTTTCTCGGTGCCGGCCAACACAATCAACAGGCGGGAGCCCTCCCCGGTGGCGAGGTGGTAGGGCCCCTGGCGGCCGTCTTGACCGGTCAGGCTCTGATGGCGGAAACGGCCCCTGGTACCGGCCAGTGCTCCCTGTCCGTGCCAGCTCCCGCGTTTGAGATGGGCTTGCATGCCTTCCAGCTTGCGACTGAAGGTGGACAGACCTCCCCCGCCTGAGTGCAGCACGAAATCACCCGCTTCCACCGAACCCCAGGGACCCTTGAGAGCCAGGCGGACCTGATCCAACTCGTTCAAGGTGCGGGTATTGCCCTCAGGCTGAATCGGCAGGTTCTGGTCGGTGAGATGTCCGCTTAAAAAGATACCCTCGGCAATCCGGCCCTGCAGCTTTAAGTCCATACCGCCGGTGAGAGTGGCCCCCCGGCCACTGGCCACATTCAAGCCTCTGAACAGGCTGCCCGCCGTGACCAGCTCGGTGGACGGCGGGTGGCGTACCGGCCCCGGGGTGGCGGCAGTGTCCGCCGGGGGTTCACCAGCCACCCACACCTGATCCAGGGGCGGCAGGCTCAGCCAGGCGGGACCGTAAACCGAATCGCCCCAGGCCACCGATCGGTCGTCAGTGATGACGGCGGTAGTGCTTGAATCCATCACCTGGCCTGACAGGCATCCGATCCCCAGGCCGAGGGATAGGCCAATACTAAGGCGCGAGCTGCAGCACACGAATGAAGCCCTCGCAGTCCAGGGTGACCAGTCCGCCGGGGATGGCGTCGAGAGCCAGTGGGCAACCGGCATTCCCCAGGTACCGGTACTGCCTCGTTACGGGATCCAGCTGCTGCAGGCCGCCCTCGGTGAACAGCACAATCGTGCCATCGAATAGCACCAGGTCCCACAGTTGGGACGGGGCCGGCAACGGTAAGCGCTCCATCAAGGCTCCACTAGTTTTAAAAATCACCACTTCCGCGGCGCTACGCTCCCAAATGGCCAACCGGTGGCGGCCCCGGGCGATATGGGTAGGGTCGAGGACCATGGCGGCCCCTCCGGCCTCGTCCCCCACTACATCCAACCGGCTGCCGTCATCCGAGAGGACTACCGCTCCGGCCATGTTTTCGAAGAGTACCCAGAAGCGCTGTTGACTGTCGCGGGTGAAGGCCAGGGGACGGCGGTCTATAGCCAGAGGAGTGGCCGCCACGGGATTGAGGCCCGCGTCCAGCCGGAGTATCCGGCGCTGACCCTCATCCAGGATGAACAGGGAATTTTCGGCAAATAGGATGTCCCGGGGCAGATCCAGGGCCTGCGGTCCGCTGCCCCAGCCCCCAAACCGGCCGGTGACGACCCCTGAACGGTTCACCGCCAGTACCTCCAGGTTCTGTTCGTCCAGGAGGTAGAACCGGTCGCCCCAGGGGGTAGCCGCCAGCCGCGTCAGGCCGTCAACGGGGAAGGGCAGGGGAATCCGGGCGGTTTCGACCAGCGATTGGCCCGCCAGCGGCCCGGTCAGCGGGGCCAGCCAGGCCCACCACAGCAGAATATTATAGTTTTTAGTGCGGAGACTCACCGGCCTTTCTAGCCAGTATCGGCCGCAGCCTCCCGGCGGGGCAGGTAGTACAGCAGAACACCCCCCAGCAGGACCATCAGGGCGCCGATCAACTGGGCGCCGGTCAGCCCTAAAATGTGGTGGCGATTGGTGCGGATAAACTCTATCAGGAAGCGCTCGGCGCCGACCAGGATCAGATAGATCGAGAATAACTGGCCTACGAACCTGGTGCGAGTGCGCAGATAGTAAAGTATCCCGAAAATACTCATACCCATCAACACTTCATAGATCTGGGTGGGATGCACCGGTACGGTGGTGGGTGGCAGGCCGTTGGGGAAGGCCAAGGCCCAGGGCAGTGTGCTGGGCAGGCCGTAGTCGTCTCCCACCAGGAAGCACCCCACCCGGCCGAAAGAGTACCCCAGTATGAGTACCGGAGCCACGGCGTCCGCCATGGGCAGCCAGGTTCTTTGGCGGCGGCGGAGCAACAGGGTCACCGCCAACATGCCCCCCATCAGGCCGCCGAAAAACACCAGTCCGGCGCCAAAATTCTGGATACCGGCCGCCATGCGTTGCAGGTCGAGGGTGAACAGCCCCAGGAAAAACTCCCCCAGGCCGGCTATGTTACGACCGGCCCCCCGGCCGATATTCTCGATCAGGTAATAGATCTTCGCTCCGGCCACCCCGCCCATGGCCGCCCAGAAGACCATGTCCTGGGCCAGTTCCGGTTCCCAATCCAAACGCCGGCCTTCAGCCTGAAGAAAAATGTAGCCGGCTATAAAGGCTACCACCATCATAAAGCCATACGACGATACCACAAAGGGACCCAGGTGTAGCAACTCCGGATACATCAGACCGCCTTTCCACAACTAGCGCAAAATTTGGCTCCCGGCCGCAGGGGTGTGCCGCAGCCGGCGCAGAATTTATCCCCCCTTTTCGGTTTGCGTCCGGTATCGGTTGCAGGCGAATTCGCTGCTGTTGCAGAAGCGCCACTTTCCGCCCCTGTGCGCCGCCCCATGAACTTGAGGACCGCAAAGATAGCTGCGCCCAACAGGATCACCACAGTGGCGACCAACGGCAGCCGGGTGCGGGGGTTGACCGGCGCCCGGGGATCGGGCTGGCCCTCAGCCTGCCGCTGCCGCATCCTGGCCTGCAGAACATTCATGGTGATCTCGCCATCCGGATTACGGTAAGAAATCTGCACTGTAAAGGGGGTCTCAGGCGCCAGGCCCTCGATGTGCTGGCGGTAGAATTTCAGGCCGAATTCTCCATCGAACTCCTCAGTGTCTTCAAGCGAGTGCCGAAAATCCTCCGCCCTGGCAGGTTGCTGAACTATCAGGTGCCATTCAGGCAGTGTTTCGTTGGTGACCACATCGAAGGTGAAACTGCGGTCAGCGCCTTCACCGGTAAAGGGGTTGAAATAGTATTGGATCCGAAATTGGGGTTCGGTCAGGTCCAGGGGGAGAAAAGCCCGGCCCTCGCGCTGTTGAATTTCTATCCGCTCGCTGGCATCTTCCCCCTCAACCTGCTTATACAAAAGGGCGATGGTGGTTTTCAGCGGGACCTGCAGCTCCAGGTAGCGGGGATACTCCCCCGGTTTGATCGAACCCTCCACAAAAATACCCACCCCGGGGTGGTCGTATTCCGGATATATGAATACATCAAAGCTGTTGAACGGGCTTTCGGCCTGAGCCCCCAGACAAGTTGCCAGCAGCAACCAGAGCGCCGGCCCCCATATCGACTTGATTCCGCGCATGCTTGTTTCCTTTAAAGTCCTAATGTCCTGATTCCCAAAACCAGCAGATCATAGATAGTATGAGCATATACTGTTATCCCAAACCCACGGCCCAGATAGAGTGCCCCCAGGAATACCCCAGCAACGCTACGATAGCCGAAGGAGTTCCAATCGAAAGGTTCCGCGGCGGGCCCGATATAGTGGAACAATGCGAACAGAACAGCCGCGCCTGCTACCGCTATGACCATGGCCGGGACGGAGTGCCAGGCCAGTACCCGGCGGAAAAAGTACAGCAAGCCTGATATCATGATCAGGCGGAATAATCCCTCCTCGTAGATTCCGGCCCCCACTGCCAGAAAAGCGGTCTTGAGCACATTGTCCGCGGTGGATAGCATCAGGAACCGGTCGGTGGCAGTCAATGCCACCAACAGCAGTGCCGCCCAGAGACAGCTCTCCAGAAGCATACCCACCAATATGGCCCCGGAAACGGTAGCCGAGTCGTATGTCCGCCGCTGCCAGAGCCAGGTCCCCAGCAGGCCGAGGACGGCCAACGCTCCCAGTATGTAGGGAGCGCCCAACCCGAATATTTCCAGTAGTTGGCGCAACACCACGTCGGCCGCGTTACGCCACTCAACCACGGAGCCCCAATTTACCATCACGGCCAGTAGTTCGTACAGCACAACCAGCGGCAGGATGAATACCAGGCTGTACCACGGCGTGCGGGACAGGCGGCCATATTCAATCAGGGCGGGGAGCAAACCGGCTGATACTTGGGGGCCTGTTTCCACCCGGGACCTCAGTTGAACTCCCGGCCCGGCCGCAGGCGTCCTTCGACAAGGCTCCCCCGCCGATGGACGGGGTTCAGGCTCGCCCGTTGGGCCTGCCCGGCCAGGGCTACGCCCAGAGGGACAGGCCCTTCGGGACCGACGACCTGAACCGGCTGGTCCCCGGTGATTACCGCCGCACAGATATGCTGCCCCCGGCCGGGCGAATCGATCAGCAGCCAACGGGCATTCCGGGGGTTGAACCACGGCCCATAAGGGGAATGGCCGGTCACCAGGTAGCGCTCCCCGAAATAGGCCCGGTAGTGCTCGTGGGTCCGGGCGCGCTCGTCAAAAATATAACTCCGATCCCAAAGTACGGCCCGCAGATCTTCAGTGCTGAGTTGCTCCCCCCGGGAAACGGCCGCCATCTGCCACGTACCGGTAAAACCGCCGTGGATCACCACCACCCGGTCATCACAATAATATTGCTGGACGAGGCGGCAGAAAAACCCCCGGTGAGTCGCAGGCACCAGTTCGCGGCCGGCAGCCTCTGAGCCGGGCTCGATACCGTAAGACTTCAGGGTCTCCACCGCTCCCTGGTAAAACCAGCTGAACTCGGGCGGCCCGCCACCGGCAAGCCAGTCGGCCAGCCATTGATCGTGATTGCCCCGGACAAAGGTGACCCCCTCCGGCGCGGCGGCGTGAACCGCCAGCAACAGTTCGATCAGGGTACGGGTGGAGCAATCAGGATTTTCAAAGTGATCGTTATAGTCCCCGGTGAAAATCAGCCGGTCCGCGGCGGGGTCATAACCTGTGGCCGCCAGCAGAGGCTCCAACTCCACGTAGTTGCCGTGGAGGTCGCCTACGATGATATAGCGGTGGGCAAAAGTTATCAGTTGTCAGTCAGCAGCAGAGCCCGGCTTGGGCCTCAGATACTAGCATCTCTTTTACAAACAGGACAACTCGACT
>SDBV01009067.1_pt1 | contig 13290 bp, 12 predicted proteins | sample 2277081 | NCBI WGS metagenome assembly SDBV01 (sample SAMN10402039, study PRJNA504765) | marine sediment metagenome | isolation source: marine sediment core GS10_PC15, 223 cmbsf | place: Arctic Ocean: Southern Knipovich Ridge | collected 2010
TTGAAGTGGAATAATGCTTTATTACCATCTTCACTAATATCCTCTTCAATAATTAATTTACTATTAGGAATTATATCTAAATAAGGATATAGTTTAGCAAAATACTCTAAGAAATCCTTAAAAGTTTTGATTTGATCTCTTAAAGATTTAGGAAATTGTTCTATTAACTCAATTATCATCACGTCAGCGATTACGTATCCAAGTTCTTTAAATTCTTCCTTACTTGAAATTTTACTTTTAAGACCTTTTAAAATTCCAGTGTAAAATGCACTTACAAAATTTATAGGTAGAAATCGCCTTTCAGAACTATAATAGAGATTGTAAACACCAACTTCTCTAGCAAAAACCTTTCCTTGTTTAAGTAAAATTTTGAGATACTTATGTACTGTAACTCTCGTTGTTTTAGGTTTCATACCTTCGGCGATATCTTTAACAGTCACACCAGATGGATGCTCTTTAAGGTAATCAAGAATTGTTTCAGCCCAGTTAATTCCTTTTCTCGTTTTTACTAAGTTTGGTTCTGTCATTTTTAAAGCAACATATAATTTATACAATGTTCTTCGTTCAAGATGTTCCACGAAAAGTTATCTTTCCTACTGGGCAAGATTGGAGACACATAAAGCACTCATAGAAAGATCCTTGAGAAAGAGCTTGCCAATATTTCCAAATCTCTAATCCCCGTAATTTTTTAAATATTATTTGGGGTGAGGATTCCTTTTCAAGATTTTTGATAAATCCCAGAATACTTGGTAACCCATTTTTCATTGCATATGGGCTGCATATTTTTGGATTGCAACCAGATTCAGAAAGCGCTCCAGAAGGACATGATTTAATACATACATTACATTTACTACAATAATCTTTGTCATCTTTAGGTGTCGGTTCAAAATTTGCATCGGTAATCAATCCAAATAAGCGCACTCTCGGACCATAATCCTTGGTAATTAGTAAATCACTCTTACCTCGGCTACCCAATCCCGCTTCAACAGCGGCATGCTTTAAATTTAAATCTCCCTTTAATCCAAATGTCTCATAATTCATTTCTACAGGCAGATAAGCGGGAATAATCACAGCACGAAATCCATTTTTTTCCAGAAGTCTAGCTAATTTAATACAATATCCTTCCCCCTCTGAATATAATGCGCTTAATGTATAACGGGCAGGTCGAGGATTTTCTGGACATGCATCTAAAACAGATTGAGGAAAAATTGTTCCTAATACAACCACACATTTAGCCCCAGGGCAAATTCTACTGACATTTTCTTTATATCTTTTGTCAGTTAAGAGCGGTTCAATAGGGGATATGCCAATTAATTCTACACCTTCATTTCTTAAAAATTTGATAATTGATTTTGTAGTGAGTTCTTCCATAATTATATCTAAGAAAAATAAAATTTAATAGTTGGTATGACATAATTCAATTTTATCGCGGCTAAAGAAAGAAAAAAAAACTTTCTTTATACTGGTGTAAAGTTTATATTAAAATTTTTATTAATTACTATTAATCATTTTTTTGAATTTTGAATATAATGGTGGTAAAATAAATACATAAAAGGTGTATTAAAATAACAATAACTAAAGAAAAAGGAACTGAAGTACCTCTAGAAGAAGAGATTGAAAAATTTTTAAAAGATGAGGGGGCAATAAAGGTTGGATTTGCAACAAAAAATACTTTAACTGGACCACCAAATGCAGATATTACTTATATTATTCCAGAAGCTCGATCAGCAATTAGCTATGCTTTACTTTTTGATAAAGAGATTATTCGAGAATATTTAGCTAAAAAATGTTTTGATAATCATGAGAAAAATCGATTTGATCTAAATTACAATTCGGTAAAAATTTCTCGTAAACTTGCAGAATTGCTTAAAGAAAAAGGATATAATTCAAAAGAGGTAATATCAAACAATAATTACAAAAAGGAGATTAAAGGTTGGCAAGCCACAATGCCTCCCCGTTTAAGTCATAGATACGTTGCTGTTGCATCGGGTGTAGGTTCATTCGGTTGGTCGGGGAATGTTGGCATGAAAGGAATAGGGACTACGATACTACTTGGGACAGTTGTTACAACAGCGGAACTTGAGCCTACTAAACCGTTACCTCTAGAAGAATCATTTTGTACAAAGTGCAAGCTTTGCACCCAAGTGTGTACAGCAAGCATGTTCTCTAAAGATAAGAAGGTTAAGTTTACTCTTGGTGGTATTGAATACACTCATGCAGCACGAAATGGATATATTCGTTGCCAATATGTTTGCGGTGGTTTTACAGGGTTACATCCAAATGGAAAGTTTTCTACATGGTCTCCTGGTCGATTTCCTATTCCAGAGACTAATGGCGAGATTTATAGGATGTTGGGTAGAGCGTTGAAAAGATACCCGACATGGCCGGAGCGAGGTGGTGAAGCAGGATATATTAATGAAGCTGCTCCAAATATTAAAATAAGACTTACTTGTGGAATGTGTCAGAATATCTGTTTCGGCGATCAAAAAGCTACCGCTGAAAATTACAAACTATTGAAAAACTCTGGATGTATTGTCCAAAATCCGGATGGAACTATTGTTGCACTCCCTTCAGAGGAAGCAGAGCAATATTTTCAATCACTTCCAACAGAACATCGGAGAAAATATTGCATAGAGAGATCCCAACCATAAGTAAACCATCATCCAGAATATATATATTAATGATAAAAAAATAATTGTAAAAAATGAATTAAAAAAAAAAAGGTGTATTAAAATAACAATAACTAAAGAAAAAGAAGTTCAATCGTCTTTAAATATAGAACTTGAACAAAAATTAAAAGAATTAGGAGCTATTAGCATTGGATTTGTTAACCTTGAAACTTTAGAGGGTGGTCCTGAAGGTGCCAATTTGAAATATTTACTTCCAAGTGCGGAAAGTGCGGTTGTATGGGCAATTCCATTACAACAGGATTTAATCCGACCTTTCTTAGGAAAGACGCATCCCAACGCTAGGGGCGACCATGAGAAGGATAATATTGAAAAAAATATTAGATCAACTGAGATGTCTGTGATAATTGCTGAATTTTTAGAAGAAAGGGGTTATGAAGCAGCAATGGTTATAGCAAATAATAAATATAGAGAGAAGGAGCCTAATTGGATGACAAATTTACCTCCAGAAATTTCACTAAGATATCTCGCTGTGCGTTCTGGGGTTGCTTCATTTGGTTGGTCTGGTAATGTTGGAATTAAGGAGCTTGGTTGTACAATAATTTTAGGAGCTACAATAACTAATGCAAAATTGGAACCTACGGCCCCAATACCAGCTGAAGAATCATTTTGTAATGAATGCAAGATTTGTACACGAGTCTGTGCCTTTCAAATGTTTTCTCCTGATGAAAAAATAGAAGTTACTCTTGGAGGCCATATATTTTCTTATTCGAAGCGTGTAGATAAATTTCGATGTATGCTAACATGTGGTGGATTTAATGGATTACATAAATCCGGAAAGTTTTCAACGTATTCTCCAGGACGATACGAATATCCCGAAAATAAGAAGGAGGTCAGAACAGTTTTTAACGTAGCTCTTAACGGTTGGAGGAAAAGACCTTTAATCAAAGATAATTCAACAGGATATATTCCCGCATCTTTTACTAAAGGTGAAGATCCAACAGAAGCCACGAAAAGAGAAGAATTGAAAAAAACAGTAAATCTACTTAAAGGAGGATCTGCGTTTCCAGAAGAAGGAACTGAGAAAAATAGGATTCAGCTTACTTGTGGGAATTGCAACATCGTATGTTGGGGGAATTCCGTAGAAACCGCAAAAAACTATAAAATACTTGTTAATTCTGGTTGTGTAATCCAAAAAGAAGACGGTTCTATTGAAGTTTATCCTACAGAGAAAGCAAAAGAAGAATTTGAAAAAATGCCATTAAATAGACAAAGATGGTACACTAAAAAAAAAAAAAATAAAGGGTGAATTATTATAAGTTTAGAGAAAGATATAGAAGAAATGTTGCGCGAATACGGAATTCAGAGTCCGGTTGGCTTTGCAACGCTCGAGACGATGGCAGGAGGCCCTCCAGGGGCAGATCTTACCTATTTACTTCCAGAAGCTCAATCGGCAATAGGATTTTTCGTGGCCTTTGATAAAGAGATGATCCTAAAATATTTAGCAAAAGAGGATCCAAGTATTCGAGGAATTCACGAACAAGAGAATTTAGATATACATGCCAAGATATGGAAGGCGGCACAACGCGTTAAGCACTGGTTAATTGAACAGGGTTATAAAGCAATATCCGTTATTCCCAATAATCATTATAGAACAGACGTACCTGGATGGCAAGTATCACTACCGCCCGAACTTTCGTTGAGATATTTAGCCGTTCGATCTGGAATCGCATCGTTTGGTTGGTCTGGGAGCGTAGGCACGAAGGAGACTGGAACTGCCATTATTCTCGGAGGAATCATCACCGATGCGAAACTCACACCAACTGATCCAAAACGCGAAGAAGACCAATTCTGCGATAAATGTTTGATTTGCACGAAGGTCTGCGCGTTTGGCATGTTCTCGACTACAGAAGAGACTTCAGTAACAATTGGGGGTGAAACATTTACTTACTCTAAGAGGGGACCTATCATGCGCTGCGGTGTAACTTGTGGTGGAGCTAATGGATTGCATAAATCAGGTAAATTTTCTACTTGGTCTCCAGGACGATACGATTACCCTGAAACCAGAAAGGAACTAAATCGTGTTTGTCAAGTAGCTATGATATCTCAGAGAAAACGAAAACCTTACAAAGACAGCTCGATGGGATATAAGGCCGCTTCTTTTGGAGAAAAATATTCTACACAATTAACCTGTGGAAACTGTAATTTCATCTGCGCTGGGAATACCAAAGAAACAGCAAACCGCTACAAAGCTTTACTCAATTCTGGATGCGTCGTGCAAAGAGAAGATGGTTATCTCGAGATTTATCCTCCAGAGAAAGCAAAAGAAGTATTTGAATCGATGCCTGTCAAACATCAACGGTTGTATTCTAAAGATTATAAGAGTAGAGTACGAAAATCTAAAACAACATAAATGATATGTTGGATAATAAAAAAAATGAAGTGAGAAGTTAGAAATATGGCTAAAACAAAAAGTATGAATGTTTTATTTATTATTACTGACCAGCATCGCGCTGATCATATGAGCTGTGCTGGAAATACCGTTTTGAAAACTCCCAGTTTAGATAGATTAGCTAGTGAAGGAGTGAGATTTACAAATGCGTATGTTGCCAATCCAATATGCATGCCAAATAGGGCAAGCATATTTACGGGGATGTATCCTAATATGCATGGACTCAGAACTGCTGGTGTGAATTTGCCAGAAAATGTCCCTACTTTTACGGAAACTTTGTTGAATAGAGGTTATTATACTAAGGCAATAGGAAAAATACATCTACAATATTCAACCCCCGCGTTTAAGAAAGATTCTTGGTCTGCAGAATCGGGTAAACATTGGTTTAGTAACAAATTACGCCCAAAAATGAAGGAAACTTTTCCTGTTCCATATTATGGATTAAAAGATGTGGAATTGATAGTAGGTCATGGTGAGATTTGTGCAGGACACTATTTTGATTGGTTGGAAGAAAGAGCCCCCCAATATATTGAGGAAATTAAATCAAAAGGATTTTCCCATATTTTTAAACCGTATTATAATACCAATATACCAGAAGAGCTTTATCCAACTTCTTACGTTACCGAGAGATCAATTGATTTTTTAGAGAGATATTCCCAAGGAAATTATGGAAATGAACCATTTTTTTTAAACTGCTCCTACCCTGATCCACATCATCCCGTAAATCCTCCTGGTAAATATCAAACTATGTATAATCCAGATGATATCAAATTGCCCGCGAGTTTTGATGATGTAGAAAACTTAAAAAATCACAAATTTTTAGGAAGGCTCTTAAATAATCCCTTTTTCCGCGGAATGATTTTACGCATAACAACTGAGGAAGAGGCTCGAAAATTTACTGCCTATACTTATGGTGCTGTGGCTATGATAGATAATGGCATTGGTCAGATATTAGCCTCATTAGAAAAGTTAGGTTTAGCCGATAATACGATAGTAATTTATACTAGTGACCATGGAGACTTAATGGGCGACCACGGCATGATTTTAAAAGGACCTTGTCCTTTCAATGGCATATTAAACGTTCCCTTTATTTGGAAGGTACCTGGACTGACAAGACCGGGTAGTACTACTGATTCTCTCGCAAGCTCAATCGATATCTCTAAAACGATATTAAATCTCGTAGGTATTAATAAAAAAAAGCAGCTTAGAGATATGCAGGGAGTTGACTTAACACCAATCTTAAAAAACCCCAATGAGAAAGTAAGGGATTATTGCTTAGTTGAGCATGATGAAGAAATAGAGAATCTAAATATAAAATCAAGATTGAGACATTTTATTACAGAAAATTATAAGTTAACTGTATACAATAGTGTTAAAGGTTATGGAGATTTATATGATCGCAAAAATGACCCGCTTGAATTAAATAATTTATGGGATTCTAATCCCGATTTGCGACACGAATTATTGGAAAAACTATTTTGGGCAAATTTAGATGCTCAAAGTCGATATCCTAAAAGGTTGGCTATGTCTTAAATAAATTTTAAATAAAGAGTAGTAAATAAATTAATAAACAAATAAAAAAAAAAGTGAAATATATGAAAATTTTAATAACATATTATTCAAACACAGGAAATACGGAAACAATCGCGAAAAGCATGAAGGAAGGTTTAGAGGGCCACGATACCGAATTACTAAAACTCAAGGAGAAAGACAATGACCCTTCCATATTGAAAAATTACGATATCGTATTTCTAGGTTCAGGAATTTATGGGGGTAAAATAAAAAAACCTGCAATAGATTTAATTAAAATGGCAGAGACTTTGCCTCCAAAATTTGTTCTCTTTTGTACACATGCTAGTGCAGACAGTTATCAACATGGGTTTAAAATAGTGAAGAAAAAGATAGAAGCCGCAAAATCTAAAGTACTCGGTGAATGGGATTGTATGGGAGAGAACATTGGCATACCAATAGAAACCCAGAAAATGATGATGAGTAAGTTACCTCCAGAGAAACAAAAAGAAGCACAGGAACATATGGAGCTTCTTAAAGGACACCCAGATGCAGAAGATCTTAACAACGCAAAAGAATTTGCTAAATCTATTATTAATTAAAATATTTTTTTTTTTTTTATGTAAATTTAACTAAAATAAAATATAAAATGTGGACGATATGACAATAGTTAAAAATATTTCATTAGAATCTCAAATAAAGAAATTGGCCCTTGATGAGGGGGCTGTTCTAGTTGGTATTTGTTCAGCTGATAGTATTAAAGATAGGGAGTTTTCAGATCCAAATTATTTGTTGCCTGGAGCTAAATCTGTAATAAGCATTGCAATGAATTATACCGATGAAGTCGTTAAAAAATATCTCTCGAAAGAAGACAGGCACTCCTTAAATTTAGAAGAAGGGCTAATAGTAAGGAAATTAAAAGAAATTGGCGAAAAGATTAAAATTCTCCTCGAGGAACAAGGCTATAAAGCGAATAATTGCAATTTAAATTTTGATTATAGGAATAATAAACTTAACAAGGCTGCATATACTGCCATAAAAAATTTAGTAGAGTTAATAGATAAAGATAAAGATAAGAGCTATCAATTAACTAAAGCTGAAACAAAAATGCTAAATAATCTTAAGCGACTGATTTTACCAACTATAAGAAAAACATCTCTTCATTTTATTCCAGAATTATCACATAAATGTGTTGCTGAAGCAGCCGGCTTAGGACGGATTGGTTGGAGCGGTAATCTCGTTACCGAAAAGTATGGTGCTCGAGTGTTATTAAATTCAATTATTACAGATGCAAATCTGGAGCCTGACAAAACTTTAGAACACAACCCATGTACAGGATGTAAATTGTGTGCAGGATCTTGCCAAGGGGGTCTTTTTTCAAAAGATGAACAACAGATAATTACTATAGCCGGAGTTCAAGAAACAATAGCAAAGAGAAACGATGAAACTTATTGCATTGCCATTTGCTCAGGCATGAAAGGACAGAATAAATTTCCAGAATGGTCGACTTGGTCGCCATTTGGGAGCGTTTCACTTCCTTCAGATGACACAATTGCCGGATTTGTTGCTAACATGATTGCAGAAGCAATTGAGGAAGGAGGAGAAGAAGCTGAAAATATGCTTAAATTTATTCTATTAAATTATAAAGGACTTAGTAAACGTGATTTAGATGTAGATTTCTTAAGTTGTACTTGTTGTCAACTCGTTTGTGGTGCAACTAATGAAAATAAAAAGGAAAGTTACAATCTACTAATAAATTCTGGTTGTGTTTAATAATGTTTAATAAAGAAAACTAATTTTATTCTTTTTTTCGATTTTCTCTATAAATTTTAGTCGTAACATCTAGAAAATTTTCATAAATGTGTGATCGCTCCTCTCTGTGTAGTTTTATAGCACCAGTGGGGCATGTTACTGCACAAACACCGCAACCATAACATTTACTTGGTTCTACAAAAGATTTATCATTTTCAATTGTAATGGCTTTAAAAGGGCATCTTTTCATGCATAACCCACACCCTTTACACAAATCATGATTAACTTCAGAGATGTAATTCGATTTGGCAGTACAAAATTCATTTTTTTCCTCAAAGCGAGTCATTCCTCTTAAAAGGGCACAGCAACATTCACAGCAAGAACAAACAACCACATGTTCAGGTTGTTTCACATTTTCAGTAGTAAAAACTAATCCTAATTTTGCTAATTTATCAACTAATTCATGCGCTTCTTCACGAGATAATTCTTTTCCTTCCCCTCTTCTGAGAAAATACTTGCCGAACATTCCTAACTGAAAACAAGTCTCTTTAATAGGATATTTATCACTACATTCTCTTATTCCTAATATTTCTGTCCTATTTCGACATGGACAATCTGTAATTACAATTGGTCCCATACAATTTTCAATTATTCCATGAATTTCCTCTGCATTTGATATCTCAGATTGATGTTCGATTGATTCATTTAATGGAATTATTCTCGTGAGCGGAGTCCCAGCATCAGAGGATTCATACCTTTTATAAAACTTTTCTTTGATGAAGAATTGCTGATACAATTCAGCACCCTTTTTTCCAAGTCTCTCTAATGCTTTTGAATATTTAAATCCAACATTAAAAAGGTGTGCTATTGCTAAGAAAAAAGAATAACCTCCTATGTCTTGGATAGCTCCTTTTTCCGTCATTTCATCTAAGATTCTCTTAGTTTCCTTTCTGTCCTTACCAATATGTTTGGCAATTTTACCTACAGATTGTGGTCTAACCTTTAAATACTGAGCAACTTCTGCCTCCTCTGGAGTAATTAATAATTTAATATATTCCTTAAAGGCATTTGAGATTTCTCCATTTATTATAGGAATATCGTTTGGATATTCTCTCATTTTTTCTAATATTACATCATATGGATCTTTAGCTTCCACTGAGTTCATAAATTATCAATTTTTGATATTCTTTAATGTTTTTATAATTTGGTAATTTGGAATATTTTAAATGTCTTTACCAAAAATAGTTCTAGCTAAAATAAATTTCTGAATTTCATTAGTTCCTTCGTAAATCTCAGAAATCTTACAGTCCCTATAAACCTCTTCGACCTTATATGTGGATTTATCATGTGCTAATTCTTTCATAAATCCGTATCCACCATGTATCTGAACTCCATCCTTAGCAATATTTGCTGCGACTTCTGTTCCATAATATTTTGCACCTGAGGCTTCTGGTTCTGGAAATTCTACTCCTTGATCTATTCTTAGAGCTGCTTTGGAATATAAATTCCTTGCATTTTCTATCTGTATAGCTTTTTCTGCCATTTTAAATATAGTGACTATTATCATTGTTCAATAGTAGGAATGAAACCTGCTAAAACAGTATAGTATGCTGTTTGTTGAGCACATATCGCGAATTAAGATTTGATAATTAAAAAAATGTCTATTCTATTTATCTAATAATTAAATAATACCAAAATAATTAGATTATAATATGAAAAAAATAAATAAAGAGTTTCGCCCAATCGCAATGATTAATATTACAAATAGATGCACATTAAAATGTAAACATTGTTTTATTTACCGGGAAGGTACACCTAGCACCGCTGCCAAAAATGAAATGACTGTGGAACAAATGATAAAAGAAATAAAAAAATACAGAAAAGAGTACGGAATACTTCGAATGGTCTGGATGGGCGGAGAGCCACTCCTGAGAAAAGATGTATTAAAAGAGGGCATTAAACTTTTCCCTCAAAATACAATTACGACTAATGGAACATTGCCCTTAATAAATTTAGGGCATAAGATAAAATGGGTAATCTCTTTGGATGGTCCCGAAGATGTTAATGATGAAGTAAGAGGGAGTGGATGTTTTAAGAAAGTAATCAAAAATTTGAATAATCTTCCCAAGGAATTTGAGGGGGATCTTCAATGCAACTGTGTAGTTAATAAAATGAACCAAGATCTTCTTGAAGAACTTATTAACACTTTACAAAAAGAAACCCCCATCAGGGGGGTAAACTTCACATTCTATGTACCGAAAAAGATTGATTCTAGTGGGATAGGATGGAAAAACTTAGAAGAGCGAGATTTTGTTATAAATAGGGTTATGAAACTGAAGAAAAAATATCCTAATTTCATTCTTAATAATACGATGGTTTTGGAGCTTATGTTATCTCAAAATGCTCTAGAAATTACTAACGATTGCCCGGTTAAAAATTATATGCTTCCACTTTATCTTGGTGATGATGGTTTCGAGAGACCATTCTGTTGTTATGGAAACGATGTAAATTGCGATATGTGTGGTGCATGGGCAGTATTTCATCTTGCTGCTCTTAGAAAATTAAATCCTGGATGGCCTGAAGATGTTACTGGACCCTTCAAAAAAATTACTCCATCTGATATCATAATTTTAGAGTAATTAAAATTAAAAATAAATTATTGTGAGATATCACTATTCTATTTTAGCTTGACTAAGGATTTTGATCAATTTAATTTTTAGTTTATCACTTATTGAAGGTAATGGGCTTCGCACAATCGTTTCGATATTATGTCCCAGAATCTCCATAACTTCTTTCGTAAGAGAAACACTATATTGAGCAGAAGCAGCATGGCGAAGAACGGTAGTTATTATCTGATTAAATTTTGGAAGTAATTCATTGAAATTTTTTTCGTCTTTATTCTTGAAGGCATTATAGAGTTGTGAATGTATTTTCGGCGCGAAATTTGAGGTACCTAAAATTGCTCCTTTTATACCCAACTCCAATCCTTCTTTAAAAAGGGTATCAATACCAACCAGAACAATAAAATTTGGATCGTTAACAGCTTTTAAAACATTTCTCACATGTTCGATATCGAAAACAGTTTCTTTAATTCCAATTATTAAGCCTTCCTCTGCCAGTTTTTGAACTGTAGCCACCTTAACATCATAATTTATAACTGTTGGAAAGTTATATAAGAACAAGGGTAAATTAATTTTATTTGAAAGTTCCTCAAAAAAATTAAAAACATCTTTATCAGAAACCGGGAAATATGCAGATAGGATTGCCATTGCAAAATCTGCACCAATGTCTTCTGCATACTTTCCCCAAGCAATAGATTGCTTAGTACTCGGGGAAGATATACCGGCAATTACAGGAACGCGCCCATTTACATGGTCAACAGTGATTTTCATAATCTGCTTTTTTTCTTCATCAGATAAGTAAGCAAATTCTCCAGTTGAACTCAATGAAAAAATTCCATGAACTCCATTTTCTATAAGGAAATCCAAATGATTACGAGTAGCTTGTTCATCTATTTCATTATTTTTTTTGAAAAGCGTTACAACAGGTGGTATAATCCCTTCAATTTTCATTATTTTTACCAAGTTCTCAATTATTTTAATTTAATGTATTAACGTTTACTTAAAAATAAATAAGCTTTTAAATTCTCGTTATTTATAAACTATCTAAGATTCTCTGCTTTTCTACGTCTGATATCTCAACCCAATCTTTTAAAGCACTCATAACAGATTTACAGAGTGAGTTGTTTTCAAACTCTTCAAAATTTCCAATATCAATTTCGTTAACAGTTTCACATTTCATTAATTTATTAACTTTTTCTAATATATTTTCTACTCTTTCTTCATAGTTATTCATATTTTTTCTCCCTATAATTTCTCGAATTTCGGATTTATTTAATAAAAAGTAAAATTATGATTTAAACCCGTTAGGACTAATTTTAGACTTAAATCCCCTTATATAAATCCATTAGGACAGATTTTTGACTATTTTATTCTTTATAGGAAGAATCAGCAAATAAGAATATAGGATTATAAGGAGTTAAAATTTAATTATTTAGAGCAAATATATAATAAAAAAAATAATAAAGATTAAGAGTCTCTCTCTAGATATTTAAGACGCTTTTCTCTATGTAGTTTTCCTAGTTTTGTTTGCATTTCTTCAAGTTGTTCCTCTCTTATCAGCGGGAAATAGTAAATGAATATTAAACTTATAGCTGTGGCAATTGTTGGAACTATTACCATCAGAATTTTTATTCCTAACAGAGCAGAAGCAGGTTGTGTATCAGCCCCTTGGATATATCCAAAATATAACAAAAGAAGCGTTGCAACAATAGGCCCTAAACTACTTGCCGGTTTTGTAAAGAGAGCATTAATCCCTAAGAACATTCCTTCTCTACGACTGCCATATTTAAGTTCATCTTCATCCATACACGATGCCATCAAGCCAGGGAAAGTAAAAACGCTATACCCACTAAAAAAAAAACCCCAAAAAATCCCTATCCAGATAAACCACATAAAATTAGGATTAAGAATGATTATAAATGTAACTATTGATCCTATAATTGATAATATTCCAAATCTTAAAATTGTTTTTCTCATACCCCAATAAGGTCTTATGAGAATACACATGAATGCAGAGAGATACGCAACAAATATTACAATTATAAAGAAGTAAATAAAACCAACTATTGACGTAATTCCTAGAATAAACAAAAAGACAAATAAATAGCTTAATCCAATGCTTCCGTTAAAAGTTAAACAAAAATTGTATCCCATAAATCGCCTATAAGATTTTGATTTCAATGTTTGTTTCATAGATTTCACTAAAGGAAATACCTCATCATCACTAAATTCTGCTCTTTCTTCGCACATTATCGATACTAATAGGATAAAAATAGTTGAAATAATAGCAATGATGATACAAAACATTTGATAAAGCTGAGTTGTGGGG
>SDBV01009068.1_pt1 | contig 13289 bp, 12 predicted proteins | sample 2277081 | NCBI WGS metagenome assembly SDBV01 (sample SAMN10402039, study PRJNA504765) | marine sediment metagenome | isolation source: marine sediment core GS10_PC15, 223 cmbsf | place: Arctic Ocean: Southern Knipovich Ridge | collected 2010
TAAAATCCTGCTTATGATTAGCAATTCATGAGTTTTATGTTACAAAAAAACTTACAGGATATAGTAAGATTATATTTTTAAATATAATAAAAAGCCACCGCCTTCAGGCGGTTTTGTTCAACGACTAAGCATTCCTGAAGTCCAGAGGCCTCAGAATAAGCTTCAGTTTTACTCTAATAATTTGAAGTTTATATAAAAATCATAAAGCTTGCAAGCACCAGTACTGGATTTTGGTGAAGTGGGGTAGGGGCCCCACGGAACCAGGAATGCTAAGTTAGGTGTAGAAAAACGAGTTAAAGAGAGTTAATTTACGGATAAGAATAATAAAAAAAATAAATATTTAAAAAGAGTATTAAAGATGATTTAGCAAATCCGGAACTTGAAGAAACAATATTAAGTTGATTTCATCAAAATAAGTAAAATAATAAAAAATAACTAAGCCAAAAAAAATAATCTGAAAGATTTAGAATGGAATGTAACTTTTTTTAAGATGCATTCATGCTTGAGAAGTATTAAAATTGAAAGAAAAATAGTAAGTACGGTTTTTTTCACCTAACTCCTTTTGCATGAATTCCAACATTGTTTGAAATTATAGCAAAAATTAATGTATTTTACAAAAAAAATAAAAAAAATACAATCAAAATGAATATTTTTGCGTTTATATATAATAGAAGCACAATTTGGAGGTGTATATATGAATAATGAATCAAATGTACTGTTAAAAGAATACAAAAGGGAATTGCAGATAATAAAATATAGTATAAATACTATAAAAAATTATTATGCAATTGTTAAAAATTATTTCGACTGGATAGAGCTAAAGCAAGAGCAAGAAGCATTATCATTAGAAAATGTAAAACGATATCTTCTTCATATTTATTTGAAAGGGGATTATCATCAAATACTATTTCTCTACAGGTAAATGCATTAAAATCATTTTTTAGGTTAATAGTAAAAACAAATATTCTCGATGAATTAAGGCATCCGAAAAGAAATAAATCTTTGCCTGATATTCTTTCAAGATCAGAAATAATCGTTTTACTTAATACAATAGAAAATGAAAAACATAAAATGATGATTGCATCTCTATATGGCTCTGGATTAAGAGTTGGTGAACTTGTTCAAATTAAAGTAAAAGATCTAGATTTTATAAAAAATAGGATTACAATAAGAAAAGGCAAGGGGCGGAAAGATAGAATTGTTATTATTTCTAAACAATTATTACCTGCGTTAAGGAAAATGACAGAAAATAAAGATAAACTTGAATATCTTTTTAAACCCCAATATGGTAAGAAATATTCAAAAAGAACTGCGCAACATATTTTTTCTGTTGCATTAAAAAAATCTGGAATAAAAAAACATGCAACTTGCCATACTTTGAGACACAGTTTTGCCACTCATCTTTTAGAAAATGGTAATAATATAGTTAATATACAAAAGCTTTTAGGACATAAAAATGTGAATACTACTATGATTTATACAAAACTTGCAAAAAATAATCTGGATGATATCGACAGCCCTTTATGATTATATGTGAATTCATCTATGTTCCTATTCATATACGCATTGCATTATTGAGTTACATATACGCATTGCGTATAAAACCCGTCGCAACTCATCCGTAATCCAATTGTAAATAAATGTAAATAACCGGTTGAATTTGGGCCCATATTAACTAATTTCCGGCAGGGTTCTTGCATTTCATTATGTATGAAAAATCATACATGTATATTTATATTGTTCTGCTCATTAATAATTCTTCCCGGCTATTATGTTTACTCTGAAACAGAAGTCATGGATAATGAATTTAATTTTGAGTATTTTAAATTTAAAACTGAAATTTACAAATTAGATGAAATAAGAAACAGGATAGATTTTAAATTCGGATTTTGCCGTTTTTTATATGTTGATGTAAGAAATAGTGATGGCCCTGTTCATAATTCATTTGGATTTTCTTTTCCATGGGTTACAGCCGGGCCGCTAATAGTAAAAGGTCTGCTCCGAGAAATATATAATCCTTTAGGATATTCTGTTACAAGCAGTGTATTCAGAGAAAAAACGGATATCAATTTAAGCAGTTCATTTTCTAATTCAGGGAGAAACGGATTAATACTTGAAATTGTTCCCGATGTGTTAGGTTTTTATCAATATGAAAGCGCTGAAATATCCAAATTTGGAGGTTTCATATCCTATAGAAATGATTTAAGCGCAGAAATATTATTTAACTTTTCTGAACCGGATGCGGATGAAGTTCCGGATTCATGGTTTCTGGAAACTCCTGTTTTTCCAGGAGGAATGCTGTCTCATACTGCATTCAGGTTGTCTTTTAAAAGATCCCTTTTTTTTATTTTCCTTTCCGCGGGTTTTTCAGGCGGGAAATTGGTCAGGCCGGGTTATTTTACAAATACTGTTTTAATGTTAAGAAATGATTTTGTAGAAATCGGTGGTTTAGTCGGAATAACTTCGGAATATTATTTTAATCCCGATGGTAAGAACAGTAATTATCACACTTCATACTATGCGGATATATGGATAAAAGCATTTGATCCTCTATTTTTTGGAGGCGAATACTGGTTTAAGAAAGAGCATTCGGGTTTTATAATAGATCTGTATACAGAAAGCAGGGAAGGCTTTTTAATTAAAAGCAGAATCAATATGGATTTCAATAAGAGATATAGCATTGTTTTGAATTCTGAATTTTCAAATAAGTATAATTATAATGATAATGGAGATACGGAAATTGAAGAATCAGTAGATTCAAATCTTATTTTTACGCTTTTTAAATGGAAATGTGGCAGTTATCATGAAATTAGTTTTATGGATGATGAGATAACAGAAAATAATCTGGAAATTAATGTTCAATATGCATTTAACAGCACAAAAATCTCAGCAGCTTATAATCACTCTATATTTGAACATACTTTTACAGGTTGGAGCATTTCATGTATAACAGGGTTCGGTAATTTTAAAACAAATATAACTGCCGGCATGGATTACTTTGATTTTTATTTAACTCTCGGGTGGGAATTGATTGTAAGAAACCTTTAAAACAATACACGGCTATATTAAATCTGCACGAAATAAGAAAAATCTTAATAACTTACAGAATAAATCCACAGTTTAAAAACTACCCCCCCCTCAACGGAAATAAGCTTTTTGACTTAATACTAACCAAGTCTTAAAATTACATTTGCTGCAAGAAAATATATAGTTAGTCCTGCAAGGTCTATTATCGTAGTCATTAATGGCCCGGCCATTACAGCAGGATCCATGCCAATTTTATGAATAATTAAAGGGAAAAATGCGCCTACAAGTGTTGCAACAAATACAACACAGGACAATGCCGTGCCTACTGCTATTGCCTGGTTAAAATTAATAAATGGAGGCAGCAGCCAGGCCCGAAAAATTATTAAAATACCCATTGCAATACCCATAATAAGGCCTACAAGAATTTCTTTTTTTAAAATACGCAGTATATCTCCAAAATCAATTTCTCCTGTAGCAAGGCCGCGTATAATGAGTGTTGAGGATTGAGTCCCTGAATTTCCTCCTGTGCCGATTATTGTGGGAATAAAAAGAATTAAAACGGAAATGGATAGAAAAAAATCTTCAAAATATGCCAGAACATTTGTTGTCAGGGTTGCTGCCAATAATAGTATTGCAAGCCATGGAATCCGTTTTTTTACAAGCTGCCAGATTGTACTGCCCAGATATCTTTCCGTACTTCCGCCCATAGCACCCATTTTATATACATCTTCTGTCTGTTCTTTTCTGATAACATGAATTACATCATCAAACGTAATAATACCTAACAATCTGTTGTGTTCATCCACAACTGGAAGGGCTATCAGGTCATAAGTTTCTAATATTTTTGCTGCTTCTTCCTGGTCTATATGTTCCCGTACAGATACAACCTTTTCCACCATAATATTATAAACAAGTTCCTCATCATCAGATGAAAGCAGGTCTTTAATTGATACAACACCCCTTAAGCGTTTTAACTGGTCGACTGTATATATATAGTAAATTGTTTCTACATTTTTTGACTTTTTCCTTACCCAGGCTATAGCCTGAGCAACTGTTAATGTTGATGATATTGCAAGATACCTTGGTGTCATTATTCCTGCAGCATCATCCTCATCAAATTTTAAAAGCATTTTCGTTTCTTCTTTTGCTTCATTACTAAGATTGGACCAGACTGCATCACGCACTTCCGGTGAAATAGATTGAATAAAGTCTGTAAGATCGTCCGGTTCCATTTCCTCCAAAAGAATTTTTGCATGTTCCTCTGAAAGTGCTTTTATTAGTGATTCCTGGCTAAAAGCAGGGAGCTGGCTTATTAGCTCCACTTTTCTCTCCATATTTAGATGTGAAAACAGCTTTATTTCTTCTTCTTTATCCAGGTCTTCCCATATATCCAGTAATTCTTGAGTAGGAGTTTCTGAAATTATTTTCTTCAGGTCTTTTTCATCCAGCAAGTTCATGTATTCCCGGATATTGTTAAATTCTCTATCAAATTCTAAAGCCATATTATTACTCCTGCTCTTTGAAAACGCCAACCTGTATAATTTCTTCTTCTAAATCAAAATTATACTGCTCTTTTACTTTATATTTTATTAATTTAATAAGTTCAATTACTTCTTTTGCGGCTGCCCCTCCGGTATTTACAATAATATTCCCGTGTTTTTCAAGCACTTTTGCTTTTCCTGCAACTTTGCCTTTTAGTCCGAGAGCATCGATTATCTTACCTGTCGGCATTCCGAATAGTCTGTTATTTTTAAAAACAGAGCCTGCACATGGAAAATCAAAGTGTCCTTTCTTATACCGGTCTTCTTTATGTCCATTTATTTTTTTTAATAATTCGACGGGATTGCCCTTTTTTAATTTAAATCCTGCTTTTAATATTAAGGATTTAGAGCCTTGAAAAGGTGATTTTTTATAATCATATTGATTTTTATCAATATGAACGCGTTTTTTCTCAAGGCTTTTATTTATTACATCTACAAACAACAGGCTGTCGGAGATTGAAACTCCATAGCACCGTGCATTAATCCATATAGCGCCGCCTACTGTGCCGGGCATATAATAGAAATTATCAATGCCGGATAAACCCATTCCTGCTGTTTTTTCTGCTAATTTACTGATATTTGTGCCTGCAGTCACAGTAATAATGTCATTATCCAGTTCAAATTCTGTAATCAGGCCTGTGTTTATAACTATTCCCCGGATTCCTCTGTCTGATACAAGTATATTTGAACCTTCACCACGAATAAAAAAAGGAATTTCCTGCTCAATACAGAAAGTATAAATATTTATCAGGTCTTCCATGGTCTTTGGAGAGATAAAAATATCGGCAGGTCCACCGATGTTAAAACTTGTATGATTTTTCATAGTTTCATTTAACAGTATCTTAGTATTTATATTGATTTTTTTTACTAATTCACTTAGAGTCGAGGCATTAAAATTGTTATTATCAAATATATGCATAGACTTATATAATATCTAAAAATTTAATTATTAGCAAACAGAGGAATTAGTGTGAAAATAAAATTATACAATACTATGAGCAGACAGGTGCAGGAATTTAAACCTTTAATAGAAAATAAAGCAAAAGTTTACGCATGTGGATTAACTGTTTATAATTTCGCTCATATTGGTAATTTACGTACTTATATATTTGAGGATATACTGCGCAGAGTTTTAGAATATGCAGATTATGAAGTTGAGCATGTAATGAATGTAACTGATGTTGGCCACTTAACGGATGACGCAGATTCCGGTGAGGATAAAATGCTTAAAAGTGCCAGGGAAAAACGCAAAACAGTCTGGGAAATAGCAGAATTTTATTCTAAGGCTTTTTTTAAGGATATAGAAAAATTAAATATTTTAATACCGACTGTTGTATGTAAGGCTACGGATCATATAGGGGATATGATAGATTTAATAAAGAAAATAGAAGATAACGGATATACTTATAATTCCGGTGGCAATGTATATTTTGATATTAGTAAATTGAGTGACTATGGAAAATTAGCACGGCTTAATCTCGATGAATTAAAAGCAGGAGCAAGAATACAGGTAGATGAAAATAAAAAAAATCCTTTCGACTTTGTTCTCTGGTTTACAAAATCCAAGTTTAAAAATCAGGTAATGATATGGGATTCTCCCTGGGGAAAAGGATATCCGGGCTGGCATATAGAATGCAGTGCCATGTCAATAAAATACCTCGGTGAAGAATTTGATATTCACTGCGGAGGAATAGACCATGTTTCTGTACATCATACTAATGAAATAGCTCAATCAGAAGCAGCAACAGGAAAAAACTGGGTTAATTACTGGCTTCATGGCGAGTATCTGCTAATGGGTAAGAACAAAATGGCAAAATCGAGTGGAAAATTTCTGACATTAGAGGAACTGCAAAAACGCGGATACGAACCGCTTGATTACAGGTATTACCTCCTTGGAGCGCATTACAGAACACAGCTGGAATTTAGTTTTGATGCACTTGCAGCCGCAAAAAATGCTTTTTCAAAATTAAAAGAGAGGATTATTAATATAAAAGAAGAAACAGTGAGTGTTAATCCGGAAACAGCAAACGGTAAAGCTAAAGTATACTTAGATTCATTTTTGGACAATGCATTTAATGATATGAATATGCCTAAGTGCCTTTCCGATTTGTGGGGCCTTATTAAAGATAATTCAATTAAGCCTTCGGAAAAACTTCCAGTGCTTTATGAAATGGATAAAATACTAAGCCTGGGCTTCAAAGATCTGGAGAAAAGAAACATCAGTATCAATAAAGAAATAGAAGAGTTGATAGCGAAAAGAGAAGAAGCACGGAAAAATAAAGATTATAAAAAAGCTGATGAAATAAGGGATTTTTTAAAAGAAAAGGGTATAATATTAAGAGATACGCCGGATGGCATAGTCCTTGATAAAATAAAATAATTGTGAGAAAGGTATTTAAAAATAAAAGAAATGGAACTTGAGGCAAAAATGGTATCGTTAAATAACGGATTTGATAAAGAATTTAGAAAAATCTATGAAAAACATTTTACTCTGATATTCAGGATTGCCCTTAGAATAACAGGAGATACTTATAAGGCAGAGGATATATGTCACGAAGCATTTATTAAACTCTATAAAAGAGCACAGTTGTTTGAAGATTTAGACCAGGCTAAGTACTGGTTAATCAGAGTTGTGAAAAATTTATCATATAATCATGAAAAAAAAATGCAAAGAGAAAAAAAAGCATTTGAAAGATTACATAAAAGTAGCACAACGCATTTCGGACCTGAAGAACAGGACTATATAAAACAGGAAACAGAGAAAATAGTCCAGGAAGCTTTGAGCAAAATTCCATATAATTTCCGAGTAGTTTTGATATTAAAAGAGTATGGGGGATTGACTTATAAAGAAATTGGGTCAATAATAGGAATCTCAGAGGCAAATGTTAAAATAAGGGTATACAGGGGGAGAGAGAGATTAGAAAAATACATTAAGGAGCAGAACGAGTATGTGCCCTGATTATAAAACATTATCAACCTATTTTGATAGAGAGGTAGACCTGCCCTGGGCAAAGAAAATAGAAGAGCATCTATTGGATTGTCCAAAATGTAAAAAGATAATAGCTGAATTCCGTTTAGTTAAAGATTTTTTAGAAAAGTACGAAGAGACAGAAATTTACGGGCCGATGGAACGTGTCTGGTCAAAGATTTCTTCAAGTAAAAAAGAAATTAAATATTTACCAATCTGGAATAAAAGAGTGTCCATTCCTTTTCCAGTTGCAGTAATAGCAGCGTGCTTTGTAGTATTATTTGGCGTTGTTTCTATTTTTACGTTTTTCAATATTTTACAGAATGATTTTGGAACAATGAAAATTTCACGAAATTCTTACGGCATAATGGAGGTCCATGTAGAAGGATCTATGCAGAATATAGAAGAAATACTAATGTCTATGGATAAAACAAGTTTTACAGATGAAATTACTTTTAAGCTGCCGGAAGAATCTGAATTTCTGATTGTTGGAGAACCTGTTTATTTAAAGACAGAAGGATTTGACTGGCAGGAAGCATATAATTCGCGGAAAAACGGCACATTAAATGAAATAACGGAGACCAGCAATAATGAAGGTATACAAAAATGAGGAAAAGATGTTTAATTGTTCTTATGCTTTTTTCCAGTTTTACTATTTTCTGCCAGGACCTGGATTTAAATGCTATTCTAAATGGTTTATTGAGTGAAGCTTTAAAAATTAATATAGCTGCAAGAGTATATTTACCAAACCAGGAGCCCCTGATAAGCCTTTCGAACTCAACATTAACTACAATTCCCGGACGTTCTGTTGCTATCAAAATTCAAGGCGGAAATTTAATAATTAAAGCTGTTTTAACACCTTACAAACTAGAAGATGATAAGTTAATTCTTGTTGCACAGGGGCAGGTATGGTTAACTGATAATACAGTAGATAACGCTATTCAGTATTTAAGCAGTTTTGAGAGTATACCAATTAATTTTGGAGAAACAATATTATTCTTTCCGCTTGGAATATCAGATGAAATAACTAATAACGAATTTTTGAATATAGAACTTGCAATACAGATTGTACCTTTTGAAGAATAAAGAATATGGCAGATATAAAAAAGACTCAGCATAAAAAGATAAATTTAAAGGATAGTTTACCGTTTATAATCTTCTTTTTCTTGTTTTTTATTTTAATTTTAAGCTCTTTTTTTACAAAGAGAGGGCCGGAAATAGAATCACTCTCATCTTCTATAGGACAGTCCGGAGAAGAAGTCCATATACTCGGTAAATATTTTGGTGAGAAGAACAGCGGTGTTAGAGTAGAAATTGGCGGAGCATCAGTATCTTCATTTATTGAATGGACAGATACAAGGATCAGTTTTATAGTTTCAGACAATATAAAGGGCGGACTTGTAAAGGTTTTTACAGAATATGGTGAAAGTACAGATATTATACCTTTTTCAAACAAACGGTATCTTCCTGTGCAGGTTTTTGAGCTGATAGAACCGGGAAATCCGTATATTTTTGACTGCAGCCCGAATAAAGGTGCAGTTGGAGAAATAATTACAATCAGTGGAGCCAACTTCGGACTTGAAAGAAGTAATTCTAAAGTGCTGTTTACCTGGATATCCGGATCAAGCAGTAGAAGTATCCAGAGTGTAAATGATACAAACATGGTATCTGCTTTAGAGCAGAATAATGATTATATTGCCTGGAATGATAGAGAAATTATAGTGCATGTTCCGGACGGTGCGTCATCCGGAAATTTAAGGATTATTACAGATAAAGGTGTTAGTAATAATGTTTATTTCGAAGTAATAGATGTTATTGGCAAGAAATTATTTAATAATGAAAGAATTTACCATGTTCAGTATTCAATCAATATAAAGGATGTCCAGGCTAAGGATGATAATGGAATTTATTTATGGGTTCCAAGAATTATTGAAGTTCCTGAACAGAGAGAAGTTAAACCAATAGAAATTAGTCCAGAGCCGATGTTTGATAATTATAAGGGGATAATGCTGTTTTTCCTGGAAGATTTAGTAGAAAATGAGAATTATAATGTAAATCAGAGTTTTATGGTTTCCAGATATGAAATAGAAACAAAGATTAATACAAGGATCAGAACAGAGTATAATACGCAAAGCGAATTGTATAAAGAATATACAGATGCTGATCATATCATTTATTTTGATGATGAAATTGATATTTTAGCTTATTCTATAATTGGAAGAACAACTCATCCGTACTTAAAAGCAGAATTAATATATGAATATGTAATTGAAGAACTGGATCCTGTTAATAAAGTTGATGACAGGGACATTATGTCGGCTTTAGACCAGGGGCAGGGCGATTCATTTATTTATTCCGCACTGTTTTGCACACTTGCAAGGGCTGTAAGAATACCTGCAAGAATGGCTTCAGGATATATTATAGATACTGATAATAATACTATAAAACATTATTGGAATGAATTTTATCTGGAAAAACTCGGCTGGATTCCTGTAGACTCTATACTGGGTGATAAACAAAAATTCGGTGACTTTCCAAAGAATATTGATGTAGAAGTATATTATTTCGGCAATCTTGACAACAGGCATATTGTACTAACAAAAGGAATAATTGAGTTGAAACAAATGAGCTCAGATGGTAATTTAGTTATAAGAAATGATGTAGCCGGCCTTCAGACAATACATGAAGAGTATACAGGCAGTATAACGAGTTATAGCAGTCAATGGAACCCTCTTGAAGTTTTGGGGGTATATTAAATATAGTTTTTATTAACATTGACAATATATAAACCGATTCATATACTAACAGTAGGATATAGGATACAGAATTAGATATGCCAAACTTACTTCAACTTTCATTAGTAAATTTCAGAAAGGGTGCTTATATTATTGTCGAAGGTAAGCAGAAAGCGGACTATTTTTATATACTTCGTAATGGAAAAGTACAGATAAGCAAGGAAGTAGAGCTGGCGGAAGAAGAGGGCAGCAATGTTTTGTCTGCCGGCGACTTTTTCGGTGTTGTTTCAACTATGTCTGCTCACAGCCATATAGAAACTGCTTTGGCTTTAAGCGACATTTCATTAATTTCCGTTCACAGAGACCAATACGGTTTACTTATAGAAAAAAACACTCCTGTTGCTATGAAGATTATTCAACAATTTTCAAAAAAGATGCGTTACCTTGATGAAACTCTAACGAGGTTTACATTTAAAACGACAGCAACAGAGCATCCGAACCACTTATTTAAAGTTGCAGAGTATTATGCCCGCCAGAACCAATATAATCAAGCATATTATGCATATTACAGATATTTGCAATACTGTCCGGATGGTGAGAATATAGGTATCGCGAAAGAAAGAATTACAAAAATTAAGCCGTATGCAAAGGTTGTATATTTAAAAACAGATATTACTGAATTTACAAGAATATATCCGATGAATACAATGATATTCAGTGAAAATGAGCCTGGAGCTGAGTTATATATTATTCAAAAAGGGACAGTAAAAATAACAAAGATAGTAGGAGATAAAGAGGTGTTAATTGCTCTACTTCCTACAGGGGATATATTCGGTGAAATGGCTCTTTTAGATAATAAACCGAGGTCAGCTTCTGCAATTGCCCACGATGAAGTGACACTCCTTGCTGTTAACAAATCAAATTTTCAGAGAATGGTACAATCACAGCCCCAGTTGATAACAAAGTTAACAACACTTCTTTCAGAAAGAATTTGGTTCATTTATAAGCAAATATCCAATGCCATAATTCAGGACCCACTTGGAAGGCTTTATGACAGGCTGATGCTTCAGTTGGAAAAAGTAAGGGTCAATATCAGCACTGGAGAGAATTATACATTCGATTTTGGGCCTAAAGACCTGATTAATATGGTTGGTATTTCACCTGGCGAGGGAAAAGGACTTATAAAGCGGTTATTTGAAAATAAAAAACTAAAACTTGTAAATAATAAGATCTTTACTTCTGATGTGGAAGAAATCAAAAAACAGGCAGAATATTACAAAAAAATGCAGCGTATCGAGAGAGCGCGTAAAGCGAAGAATTAATCACCTTATAACAGCTCACTTTTATTGTTTTCCTTTATTTTTTCAACAATATTTTTAACATTCTGCGAACTTCCTTTTCTGCATATAAGAGCCATTCCATTTTTGATAACAACAATTAAATCTTTTACACAGGATAAGGCAACCGGTATTTCAGAAAAAACAAAATTATTCTCTGCCTGATCTGTAAAAGTAATCCCTCTTGGGGTATTAAAGGTTTCAGATAGCTGGTCCCAGCTGCCTACATCATTCCATATAAAATCTGCCTTAATAACTGCACAATGGCTGCTTTTTTCCATAACCGCATAATCAACAGAAATAGCCGGAATCTTATCATAAATCAAAGCAATAGAATCAATATTATCGGTAATAGTAATAGAATTTTCTGTTTTAATTTTTATACCGAGGTTTAAAAAGGGCTGGCAAACATCTTTGGCATGTTTCTGTAATTCCTGTAAAAAAACATCTGATCTGAATGTAAACATTCCGGAATTCCAATAATAATTGCCGAGTTTTAAGTATTCTTCTGCTTTTTTTCTATCTGGTTTCTCATGAAATGCAAGCACGAGGTTGCCGGTAGATTTTCCTTTTCCGGCTTCTATATAACCGTATCCTGTATTAGGATTAGCTGGTGGAATGCCAAAGCAGGCCAGATATCCTTCATCTGCTAATTGAGCTGCATCAGATACATTTTTTTTAAATTTATCGAAAGACTTTATTGAATGGTCCGACGGAAGAACAATAAGGCTTTCTTTTTCTTTACCTATTTCTGTAAGATAAGCACAGGCATAAGCTATTGCGGGTGCTGTGTTTTTGCCGGCAGGTTCAGGTAAAATTACAAGGCTTCTCTCTTTGTAGGAGATGTTCCGGTTTTTCAGAGCATCAAACTGGTGCTTTACTTCATTTATATGATCCTTATGTGTTACAACAATAACTAATCCATCTGAGATAAGATCAAATGATCTTTCCAGAGTCATCTGGAATAAGGATTTGTTATTATCAATGTTCATAAATTGCTTTGGCCTGGATGTTATGGAAGCAGGCCATAAACGCGTGCCGGAGCCGCCGGCAAGAATAACTATATTTTGTACCATTATTTTTCCTCTTATTTTAGTTAAATTCTACAGATTTACTATTAAATTTCAAGTCTGATTAAGAAATAATTAACATATTACAATTTTATAGATTGCTTGATAATACAAAATTGTGTCAGTTTTTTAAATATTGACCAAAAAAAACAATGCGCAGTCTTGTAAAAACAGCATGAAATAATAAAAACACTAATAACTCATAGAATAGATCCGCACTTTCAGAGCTCCGTCCCTCTGAAAACCAAGCATTTTGCGCTGTCAAAAAAATAATACTGCACTCAGGCGGAACCACGCTTCTAAATTACCCAAGAAAGCGAATCATTATTGAACGGCTTGATTTCAGCGATATATGAAATTCGAAAGCACGTCATAAGTAATTTAGAAGCGGGGTGCAGCCTGATAAATGCAAAACTTTAACATCGCAATATGCTTTTGAAAAAGTATTATTGACTTTCATTTTAATAACCTGTATATTCCAGTCTTAGGATATTCGGGATGTAGCCTAGAGGCTAAGGCGCCTGGTTTGGGACCAGGAGACCGGAGGTTCGACTCCTCTCATCCCGAAATATGCGTTCATAGCTCAGTTGGATAGAGCAACAGCCTTCTAA
>SDBV01009069.1_pt1 | contig 13289 bp, 27 predicted proteins | sample 2277081 | NCBI WGS metagenome assembly SDBV01 (sample SAMN10402039, study PRJNA504765) | marine sediment metagenome | isolation source: marine sediment core GS10_PC15, 223 cmbsf | place: Arctic Ocean: Southern Knipovich Ridge | collected 2010
CTCGTCCCGACATGGAAGCCCCAGACCAGGAATTGGCAGAGATAGAGCACCTCATTCGCCGTCGTGAAGTTTCGGGATGGAGCTGACGGACACCGATAACCGCAAGCGCGGAACCATTATCGGAGGTTACTTTTCGACCTGGAGGTTCCATGTCCTGGTTCCGTTTCGCCGCCTATCGGCGTGGATTGCTCCTCTTCGCTTTCGGCTGCGCGCTAGCCACCGGACTAGCCGATGGATGGATACATACGGCGATGGAGCTGTTGATCGCTGCGTTCGGTGGACTCGAAGTCCTGCACCTCTGGGCGGATCGTCGCACCCTTGACCGGATACTGAATGATGAGGGCCTTTCCGTCGGGCCCTGCATCGTCTGCGGCGGTCGTGTGTCTCGGCCGCTCAATGCCGGCATCTACCATGAAGGTCAGCACATCCACGATGGGTGCTTATGTGACCTCGACACGAGTTCGAGCGGTACCGATGTACTCGAGACGTCGCCGAGTTCGCCCACCTAGGTGCAACCGCGGACCCATTATCGGCGGCTACTTTTCGACCTCGAGGCGCCCTTCATGAGTGACAGAAATCTCTACCAACTCCGGGACCGCCGTCCCCGTTCGCCTGCACAAGACCGCGCCGAAATCGCCGGCGCCCTATGGGCGATTCAGACCGCGATGGATTGGGCGCGGGACACGGCAATCACCTTTGCGGAGCCGGAACTAGCCGCCGAATTGGATACGATCGCTGAGCGGCTCTATACACTTACCGACGCCCTTTACGATTCGCCGTCTCCGCCGGAGATATAGCTAACGGCAGACACCGCGCTGCACAATCGAATATTGGCTCAGTCTTCGTGCGCAACATCTCGCGGCCGAGAACTCAAGCGGTATCGATGTAGCTGGCGACATCGCCGAGCTCGTCGACGTGGTCAAGGTCACGCCGTAGGCCCTCAACAAACAGGGAGGCCATGAACACCGAGCAAGCGGGGCAGTCCTCGCCATGATCGCTCAAAGCCTCGGCCGCCGTTCCCCCGGATCGCTGTTTTTCTACCGAGAGGTTCTCGGGGCCTCCGCATGCTATCGCCTCGTCGGCGAGCCCCACGAGCACCCGGGCAAACTCTCTACCTTCGATGCACATCGACATAGTCTCTCCTCGGTTTATTCCTCCCGCGGTTACGGGTAGGACACCGATAACCTGAGTCGCGGACCCATTATCGGTGGCTACTTTTCGACGTCGAGGTCACGTGCAGCACGACGCCGGCGAGTGGCTCGAGCCTCCCAAGCGGCGTAGGTCGCACCGCAAGAGATCGACAGCGCGAGACCGGGCCAGACTCCGATCCAGTCCGCGAAAAAAGATGAAGCCATGAACCCGAGCAGAAACGCGATCGTCCAGCCCGGCCAGTATTGGCCCATGGGGTCGGTCGGGTCGCGCATGGTGCCGCCCCTCATTGCGCGGCCGTCGCCGTCCATCCGGTAGGATGGCAACTCAGGACCAGGTCCTGTGTGATCGCCCAGGCTCGTATCCTCCGCGCAGACGGTTCTACATGCCCTCGGACATACCGTCCCCATGCTTGGGGAATCTCCTCGACGAGCCCGGCGACGGCCACCATAGTGCCGCGTTCCCCGTTCGCCTGCAGCCGAGAAGAGAGATAATCCTGGATCGCGGCAGCTGGATTACGGTATCGGCGGTCGGCCCGGTCGCGTCCCAGGACTTTCGGCCAACTCATGCGTGATCGTCCCAGTCGGACATATCCATCGAGGGATCAATAGAGGGAACCGGATAGCGGTCTGCATGCTTCGCAATTTGACTACGCTCATCTTCATCCATCGAGGCCAGGACCTGGTCTGAGATGTGATCAGCGGCACAACGACTCCAAGACTGGAGATAGACATCGAAGAATGAGACGGAGCCATCGCGGTGATAAGTATTCTCGAGGGCGGATTTGGGTGTGGGGATCATGATTTTCTCCGTTCCGGTTGTTTCTGACAACAGATATGTATCACGCTACACGCGTAGTGCAAACAAATATGATACCTTCACCGACCTCCGTAGCCGCGAGCGCGGACCCATTATCGGTGGTTACTTTTCGACCCTTCCGGTAGCGTCGCATCCAAGGAGCGCCCATGTCGAATCAGCGCGAAGAGGTCCGTATCCCCCTGAAGCTGAGAGGCACTGATCCTCTCGCCGGCCTCATTGTGCCCCGGCTCCCCGCCGACTGGACGGAGACCCAGCTAGCGGAAATCGAGTACCTGATCCAGGTGGAGATTGGGTACCTTGGGCGCTCTGACGCCGGAGAACGCGCCATGGAGTTGGCGTGCGTTAGGGGGCCGCCATGAGTCTCCTCAGGACACTGCGCGCCGCACGCACGATAGAGGAATCGCGCCCACGTTAGACCCGCCCTTTCCTGGGCTCCGAGACGCCTAGGTGTGACCCTCCGTCACATCCTGATGGGAAGGCCCAAGTTGGCGCCTGAAGATCGACGCACCGAGGTCATACGGATCCGGCTCACCCATGGTGAATGCGAAGTGTGGGCCAGCGCCGCGGGCAAGCAAGACCTGTCCTCTTTTATCCGCGGTATGGCAGACGAAGTGGAAGCAGCCGCAGGAAACCAAAGATTAGAATCCATCAGCCCGAACGCCGATAACCGCAAGCGCGGACCATTATCGGGGGCTACTTTTCGACCTCGAGACGCGCTCACCATGCCCATACGCCGCCGACGACACTTGCTCTTCTGGACAGCTGGCCTGATCTTCGCGCTCATCCTGGTTCCGTTCCTCGCGGAGTTGTTCTTTCCTCTCTGATGGAGGGCGCCGATGGACAAGATGGAGTTGATCGTCGATCAAGTCATACTGGATTACGTGGCCGAGCTTCCCAATGAGGCAGCGAAGCAACTCACCATACAGTTACTCGCGGCGGCGATGCCGGTGCTCGGCTCGCCCTCCGCGATCGTCGCCTCCGGAGACGGTGGGGTCGCGATGCTCTGGCGACGCGCGGGCCGTCGTGCAGAGGCAGAATGCGACAACGACGGCGAGATCTGGGCTACCTTCGGTGCAGAGGCGTTCAAGTGCGACTCGGCAGCGGATGCGGTCGAGGTCATTCGGAGGTTTCTCCACATTAGAACCCGATAACCGCAAGCGCGGACCCATTATCGGTGGCTACTTTTCGACCTCGAGGTCTCTGCACAGTCCGTCGGAAATCTCTTCTGTGTAGTCCATGCCGACCCAACGGTGTCGGCCGAGAAAAGCCCCGCATGCATCGAAGACATGGAAGACGTGACGGTACACCTCGGAACCTGTGACTAAGGGCCCCTCCTCGACATAGGCCGCGGTGGGCCATTCTTTCCGAATCCCTGTCACCCAAGCCTTGGTGACGGTCTTTCGGGTCTTCTCACGTTCGCGTTGGCGTTTGTCCTGCATCGGTTGTCGGTATACTCCGGTCCGGAGGTCTATATGCCAGTGCGCCTCACCCCTCACTTCACCCGGGCCGAGTTTGAGGTGGGGTCCAGAGGCGGCCCGGTGCCCCGTAGGAGCCTCGCTGAGTACGCACTCGGCTGTCTGTGCGCCTCGGTACTAGAACCCCTGCGGATGGAACTCGACGCGCCGCTTGAGGTATCGAGCGGCTATCGGCCCAGAGACCCAGGCCAGCATGGGAAGGGCGAAGCGGCCGACCTGAAATTTTCGCATGCGCCCGATCTCCGGGTGAGGGCCTTCGTGCAGCTCTACCGTTGGGCCTGTGAGGGCCACCGAATAGACCAGCTGATCGTCTACACCGACTCGGCGCACCTTCACATTAGCCACACCACACGGCGCCCGAATCGGTCTCAGGTGTACGTGGCCTATCCCAAAGCCGAGGGAGGCCACCGATACGAGGATGCCGCGCCGGGGGCACTTCGGGACGCTGGCCTAGGTGGCTGAACAGGCCATATACCCAGCGTCCCGCGTGGTACCGTGATGGCCTTTACAGATTCATTCCTTCGCACCCCGGAGTCCCCATGTCCCTGAATAATGAGCAGCGCGCTCGCATCGCCAACAAGATCGCGAACGAGGCGCAAGCAGAGGCGTTGACCGTCCCACTCGACTACCTCTTGGCAAATCGGGCGAGCACCACGAGCGGGGTACTCGCGGTCGGAAACCCGATCCCGTTCGATGCCGTGGTGGATAAGGCCGTTGGCGTCGCTAATATCGCGCTTGACATTAGCACTGGGCGATTCACCCTGCAGCCGGGCCGTTATCGGCTCGTGGGCCGGTGCCGCATCATCGTGTCGGCGCTCAACACGCAATGGTTCGACGTCACCGCAGCCGCATTTATCGGCACCGGCGGGGCCATCGATGCTCGTGCCGTCCAGACTTCCGGCCCGCAACCCGACGCGGTGGCCGTCCTCGATGTGACAGTGGCCACCGAAGTAGAGCTGAGGGTGCTTTCTGCCGTGGATAATCCTCAGGTGCTCGCCGTATTTACGGCGGCCGACATCCTCCAGCTGGCCCGGAGAGGCAAGGCGTAATCCCGTGCGATCGACCAACGCCCAACAGATCACCGCCTGTGGATAGATCTCGATCTTGATCGGCGACGGAGACCCGTACTGTGGAGCAAATGGAGATCTGCACCACAGGAGGCGGATCTGCGCTGTGCACAAGGTCTCCTCGTCCGGAGCCTTTCAGTCTTTCCGGATCGGGCGAATTGACTCAGGTACATGCGGGGGTCAGGCTGGGCCAGCCCCCGACCTGGGGCCTAAATGGTGCTCGTCAGGCATCCTTTGAGAACCCCTCCGACCGCTTCCCGGTGGTCCTCTCACTTACGCCGCCCCGCTCCCTTGACACGGATAAAACGGGACGGCTGGAGTAAGTCCGGTATGAGCTTAACCGCTTCCCCCCTCCTCTCCCTTTCCCTTCCCCTTCCCGCTCGTCCGCAGGCGTCGCAAAGGCCGATGCCGAGCGCATTACCGCTCTGCAGCTTTTCGGTGTCCCCGGTCGGTCAGACGGCACCCAACCGGCGCGCCGAGCGTCACGCGTGAGGGCGAGCACGATGCCTCCCAATACCCTGCACGTCATGGGTTGGATCGCGGATTATGCCCCGATAGCTCACCGCATCCTCACTTTTGACGCGGGGGAGGGCCCGATCGAGGGCGACATGATCCAGGCGGTCGTCCAGGCGCTGGTGAGCGGGTGCGAGGCTGAAAGAGAAGCCACGGGAAATGAGGTGTTTGCCAGCGTCGGCGTCTCCCTCTCCGTTGTGTGCACCGGCGTCCCAGCGGAAGGGATCGTGGCCATGATGCGTGCAGGAATGCCGGCCCCCCATTCTTTGTTTACCGATCGCACAGCGCGCCGCGTCCTGCATTACCTGGCGGACAAGGGGCTGGTCGAGATCGAGCGGCGCAAAGAACGTCCGACCCTGTACCGAGTGGTGCCTGAAGCCTGGAAGACACTCGCCGAAACGTTGACGGAGGCCAAGTGAGCCCGGCCGCCAGCGCAGGCGCATTCGAGCTTAGCAACTACTTCGACCTCGCATGCATACCGTTTCTCCGGGTGCCTTCTTCGAGGCACTTCGCTCACGAGAACGGCAAAATTACCTCGCGCACGGGCGGCGTGAGTGGCTCCATGATCTTAGTGTTTTGCCGACAGATGTCTAGGCACATCGACTCACCCGTAAGCGCAGCCAAGGGGGAAAGGCGCAAGGACGGGAGCCGAAAAGTAGCATTTGCTACCCATGCAGGCGTTTCACTCTCTATTTTATGCACCGGCGTATCAGCGGAGGGGCGCGCGGCCATGAAACGCGCAGGGCTGCCGGCCCCCTACGCTCAGTTTTCCGAGCGCACAGCGCGCCGCATCCTGCATTATCTGGCGGACGAAGGGCTGATCGAGATCGAGGCGCGCCCAGGAAGGCCAAACCTTTACCGGTTTATAATTGGAGCATGGAAGAAACTCGCCGGCAGGGTCACGGCCCGCGGCCAGGGCGCCTGGCGGGGCCTAAAGAAGATGCTCGGCAACATCCGAGGCACCGTCACACCCGAAGAGGCAAGCAAGCCCCGGACGACGCTCGAAGAGGATGCCGCTCAGATGGTGCCGGAGATCACGGAGCGCCGGATCGGTCTGTACGGCTCCCCTCGCGCGCTGCGAAAGGCATTCAGGACGCTCTACGAAGGTAAGGACGTCGAGCGCTGGCGCGCCGACTGGCTCAACGTCCGCGACGCGACGAACGATCACGGTGAGCCGATCTGCATCGGCCTCTGGCAGACCGCCGAGAGTAGCGGCCGCGTCACCTGGTCGCACCTTGCACGGCTCCCCGGCCGCATGGAAGCCGCTCAGGCGTATGTGATCGGCCAGAAGGAAATCGCGAACACGTGGACACCGCCCCCCCCGGCCGACTGACAGCGCGGTGAAAGCCGTCTGAGCGCTCGGCTTTCCGAGGGTGCACCGGTCCGCCTAAAACGCGCCGGGTGGCGTAGAAAGGCCAATAGCGGAGGAATGCGAGCGGGTTTTGAGTCCCGGCGCGTTCCTTTTTTGCGTTTTGGCCGTCGGATCACGGCGCTGCGCGCCTGCGCGCCTGTTCAGTGCGGCCACACGTGGCTAGGGTGCTCCAAGTGCGGACACGCATGCCCGCATTGACCGGCCACGCATGGCAGGTCAATGCGGACACGCGTGGAAGACAACCTGTGATCCCCTGTTGGATCTCCATGTCCTCCCTGTAAATGCCCTCCACAGGTTCGTGGCACCCGGGACGGAACGCGCTCCGCGCATCTCTGCAGGCCGTTAGGCGGCCTGCCGTGCTCCGAACTCAAACGGGTGTCGAACCAGTCCGTGCCATGTAGGGCTGAACAGTCGGGTGCGGCGTGGGCTTCGGCTGGGGGGTCCCCTGCGCCCCCCGCGGAAGGCAGCCCCTTCGGGCAGCTTGGCGCGGGAACTACCCGGAGCAGCCAACAACGCAAGCGACGGACAGAGATTCGTAACAAGGCCGTTCCTGTTACAGTTCGTCGAGGAGAACTGTAACAATGAACGCCCGTGATACTTCTAGACGCTGTCCGCGGCCAGGCTGCAGGAGAACCATGGCCGGCCGCGCTGTTCAATCGAAGTGGTGCTCAGACGCCTGCAGACAGGCGGCGTATCGCCTTCGCCGCGGCCAGACACCCGACGAAACCGAGGATCCGCTGGTCTACACGGCGCCCCGCGTCGTCTTCACCGTCGCCCAGGGGATCGACGACTGGATCGTGCACTTCGACGACGGCCAACAGGTACCGGTCGAGGGCTGCCGCTGGGAAGGCCAGGCGCGCTCTCGAGCTCGCTGGGCCGTCGCGCAGCGGGCTTGGGCTTAAAGCGGCCGGCCTCTGGCGCAAATATCAACCCCATTTTTTCGCGACCAAGGGGCCTCTACTCGGAAGCCCCGATCAAGATCATCTGACGAGCGCTCGGTTTGAGGCCGGCGCGCGCCCGGGCGTGGGCTTCGCGCTGCGACTTGGCCGAGAGGCGTGGCACAGCGCGTCCCATCGCGGGCCAGGCCACGCCTGGGAGCGTGCCGCCGGCGCGCGCTCGGCTGGCCGCCTTTCGGCAGGCCGCACAACAATAGCAGGCATCACTACGATGGGCCGGGAAGTCGCCCGCGCAGTAGGCGCAAACGACGATGTAACGGGGGGCGCGCATGGACGAACTCCTATAGGTGTGACGACCGGTCACACTTATAAGGCCCGGGCGCACTGCGCCAAAGAGCCGGCCGGGGGTGGTCACATCGTGAAGGAGGCCGCGCGGTCACGCGGTGTCGATTGACGCCGCGGACCTGTGGCCTTCACAACGTCCCCGACCGGCCTCGATGGACTTATCACGACGAAGGGCTGCGCTGTGGTATATCGGGGGCGGTCACATCACGAATAGGTCGACAAAGGTGGGTTCAATGCTGCCTTGTCGGCGCACCCTTGCACGGAGAAACCCATGTACACCCCTCCCGCCCCTGCCGCCTGGCATCGCCGTGAGATCCTCAAGTCGATGGGGATCGCAGCTGCCGTAGCCCTACCTGGAGTTGCGTTTGCAGACTGGGAGGGTGGGCCTGACGACGAGGACATACCCGGCGAGGGTCGCGGAGAATGTACGGACCCATTCACGGATCTTTCCGACTGGGAATATTACATCAAGCTTTTCGCGAAGCTGCTGATGGCATTGGCCATCCTCGCGGCTGCCCTGACGGGCACGTACGCAGCCGTCGCCGTCAAGGCCTTAGAAGCGGCGAGAGCGGCCTGGTTCGCGGTCATGACAGCGGCGCTTGGCATCGTTCACGAGGAATCTAGGAGCATCTGGGATGACCCGCCGCGACCTGACTTCAGTGTCAAGGTGGACGTGCCGTGGATCCCGTTTGATGCAGCCTGGACCGCTGAACTGCCGGACTCGCTCGTCGTAGCCGCCCAATCCTTCCTCGATATGGGCGCTTGCTTGCACGCGTGGCTCGAGGTGTATGAGAAGGGCCTCGGTGCCAGCGCCGAGGGCGACCAGGTCGCCGTGGAGGAGCGAGCCTACGAGCTGCGCGTGTTGGATGGGTACCTGCGCGCCTTGAGTGGCGAGGTCGCCCATCAGATCCCGGTCATTCTCGACGAGGCCTCTCGCGTCACCCGGTTGGCGCCCTCGATTATCGAAGCGCCCGAGCCGGAAGCGGTCCACGAGGTGCAGGCCATGGTCAATAAGGTGTTTGCCGGCACACTCTGGGAAGGCAAGCACGACGTGGCTCAGATGGTCGAACCCGCAGCCGGACAGGATCCCCTCGATCTCGAAGAATCCCTAATTCGGAGCCTGACCGAAATACAGCGGGAACTCCGCCCCATGCAATCGGCGGGCAAATGGTATCCGGCATGTCGCCAGAACTAGAAATCGCCATTTTCATGGTCGGTCTGGTCTTGGCCCTTCCGTTCGCCGGCGCGATCGCGACACTAGGCTTTCTCACCTCCATTTGGGGCGAGTCCAAAACGGTGGAACCCGTCTCGCTTCGCGAGATCGTCTCGCAGGCGCTTTCCACGGGATTTCTCGGCGGCATCATTGGGTTTGCCAGCGTCTGGGCCTTCGATTGTGCCGTTTGGTTGGTGCCTCTGACCGCGGCCTTTTCCGTGCTCGCATCGGTCGCAAACGATATCGCGAGGCGGACTATCCGGGAGGCCCGCGGCCTCGGGCACGAGAACGACGGCAAGCACGCGCGCGACCCGTGACCTATCTTTGTCAGGAGTGCGGCAGAATCCATCGAACGGGCACACGCTGCGGTCCCGCGCCCACCAGGCCGACGGAGCCGCGGCCGGTGCCGCGGCCAATCATCTACTTTGGCAGCATCTGCCTCGCACCGAGTACTCTGATCTCCACTCAGGAGATCGACGTGAACCAGTCCGGCCTACAACTCGCCCAATTAGCCCTTGCCAACTTGAGCTATCCCGGTCAGGACAGCAAGCCTACGGCCTGGTCCAGTGTCGATATCGTCTACGGCGCGGGTTGGGCCGCGGGACCGATCCCGGTGGAATACCGGATCGATGCCGGCGGAAATGTGAGTCTTCGCGGCTTGGCTCGACGCGCCGCCGCTGGTGCGGGCCTGCCCATGTTCACCCTCCCCCTTGGCTTTCGTCCACCAGGTCAGCTGGTGATCCCGACTTCAGGAAATGATCCGGCACCTGGACCTGGCGCCCTCACGGCTACGACCCAGTTCGAAGCGGTCGGCGACGTCTCGCTGCTACTTCCGACGGTCACTCAAGGCGCGAACGCCGATATTCGCGTGGACGGCGTCAGCTTCTCGATTTTCGTGTAGGGAGGCCCTCTTGAACCAATCTGGTCTCAGAGTTGCCGAGCTCGCCCTTTCCAAAGCTCAGGAGCAAACTCCGGGCCCTTGGATCGATCTCACCGGAGAGCTGGTCTCCGCCCTCCAAGCCTTCCCCGGCGTCGCGCCTGCCTACCGGATCGTCGGCGACCAGGTGCAGCTCAGGGGACTGGTCGAGACAACAGGCCCGAGCCTCACCTTCCCCTTCACGATCTTCCTCGGCTTTCCGGGAGACGTCGATCTGGACGCGCCCCAGGGTATCGTGGTTCCGGCGATGTTTTTCCTCGGTACAACGGCGTTTCCCGGCACGATCTCCATCACGGATAAGGTCTCGGTCAGCGGGACGGGAGGCACCGGCGTAGCCACGACCTGGGATATCGCGAGCCTCGACGGGATCTCGTGGAGCACCACCACCCCCTCGTAGCCGCGCGGTATGGTCGAGGTCCGAGCGCGCGCCTTGTCGTGGAGTCTTCCCGTGGTCCTACGCCCAAATCCTCAGAGTACCGATCTCATCCTGATCCCCAGTGTGACGCTGACCACCTTCGAGAACACGACGAACCCGACCCCGACCATCGAGGTGGCCGGCTTTCGCTGGTTGTACCTCGAGATCAATATGCTGGCGGTAGGAAGCATCACTACGCTCCGCACGAGCATCGAATACCGCGGCACCGACGCAATCGACTATGCGCCCTACCTAGTCGAGAATATCAATATGAACACCGGCGTCGACAAACAGATGCGGCTGATCATCGAGGACGACGTAAGCGCGGTTGTCAGCCTAGGGCCCTACGTGCGGAGCTACAAGATCGAGGCGCGTGGTCGCCAGATGCGCACCCGGACCTGGGCCTTCATGGGTAGTCCGACGGGTAGTAACACCCAGATCCGCGCCTATCTGGGCGTCGGTCCCTGAAATCGCAACCGAGGAGCCATCATGGCCAAGACAAAGAGGAAGTTACCGCCGCGCAACAAGCTGGGTCAGTTCCGCAAGGTCAAGCACCGGAAGAAGCGCACCAAGAAGCGTCGCCGCTAGTGGCACGGCGGAAGAAGATCAGCCCGTCCGCTGAAAAACGGGTGTCCGCGAAAATCGCCAAGCTCGTGCGCGAGGGGCGTCCGGTCAAACAGGCCGCGGCCATCGCCTACCGATACCAGCGCGCCGGAAGGCTCGGCCCGAGGGGTGGTCTACTCCCGAAGAAAGGCAAGCGCCGAAAATAGGCAGCGCGGTAGACTCGAGGTCGGAGGCGTCGGAATGGCCAAGAAGAAGAAGAAAGACGATCTGTGGATCCAGCAGGCCACGAAGAAGAAGACGGCCGGCGCCTTCACCCGCCAGGCAGAGCGCGCCGGGTTGGGCGTCCAACAATTCGCAAAGCGAGTGCTGGCCGACAAACCCACCAAAACCACCCCGACCGGCCGCTATACCGAGCGCACCCGACGTCGTGCCGAGTTCGCCGAGACGATGGAGGAACTCGGCGAGAAAAAGCGCGCGAAGGACCGGAAGAAGAAGCGCAAACGCCGTTCTTCGCGCCGTTGATCAGCCCGGGGGCGTGACCTCGGGAAGGACCGAAGAGAGATCGATCCCGTTGCCCTTCGCGAAGTCCTGCAGGAAACCCTGAGCCAGGGGATTGCCATTCATACTGGTGAGCAACTTCGCCAGAGCGCCGGCGCCGGCCTCGTCGAGTTTGATTCCGGCGTTCAGCAGCGCAATCGCGGCAGCCTGGGACGGCTCGAGCTTGGACTCCTCCTCGAGGTCCTCCGCCGCGGTGAGCTGGGGCTCTCCTCCAGCGCCGGACGGAATCGCCGGGCTTTCGAGCCCCGCCTTCTGCTTTTTCGCGAGCGTCTTTCCGATATCCACGAGTCGCTCCACGGTGTCCACCAGCGAGCTCCCAGCCTTGAGGCCGATCGAGCGCTGGACCACCGGCACGAGCACAAATAGCATCATCATTCCGATCGGTGCCCATGGACTCGAGAGATCTGCCGCGCTCGTGGTGGTCGCGCGCTGGGTCGCGAGGTGGGCAAGCTGCTCGGCCTGGGTGGCCACCAAGGTGCGCAGATCCCCATGGCTGCCCATAATCGCATCGACAAGTTGGCCATTTTCTCGATTCAATCGGGCCACTTCGCCGCGGAGAAAGGTGGTGCTCATCGGTTGATCGGCTTCGGTGAGGTCGCGCAATTTGCGTTGCAATTTCACGCCGGGCCAATCCGCACGGCCCTCCTCATGATAGCGAACCTCCAGCAGTCCCACCGGACGCGTACCGACGGCGCCGGCGAGGGTGTCTTCGAGCTCGATCAGTAGATTTTCGGGCGTGACTTTCGTGGGTTCTGGATAGACCTCCTGAAAGACCAACTCGCGGGCGGTGTGGCCGTCCAGCGTGAACCACGCCCGCGCCGTGATCGGACGAATCGGCGCCCCTTCCCCGGCGCTCGTATTCTTTGGGCGCTCGCCGCCGAGCCAGGCGTTGAGTTGGTCGATGGCGCCGCGTTCGCCGTGGAGCGCTTCGCGTAGGGTCATACTCATGAGTCGGTTTTCTCCCCGGGCCGCTCGATAGCGCCCTTTGCAGTTCGGTAGGATACGCCGCGCGCGCGGGCATAGGCGGAGCGTTGTGGGCCGTCTGGGGGTTCGACCCAGGCGCCGGTGAGAGCTCCCCCTCGTAGCGCGCCGACGGCCAGCGGTGGGGCACCGAGCACCGGCGCCCGGTCGCCGCCCCTCTCGGCCGCCTGGAGTAGACCGGCATGACGGGGACGGCGCCGGCTTGAGTGGGGATGGGAGACAAGCAGGTACGGCCCTCCCTGAGGTCCTTCGACCGAGAAGTAGCAGCTCGGCAGCTCGGCCGGCGCGATCTCTCCCTGCACGCCAAATTGCCAGGCCACAGGCACGGGAACACGGCCGGAGCGAGTCTTGATCACCCGTACCTCGCGAACGGGATCGTGTATGGGAACCACCTCCACCACATGATCGACCTCATGCACCAGACGTCGGCGCCCCTCCGGGTTGCCCTCTGCATTGACGTGCGAGATCGCGATCGCTGGGACCTGGGCACGGCGGGCCAGGTCCGCCAGCCAACGTAGCGCCTGAATCGGATTGCCCGCAGCTTGGAGAGAATCGAGAATCAACAGCGTGATGTCAGCGGGAACGGTCGCCGTGAAGTCGCCACATTCTTCGGTGCGGATCCGCGAGGCGCTCACCTTCGCGCCGACGCGGCTTCCGTATTGCACCACCCGACCGGGCCCCATTTCCGCCGTCAGGAGATGCGCGCCCTCGCCACCGACAGCGAGAGCGACCGAGGTTTTACCGACTCCGGGAGGGCCAAAGAGCAGCACGACATCGGGAGCGGGTACCCGGATCTGCATCGGCCACGGAAGCCGAGGCGTGTCCTCAGGTGCCATCGGACGATTCGGCGCCGGCGCATAAGGGAGGATCGAACTGCATCCGCAACTGCACAAATGGACCCCGCGCGCCACTTTTGCGCCACACTCAGCACAGTGGCGATCGGATTGTCTTCGGGCCTCCCGTTGGGCCTCACGTTGCGCCTGGA
>SDBV01009070.1_pt1 | contig 13286 bp, 11 predicted proteins | sample 2277081 | NCBI WGS metagenome assembly SDBV01 (sample SAMN10402039, study PRJNA504765) | marine sediment metagenome | isolation source: marine sediment core GS10_PC15, 223 cmbsf | place: Arctic Ocean: Southern Knipovich Ridge | collected 2010
CTCTTGGGGTCCTGCAGACTTACGCACATCAGCCGACGTACCTGTTGGGCTACTTATGTTGCGGCATGGTGCGCTACTCTGCACCGTACCGTGCTTCAACTGCTGGGGATACTGCTGGGGCCTTGTGTCCAGCGTTCCCGTAGCGGCCTGTTTCTGCGGATGGTCGATCCTCGGAAGCTGCTGAATCCCCTTTGCTGTATCGGTCAAGCCAAGCACCGTGTAGTGCTGAAGGGTAGTACGGTAGTCAGCATGACGCATGATCCGCTGGGCAATCTGAGGGGCAACGCCTGCTCTGGCCAGATTCGTCCCCAGCGTCGTTCGCAGCGCGTGCAGGTCAATGACCCGTCCCTGGTTATCTTTGGTCACGATTCGCGTCTTGTGTCGCCGCCATTTACCCTTGCCGATCATCACCGGTTGGCCGTCGGCGTCCATTACGGTCTCCCGATGGGCCAGTCCCGCCCGTAGGAAATCCTTGAGCCGCGTCTGATCGGTTACTGTCTGCGAAAATACCTTAGCCATCGGAAGGGCAGGGAATTCATTCCGTCGGCGTTTGAGTTCCTCGTCAAGCTGTTCGTGCATGGGGATCACGTCGGTCCGCTTGGCCTTACCGTCACGAATGGTGATGGTTCCGTGTTCGAAGTCCACATCGCCCCACGTCAGCCTCTGGAGATCGCCTTTCCTCAGTCCAGCCAGCGCGGCCACCAAGTACCACGCTTTCCGTCCTCGTGCCTCAGCTACTTCCAGCAGTCGGGCCAACTCGTCGTTGGTCAAGGGTCGTCTCACTCGCCGCCGGTCTTTCCGTTCATCCTGTTTGGCCACGATGGCGAGGGGGTTGTCTTCCACCCGTCCCGTTTGCTTACACCAGTTTATGAATGCGATAGCAATTTGACGGGCGAAGTTAAGGGTCCGTGCCGATAGGCCGTCATCCTTCATAGTTCGCAAGTAGCCTTCCAGTGTATCGGCCATCAGGTCAGATAGACGCGTTGCACCGGTTCCCACAAGTATCCGGTCCAGGTGACGAGACTTCTCGGCAATGTGCTTCTTAGCGTGGCCTGCATGCTCACAATGAGCGATGTAGTCCGCGATGTGCTCAGTCAGGGGCTTGCGATTCTCCTCGCTGAATCTGTCCATCCGGGCGTCGATGACACCCTCACGCCTAAGGGCCGTATCAGCGATTCGCTTGTTCAGAATTCGCTCAGCCGCCTTTCGGTCGGTTGTGCGAGTCGAACGCTCCCGACGCTTGCCGGTGTGGTCGTACCACGAGGCAATCCATGGACCGTTCCCCTTACGCTTGAATAGTGTCCCTTGTTCATTTGATCGTCGTTTACGTGCCATAAATCTACCTGCCTTTCTGCCCATCCTTGGGGCAGATTTTGATTTCAAGTTCAAGGGCAATGGCCAGTCGCTCCAGGCCGTCAATGCCAAGTCCCCGTTTTCCGCTCATCAGACGTGATAGATGCGACTCGGAGACGCCGCTATCCTTGGCTAGACGGTAGCGGCTTTTTGGGCTAGCTTTAATTGCCTCTCGGATTTGCTCGGTGATCAGTCCCATTATCAGTCATTGTATCAACTTTTTGACTAGAGGCAAGTAGCTTCTGTATTTCTTTATTGGCTGCTTCTTCTGCTGCCTCTTTGGACAGGCCACCGTCGATTTCATAGATAGCTGCTCGCTCTTCCCAGACATGCTGGAGATCGTCGTCATCAGCGTTGACGGTGTTGACGCTGACACAATTCACAGGTCCTTCTCTTTGGCCGGTTGCATTTCCGTCAGCGTCAATGATGTTTGCAAGCACAAAGTTCATAGCAGGGCGGCCTCGCCCACCGTCATGGTCGTCTTTTTGCCATTGACCTAGCCCGGTATCGACTAGATTATCCAGGGCCTGTTTAACTTCAAGGGACGTCTTGAATTGCCGAGAGGAACGCATCAATTCACGGGGTGTCACCGATCCACCCTTGCTGCGTACCAATTCCACCAGCCGCCTCTGGTCTGAGTCCTCTTCGGATTCATCCAGCATTCCGTACACACGCCGGGCCTCATGCCCGAACCACTTGGACAGTTTCACCCCTGCCATAATGCTCTTCTCGTCCACCTCATCGGCGCTCGCCACCGTCTCATCCCTGGCCACCCATCGAACACAGTGAATCACCAACGCTAATCGAGCTGCGTAACCTTCCAACTTGCTCCACACGGCTGCCAAGTCTCCGGTCAGGTTGGCCTGTTCCTCGGCATGGTTATTGTAAAAATCAATCCATTCTCGCTTTCCTTCCGGTGTCAGGCTGACGATCTTCGGTTCAGATTCGCCATCATCATCGATTCCAGGCTGTAGTCCGTATAACCGGTCGAACACCGCCGCCACAGCCGCTTGTGCCTCAGTGGAGATACCGGACTCGGTCCATCGTTTCGGCCTTCGTGGAGGCCAGGCCAGCAGCAACCGGGCTGCCAGGCCATTCTCACGGTGTTCCCGTTTCAGCCTTCGGCGGAGCGTCTCGGGCTGGATTCCGCCAACGATGCTTACTGCCGCCCTTGGGACATAGATTGGCTCGGTGGTTTTACGGTCCACGATCATCGATCTGCCGCCGAACATCTCCAGCCACTTTGCCACGTCGCCGCCTTTGCCTTGGGCATAGCGGTCAAATCCTGCAATCCATCCGGCCAGTTCGTCTCGGACCATCAGCAGTCCGCGCCATTGATTCAAAAGCAGCACCGCCAGGGCTTCGACGGTCGTATCATCGCACCAGCAGCGATCGGGGACGGGAGCCTGGGGTTCGGTGGGCGGATCGTCTTCACCTTTGCCACGTTTCCAGTGGACAAGGTCTCGATCATGCAGTTTCATTTCATCCCGATACAGTGTCATTGCGTTGGTGTGTTCGCTCATTGCCTCGTGTTGTCGTTTGCGTACAGGCCGCAAGGCTGCGTCTAATGCGGGGCTTTTCGCCGTGCCGCTGTCGCCCACGATGCCTGTCCAGACGATTGCAGGTTCATCCCAGCCGGGTTTTAGCCTGATCCGTCGGGTATTTCCGATGGCCGACGCAAGGGCTGAAAGCATCGGCAGGGCGATATAGGATGAATCGCATCCGATTGATTTCGCGGCGATATGAATGAAGGCTTGTATCGGATCAGGCAAGGCGTTGACCGGGAAGGGTTTGAATTGTTCAGCCTTGCAAGTACGTTGCCTGATAGCTACTGGCTCGGCCGAATTGACTAGGGCCTCGATCTCGGCGCGAATGGTAGCATCGGTTTCACCGGCTACTTTTTGAGTAGTCACGAAATCGGCTATATCGCCGGCAAGGGGTAGGTCGGGCAGTTCAACCACCTTGATCGTTGTGATTGGTGTTAACTTCGCTAGGATATCCACCACTGTATCGGCATAGCTCCGGCCAGCTGAATCATTGTCGGGCAACAAGATCAATTCCTTGCCCGCCAAGGGTCCCCAGTCAGCTTTGTGGGCCGATTTCGACCCGTGGGCCGAGGTGGTGGCCGTCAGGCCCACAGATCGGGCCGCATCGACAGCTTTTTCGCCTTCGCATATGTAAACACGCTCTGCACTGACCAGATCAGGCAGCCGATACAGGGGGCGCGGCTCAGCCATCCCGCCGATGATCCAACCGATCCCATTTCGGGCGACCGGTCGTATTTCCTTCCCTGCACCGGGCCGATCCCACCGGACAACCATGCCGACTGGATTGAGGTGAAGATCCGTGTATACCCAAGAGGCCGACCGTGGGCCGAGTAGTCGCTCCAGTTCGGCCACCGCATCCAGAGCTGTCGGAAACGTCTTTACAGCCTTGGGTGTTGACACATTACGGCGGTTTGGACGCATCTGACGATTTCTGTCAGCGTCAACAGTGTCAGCAGGCATCAGGTCAGCCATTGTCAGCCCTATTGCCACCACCACATCGTCCGCAGAACAACCGGCGTGACACTTGACCAGGGCTCGACCATCATCACCCTTAGCCACTGACAAGCTCGGGGTATGGTCGTCATGAGCCGGGCATCGTGCGATCCACCCTTGGCCATTGCGTTTCGCAGTCGGAAGTTTTGACAACAACAGTTCAACGGGGTTCATCGCTTCACCCCCTTAGCCTGGTCCGAAAGCCAACTTTCCAGCACCGCCACCGGATACAGGACCGCCTTACCGATCCGAAGGTGGGGAATCTCGCCGCAGTTAGTCTTTTCCCACAGTAATCGTTCCCCGATCCCCAGCGATTTGGCCGCCTCCTTGGGCCGTAGGGCCATCCGCATTTCGGGGGCGCCGGCTTGTTCCGTTGCTATTGTGTCATACCTGTCAGCCACGGCTTTTCCCCTTTTCGGCGTCGATCCGACGGAGTTCAGCGGCGATGTAGGCAACGTCGGCATCGATAAACACGCGGCAGTTGCCCGCTCGCCCACTGGGTTGAATGCCACGCGCCCGGATGATGTACTTGATGCGATGAACAGGTACGCCAAGCCGTCGGGCAATCTCTCCAACGGTTGGCACAATCGACAGAAAATCAGACATGTTGAATCCCCCAACGAAGTAGGAAGGTCGACCCGCCTGTCCGGTGCAACGTACACCGAATCCGGCAGTGGTCGTCAAAAAATGGAGTGCTTATCCCCTGAAATAAACCATGTTGTCGAGGGGTAGCTCTTGATGGAAAAATTGTGATAGGGAAGGGGTGTTAGGTTAGCTTGTAACCATCCCCCTTCATAGGTTAGATCGACCAGACCCCACTCCGCATACCATAGCACTTCAAGGCGAACGAGACTAAACGACACAAGTTCAGTCCACACCTAGGGTTGGGGCTTATAAAAAAGTTATATCTTTCTACGATTTTATGTCACAAGGGGTCCGTTTTGAGCGGGCAGCATGCTGGGGAGACGGGCATGCTTGCCGCAGCCTTTACCAAAAAGGGTTGCGGTCGCGGAAGTTGTGTTTTTTTGTGCCGTGGTATTTTCGGGCTTCCGTTAGGTATCTTGTGAATGTGTTGAAGCTGTAGGGCAGGATACGCACGTTCTCCGTAATCCAATCGTATACTTGGCGATCAGTAGCCAGGTTGCGGCATTCCTGCATCGCCTTGACATACATCCTGTATGCCTCCTGGCGAGATGGCTTAAGTTTTACTCGGCTGCTCGCTTGGTCGGTAAGTTCGCTAAGTCTCCGCGCCCATTTTCCAATCTGAATAATAAAAGTTGGTTCTTGGTGTGTCTCTTCAACGTTGGGCTGGACTGCCTCCACCGTTAGGCACTCTGGCAGGCCAACGGTTAACTTCAGCGCTTCAGGCTTCCGGTTAAGATAGATGCCAATGTAGTCGAAAGCACGATCAAGTGCGGTGGACGGGTCACGGACGAAGTTGTTCCGGCAGTACATCACAATGGTCTCATGCTTCTTGATGAGTGCCATGACGTCTATTTCCATCGCCTTGGCCTCGGGCGTCCTCGCGGCAGCCATCTTATCGGAGTCCCAGCCATTTCTGCGCAGAACATCACCCCATTCACGGCACTTGGCCTGTATTCCAAGCAATTCGCGCACGCCAACCTTTTGGGTGAGAATTTTCAAATAAGTTCTTCTATTCGTCTTCTTGGTTTTCAACCGAATCAAATAAACTCTTCTGTTTCTTCCGGGCAGGTGGTTTTCGCATATGATCCGGCACTGCTGGCAGTTCATCGGCCATGAAGCACTTGCCTTTAACTATCTTTGCAAGCAGCTTGGCTTGGGCTGGGTACTCCGCCAATGTCTCTTCCAGAACCCAGAGAAGCTCCAGAAGCTCGGTATTGAATTCACTTGGCCACTTCTGGAGGTTAATCTCATCCAACGGCGAAGATTTCTTTCCCTTGGGGTCCTTCATCCGATATGCCAGCCACGATTGGACTACCTTCAGGCCAGATACGTCAAACTCGTACACTTCCGGCGCAACAGGGGTAAATTCTCCATCCCCGACGTGCAAGGTCTTGGTCGCTTCCTTGTCGTCTACTGAATGGCGACGGGCGTCATGCGGGCCGCACGCTTGGAGCACGAGCACCTCAGATGAGTTCCATCGTTCGCTGTCCTGGTTGCCAACGAGCCACAGTTAGGGCACGTCAATGCCTCCACGAGGTCAATAGTGGCGGTGCCGAAATCACGGACATCGTTATCCGGAATCTCCATGCCGTCAATATTGAAGTGGCAGCCTACTTGATTGCGGATGAAAACGAGTTCCCCGACCCGATTAAAGGCTGACGTAACATCGACGGCTTGCCAATCGGCATCCCCATTGCCTGTTTCCCATTTCGCATTCTGCTCAATGGCCAAATTGTACTTGGAAAACAGCTTTCCACAGGTTGACATCAATGCGCCCAGAGTATATTCGTTCTTCAGATTGCATGGCAGGGGCCGTTCATAGTGCAACGAAAGGCCATACAAGATACTCTCCAGGAGGATACCAGCCTTGGATGCGACAACTTGACGATCCATGACCGGTTCGGCTAGACCCTGGCGAAGTTGCTCGGTTACTGCAGGCATATTCTGTGCACGGATGCCGTTCTGCACATTCCAATTTCCCAGTTTAACTCGCTGGATGCTCTGAGCAGTCTGGGTATGATTCCACAACAACCTATAGTGTGTCGCCATGATTACCTGAAGGAAATTGTGACCTTCAGCTGTCATTAGGTCCATCACTCGTCTGAGATGCGAAGCATCAACGGACGAAAAGATGTCATCGATCAGAAGAACGGTTTGCTCGGGCGATTCCCGCTTGGCCAGGGCCAACCAGACGCAGAACCCCAGGGTGTCCAGGTGGGATTCGCTGAAGACCGCTTGGGGCGGGATGTCGGTGTGGCTGTTGAAAGAGCCGGTCTGGCTGACAGAACCGCTTCTTTCCTCCTCCATCTTCAATTGATCGAGGCTGATGTTCTCGCCGGGGTGTATTTCCTGGAACAGACGGTCGGCTTCCTGGCAGATGTCGTTCAGGATGCCTTGTGTGAAGGCGACCCGCTTTTTATGAACAATATCAAACGCCTTCTGGAGGCCATTTTGGATTCGATCCAGTTCAACGATCTTGTCACTGGCTTCCTTAATCCCTCTCCACCACTGTTTAATGGAGTTGAACTGGCTGACATCTTGCTGCGCGCTGTTTCGCTGTTGTTCTAGAGAGTCGTGCACAGATTCGAGTAGGCCGCAAAGCGTGACCAGTGCGTTGATTTCCTGGGACTCGTCTTCCCATGATGGCCATGTGATACTTAGTCCCACGATTTCTGGAATATCATCCACAGCCATTGCGGTATCGGCCGCTTGGATAGCATTGACCAGAGTTGCTTTGGCTTCTTCCAAATGTGATGCCGCGACGTCCAGCTTCTTCTGGATGCTCTGTTCTTATCGCTGAGGGTCTTCAGCTCAGACAACTGGGTGAACTCTTGAGTTACCGTTGCAAGCAGTTCATCGCGTCCGATCGGTCGCTTGCAGGTCGGGCAATTGTCGAGGGTCTCTTCAGCCTCAATATATGCCTTGGACTTCTCAAGGGATTCCAGCAGCATCACAGCAGTAGGTGCATTCACACTTGGGGCGGCCGCAATCTCCTGATCTACATCCTCTATCTGCTGCTTTAGTGTCGAATGGTTGGATGCCCGTGTTGCGTAGTCAGAGTTTGCCGCAGTCGCTCCATTAATGGCTTCGACAACAGCAGTGAGCCGTTCGAGTTGAGTATTTAGACCTGTGATGCCGGTGTCGACTTTGTTTTCTGCCCATGCCATCGCGGTCTGGCCTGGCCCAGGACGCTTCTCCGCTCCCCAAAGGTTGTCTAATTGATTAGACAGATTGCCCTTGAGATCGATCAGCTGATCGATTCCTTGTCCAACGTCATTGAGCTTCTGCTGAAGAGTGGACTCGGATCGCTCAATCACACCGATGTCGATGAACTGTCTGAGTTCTTTGTACCGTTCATTTGGCTGGGCCAGCACTAGTTTGAGGATAGCGTTTCGGCGAAGAATCTTCACATTCGGTTTGACCGCAGGCCCCGCCACGCTGATGGCGCTGCGGCGCATGGTACCCGTCCAGCTTTCGCTGTTGGAGTGGATGGTTACCTTGAGTGTTGCAGGCTGGCTTCCCAAGGCACAAAGGTACTTGCCGGGATTCTGCCCAACGCTTATGCCGTCAAGGCATCCGTTCGTACCACGACAAACGACATCCATTGCGTCGAGGATGGTCGATTTGCCAGAACCATTCTCGCCGAAAAGCATGGTCAGATCTTTCCCCGGATCGAGGTCGAGCTCGAATGCGCTGGTTGCACCACGAAAGCCAACCATCTGAGTCTTGGTAATTGGCTTACTCATCATCGGCCTCTTCGGGATCACCCTCTGGAGTAGTTGCAAGGTCTATCCACAAGCCCCAATCTTTCTGCTTAACTCCCCCGGACTTGAGCTTGGCAAGAAGCTCTCCTTTGCGGTTGTCCTTGACGAGACCGGCAGTTGCCAGTGCGTCAGCAATTTGCACCGCGAGCAGATCGTTGGGGCTCGGAGTATTGGCAGTTGTGTCCGGCATCGTGTGGTCTTCAGTCATCGAATCGTCCACCGGATGGTGAACAGGGCTTGGACGGTGGTGCTGTGTTTCAACTGCTTTTCGATCTTGCCAACGCGGCCAGCAAGAAGAGTCTCACCAGTTGGAACGATTTCCTTCATGAGTACTTCAAAGGGGCTGCGAAGCCGGTCTTCCCGCTCGCCGGAAGTCAAAGTACTCATCTTGGCTTTTACTGTGTCGGCGAATTTTTGAAACGCTGCGAGAATTGCTTTTTCGTCGGGCATGCCTAAGAGATTACCTAAGGGCAAGTTGGGAATCAATACCGCCCATTCTCTTTGTCATTTCTATACAGGCTATTTTCAGCTAGCCTAAACTCGTGAAAAAAGCACGCCTGGCCATGCGGTCTGCACGGCGCATGCTCCAAGTATTTGCCCCCCACCGGTGACCAACTCGGTGAAATAGGGCAGTCCGTCGGTGGCGTTCATGGCGTGATTGTCGCTTATTGGCATGATAGCCGACCAAGCGCGACCTGTAACGCGATATCACCTTCATTCATGTCCCAAGCCGCTGATGTTTACCAAGCGAGACTGTGTTTTTTTTGTTTTTTGAGTTTTTAGTTGAAAAAAAATATGTCGGTGGTATGATCAAAATCAGTCACCTTATCGGGGTAGTATTCAACTCGGTGCGATTCACGCAGTACCTGTTTTTAAATTGTGGCCTGGTATTGGTTCGCAGTCTCTTTTAATTCACCAAGGGATTTATTCCGCGCAGTACGGCGGCCTTCGTCTTTGGGCGCTTACTTGGTGATTTGATTGTCCTGCGTTCACTTCTTTCATTAGCAGTTGTAGTACGGCCTCGGGCCAGGGAGTTATGACTCGCTATGAAGTACTCTGTAGCTGAACTGCAAGTTTCTCTTTTGCAACGTAGCGGTTGCCGATCAGGCTGGCGCATTTGCCAGAGTCTTATATCACGTCTGCGCCCAGAGTTCTCGCAGCCGTCTTCAATCCCACCATACCTCACTTTGTATCGTCACCATTGCTCAGCCGGCCAGCTTGGCGATGGTATAAATTCAAGTCGTGGAACTCTTCTTGAAAGGTAGGAAATTATGTCGAGATCAAGCCCGCACGTTGTGAAGATGTTGTTTGTTACATTAGTTGCCCTTTTTGTGTGCACGACAGTAACGCAGGCAACAACAATCTACGTAGACATTCAGCTGGCTGATGACTGTACCAGCGGTGAATACTCCATCGCCAACCGGGACAATTCCGGGTCAGACGGCGACGCCTACGATACGATCGAGGAGGCTACCGACCTCGTCAATGCCGGTGACACGATCTACGTTCGCGGGGGCACCTACGTCGGTCGCGTCGACATCGACCGTGACGGTGCCAGCGGAAACGAGTGGACTCTCGCCAACTATAGCAGCGAGGAAGTCTGGATTGACGGCGAGTACAACAACAACGCCTCCGAGATGTACTGCCTCTACATCAACGGCGCTTCATATCTCAAGATCGATGGCATCAACTGCAAGCGGGCGTCGCGCCAGGGTATCTACAGCCTGCTGGGATCATACGTTGATGTCACGAACCTGACCGTAACCAGTTGCCACGGCCATGGCATTGGGCTGTATGGTGATGTAGCCTCCGGTGGCTCGCATGACTGGACCTTTACCAACGTTAAGAGCTACAACAACATGTCCGGCGTTCACTTGGGTACCAAGAGCGTCGATTCCGCCGGCGACATCACGTTTACCAACTGCGAGATGACCGACGGATGCGGCCAGGGCGTTACAGCCCGTTGGGACGCCTCCAGTGCAAACTTTGATGCGCAGACGGTCCCTGACCGCAACCACCAGACCGGCCTGTGGGCAGCCAGCGACTCGACGATCTATGTCTGCGGGTATGGCGGCTTCATTATGAAGACGGTCAATTCCGGCACGACCTGGACGCAGGAGACGATCCCCACCCGCGAGGTATGCCTTAACGGTATTTGGGGTTCGAGCACATCAAATATCTACGCCGTGGGTGCTCATGGTGTGATCTGGAACTATAACGGCACGAGCTGGTCGGCTATGGATCCCGGAACTGACGCGCATCTCTACGCTGTCAGTGGAGCATCCAGTTCTGCCGTCTGGGCCGTTGGCTGGGAAGGTACGATTCTCAAGTACAACGGGACCAGTTGGTCGCCCCAGACATCGGGTACGACCAATCACCTGCGGGGTGTCTGGGCGGTGGATTCAAATACCGTTTACGCGGTCGGCTTTGGTGGTACGATTCTCAAGACCACCAACGGCGGGACGGACTGGTCTTCGCTGACAACGGGTACGAGTTCCAATCTTTATGCGATTGAAGGATCCAGTTCCAGTGTGGTCTGGGCCGTCGGCGCCAGCGGGACGATCCGCAAGACCACCAACGGCGGGACGGACTGGTCCGGGCAGACCAGCCCTTACAGCCGTTACCTAACCAGTATCTCCGTGCAGGATTCCAGCAATGTCTGGATCGGCGGACAGAGCTCTGACGCCCAGACTCTGATCTCTACTTCCAACGGCGGGACCAGCTGGTCGGATGAGTCTGGAAGAGTTGTCTGGGGGACCATGGGTTGGCCTAACAACGACGTGTGCATCAACGGAATCAAGGTGCATAGCAATGGCGAAGTGACGATCGCCTGCGGCGAATACAACGAGAACGCCGACGGCATCGCCGCTACAGCCTCTCACTACATGGTCACCGTCACCAACAGCAAGTTCAACCGTAACGGCGACGACGGCCTGGACCTCTACAACTGCGAGGACTGGTTTATCGATGACTGCGAAGTTATCGACAACGACCCGTCCTTCTCCGCCGCCGGTGATGGCAATGGAGTCAAGCAAGGTGTCCAAGATGCCTCCGATGCTATATGTCAGTGGACCCTTATCGCCGGCAACACGCGCACCGGGTACGACACACCTAAAGGCACGTCACACCTGAGGAACGTGACCGTCTATGGGAACGGCTTCCGGGGTATCAGTGCGTGTGTCGAGGTTCACAATGTAATCACTTGGAACAATGTCAATCTCGATGCGTCCCTGTCGTCGGGAACCTTCAGCCACATCATCTACGGCACCGGCACGATTACCGGCGGGACGGATCTGTCCACGTCCGATCCGAAATTCGTCGACGCAGACGAGTATGATTTTACACTCGCCTCTGACAGCCCGGCCATCGATGCCGGCACAGATCTGGGTTTCTCCTACCAAGGCACCGGCCCGGATATCGGGGCGTTTGAGTACGGCGGCAGCGGAAACACGGCGCCTTCCGTCAATGCAGGTTCCGACGACGAATGCACCCTGCCTTCGGGGGTGACTCTGGACGGGACGGTAACAGACGACGGCCTGCCTGATCCGCCGGCTGCGTTTACTGTAGCATGGTCGAAGATTTCCGGTACGGGTACGGTTTCGTTCGGGGATTCGACTGCGATCGATACCACCGCTACCTTCTCAGTGGCAGATACCTACGTTCTGCGTCTTCTTGCTGATGACAATGATCTGACGAACTACGACGATGTAACGATTATCGTCAATGCCGCGGGTGGTTCCAATACCGCCCCGACGGTATCGGCAGGTACCGATGACGAATGCACCTTGCCATCAGGCGTGACGCTGGATGGTACGGTCTCTGACGACGGCCTGCCCAACCCGCCGGCGGCGGTTACGACCACCTGGTCGAAGACCTCCGGTGCGGGTACGGTAACGTTCGGCGATTCGGCGGCGGTCGATACCACAGCCGGCTTCTCAACGGCAGATACCTACGTTCTTCGTCTGACGGCTGACGATAGTGTTCTGTCTGACTACGACGAGTTGACAGTTATCGTCAATGCGGCACCGGCTGGTAGTGGCAACTTCGTGGAATCCGGCGGTACGGTTGTCATGGAGGCTGAGAACTTCGATAACAACGACACTCGCACGGATCCCTACAGTCAAAACTGGTCTCTTGAGACAACGGACAGCGGGTATGTTGGCAGTGGATACATGAAGGCTCCCATCGATAGCCCATTGGAGAATGCGACCTGGGCCAATGGTTGCGAACTGGGTTATGACATCGATTTCTCCACAGCCGGCACGTATCACATCTGGATGCGACGATATGCCATCGGCTCCGGCCAAAATTCCGCGTTCGTTGGCGTGGATGGAACCATATCCGGCAGCTACTTCGATAACAGCAACTCTGGACTGGATCCAACAGTCTGGACGTGGATCACGACGGCCGGCTGCGACGTCTACATCTCGGCTGGTACTCATACTTTCCAGATTAGACGCCGGGAACGGCAATATGAGATTGACCGGATCATCCTGACCGATGACGGTGGTTACACCCCATCAGGCACCGGTCCGGCGGAGAGCCCGCGAGACTCCAACACCGCTCCGACGGCCAATGCCGGTACGGATCAGACGGGGATAACCGTGGCTGGTGGTGCTACGCTTGACGGCACGTCATCTGATGATGGCTTGCCGGCCAGTCCTGGCAGCGTTACGACAACCTGGTCGAAGGTCTCAGGACCCGGCACGGTAACGTTCGGCGATTCGTCGACAGTGGATTCCACGGTCGACTTCACTGCGTTAGGCACATACGTGCTGCAACTTGAGGCTGATGATGGCGCTCTGACCGATACCGATACGGTTCAGATAGTTGTCAGTTCGTTGCTGAGCGACGACTTCGCTGACAACGACATCACTGACTGGACTGTTGTTTCCAGTTCCGGCTGGGCTGCCTCGGGCGGCCAGGCAACGAAGCTGGCGAACGATACCTCCCTTGCTGCGATTGAAAAGGGTGGCTTCTCCGC
>SDBV01009071.1_pt1 | contig 13286 bp, 12 predicted proteins | sample 2277081 | NCBI WGS metagenome assembly SDBV01 (sample SAMN10402039, study PRJNA504765) | marine sediment metagenome | isolation source: marine sediment core GS10_PC15, 223 cmbsf | place: Arctic Ocean: Southern Knipovich Ridge | collected 2010
CCCTCAACACAACGAGCCATATTTGGGTCCATACGCTCTCCCCACTCTGCTATTTTGTCGTGCAAGATTGTGGCTAGACTGGCAGCAGCTACAGTCATCAAAGCTTTCTCTGGACTTCTAGCCTCAGGATTAGCGGCCTCTACAGTACAGCCTAAGGTAGCGAAAGTCTTGACGGCGGCTTCTGTTATCTTCAAAACCTGCGGGTCTACGGCAGCATAGCCAAGATCCTGGCTCCAGGCAACCTTTAGTCCTTTCAGGTCTCCTTCAAGCAATGATATGTAGCCTAATCCCGTCTCAGGCAGGGAATAGTGGTCTCTGTCATCTCTACCACCAATGACTTCCATGGCTAGAGCTGCATCTTTAACAGTCCGTGTAATCGGCCCGGTGTGCCCTAAAGTTTCCCATCCCGGGAAACCACCGTACATAGGCACGCGACCAAAAGAGGGTTTGAAGCCAAAAACACCGCAGAAACTGCTTGGGGCACGTATTGAGCCGCCAGCATCGGTACCAATAGCCAGTGGCCCCATACCTGAAGCTACCGAGGCAACAGCCCCTCCACTAGAGCCTCCAGGGGTAAGTTCTAAATTCCAGGGGTTACGCGTTACACCGAATAGCGGATTATCGCACGTTCCCTTCCAACCAAATTCGGGCACATTTGTCTTTCCCAGAATAATCGCCCCGGCCGCCTTCAGACGTTCGACAGCGATAGCATCTTGTTGCGGCACAAAGTCGGCATAGATCTTAGACCCATTCGTAGTCCGAATACCCTTGGTAAATATCATATCCTTGATTGATACGGGGACACCATGCAGCGGCCCAAGTTTCTCTCCCCTCATCATTTTAGCTTCGGCTTTTCTGGCCTGTTCCCTGGCATCCTCGGCTACCAGAGTGCAGTATGCATTGAGCTTAGGGTTTAGCTGGTCGATGCGATGCAGAACAGCATCGACTATTTCCACAGGGGAGAGCTGCTTACTCTTTACCGCCTCTACCATCTCTACCACAGACATATAACAAATTTCAATATGTTCCAAAGTAGCCTCCTTTTTACTATTATTATAGAGTTACTTCAGGCCCGATAGCCACGAGTCAGGGATTTATCATCACAATTATAAGCTAATTGATAACAGTTTAGCCAGCCTATGAAGAGTTAACTGAGAATTGCCCCTTTTTACAGGTAACTAATTTTGACTTGGAAAGTTTCTACCACTTATACTATTAGTAGTGCATCATTAATGGAGGATATCGAGCTATGGTACGATTGGAAGATCTTTCAGAGGGACAAAGGAAGGATGCTGAAAACCTGAAGTGTCCAACATTCGAAACTCAACCCTGGGTAAAAGGACCTCCCTTAAATAAAAGACGTGTCGCCATCATTTCTACTGCGGGACTTCACGGTCGGGACGACCGTCCCTTTACACGAGGTGCCGGGGATTTTTACCGGGTTATCCCAGGTAGTATTAGTGCCAATGACCTGGTGATGAGTCATGTATCGGCTGGTTTCGACCGCAGCGGATTCCAGCAGGACTGGAATGTCGTCTTCCCGATTGATTTACTTAGCGATTTCGCCAAAGAAGGGACTATCGGCAGCGTCGCCGATTTTCATTACTCTTTTATGGGCGCTAATGACCCGTTAACATGGGAACAACAGGCCGCCTTTGTCGCCAGCTTACTGAAGAAGGATAAGGTAGACGCTGTTTTGCTGGTGCCGGTCTGACCCCATTGTACGCGCGCCGTTGGCGTGCTGGCTCATTTCCTCGAAAGAGAAGGCTTACCGACTACACAAATTAGTCTTATTCGTTTGCATACCGAGACTATAAAGCCTCCGAGAGCACTGTGGGTGCCTTTTGAGCTTGGTCACCCTCTTGGCATACCCAACGATCCGATATTTCAAAAGGAAGTACTGCTGGCTGCCCTAAAACTTCTGGAGGCACCAGAAGGCCCCGTGCTCGAAGACTTCCCGAGAGATGTGTCTGTTTCAAACGAACAGACCACGGTTCTAGCCTGTCCATTAAATATCACTATTGAGTATACAGCTGGTGACACAGAAACAGAGAAACTATGTGCTGCTTTCAAGAGCGAAATGATGTCGATGCGTCCCTGGTACGATATGGCAGTTAAGAAGCGGAAACGTACTACGGTAGGTATAAGCAAACTTGATCTGGCAGCCATGGGTGATTTTGTTTGCTCCTTTGTTGAGGGTAATGTGCCGGAAAACCCACGTCAAGATATCTCTCTCGCCGACGAGCTCAGATTCACGGTAGAGGATTTAAAAGCTTACTACTTCGAAGCAGTAACTGCCCAGCCGGGCATGGAGGTATCGTCTGCTAGACCTCTCCTCGGCTGGTTCTGGAGAGATACTATTGCCGGGAAAACCCTCTTAGCTGTGGGAGAGGTTTGTACGAAGAGCGAAGACGAGTCGCTGCAGCGCATTGGAAGAGGATTAATAGCGTCTTCCAATGCTGTTAGCTCTAAAAATTAGAGCGGGAAGCTGTTACTCGTTCGATTGGAGTTTAATTATACTACATTGGTATTTTTACTGTATAATTACTTGTTAGGTGTCGATATGTAAGTAAAGGAGTGTAAAATGGGTGAACAATCAGAGCAACAAAAGTTTGCAGTTCTGATCGATGGAGATAATGCGCAGGCGTCCCTTCTTTCTCAAATCTTGGCGGAAGTCAGCAAAGTCGGCCTGATAACAATCAAACGCATATATGGCGACTGGACCACTACCAATATGAACCAATGGAAGGAATTGCTTCACAAGCATGCTATCCAACCTGAGCAACAGTTCAGGTACACCACTGGGAAGAATGCCACCGATAGCGCGATGATAATAGATGCTATGGACTTACTACACAGTAATGATGTGCAGGGATTTTGCATCGTCTCAAGCGACAGCGACTACACCCGGCTTGCGACCAGGATCAGGGAGGACGGGCTCTTCGTTATAGGCGTAGGGGAGAAGAAAACTCCGGAAGCCTTCGTGAATGCATGTAACCAATTCATATACAGTGAGAACCTTACCGTTACCCAGAAACCAAAAAAGAAGGGGATAGAGAGGCAGAAGATAAAAGAGAGTCAAGACATTGGTGATCCACTTCCTCTTCTGATCCAAGGATTTGAAATGGCTGCGAAAGAGGATGAATGGATTTATTTAGCGACGATGGGCAACAGCCTTCGTCAGCTTGATCCGGCGTTCGACCCCCGAACCTATGGTCACCAGAAGCTACAATCACTACTCAAGGATTACCCTGACACATTTGTGCTCAAACAAGACAGGTCTAAGAAGCCTCCGGTGGTGAATGTGGCGCTTACGTCCCAGTACAGTAAGAGCTAATCCACAGACGTGCACCTGCGTAAATACGCTAGTGTCGTACAATCGTTCCTTTTTATCCTAATCCATAGATGCTGAACTACCGGTAGCTCTGGCTTAAAAGGTAGAGCAAATTATCGGGAAAGGCGTATTATGGCACCGATAGGATTAACTTTATCTTTATTATGTATTATTGTAGCGATTACTTCGAGTTAAGAATAGGTCCTTTTTACATGACTCAGCTAACAATAAATGCGGCTTTATGAAGGACTACCACTGGTCGTGTGATACCAGTCCATTTAGGTCTTTACGTTTTTTCTGTCGAGGCTGGTCATTTGGATAGCCAATAGGAGTAACCACCATTGGGACAACATCATCTGGAACACCTAATACTTCTCGAGTTGCCGTGGGGTCGAAATCAGCGATCCAACAAGTGCCAAGTCCTAATTCTGAAGCTGCTAGTATCAGATGGTCCATAGCGATAGCAACATCCACTTCGTAATAGTTCTTTCCATCCTTCCGAACCCAAGCCTGATTAGGAATCCCACATATACAAATTACTAAGGGTGCTTGAACAAACCAATTTCTATTATAAATGCGCCTTAACTCTACTTCCCTACCAGCTGAATGAATTACAATTAACTTGAATGGTTGACGGTTAGATGCCGTCGGTGCTAAGCGAGCAGCTTCAAGAACCTGTTGTAACTCTGTGTCACTAATATCATCAGGTTTATATGATCTTACACTCTGCCGTGTTTTAATAAGTTTAAAGAAATGCATATTTAGCTCCTTCTTGTGCGATTGCCTGATTAGAATACTACCAAAACAAAGAATTTCTTCATATCCAAATCACTTCGAAACTCACTGCGTATTTGCACCTGAACAGTTTGCCGGTCTCTGATGACATATTTCGAAGGAATTCGTCAGGATTAAAATCGGACTGTAGGTTTTTAATATAAGTCTCATGTCGTCTAAGTGAGTTAACACCCTTATCTATGAATTGTGTCACATCTACTGCATGTGTAGGGTGTAGCGATCCACCTATACAGACCATTGCCACTTTCCCCCATGGTTCCAGGCCACCCTCAAGCAGTTCAGGGAATATCCAGCGATTTCCAGCATCGCGAGCTGCATCTAATACAGCTAAGCCAACCCACCGATGATCTGCCATGTTTAAACGGGAACCTGAAAAATATAGCCCATGATTTATAGTTATTAGCATTTCAGGGCGATATATCCTAATAGCACGAGCTATATCACGTCGAAGAAGCTTAGAGTATTCTATGATTCCATCCTGATAATCAAGGAACTCGACATCCTGGACACCTACTTCACTGGCGCTCGCTCTTTGTTCAGCTTCTCTGAGAGGACCTGCTTCTTCTGGTGCAATTGAGTCAATTCCAGCCTCGCCTTTTGTCAGTAAGAGATAGGCTATTCGTTTCCCCTGTGCCGTCCAACGTGCTACAGCAGAGGCAGCACCATACTCTAAATCATCCGGATGGGCGACGACAGCTAATGCGGTATCCCAATTCTCAGGTACAGGCTCTAATTTTATTCCATTGTCCATTTATCAAATCTCTATATATTACTATTTATGATTTTCTAGCACCATTATACCACAAAATAATATTTGTTATTTTCAGATTATCTAAGAATCGTTCCCTTTTTACCTTACAGTTGCACGCCTAACCCTCAGGCATGACTTTGAGCGCACCTTTTTATCTGGCTAGTTTCTCGTTAGCCACACATTGTTAATTTTGCTATTTCAACAGGTGTTTCGTCTATTGTTACAATTGTGCGTAAAATTGAACCTCCAATAAATTGACAGACCAACAATCTCTTATTACAATTCTGTTATGGAGGAATTTCGTGTTCCAATCGAGGTAAATAATGTCCGATGAATTAATTCTGCCTATCCCACCCGTCCCCCTAAAGATACTGGAGGCGGTAAACACGAAGGCTCTAGCTGTTTTTATTGGAGCAGGGGTTTCACGTGTCATGGGGTGTATGGGATGGGATCAGCTAGCCGGAGAACTTGTCGGAAGGTGCGCTTCGATTAAACGAAAAGATGGCTCACATAACTCGAATTACAGGGCGATAGAAATACTCTCTCAGTATACTGACCACAAGAAAGCTATCACTATTTGCCACGAAATAATGAGAGAAAACGAGTGTGAAAATGATTTCTTTGATGTCCTTGAGAAATCCTTCGTCATTGATGAAAAGCACTCGTAATACAGAGATATCTATAATCACATGTACGGACTTCGCGGACTCTTTATCACGACCAATGCGGACAAGCGAGAGTTAAGCGCATCCTATACCTAAGTAACCATACCGTATATGGTGCTCATCCCGATAATACCAAGCTTCTTAAGGAAGATTCTTCGCTACGCCCACTATCTGACTTTCAATATTCATGGGACAAGGTAGAGACCGAGCGAATGTTGAGGGATTTTACCGTATCTCGTGGAGACGTTTATCTTACTATCCTGCGCACCTGCCCAATGCTCGGACCGAATGTGGGCAATTCCGTTGTTACTTCAATGTTTAAGCCCATCATGATTCGTGTCACTGGCTATGACCCGCTGACGCAGTTTGTTCATGAGGATGACTTAGTCAGGCTCATCCTGACTTTTCTTAGCCAAAAGAAGACGGGCACCTTCAAAGAGAATCCCCAACCAGTGGTCTGAAATTCATAAAATATTCGCCTATCGTAAGCACCGAAAAGCTCAAAAGGTAAGTCGGATTCCAATTTAGTTACCCATCTAGAGAGGCAGTAGTATCCTTCGTGTCCGTCAGATAATAGAATGAAACAGTTGAAGATGCCGTATATTTAATTTAAGAAATTTAGCCCTACCTGGGCCATGCCCAACGACGGTACCTTGACAACCTCGATAGTCGCCAGGAGCGTTTTCATTCGCTACAACTTCCTCTCCACGTTTGAATTTTCACTTCACCATTAATCGTAGCCTCCAAACCCCGCTTTTTCTAGCAAAAGCCGGCCCGGCCAGCTCAAACTTTAAGCGTTCTTAAGCAGTGCGGTGCCACCATCTTTTTTTAGTGTCTTGCTCCATTTCTGCTTTTCTCTAAGCATAATAAGGCGGTTCTATACTAATAATACTCGTATTTATCCAGCTTTCAGGCTTGGTCTTCCCTATCCTCCTCGTGGAGACTTTTTCTGTCACCGGAATACAGCCAATAGCCAAGCGCCATGAATAGACTACCCGAAAGCAGGTTGCCGAGCGTCACCCAGAGAAGGTTGTAGACCATTCCAGATAGGCCTACGGTTTCGGGATGTTCACCTAGAAGAGCGATGGAAAATAGAGTCATGTTAGCAACAGAATGTTCGAAACCGCTGGCAATAAAGGCGAACAAAGCCCAGAAAATGACGATCGCTTTAGCTACGTCGTTTTGTGTCCGTGCCGACATCCACAAGGCAAGGCAAACTAACCAGTTGGCAAGTATGGCTCGTGCCACAAGTTCAATAATAGGTGCGTTCATTTTGGCGCTCACAACCTGGTTGAGGAAGGACGAGCTGTCATTGACCATTCCCGCAGCACCGCCTAGGACGAAAAGAGCGGCGAGCCCTGCCGAACCCACCAGGTTTCCTATCCAGACGACAAGCCAAACTACTGCTAGATTTGAGCCGCTGGTGGTTTTCCGAAGCCAGCCGAGCGGCATATACATGGTATGTCCGGTAAACAGCTCGGATCCCGCGAACACGACCAGGGTAAGAGCAATCCCAAAACTGGCCCCCATGATGAGCTTCTGATAGGCAGGGTCAGCGGCTGAGCCGACAATGAAGATGAGGATGATTCCGAAGCCGACATAGGCTCCTGCCATCATCGAGCCAATGAAAAAGCCAACCGGGTTTCGCTTTAATAACGCTACTCTGCTGGCAGCAAGATTCGCCAGATAGTCAATCGTATCCGTATACATCAGTCCTTCTCCGACAGCAGCGTAACCACTATACTTCTCGTAAGCCTGTAAATCAACGCAGAAAAAGTGACCAGCCAAGCCAGCAAAGCTAGGTAAATAAAGTAACGAGGTATGAAGAGCAGGAATGACAGTCCAGTGGCCATAGCTAACTGGAAGGTACAGGCAGTGTACATACCCAGAGGGAAGACCATGCCCCAGTATTGGGGGTTATATCGGAGAGGGAAACGCGTGTACAGATGAAGCCAGGCTCCTAAGATAAAGAGCAGGGGAATCCACCAGGTGCCGATTGCCCAGAAAAAAAGCGTGAATCCTTTTAGAAAGGGCAGGATTTCTTGAAGGAATGTCCACTGAGAAGCATTTAGTATCAGTGTTGCTCCGGACAGGGTGGTGATGGCAACGGCGCCCATATTAATCCAGTAAGGTGGAGTGAGCGCATCCGGCGGCATTCGGAAGAACGAAAACCGATAGAATATCAGTGAAATGAGTAGAATGTATAGCATGCCGCCAAGCAGGTACATGACCAGCGTAAAGAAAAGCAACACCCCCGGTGTTGGCGTTAAGTAAGAAGCCACCATTGTGCCTAAAATTGAGATAGATTGCGTGGACACGACCATAATCAGCCAAGTTCCATTTATCCCGGCTTCTAAGCTTGGTTTATCTTCCCGCACCGTTATGGCGGTGAGAAAGACATACATCGTAATAAGCCACAGCAAAATCCCTAACGACCAAAGAATGACTGCTGTTGTGAAATCTTGAGCCAATACCACAAACTGAGTTCCCAGAACACATGTCCCGGCAGTTAAAGTGAAAAAACCGGGGCTACGTACGTGGTTGGTAAAATCCGCCCTCATTTGAGGGAAGTAGCGAACAAGGCGAATCAAGGTAAAGAGCCAGAGGACGCCATATGCTATTTCGTTAATGCGAAAGAGTACCCAGGCTATCGTTTCCATCTGCAAGAGATGGGCGGCAATAGAGACAATGCCGGTAGCCATTACCAGGGCAAAATAGCCTGGAAATAAGTCGCGAATCCCTTGCCCTACAACATTTTTCAGCTTTTCTTTAGTCATTCACCACATCGACATAAATTTTAATTCATTTCGTTCTCTTAAGCGATATCTGCTTGTGCAAACAAGAACAAATTTGGCATGAGTTTAAGGCTAAGTAAGCTATTGTTGGGTCCTGCGGCGACGCCATATTACTATCTGATACGGTCGCCACAAGTAGGCTAACGGTACGGAGAGCATATGCACCATTCTGGTAAAGGGAAAGACAGCCAGTATAACAAAAGCGGTAACCGCGTGAATCTTGACCAATAACGGCAGAGAGGCCATATATTCTATTTTTAGCGTGAAAGTAAATAGAGACCGTAGGTAGGGTGTTGCCGTTTGCACATACCAGCCAGAGCCCCAGCGATAGAAGATGGCAGTGCCAACACCGGTAACTATCAAAAGTAGTAGTAGCAGAAGAAGTACCAGGTCCATAGCGGAAGTCACCGCACGGACGCGTGGGTTGGTGCCTCTTCTCAGCAACAAAAGAACGAGCCCAACCAGCACCAGTAATCCCAGGGCAAGCCCCGTACCTTCCAGAATATAGAGTCGAACCGGCACCCCATTGAATGCCATAACGCTGGAAGGGAAGAGTAAACCTAGCAGATGGCCGAGCAGGATTAAAATAATCCCATAGTGCCAGGGTACAGAACCCCAGAATAACTGACGATTCTCAAGGAACTGGGAGGAGACGCTGGAAAAGGAAAACTGGTTTGTCTTATAGCGCCAGACCAGACCTACTATAACTATGGTGAGAGCCACATAAGGTAAAATACCGAACAGAAAGAGGTCAATCATGCTAAACCCCCCACTTTTACTAATCTTCGACTTAGCTGACGCAAAAACAATCTCAACGAACTGACCACCGGAGCGTAGCTATTTTTGCTCTTCTGCAAATCCCCGGCCATCTTATCCAGCACAGGCATGATGCTTTCTTCCAAGAGGGGAATGACAAACTCTGCATCCTGAGCAACACCGATGAACCTGAGCAGGACGCACAGGTGGTCAGCCAGCTCAGTGCCGCTATAAAAGCCGTGAGATTGGTAAGCCTCCTCAAGTCTGACCAGAAAAGAGCTTCGCTTGGGGGTTTCACCGAAAAGGTGATAACCGATATAGAGCGTCAAGGCCGGTGCCAGATCGAAGGTTTCGGCGTAGAGTTCCTCTAATGCTCCACGGTTCTGGCTTTCAACAAAAGCCAGAAATGGCCGCATCTGGTCAGCAATGTCAGGAAAGGAACCATCAAGTTGTCTTAGGCATTCGTTAACCGACTCCGGTAAAGAAGCGCCGGGGTAGTCTAGCACCTCGGCAAAAAGCCGGCAAAGCTTCTTGCTCTCTTCGGGTAACATCAGGGACCCCTCCTTGGTGGTGCGTTATAGCCGAAACCGACTTGAGCTCTATGCTGCTGCGTGTCTCCCGTCAGTTCTTCGATAGCTTCTTCACGATGGTATGGCGGCAATACATATCGGTCGCTAAAGCGGGGTAGAGCCGTCAGTCGTGAAATCTGTTCAGCATCCTCGGCAGTGCAGCCTGCCGCAGTCAATTGTGCCGCAGCCTGGCTTTCAGTAATGATACCTACGCTGCTTGCCTGCTGGTAGCTTCGTACTGCCCACAGTTTCTTGAGAGCGCTTTTGATTATATCTTCATTACCCGCTGAGAAAAGGCGGGCCATATATTTTATCGGGATACGACTGCTCTCGACATTACCGAAGAACTCGCCATCGGCCAGGTTATAATTACCATTGTTAGTTGAGGCGATGACGGGCAGTAGAGGAGGTATGTAGAAAAGCATCGGCAGGGTGCGGAACTCGGCGTGCAGCGGTAAAGCCAGCTCCCATTCCTTAACAAATTTGTAGATGGGAGAGTTCTGCGCGGCCCCAAGCCACTCATCGTCAAGACCACTCTTCCTGGCGGCAGTTATTACTGCGGGGTCTGCAGGGTTTAGAATGATACTGCGCTGGGCGGCTACCAGCTCGGATTCCGGAGCCATGGCTATTTCTTGGATGCGGTCGGCATCATAGAGGAGCACTCCTGCATAGCGGATACGCCCGACGCAACTATGAAAACAGGCTGGTGCCTGCCCCGTCTCTACCCGGGGATAACACAGAATACACTTCTCGGCTTTGCCGGTTTGCCAGTTATAGTAAATTTTTTTGTAGGGACAGCCGCTGACGCAGAAACGCCAACCGCGACATTTCTCCTGGCTCACCAGAACCACGCCATCCTCAGCCCGCTTGTAGATAGCGCCGCTGGGACAAACGCCGACACAACCCGGATTGAGACAGTGGTTACAGATGCGGGGAATATAGAAGAAAACCATCTGTTCAAGGCGGAACAGCGCCTGCTGTTCCGCTTCGGTCAACACGGTGAGGTTAATATCATTTCTGGCATATACTGATGAGCCACCGAGGTCATCATCCCAGTTAGGACCAGCCTCAATATCTATGTATTTGCCGGTTACCTTAGAGATAGGTCTGGCGGTTGGTTGGTCAGGTCCCTGAGGTGAGGTGAAGAGGTGGTCATACTGATAAGTCCACGGCTCGTAGTAATCGTCCATGGTGGGTAGGTACGGGTTAAAAAAGAGGTTGGTCAGAATCCCCACCCGCCCGCCAAGTCGGGGTTTTAAGGAATTACCCTTTAATTCCCAGCCGCCACGATATTTTTCCTGGTCCTCCCAGAGGGTCGGGTAACCGGTGCCCGGCTTGGTTTCTACATTATTCCACCACATATATTCGGTGCCGGGACGGGATGTCCACAGATTATTGCAGGCCAGGCTACAGGTATGACAGCCGATACACTTATCTAAATGAAAGACTGAGGCAAGTTGTGCTCTAACATCCATATCTTTCTCCTTTTAAAAGATTGGTTCACCATCCAGCTTTCGTACCAGAATGTGGGTATCACGGTTAACTCCGGTGGGACCCCAGTAGTTGAAGCTATAGGTAAACTGAGCGTAGCCACCAGCCATCAGGATGGGCTTGAGTCGAGTCCTGGTAAGGCTATTGTGTCCCCCTGCTCGCATGTTATTGCGCAGGGGAGATTTGGGTACAGAGATGGTTCGTTCCGGCGAGTGGTAGAAGATACAAGTCCCTTTGGCGACTCTGGCGCTTATTACCGCCCGGGTGACGACTACGCCATGGTCATTATATATCTCTACCCAGTCGTTATCTTTGATATTAATCTCTTTGGCGTCTTCCTCACTAATCCAGAAAGGCTCGATGCCACGGGAGAGGGTTAACATCAGCTCATTATCAAAGTAAGTAGAGTGGATATGCCATTTGCCGTGCGGGGTAAGATAGTTAAGCATAATACTCTTGCCTGCAGGACGGGTCTGTTTGAAATCCCCATACAGGTCCGGGGTAGGATTAAGTTTGTAAGTGGGTAAGTTTTCACCGAAGGCAAGATAAAGCTCATGGTCATGATAGAACTGCTGGCGACCGGTCAGTGTTCGCCACGGCACTAAGCGCTCCGTATTAATGCAGAACGGTGAATAGGTACGCCCATTGTTGATGATACCTGACCAGCACGGGCTGGTGAGCAGGCGAGCCGGCTGTGCCTGGATATCCATAAAGCTGGTATTGATTCCCCGCTCTTTCTCAGCCAGATCAGCCAGAGGTAGGCCTACCTTCTTCTCAAGCTCTTTGAAGGAACGGTATGCCACCTCACCATTGGTCTCAGGGGCCAGGTGAAGGATAACATTAGCCGCGTCCTTGGCGTCACTCAATGAAGGATACTCGTTACCATTCCATTTCTGGGTGGGTCGAGTCTGCAATAGTTGGTCGTAGAAATCCTTGATGCCCCACTTGACACCATGAGCGCCAATACCATTTTTACGGGCCAGGGGACCGAAGGAAATAAAACGCTGGTAAAGACTGGCGTAATCTCTCTCCACTACTCTCAAGTGAGGCATAGTCTTGCCGGGGATAAGCTCACATTCACCCTTCGCCCAGTCTTTTATCGTTGTCTGGGCAATCTCGTCAATGGTATCGTGCTGTAATGGGATGCAGACAACCTCTTTAATCGGTTCAGGGGCGTGTTCCTGTGCCAGCTCACTAATCTTTTGGGCGATGGACTTGAAGATTTCCCAGTCGCTTTTTGATTCCCAGCAGGGTGGTACTGCCTCGGAGAGTGGATGCATATAGGTATGGAGGTCTGTGGAGTTAAGGTCGTCCTTTTCGTACCAGGTGGCCGTGGGTAACACGATATCTGAGTAGAGAGCGGAGGTGTCCATACGGAAGTTAATATCTATCACCAGGTCCATTTTTCCCTCCGGCGCTTTGGGATGCCATTTGACCTCACTCACTGCACCTTCGGCCCTATCAGTGGCGATGAGGTTAGAGTCCGTACCTAAAAAGTGCCGGAGAAAGTATTCATGCCCCTTGGCGCTGGACATTATGGCATTGCCTCTCCAGATGAGCCATAGGCGTGGCCAGTTCTCCGGAGCATCAGGGTCCTCGACCGCAAAATGTAATTTACCTTCTTTAAGCTGAGCCACTACCCAGTTAATGATGTCTTCATCACTCTCAGCGCCGGCAGCCTTGGCTTCCTTAACCAGCTCGAAAGGGTTGCGGTCAAACTGCGGGTAGAAAGGCAGCCAGCCCATCCGCACAGCCTTTACCTGCATGTCCATAGTGTGTCCTTGGGCCAGAGGGTTGCCATTGGAGGAAGGTTGATACTCGGTGAATTTACCTTCGTAGCGCCACTGGTCGGTATGGGTATAGTAATATGAAGGGGCATTTTGCAGCCGTGGTGGAGCTACCCAATCAGTGGCAAAAGCGATACTGGACCACGGGGCAACGGCCGCCAGCTTTTCCTGGCCGACATAGTGGGCCAGACCACCGCCATTGCGCCCAATGCACCCGGTTAACATCAGCCCGGTGATAGCAGAACGATAAATCAGGTTGTTATGATACCAGTGGTTAATACCAGCCCCGATGATGACCGTACATTTGCCTTCGGTCTTCTCGGCGGTGCTGGCGAACTCGCGG
>SDBV01009072.1_pt1 | contig 13284 bp, 18 predicted proteins | sample 2277081 | NCBI WGS metagenome assembly SDBV01 (sample SAMN10402039, study PRJNA504765) | marine sediment metagenome | isolation source: marine sediment core GS10_PC15, 223 cmbsf | place: Arctic Ocean: Southern Knipovich Ridge | collected 2010
AACACATGTACGCCAGACTCCCGTATCTACTCCGTACTTGCGCTCCAGGGAAAGGGCTGCTACAGTGGATATAAGCGCACTTAAGGCAGGTGTATACCTAATAGCTGGGCCTTATATAGGCGGAGAAGCCAGTAGTCGTTAGTTTTATCCACAGCCGTGGGAATCCAGGCTAGGGGTTCAGGTTATCTTTATCCCTGTGGGAGAACCCTGGCGAAATGGCGCTATTAAAAAGTTTCAAGACGTCTTCGATAAGATTTTCTATCGCACGCAGCTTTTTACTAACTTTAAGCACTTGAAGCAGGAAGCTCGGACTTTTGAGGATTTTCGCAACAAAAACCATCACTGCTCCGCGCTTCAGGGAAAGACACCGTTGCAATGGGTCGCCTCTGAGGATATATACATTCGCAAACTTGATCATGAGGTTACCCTTAAAAAGATCGATCTATCTCTTGAAGATGGTTATATACACCTCATCCGTTTTATCAGAAGTGACTGCCAGCTCGATGTATTCGGTGAGAAAATCAAAATGCCTGAAAGGCTCAAGTACGAATACCTTATCGCAACCATCCGCACGAAGATCCATGTACTTCAGGTTAGAATAGACAATGAGCTAATTGAAACATATGAATATCCTATGCCCATAGAATACGCGCGGTTAATGGCGTAGACTGAATGTGTCAGCGATGTGCTGCTATCCAGCAAGTAGCATTATGGGAAATGATATATAATGGCCATTTACCGATGATTTTTACAGGGGAGCGCAATCATGGAGAGACAGCTCGAAGGAAAAATCGCGATTGTCACCGGAGCCTGACGCGGAATCGGCAAAGCCATCGCCATAACTCTTGCCAAAGCAGGCGCGGCAGTGGGATTGGTAGCCCGGAGCCATGATCAATTGGAAGAGGCCCATGCTGATATTAAGAGGCAAGGCGGTACGGCGGTTATCCTGCCGGTGGATGTATCCAAAAGGCCCGACGTGGAACGTATCGTCGGTGAAATGGTAAAACCCTACGATGCCCTGGACATAATAGTAAACAACGCGGGAGTCCACACCGCTGTTGGCCCTGTGGGGGAAGATGATCCTGAAGCTTGGTGGCACGATGTAACGGTGAACCTTCTTGGCCCGTACCTGCTATGCCCCTTTGCGCTCCCGCACATGAGGAGTCCGGCTACCATTGTCAACACAGCCAGCGGTGCGGGCATCACTGCTTTTCCCAACAGCACATCATATGGGGCATCCAAAGCGGCTTTGATTCACTTTTCCGAGTCTCTGGCCACCGAGCTGCAGCCACGGGGCATCTCTGTGTTTGCGATCCGTCCCGGGGCTGTGCGAACCTCCATCACCAAGATTCTATCCACCTCGGCCGGCAAACGCTATTTATCTCACATCGCTGAGCTTTTTGAAGACGGCAGCGAACTTCTGGTACCACCCGAACGGGCGGCAGACCTTGTGGTTCGTCTCTGCAGCCGACAAGCCGCCGTGCTCAGTGGGCGGATGATCAGCGTACTAGACGACCTCGACCAGCTGATAACAGAGGCGAAGCGAGTCAAGGAAGAGCAGCTTTACCTCCTGCGTCTGAAGACCCTGTGAAATTTAAGATCAATCAAGATGTCATTCTGGCACATAAACCGTCTTACTTTTGTTGTGTAGAGCCTGCCGCGCTCCCCTCTCCGCCCCGTTGCTTGACAGACCCCACAATCTGTAATATCAATTTGCTAACTCAAGGCATCAACCACAGCTATCGCAGCCGGGACAGCTGCATTGGAGAACGGTGAATGAAGGATCGAACTTTTGGTAAGCTCATGCTTTTGCCCGCCGTGCTCGCCATTCTGCTCATCGGCATCTACCCGATCCTGAATGTGATCAATTTCAGTCTCAATAAATGGGATGTAATGCACTCTTCAGGGACATTCATTTTTCTTAAGAACTTCGCCTATCTTTTCAGCCATGAAGATCTGTGGAATAGCCTGAAGAACAGCATCGTTTGAACTGCTTTCAGTGTCGCCGGTCAGTTCTTGATGGGTTTGGCATTAGCGCTGTTTTTCAATCAAAAATTCTTTGCCCGAGACATATACCGGGGGCTGGTATTTTTCTCATATCTGATACCGATAATAGTAATCGCCATCGTCTGGAGGTTCATGCTCAACGATGTCACGGGTATAATCTCTTTAGCCTTTCAAAATATAGGAATCAGTATTGCGTGGTTCGGGAGCCCCCACACATCGATGCTGTCCGTGATAATAGTAAATATATGGAAGTATTTTCCCTTCGTCGTTGTGTGCATTCTGGCCGAGCTCCAGACAATTGAAAAGCAGATGTACGAGGCTGCCAGAATAGACGGCGCCAATTCGATACAGCAGTGCAGGCATATAACCTAGCCTTTCATCCTTCCTGTCGTTTTCATCGTGCTGATGCTGCGCACAATATGGACTATAAAGAACTTTGCTATTATCAAGCTTCTTACGGGGGGAGGGCCCATCGACTCGACAGAAACCCTTCCTATCCTGCCCTACGACACAGTATTCAGGTCGTTCAAGCTCGGGAGGGGCTCTGCGGTTGCCGTTCTTATGTTCGCAATCCTTATGCTGGCCTCGAGTCTTTACATCAGATTGTATCGGAAATACGCGATAAAGAACATTACATAAGGCAACTAATGACCGAAGTAAAACCCGGACTTCATCTGACTCGAAGCCTGAAAAGCACAGCCAATACCCTGATTGGTCTGTTGATATCTCTTCACTTACAAGATATACCTCGCCTGTTCTGCCCAACCCTTCCCTGCCCGTAAGAATTGTATTTATCCTATTCTAATCAAGCGATCTCTCATGCACATACCTGCGTCTTCTTGATCGGATCCTTTTCCCTTCCATCATCAGGAAAGCACTAGGCAACCCTTAACCGTTATATCTCCATGTGCAGGCACAGCTCTCTCTTGACCTCGATCCGGATCGACCCCCGCCGTACCGCCAACGCGGAACGAACGTGCTCCAGACAATTTTCAAGCAGCACTTCCAAGAGTTCGCCGACACCTATGAGCAAGACTATGCCCCTACCTTCGGACGGTTCCGTCTGGAGCGTATCACGGAGGTGGTCGAAAACTTCATCTCATGCAGCGACTATACCCAGGGGATTGCCCGCATACAGTGCACCAATCCTGAATGTAGAGATTAGCAGCCATACTTTCTGCTATCCGGCGAAACAGATGCAGGCAACGCTGGGGAGCGACCCGTTGAGGGGGTAACCGGATGAGGCTACGACGGATAACCGTCAGGGAAAGTCACGTTACTTTCCCGCCTCCTTTATGTGTTATCCAGAGTTGCCTCTTATACCTTGAAAAACCCCGGGCGTCTGGGGGCCGAGGCCCCAGCAATAGTAGCTTATTTAAGAATGGGAAAATTCCATTTCACGCTGAACCAAGACAAAAAGAGCACTCCAGTCCAGATATTTATTCTTCAACAAACTCCCTGAGCGCTTTTAAATTTTCGTGAGGTGTCTGAAAGGGAACGCCACAGCCGGGTCCTAAGATAAAACCCTCTGTACCTGCGAGTGCTATAGCTGCAGCTGCCTCTTTCTTCACATCTTCTGGTGAACCTGAGTAAAGAACCCCGCTTGTGCTGATGCCGCCGATGATACATTTGTTTGTCTTATTTCGGGCTTCAGCCAGATTGGGATACGTATTCTGGGTATCCCAATTGAAAGCATCTACCGGATAATCGAGAAACTCATCGAAGAATATATCCTGACCGCAAATGTGAAGCATTTTCATCAGCGCATTAGATTTGACAGCCTTTAAAATACGCAGGTTATAAGGATGTCCGAACTCCTTGTACTGCTTTTCGGTCATGAAACCCGCTCTTGCCTCTCCTGTCGCAAAAAAAATCCCATCTGCCCCGGCATCCAAACAAGCTAGAGCAAAACCAGTAACTGTCTCGGTGATCGTTCTAAGACCTTTATGCAATAATTCAGCATTTTCGCTCATATCAGCAGCGATTCGCTCATCACCGGCCAGTTGATGAGCCACCATTAAAGGAGAAAACACCGTTGCAAGTTTCATTACATCACTAGTTTTGGAGATTTCTTCCGACACCATCTTTGTAACACTTACCATTTCACCATGAGCGCCTGCAAGGGGGTCCAATGGACGGATTTCGGCCCAGTCCCGGGGTTTGTTGATTGCGTACGTTTTCGGGAGCCAGTATCCCAAGGTAGGATGATATTCTGCGAATGTACATCCCCACTCTTCTAGGTGGAATGTACTGCGAAACATCAGTTTCATAACATCCCAATCATAGGTTTTCTGAAACTTACTGAATATTTCAACCTGCCCGTCATGAGTTTCATCATTCAGCGGGAAATGCATCCATGCGGCAAGCGGTACTCTGTCAGCTGCTTTTCCCTTAAGAGCGTTTATAACCCTCTCCTTGTTTGTCATGTCCTTTCTCCTTGCTTTTCTTCTTTCAGGTCGATATGTTTCGAGTAAAAAGTCAACGTTATCCTTTTAGTCCTCCCATGGCCATTCCTCTGAGCAACTGCTGTCTGGCAGCAAAAAAAACAATCAACAGCGGCAGCACTGACAGTACCGACATGGCAAATAACTCATGCCAAACTACCTGAAACTCTCCCTGGAAATGCATGATTGCTACAGGTACGGTGCGTACAGCCTTGCTCGAGGTCACAACCATAGGCCAGATGAGGCTGTTCCAATTCGTCATGAACATAAAAATCGCCAATGCTCCTAATGCGGGTGTACACATTGGCAAAATAATTCTCAGGAACAGCCGGAATTCACCATATCCGTCCACTCGAGCCGCATCACAATAATCATTCGGAATTGTCACGATATACTGGCGCATCCAGAAAACCGACAACGGACTAATAAGTACCGGCATAATCAACCCCCAACGGGTATTAATCATACCAAATCTTCTAACGATGATGGCCAAAGGTACAATTACAACCTCAATAGGAACCATCATAACAATGAGAACCAATGCGAAAAACACCGCCCTCGCGGGATAATGGAATTTTGCCAGGCTGTACCCCCCCATTGAACCGAAAAAAACCGAACCGAAAGTAACTGAAACAGCGACGATAATACTGTTTAGAAAAAAAAGGCTAAAATCTTTTTCCACCAAAGGAATCCAGTAGTTTTGCCACTGGACCGTTTCAGGAATCCATCGAATCGGAAATTCAAACACTTGATTCAATAGTTTTACCGATGTAACGATCGTAAAGACAACTGGTACAAAAAAAATAAATCCCAGTATTGCCGCAAAGGTTAACAAGATTATAGTGGGAGTTGTATTTTTCAGCCGAAGAAGGTTGATGTTCTTGTATCCTGGATGTCAAATTTCACTTTCATGACGTAATAATTGTCTCTGTACGAAGGTTATGGCCATTATGAACCACAATACGACTACAGTTATTGTACTGGCATAACCCATTCTCATGTTAACAAAACCATATTCGTAAATTAGAAGGCCTAGAACTCTCGTAGACGACCCCGGCCCGCCCCTGGTCATGATCAAAAACGGGGCAAACCCCTGCAACGAACCGATTGTAGCAATAACAATCATGTAGAATAGCGTCGGTTTTAACATGGGCAGAATTATCTTTATAAATCTCTGCGGGCCGTTTGCGCCGTCAACAACCGCTGCTTCGATGACCTCCTGGGAAAGAGTTTGGACTCCGGCAAGCATGATAATGGAAAAATAACCTGTTCCCGACCACACCGTGGTAATGAGAATCGCAACCAAGGCATACTCTCCGTGGGCAAGCCAGGCAATCGGCTCGGCGCCGAATAGTGATAAAAACTGTTCCATTAACCCCATTGGGCGAAAGATTACCTTCCAGATTGTTGCTGTTGCGACCAACGGGAAAAGAAACGGTAGTATGTAAAGAGTCTGTAGTAATCCCCGAAAAACAAATTTTTTTACTAATACAAATGCAATAAAAAGCGAAATAAGAATTAAAATCGAAACACGGACAGCAACATAGATTGCGGTAATGCCTAATGAGTTCCAAAACTCATCGTCTGTGAATACTCCCACAAAGTTGGAAAAACCTACAAATCTCGGAGCGGCGAGCAACCGGTAATTTGTAAAGCTGAATCCAATTGCCGATAGAAACGGACCTATCAGGAAAATAATCATAATCACCAGGGCAGGTGTGAAAAACCCGACACCGATCCATTCCATTCGTCTCCTGTGCAATCGGCTCTTGTAACTCATTTCGCTAATAAACTTCCGATAACAGAAAGAGTTGCGAAGGCAAACCCTTCGCAACTCCCAACAATTACATGTCTTTGCTGCCTTGAATCTGGCAAAACCGCGCTATTTCAATTTTGAATCGCAGCATCGAGTTCTTTCTTGCAACTATCCAGTTCTTTTTGGATGTCCGCGTCTTCGAACAGGATTCGCTGCATTGCCCGCAATACCGGCGGCCCCACAAGGTCCCAATGCATCAGAGACCCGGATGGATAACTGCTTTTTGCTGCCTGCGCTACTATTTCTACATCCCGCATACCCTTTGCCCCCTCGGTCTTTTCCCAACCAGTTCGAGGGATCAGTGTGCCGTCCCACAGCAGCGCGCCTGATGGGTCTTTGGTTATGTAATCTACCAGCCTCCACGCCCATGTAATATTTTTAGATTTGTTATTTACCGAATGCGCCCAAGAGGACTGGCCGGACCAGGATTTTCCGCCGGGAACAACCGGATTGAGCAGAACTTTGAAGTGCCCTTTTGCCGCAGGGTTCGCTTTTTCATACATGGTTGTCCATCCCACGAGACTGCATATTGCCATGGAAGTTTCCTCGTTCTGGAAAGAAACCATGTATTGCTGGGTTGTCGATAGTGCACGGTCTGTTATCCCTTCATCGAATCTGCGTTTGATATATTTCATTGCCTTAACAGCTTCAGGGCTGTTTATCAAAGCTTTTGTTCCCTCTTTGTTGAGGACCGAACCTCCCATGCTCAGGAGAATCGGCTGCAGTTCCATGTAATACCATATGCTCGGAAATCCGTAGGGGAAACCAACCGCCTGTTGAACAATTCGTCCGTTTTCGTCTTTTTTTACTAATTTCTTGCCCAGGGTGATGATGTCATCCCAGGTTTTCGGGTAATCGGTATCGGGATCGAGTCCGGCTTCGATGAAATGCTGCCGGTTTATTGCCCACCCAAAATACTGCGATTCCATGAGGAATCCATATATTTTACCGTCGACCATGTACTGCTGAATCGCCCCCTTTTCCCAAGAATTCTCTAATTCCTTTACTGAAGCATACCCCATGGCGCTGGCGATTTCTTCGGTAATCGGAGCAAGCTGTTCCTGATAGGTCTTAACCAGCCTATAGCTTTGAGACCAGACATCGGGTGCTGTGCCAGAGGCAATAGCCGTGGGAAGTTTGGTTGCGTAATCGGCATGAGTTTGGTACTCATCTATGACTTGGACCTCGGGATGGAGTTCCCTGAATTCCTGTACCTTCGATTTGATGTATTCCTGCTTAGTGCCATCCTGCATATTCCAGAAAGTCAGGTTAGCAGGTTCGACCTTTTCAGCAGCTTCCTCCGGCTTTCCACTAGCAAAGACCGGGCTCATGAATAACACTGCCAGCACTGCTACAACAATGATAAAAATATCTCTTTTTTTCATTCAATCCTCCTTTGATTAACAAAAAATACTACTCAAGAACAGAATACCCGCCCTATCTACAAAAAGTCAACAAAAATTCTATTCAGGCTGTCGATTTAGCTCAAAATTTTCACAAAAAAATAATTGAATGCAATCTAGCAAAATGATATCATGACTGAAATCGCGCTGGGAGGGAGGGGAGCATGCGATCATTCATCGAACCAAATCGTGATCAGAGTCTGCTTCTAACAGAAATCGATTTAGACAGTTTGATTCCAATTGGAAGTCCTTTAAGATACATCGATGAACTGGTTGAACTTTTAGATACCAGTGCAATTGAAAGTGATTATGATCTTGATTCTGAGCAAGGAAGGAATCCAATCAATACGACGCGAAGTGGACCCCATTGTCAAGACAAAATCTAAAGGGAAATATGCAATAATAGTGAGACCTTTGCAAATTTGTTAATGCTTAGAAACTTGACAAAATCAGTTGAAGGTGGGAGTCAGGTAATCGGCGAAACTCAATTTCCCAGCAGGATATCCCAAAGAGCAATGTCGATCCCGCCCATGACCCACCCACCGATGCCAGCCCTCACAGTGGCGGCATACATCGCCTCCCACACCCGGCCGATGTCGAGCGGGTTCTGGCCCTTCAATAGCGGCAGCAGGATCGCGTCAAGGGCGCGGGCCGTTATTGCGTGGGAGCCTGCATCCACATAACCGATACCAGTGATCGCCTCGTCGGTGAACACTTGGACAACGATTCCTCCCACGTCGTCCCGGCTGCCACGACCCCATCGTAGATTGAAGGGCATCGGATAGGAAATCGGGGTAAGTTTGACATCTGTAATCTTCATGATTCTCCCTTTCAATGAATAGTTTATTCTACTAGTCCCTCTTCTACCAGATGCAGTTTGTTGCCCGCGCCAGTGCACATATTGACAGCTCAAAGGGAACGTACCATCATGAGCCGATTCTAACCGGAATGTAGCTCCGGTTAAAATAACTACAACTAAAAAGGAGTTATCATGAAATAACTATGTAGCATTCTGGCTCTTCTGGTCTTTGTGGCTGCGTTGAGTTTTGCCTCCGGCGGTAAGGAGGCAGCTGCAGCGAAGGAACCGGTCGCTATCGACATCCTATCCCACAGGATCCACAAGATTATTGCGACCGGAGAAAAAGGCGGCGACATCATCGCTCCCTTTATAGCCGCGAATCCCAACGTTAGCGAGGTCAATTGGAATCCTCTGGAGATCAAGCCTCTCCATGACAGGCTCTTCAGAGAGAGCACAACCCCGTCCACGGAGATCGATCTCGGCTACATCACCAACTTCAACGCCACACCCCGAGTACCGGGCCTCTTCGAGCCGCTGGATGAGTACTTGAAAAATGATCCCATCGATGGATTCGAAGAAAACTTCTCAAAAGGCATGTTGGCATCTGTAACCTTTGGAGGAAAGCTCTACGCTATACCCGTCAGGTCCGCTACACACGGCCTGGGGTGGAACAAGCAGATCTTCGCTCTCAGGGGTTTGGATCGACCCCCTGCAACTCCCGATGAATGGCTCGATTATGCCAAGAAGCTGACCTTCACCAGAGACGACGGAGTCAAGGTTTACGGTTACGTCCAGCACTCTCATTACTACTACACAAGCGTCAACTCGATTGCCAGGATGAAAGACGGCGGTTTCATAACCAGTGATCTTAAAGTCGTGGCCGATCAGCCAGCTACGATCTGGGCGGTCGGAGTGCTTAGAAACTTCTACGAGAACGGCATTCTGCCCAAGCAGGTCACCTCTTGGCAGCACGCCGAGAAGCAGCGGGCTATGCAGCTGGGACAGGCTGGAATGACCTGGGACGTGATGGGCAAGATTCACTCCTATAACAATCCGGAGCAGACGGAGTGGGGCAGTTGGACAGCCGCTCCCTACCCTTTGGATCCCGCCCTCAAGGCCAAATACGACGTTGGTCCGGCCAACACTGAATTCTGGTGCATGGTAATTCCCAAGAACGCTCAGAACAAGGAAATCTCCTGGCAGCTTATCAAGTATTTGTCGTCGCATAAGTCCCAGTTGGCCATGGCTATGAACGGAAACGGTCCGACGAGAGCTTCGGTCTTCGCCGATCCGGTTTACAAGGAGAAGGTTGTGTACGCCGAGATCCTGGAGAAGGCACAGTCCGTGGCGAGGGTTCCGCTTCCCGGATTCGATAAGTCTCCACAGGCGGCTGAGATGATGGACAACTACATCGAGAGAGCCATGCTTGGCGAGATGAGTCCCGAGGCGGCCATGAAGGAGCTGACAAAAAAGCTGAAGGAACTGAGCAGCCAGCTCAAGTAGATCTCTTAAATCGCAATCAAAAAACATTAAAGCCCGTCCCCCTTTGGGGGAAGGGCTTTTTATTTTCCACGTGTTCCTACATGCGTCTTCGAGACCTCGTGCCCCTGGGGCTTCCGATCAACCTGACGAATCAGGACCGTCCTCTTTGAAAGCATACAATCTCCTGCTCGAGCCATCCGTTCCAGTCTTCCACGCCAAGAGACGTCTTGCAGGACAGCTCGAAAAAACGGATTTTCCCGTTCAGCGCCGAAGTCCTCTCTATTACCCGACCGAGATCGAAATCCGCTTTGTCCATGTAGTCTACTTTGTTGATGATCAGTGCATCGCATACCGTAAAGATGAGAGGATACTTCTGAGGCTTGTCGTCTCCTTCCGGTACGCTCAGAATCACAGCATTTTTGACGGCTCCCGTGTCCGTTTCGGCGGGACAGACGAGGTTGCCCACGTTCTCCAGGATGATCAGATCCAACTCACCGAGGGGCAACGACTCCAGAGCCTTCTCGACCATGGCAGCATCTACGTTGCAAAAACCTCCCGTCCTTATCTGGACGGCTCGGATGCCCAGGGCAGCCACTTTTTCAGAGTCGACCAGAGAGTCTATATCGGCCTCCACCACGGCGATTCGGTGCCGGTCACCCAGGCAGGCAATTGTCTTCAGAATCAGGCTCGTCTTCCCGGATCCCGGCGATCCCATGAGATTGAGCATGAATACCTTTTCCTTCGACAGCTTCCCCCGTATCTTGTCGGCCAGACCTCTGTTGTCCGACAGTATCTCCTCTTTGATGTCGATGAGCCGGATTTTTTCCATCTCACTGGACCTCCATGTTTTTTACATGATACTCCCTTCCCGAGACCAGGATGACTTCTCTGCTGTGGCACCGCGTGCAGGACAGGTCATCTTCCAACAGGGATTCAACTTCAAATGACCGTTGACAACGGTTGCAGCGGAATACGGCTGGTACCCTTTCTATTTTCAGTTTTGCCCCTTCGGCGGTGGTACCACGGCTCAGGTGATCGAAATACCGCTAGACCCATTCGTCTTGCAGATCGCTCAGAGCGCCAATCTCGAGATTCACCGAAATTACCTTTTTCACGTTGCCCCTTTTGGCATGTTTCAGAACAATTTGATATATGCTCTTTGTTACTGAAAGCTCGTGCATCTTTCGTCCTTCGACCATCCAGTCGTCCCTCGAGATCTCGTGCCAGGAGATCATTCGGGAACGAGAGTCCTGTTCACGATGGAATCGGGATATTCGCCATTCAACACCTGAGCAACGGCGCGCGCCGTTCTCCTCTGAAGCTGCTCCAGAGACTCATCGGAGAAGTAAGCCGCATGGGGTGTGAGGATTACGTTATCAAGCTCCAACAGCGGGTTGTTTGGGTCGATGGGCTCCTGGGCTAAGACATCCAGAGCGGCCCCGGCAATCATGCCTGCCTTGAGAGCATCGTAGAGGGCCTCTTCATCAAGCAGCTTTCCTCTGCTCGTATTGATAAGGAAGGCGCTCTCCTTCATAAGCCGAGGCTGCTCTTCACCGAAGAGATGGTAGGTCTGTTCCACCAGGGGAGCGTGCAGGGAGATGATGTCGGATGAGCCGATGAGCTCTTCGAAAGCAACGGCCCTCACGCCTCGCTCCTTCATGGCAGACGCTGGGATGATCGGATCATAGGCGATCATTTTCATACTGAATCCCATCAACTTTTCCGCTACTCTTCTTCCCGTGTTGCCGAAACCTACCAGACCAAGGGTCATACCGGGGATTCGTTTAATCGGCATCGCTGCCCTGATACTCCAGGTGCCCCTTTTTACCTGCCCGTTGAGAAGCACAACCTTGCGAAGGCAGGAGAGAATAAGGACACAGGCGTGATCGGATACCTCATCAATGCAGTAGTCCGGCACGTTCATAACGAATATGCGCCGCGACTTTCTGGATCAGAGTTCCTCCGCATACTCCTCCACCTTCTCCCAGTTTAGCTCAACACCGAATCCCGGCTTCTCCGGACAGAGCATGGTGCCCGTCGGGCTCACCTGAACCTGCTGCTTCTCTATCTCGAAATGAAGGATATCCTCCGGGACGATCTGCTCGTAGTACAGCGTGTTTTTAATCGCGCAGGCTGCGTGCAAACCGTAATTTTCACTGTGGTGAACCTGGTAGTTCATTCCGAATGCTTCGCAGACCGTTGCCTGCTTGATGACTCCGGTGATGCCTGCCTTGAGGAAGGGATCTCCGTGGATCATCATGCCGGTGTTGCTCAGGATCTGATTGTCGGTATCGTAGAAGCTTTCATCCGTCGACTCCGCCACAAGAAGTGGTATATCCAGCTTGCCAGCCAGCTTCTCTAAAAGGTAGTGGTGCGAATCCCTCAGAGGCTCCTCGTACCAGAGATAGCCCAGCCTTTCGAGCTCTCTGCCCACGGGAAGGGCTTCTTCATAGGTGTAACTGCCCGTGGCATCGAACATAAGAGGAAACGTCTTTCCGGCCCATTCTCGCACCTTCCGGCAGATCTCCAGATCGGCCTCCGGTGTTCCGGGGCCGTGTAACTTGATTGCCCTGTAGCCCTTTTCCAGAGAAAGGTCCACGATCGGCCTGTAATCGTCCACATGCTCGAACGTGATGGTGCTGGCGTAAGCGGGAATCTCGCTTCGATACCCGCCCGCAAGTCTGTAAACCGGCAAAGTGAAGATCTTTCCTGCCAGGTCCCACAGGGCCATGTCAACGACGCCGATCACGTACTTGGGAAAGTACTCGACTCGCTCCATGTTCCAGAGAGAGTACCAGATACGCGTGTAGTTCAACGGGTCCTGATCCAGCAGCAGGGGCCGGATGTGCCTGTCGACAACCGCCGACATTACTCGTCCGTTTCTGTCCCAGACACAGAATCCCTCCAGTCTCTCCCCACCACGTTCCTCGTCAGTGATGAGCCTCAGTAGCAGGGCCTCTTTTTCCTTTGGCTGATCGGGCAATCCTTTGCGGCGTTTAAAAACCTTGCCCGGAATTCTCAGCACGTAACACTTTACATCGACGATTTTCACGTTTTTATCCTGTTTTTCTCGGTCTCTAGCTCTCGACGATCATCGGTTTCCTCTCTTTAGCTTTTATGTTTCAAAGAGTCAACAGAGGAACAGAGCAGTTCAACGTGAAACTGTCAGGTTTGAAGGACTCTGTGTCCAGGACTCAGAGTCCTGAGCGAGCAGCAATTCTCGGCGTATACGGGGCCTGCAGTTTTTCGTAGATGGGCAGACAAAAGCGAAGGACCCTGAACACTCGTGCAATCGACTAAATCGTTACAATACAAGGAGTTACACTAGAACTA
>SDBV01009073.1_pt1 | contig 13283 bp, 9 predicted proteins | sample 2277081 | NCBI WGS metagenome assembly SDBV01 (sample SAMN10402039, study PRJNA504765) | marine sediment metagenome | isolation source: marine sediment core GS10_PC15, 223 cmbsf | place: Arctic Ocean: Southern Knipovich Ridge | collected 2010
CCCCCCTCGCGGTCGCCCCAGTGCAGGACGGCCGATCTCACGTGCGAATCCGCAAGTTCGGTCGGCAGATCGGCGAGCGCCACCAACTCCTGCTCGCCCTCCACCCGCACCAATCCACGCGCTGACACCAATTCCAATGAGTCGCTCTCCGAATTGGTGGCTACCCAGAGCACTCCGCCCTGGGCGCCGGTCTCGACGCACAGCCCATCGATGATCCGCTCGGCGAGCGGTTCGATGGTCATACAGCTGAACAACGCGGCCGCCCGCTGGAACAGGCTGCGTTCATCCATGTATTCGATGTTTTCATTCAGGAGCTGAGCGTGTTCGTTGCGCAGGCGGCGGCTCTGCAACACACCTTCCAACGCGCTCGTCAGCGTCTCGCAATCAAAGGGTTTGAGCAGATACTCGGAGGCCCCGAGCTTCATGGCATCGACGGCCGCATTGACGTCGACCACACCCGTCACGACGACGATGTCTTGATCGGGGTTTCGCTGCTTGACGCGATGGACGAGTTCGTTTCCGTCCATTTGGGGCATCACCAGGTCCGTCAACAGAATGTCGAAGTTGGAGTGCTCCAGGACGAGAAGTGCCTCCTCGGCTCCTGCGGCGGTCTGTACCTCGAAACCGGCTTCGGTGAGCATCCCCTCCAGCAAATCGCGGAAGTAACGCTGGTCGTCCACAGCCAGGATGCGCCCCTTGGGCATCCGATTCCCCTCTCGAGAAACAACGCGCAGCGCTGTTTCTCCGCAACATGCCAGGCCCGAAGCGCCCGGGCCGCTAACCGCCGATCACGGCACTTCGTTCATCGGCAATTGGCGCCCCCATCTTCACGATCCGCGAGCGCCGATCGTCCTCGAGGCCCGCATTCCAGACTCCGATCAGCGAGTGGGGGGTCGCATCCACAATCTCGACCCAGATCAAGGCACCCGGCGCGGGCGGGGATTCCGCCTCGGTCGAAAAATTGACGACGCGGTGAAATGGATCCCGCCCCGAGAGTTGCTCGCCGCCGCGCCGGCTGGGCCCCTCCACGAGGATCTCGGTCGTCTCTCCAACTCGAGCCCGGTGGGCCTCCAGCGTGAGCGAGCGCTGGAGATCCTGGAGCTCCTCCAGTCGCGCCTGGGCGACCCACTCGGAGACTTCGCCCGCCATGGAACCCGCAGCCGTTCCCGGCCGTGGTGAATACTTGAATAAAAACGAGTCAGTAAACGAAACGTCCCGAATCAACTTGAGGGTATCGGCAAAATCGGCATCGGTTTCTCCGGGAAAGCCGACGATCAAATCCGTGGTAATCGCGAGATCCGGGCGGCTCGCGCGCAGCCGATCGACCAGCTGACGGTACTCGTCGGCCGTGTGCCGTCGCCTCATCTGCTCGAGGATTCGGTCGGACCCGCTCTGGACGGGCAGGTGAATGTGGGGACAGAGCACCTCGAGTTCGCCGTGCGCGCGGATCAGTTCGTCGTCGAAGAAGATCGGATGCGGGCTGATGTAGCGAAGTCGCGCGAGGCCCGGAATCTCTGCGAGCCGACGCAGCAGGCGCGCGAACGAGTCCGGCGGGGCGACGGACGGCAGATCCGTTGCTCTCGCGGCGTTGCGCTCCAAGCGCGCGGCTGCGCGGTGGCGCTCGTGCCGGCCGTAGGCGTTCACGGTTTGGCCCAGCAGGCTGATCTCTCGAATCCCCGACGCGACCAGATCTCTCGATTCGGCGACGATATCCGCCCCGGTTCGGCTGATCTCCCGCCCCCGCGTGGACGGCACGATGCAGAAGCTGCAGAACATGTCGCAGCCCTCCATTACCGTGACGAAGGCTCGGCCCGCCGGATCACCCACCAGCGATGGGTGCCGCGACGGCAGATCGAAACGGTCCCGGGAGCGGTTCTCCTCGGTCTGCGAATCACGGACTCCGCGAAGCGCCGCGGCCGCCATCTGCGGAACCCGCCGCAGATTGTGGGTGCCGTAGACGAAATCCAGCTGCGGAAACCGCCGCAACAACGCATCGCCCTGCTGTTGCGCGACACAGCCCGCCACGCCGACGCTGCGGCCCCGCGCCGATTGTTTCCACTCGCGCAGCTTGCCCAACTCGCTGTAAAGGCGGTGTTCTGCCTTGTCGCGAATCGAGCAGGTGTTGAGGATCAGAAGGTCCGCGTCGTCCATCCCTCGGGCCAACTCCCAGCCGTCGTGAAGGAGCAGGTTCGCGACCTTCTCCGAGTCGTGGACGTTCATCTGGCAGCCGTGGGTGCGGATCCAAAAGCGCCGGAGCGTGGTCAAGAACCCTCCAAAGGCCGCGCCCTGCGCGGCGGCCGTCGATTGAGGGGGCTCCTCGTGACGAGAACTTCACCGAAGGCGGTTGTCCTGAGGCTACCCAAACAGCGCTCGGACGGCCAAACGGCCACCTCCCGGATTCCCGTGCTAAGAAATTACCTTCACTATCTTTATTGAACTAGCTGTAAAATAAGACCAAATTAGATTAATTACAGTCGGAGTGGATCCGATCACAAATACGGTTTGACTAATCGCACCACCCACCGCATACTGGTTCCAGGTAATTTGGCGGAGGCCCGAGACAAGCAAAGCCAACGCTTTCAGTTATGGAGCGGCGGTGGATTTGGCATTTCTGACCGAAATGTCCAACCTCTCACCCCCCATCATCCATCCACCGCCCTCCTATTTCCGAACTGCCCCGCCAAATCTGGCGGGGCAGTTCTCGTTTGGGCGACTGATTCAGCGCAGCACCAGGCGGTCAAGCAGATTGGAAAGCTGGCGAAGATTCCGACATTCCTCCGCGACATCGACGAACGGCGTGTACCGGTGCATCACGCTATCGCCGAACCCCCAGGCGTTTGGATTCTCCGGGTTTAGCCAGATGACATCCTTGGCCTTGTCGTGGATTTCTCGCAGACACCAGGCCTTGGGATCGTTGTAGTTGTTTCGGGCGTCACCGAGGACCAGGACCGTGGTCTTTTTGTCGAGCGCAGAAAGGTAACGCTGCGTGAAAACGTAGAACGCATTGCCGAAGTTGGATCGGGTGTAGGCGTTGACGACTCCGCCTCCCTGGAGCGCTCTCTCGATCGACTCGCTGATGTCGGCGTCTTTGAACAGATGGGTCACCTCACCGAGTTCAGCGACGAAGATGAACGATCGGATCTTGGTGAAAGCCTCCTGAAGCGAATAGCAGAACTGCAGCATGAAGCGCGAGACATTTGCGACAGATGACGACACGTCGCACAGAATCACGAGCTTCGGGCGGTCTTTCTTGCGGTGTTTCCAGACCATTTCGAACGGGATGCCACCGTGTGACATGTTGCGCCGCAGGGTTTGGTGCAGGTCCAACTTGCCCCGCTTCATTCGCCTTCGCCGAATCGTGAGGATGTTCTTGATCTTCTGGGCGAGCCGTTCGACGACTTCTCGCATCTTCCTCACCTCTTCTTCGGTGAGGTGGTAGAAGCTCTTTTCGAGCAGTGTCTCCTGCCTGAATTTCTCCATGTAGTCGTGGTTCCGCTGCTGGATTTCTCGCTCCGTAAAGTTGCGGACGCTCCTGCGGATCGCGTCCATCAACCCATCGATCAAGCCGCCCAGGGCTTCCACCTCGTCTGGCGACATTCCGGCGGCGCGGAGTCGATCCAACAGCTCGCGAAGCTCTCCCTCTGCGCGCTCGGCGCCCAACCCCTCGAGCATTCGGCGACTGAAGAAGCCCACCTGGAGAAAGTTTTCGATCCGTCCGATCCCGGCTTCTTCGGCCGCGCTGCGAATCAGCGACTCGAGTTGGCCGAGGTCGCCTGTGAGCATCGCGCGCGCGAGATCCGATGGCGCCGGGGATTCGCCCTCCATGGTCTGCAGCAGCTCAGCGATCCGCCGGAGCAACGCCTCGTAGTCCATCCGTTCGGACAGGCCCGCCGAGGCCCGATCGAAGGATTCGCGAAGACTGTCGTGGAAGCCGGACCAGAACAGATCGAAGAGTTCGTTGAAGGTCGAAACGTCTGCAGCCCGCTTGACCATGGTGGCACCCAGCGCGTCTCGGAAGATCTCGCGATTGTCGATCGAAAGAACTTCCAGCGCCTGAAAGGCGTCGAGAGTCTCAGCGGTAGAGACCCGGATTCCGGCCCGGCGGAGAATATTGGTAAAATCGAGGATGCGGTTTTGCACGGCCCAGCGTCACGCTCGATGAAGTGCGTCCTTCCCGGCTCCCTGTCCGGGAGATGCCGCCGCCCCGGCGTCTGGTTGCTGATCTTCCACTGGCTTGGCGAGCAGCTTGTCCAGTTCGCCCTCGGCCTTCCGGACATCGCCCTCGTATTTGAGGATGACGTTGAGGGTCTGGTTGACGATGTCGCGGTCCAGCTCCTTGGCGTTTAGCGCCAGCAGCGCCCGCGCCCAGTCGAGCGTCTCGCTGATCGAGGGCGACTTCTTCAGGTCCAGTTTTCGCAGTGCCTGCATCATTCGCACCAGGTCTGCTCTGAGCTTCGCTCCCACTTCGGGAACCCGGGCCTCCAGAATTCGGATTTCGAGCGCTTCGCTCGGGAAATCGATGAAGAGGTGAAGGCAGCGGCGCTTGAGAGCATCGCTCATCTCGCGGCTGTTGTTCGAAGTCAAGAATACCAATGGGCGCTTCTTGGCCCGGATCGTCCCCACCTCCGGCACCGTGACCTGGAAGTCCGAAAGCACTTCGAGCAGAAACGCCTCGAACTCGGGATCTCCCTTGTCGACCTCATCGATGAGCAACAGCGTCGGTATATCCGCCGTGATCGCACTCAGGAGCGGACGTGGAACGAGAAAATTCTCGGAAAAGAAGACGCTGTCTTCTTTGCCCACGCGTTCGGCTGCCTCGCGCACTGTCTTGGCGCCACTCATGACATCCGAGAAGCGCTCCTTCAGGATCTGGGTGTAGAGCAGTTGCTTCGAGTATTCCCACTCGTAGAGCGCCTTGGCCTCATCGAGACCCTCGTAGCACTGCAATCGGATCAGCTGGCTGTGGGTCGCGGTCGCCACCACCTTCGCGAGTTCGGTCTTGCCGACACCCGCTGGCCCTTCGACCAACACGGGCTTTTCGAGTCGCTGCGCGAGGAACACGACCGTCGCGATGTTGACGTCGCAGATGTAGTCCAGCTCTGCGAGTGCTCTATCGACGGATTCGACGGACTCAAACAATCTGGCGCCACTCCCAACCCTACCCGGATCCGACCCGATTCGATCCAGATCTGATCCAACCTGCCGGATCCGACCGATCCGACCCGGAACACCTGGTGGTCGATCAACTCATCAAGTGTAGAACGTGTCCGAGCTTTTCCTTCTTGGTGCGAAGGTATTCGAGGTTCTTTTCGTTGGGAACGATCTCGAGCGGCACGCGCTCGACAATCGAAAGGCCGTAACCTTCGATTCCAGCGCGCTTGCCCGGGTTGTTGGTGATCATGCGCATCTTTTGAACGCCGAGGTCGTTCAGGATCTGAGCCCCTACTCCGTAGTCGCGTAGGTCTGCGGGAAATCCGAGGCGTTCGTTGGCCTCTACGGTGTCCAGGCCCTCGCTGTCCTGAAGTCCGTACGCCTTGATCTTGTTCTTGAGCCCGATCCCGCGACCTTCCTGGCGCATATAGAGCAGCACTCCGGTGCCTTCGGATTCGATCATCTTGAGTGCGGCACTCAGCTGTTCGCCGCAGTCACAGCGCAGCGAACCGAATGCATCGCCGGTTAGACATTCGCTGTGGACCCTGACGAGAACCGCTGCGTTGGGATCGATCTCGCCCTTTACAAACGCGATGTGGTCGACGTGGTCGATGGCGTTTTCGTAAACGATCGCGCGAAAATCACCGGCTGTGGCGATCGGCAAGTCGGCTTCTGCAGCACGCCAGACGAGTTTTTCCGTGCGCAGCCGATAGTGGATCAGGTTGGCAATCGAGACGATCTTGAGGCCGTGCTCGCGGCTGAATGCGAGTAGATCGTTCATGCGGGCCATCGAGCCGTCGTCGTTCATCACCTCGCAAATCACGCCAGCGGGTTTGAGGCCCGCGAGCCGAGCGAGATCCAGCGAACCCTCCGTCTGGCCCGCTCGTCGCAAAACGCCACCCTCGCGGGCGCGCAGCGGAAAGATGTGCCCCGGGCGCGCAAGATCGTTGGGCTTCGCGTCATCGGCAATCGCGGCGCGCACCGTCGTCGCCCGGTCCGCCGCGGATATACCCGTCGTGACACCGTGGCGCGCTTCGATCGAGATCGTAAAAGCAGTTCCGAAGCCCGAGGTGTTTTCGTGGTCCGGAACCATCATCGAGAGGTTCAGCTGCTTGAGTGTCTCTTCGGTGAGCGAGAGACAGATCAATCCCCGGCCGAATTTCGCCATGAAATTGATCGCTTCAGGAGTGACCTTTTCGGCCGCGATGCAGAGGTCCCCTTCGTTCTCCCGATCGGCATCGTCGACGACGATCACCATTTTGCCGCTGCGGATGTCCGCGATGGCGGCCTCGACGGAAGCGATCGCCTCCCGGATGCCCTCCTGACTGAGTTCGAGGCGGAGTTTCGGGCGGGTTTTCGACATGAGCGGGGAGACTCCCGAGCGGGACTGTTGCGGCTCCGAGATGCGTGCGGGGTCGCGGGGTGGGGACGGTCATGTGACGCTATCAGTGGCCATTTCCGGTGTCAAATTCGGCGGGTGGGTCCCGAATTCGGACCTGGCAGACGCGCGGAACCGGCAGAACCAGTCAGGGTTGCTGAATGTTCTCGAAGACGCCTTTGAGGAAGTCCTGCTCGGAGATGCCGAAATTCGTGTCAAAACCGTGCTTGGAATCGATGGCTCGATAGAGGCAACGCAGGAGTTCGCGGAAGGTTTCCAACACGCCCTCACCCCGCGGCGCAACCGCGGGAAAAGTCGGCAACTCCCCCCAGGCATCCTTGATTTCCTGAAGCGGTTTGATGTCGGGCAGATCCCGCTTGTTGAACTGGAGAACCTTTGGGATCTGCTCGAAATCGATCCCGTTCGACTTGAGGTTTGCCTCCATGTCCCGCCACGAATACGCGTTGGCTCCCGCGGCCGAGCGCTGCGAGTCCGCAATAAACGCGACGGCGTCCGCGCCCGCGAGCACGACCTTTCGAGTCGATTTATGCATCACCTGGCCCGGTACGGTAAAAAGTTTGATCTTGATCGAGAAACCGTTGGTCGTGCCAAACTGAATCGGAAGGAAGTCGAAATACATCGTGCGATCGTCAGCGGTGTCGAGCGTGACCATCTTCCCGCGCGCATCGCTGCAAATCAGTTCGTGGAGTTTTTGCAGGTTGGTCGTCTTGCCCGACAGGGCCGGCCCGTAATAGACCACCTTCACGGCGATCTCTCGCTCTGACATATTGACCTGGACCATGGCCCGCGATCCCCTCAGCACGCCCGGGCAGCCCCGGACCTTCTCTCCATCGGCAGGCAGCGCGGTCAAGTGAAGCGCCAACTCCACCCGGGTCTCGCTTTGTTCTGCGTTCCACAGCGAGCAGTTGAGCCCCCCATCTGCCGCAGCCACGCTGCGGCGTCGGATGATCCGCTTCGCGGATCAGCCTCCTAGCTGCGCGTTGGCCTCCGGCCAAAGCTTCTGCGGCGTCGGCTGATCCGCTTCGCGGATCAGCCTCCTAGGGCCGAAACGCCTCCAGCAGTGCCCTGGCAGCCGCCGCGGGGGTGATTTCGAGGTTCTGGACGGCGCACTCGAGGGCATCGATCTGACTGGAAACATCCGGGTGGGCGCGAAACGAGCTTCTGAGCCCCTCTTCGACCAGGCTCCACATCCATTGCCGGGCCTGCTCCTTGCGCCGGGTCCGCCGCTCACCGCTCGACTCCAGCGCCACCGTGTGCTCCACGATGGCCTCCCAGACCGCATCGATCCCGGTGCCCTGGAGCGAACTCACCATCAGTACCCGGGGAGTCCAGCGGGCGGATCGGGTGTGGAGGAGGCCCAGCGCCCGAGCGTGCTCTCCGGCGCACCGCTCTGCGGCCTCGAGCTGCGCGCCGTCCGCCTTGTTGACCACGAGACTGTCCGCGAGTTCGAGAACGCCCTTCTTGATGCCCTGGAGTTCGTCCCCGGCGCCGGGCTGCAGCAGCACGAGGAAGAAGTCGACCATCGAGCGTACGCTGACCTCGCTCTGGCCGATCCCGACGGTCTCTACGATCACGACGTCGTAGCCCGCGGCCTCGCAGACCAACATCGCCTCCCGGGTGCGCTCCGCGACGCCCCCGAGCGAACCGCCCGATGGCGACGGCCGGATGAAGGCGCCGGCTTCCTGGGCCAGCCGCTCCATCCGGGTCTTGTCGCCGAGGATGCTGCCGCCTGTGACGGGGCTGCTCGGATCAACTGCCAGCACGGCCACCTGGTGGCCGCGTTCGAGCAGGTGGATACCGAGGCTCTCGATGAAGGTGCTCTTGCCGACGCCGGGTGGACCGGTGACGCCGACCCGCATCGACCCACCCGTGTGCGGCACGAGTTCTTCGAGAATCGCCCGGCCGCGCTCGGCCTTTTCCGGCCGCTTGCTTTCGAGCAGGGTGATGGCTTTCGCCATGGCCTTCCGGTCACCGCCGCGAATGGCTTCGGCCTGTGCTTTCGCGGAGTGGGCGCCCTGGCTCATGAGCTCCGGGCTCGGATCACCTGGAGCACTTCGCGCGCGGCGCCGGGCACCGCGGTCCCCGGCCCGAAGATCGCCGCCACTCCCCTGCTCTTCAGAAATTCGTAGTCCTTTGGCGGAATGATTCCACCGACCACCACGGCCACGTTGTGGGCATCAATTTTTTCGAGTTCTCGCACCAACTCGGGAACCAGGGTCTTGTGGCCCGCGGCCTGGCTCGAAACTCCGACCACGTGCACGTCGTTGTCGACCGCCATGCGGGCGGCCTCTGCGGGCAGCTGAAACAGCGGCCCCACGTCGACGTCGAAACCCAGATCCGCAAACGCAGTTGCGATGACCTTCATCCCCCGGTCGTGTCCGTCTTGACCGAGTTTGACGACCAACATGCGCGGGCGGCGCCCCTCCGCGGCTCCAAAGGCCTGGACCTCCTCGAGCACACTGTCGAATTCGTCATCGCCTTCGTACACGCTGCGATAAACCCCCGACACGGATTGTACGTTGGCTCGGTACCGGGTGAAAACGCGCTCCAACGTCTCGCTGATTTCTCCGACCGTCACTCGCGCCCGCGCCGCCTCGATCGAAGCCTCGAGTAGATTGCCCTCACCGCTGCGCGCAACTCCCTCGAGCGCAGTGAGCGCCCTCTCGACCGCGCTCGCATCGCGCTTGGCGCGGATCGACTCGAGTCGGGCGATCTGGGCCTTTCGGACAGCTTCGTTGTCGATGTCGAGCAGGTCGAGTTCATCCTCTTCGTCGAGCTTGTATTTGTTCACCCCGACGATCGTGTCGCGGCCGCGATCGACCCGCGCCTGGCGCCGCGCCGCACACTCCTCGATCCGCAGCTTCGGCATGCCCGCGACGATCGCCTTCGTCATCCCGCCGAGTTCCTCGACTTCCGCGATGATCTTGCGCGCTTCGGCGGCGACGCTGGCCGTCAGCGACTCCATGAAGTACGAGCCACCCCAGGGGTCGATGACCGCGGGAATTCCGGTTTCTTCGGCGAGTATCAGCTGGGTGTTTCGCGCCGTGCGCGCGGTGTTGTCCGTCGGCAGGCCCAACGCCTCGTCGTAGGCGTTGGTGTGCAGCGACTGGGTGCCGCCAAAAACCGCCGCCATCGCCTCGATGGTCGTCCGGATCACATTGTTGATCGGGTCGTGTTCGGTGAGGCTCGCACCCGAAGTCTGGCAGTGCGTCCGAAGCATCATCGAACGGGGGTCGGTGGGCTCGAACTGGGAGATCAGTTCCGACCAGATCAGGCGCGCCGCACGCATCTTGGCAATTTCGAAGTAGAAGTTCATCCCGATCGCCCAGAAGAAGGAGAGCCTCGGCGCAAACTGATCGATCGCCAACCCCTTGGACAACGCCGCTCTCACGTATTCGAGGCCATCCGCGAGCGTGAAGGCGAGTTCCAGCGTCGTCGTCGCGCCGGCCTCCTGCATGTGATAACCGCTGATCGAAATCGAATTGAACTTCGGCATGTTGGCGCTGGTGAATTCGATGATGTCCGCCACCGCCCGCATGCTCGGCTCGGGCGGATAGATGTAGGTGTTGCGGACCATGAACTCCTTGAGGATGTCGTTCTGGATCGTTCCCGTGAGCTTCTCGCGCGGACACCCCTGCTCCTCGCCCGCCACGATGAACGAGGCCAACACCGGCAGCACCGCGCCGTTCATCGTCATCGACACCGACATCTGATCGAGGGGGATCCCGTCGAAGAGAATCTTCATATCCTCGACCGAGTCGATCGCCACGCCGGCCTTGCCGACGTCGCCGGTCACGCGAGGATGGTCGGAGTCGTAACCCCGATGGGTCGCGAGGTCGAAGGCCACGGACAGACCCTTCTGGCCCGCCGCGAGATTGCGCCGGAAGAAGGCGTTCGACTCTTTGGCTGTCGAGAAACCCGCGTACTGGCGGATCGTCCAGGGTCGATTCGCGTACATCGTCGCGCGCGGCCCCCGAACGAACGGCGCCAACCCGGGAATCGTGTCCACGAACTCCAGATCCTCGATGTCGGCAGCGGTGTAGAGCGCCTTGACGTTCAGCCCCTCGGGCGTCTCCCAGACCAATCGATCGGGATCGGCACCTCGCAGATCATCGCTCGCGAGCTCGCGCCAGCGCGCCAGGTCAGCCCCTCGTTTCGGGGTCTCGCTCATCTCTCATCTCCTGTGCCGCGTTGCGAAAAGAAGCAAACGGGCGGTCGCACCGCTCGGCCGCGCAGGGCCTCAGAACCCGCGCCAAGGCGCAAAACCATAGCCACTTCGATCCCTTCGGGCATCGCCCCGCAACGGACAAGCCAGCGGCCGCGCTGCGGAGGGCACGGCGACTCGGTGCGCTGGAGCAGACACGGCAACTCGTTTCGCTGCGGGCGGTCGCGCGAACCGATCGGTAACGTGGGGTGGCGTCGAGCAGTTGGGGGAGACAGACCAATGGCGACATTTGATCGCGCGAAACGGGATCGCCAGGTCGAGCGCGTGCTCATTCGCGAAGCGCTCGCGAACCTCGCGGTGATGCTCGCCAAGGCGACGGTCGGAATTCAATCCGGCTCCATCGCGGTGATGGGAGACGCGGTTCACTCGCTGGCCGATTTTGCCAACAACATCGTCGCGTTCATCGCCACGCGCATCGCGAGCGCACCGCCCGATTCGGATCACCCCTATGGCCACCGAAAATACGAAACCCTCGCGGTCTTTGGGATTGCCACCCTGCTCTCGGTGTTGGCGATCGAAATCATCCTCGGCGCGCTCGATCGCGACCCACGGGTCATCACCCAGCAGCACTGGGGACTCGCTCTGATGCTGGGCGTACTCGCGGTCAATATCGCAATCGCGGCATGGGAAAATCGCTGGGCGCGGAGGCTCGATTCGGACATCCTGCGCGCGGACGCCCGGCACACCTTCGCCGACGTGTTGACGACGGTCGCCGTGATCGTGGGTTGGCAGCTCGCCGCGCACGGATACCCCTGGCTCGACGCGCTCGCATCCATCATTGTCGCAGCGATGATCCTCTACCTCGCGTACGGACTCTTCCAAAAGGCGATCCCCGTTTTGGTCGAACGAAGCATCGCCAACGCCGAAGCGCTATCGAGCGTGGCGTCGGCCGTGCCCGGCGTTCGAGAAACCCGCCGGGTTCGCTCTCGTGAGGGCGGGTCGGGCCCTGCCATCGAATTCGTCGTGAGCGTCGATCCCAATTTGTCGACCGCCGACTCGCACGCGATTGCGGACGAGATCGAGCGTGCGATCAGCGACAAGTTTGCGGTGAACGACGTCACGGTGCACATCGAGCCGCACTGAGGCCGAGCGCCAGGCTGCGCGCTCGGCGTTCAGCGAGCAGCCGGGCGGGTCAGGATCGGGAAATACGCGAAGACATAGATTGAATAGGCGGCCGCAAACAGACCGCCCGCCACAATGAGGCCCGGTAGCTGCAGGTTTCCGGGCAAGAGCGGCGACGACACCCGCGCTGCAGCGGCGCCGATGACGAGTAGATAAGCGAGCGTGGTGACGCGAGAGGCTTGCAGCGGGCGACCGGTGTGACCCAGCGGAGCGCGCGTCAGGAACGCGAGGATCATCGAAGCCATCGCTCCCGCGCCCAGCGCGTGGAACGCGGTCGTTGGCGGGATCCATCCCGTGAGGCTCGACACGGCGCGCGCCGCGAACGCGACGATCAACCACCCCTGGCCGACGTGAAGAATCCAGAGCAGCGGATCGTTCCAGGCTTCCCGGAAGCGCCAGCCCTTGGCGCGCAGGATGAGCAACAAAGCGGTCAGCAGCGCCACCCAACCGTTGACGAGCGCCCAACTCGATGCACTCGGCCGATTTCGAACCACCAAATCGATTGCGAGTGCGAGGACCACGCTGAGAACAGCCGCCTTCGAGTACGTCTCGCTCGTCGTGACGTCCCGCGCCACGCCCTGCGCGCGGAGTGCGCCACGCGTAAAGTTGGGAACCACGCGTCCGCCGATGATCGTCAACATTACGATCAACACGTAGGTGCCCAGAATCAGGCCCGTCGTCGCGCGGCCCGGCCAGGCGTTCGTGTAGGGCAGCAGACTCAGCAGGTCCGCAATCCAGAGTACGAGCAGGAGCATCGGAAACACATAGTGGCGGGGGTTTCCACCGCGGCGGATTGGAGGCAGCACGTAACACAGCAAGGCCGGGATCAGCAGCAGGTCGAGCGCGGCGCCACCGCCGCTGGGGAGTGACGCGGAAAACCAGATGCCCGCCCGCCCGAGCAACCACAGCCCACAGAGAAACGCGAGCGCAGCGCCCGTTACCGGCCGCGAAGAGGTCCAGCTCGGAACCGCCGTCAGCAAAAATCCGCACGCGGCGGCGACCGCCCAGCCAAAGACCATCTCGTGACCGTGCCACCAGATCGGCGACACACCGGTGGGCGCACGCCACCAACCCGTGAGCACACCCAACCAATAGACGACGACGATCGGCGCGTAGCAACCCGCTGCTAGAAAAAAGGGCCGAAATCCGTAGCTGAAGAACGCGCCCGAAAAAGCCCCGTTGTTTTCGCCACTCACCGCTGCATCCAGTTGGAAACCATCGGACCTCGCTTGCTGAAGATGACCCCACGGTGTGACCGCTTGACCCATCGAACACCACCGCGGCGCTCCTGGGCGTCTTGTATCTGGCACGCGGGATGCTTGGATGGGAAGGTGTAACCGAAGAGAAGGAGGACGACCATGACTCGATTCGAAACGATTTGGGTAC
>SDBV01009074.1_pt1 | contig 13283 bp, 10 predicted proteins | sample 2277081 | NCBI WGS metagenome assembly SDBV01 (sample SAMN10402039, study PRJNA504765) | marine sediment metagenome | isolation source: marine sediment core GS10_PC15, 223 cmbsf | place: Arctic Ocean: Southern Knipovich Ridge | collected 2010
AAGAAAATAACCAGTATAATACAGCGGGGCTATAACACCAGTTACAAACCGAACATTTTCTGGGCAGCTGACGAGGCTGAATTCAAGAATAAGCTGGTGGAACACACCCAAAAAAAGGGAAACGATATACATTATTTTTCGAATATCTCTGAGGTGAAGGACTGTCTTTATTCCAATGTTCTCAGGATCTGCCTGGTTCATCCCCTACTCGCCGGGAGTCTTGAGGGCAGGAACGATAGCCAGGGCTCGATCCTGCGATCCTTCGAAAGGATCTTGCACGAAAGTACCCACGGATTGGTGTATGAGCTTCAGGATGACTCCAACGTTTTGAGTTTCCCGCTGGAGGAGTACATAGTGGCCATGGCTGGACATCAGCTCACCGCGGATTATGCAAACGAGATTGCTGGAGAGGACATCGCTCCGGAGCAATACAAGGATTTTCTGGTGAACGGAAAAGTGACCTTCCTATCTCCCAACCATGAAAAAAGGAAAACCGTTTTTTTCCTTAGCGAGACGATGAAATATCACAAACAGATCGCCAGGTATTTCATGTCAAAATTGAATTCGAAGGAGGGGTTGGATGAACTCAATGTATTGGGCGGCTAATTGGAAACAGCTTTGAAGAAATCTCCTCCTGCCGCGAACAGAACGGCCAGCAGCAGCTGTCCCGCATCGCCGAATGAGTGCTCGCCGGTAAGGTCCTCGCGATGACTGTGTGTCTTCTTCGGAGTATGTTGGTGAGGCATCTCGTTTCCTCTCTATCTGCTTATTTCGGGTGACCTGCTACCGCGGCTCAGACCGTTTTGAAAGTTAAGGCACCCACTTTTTAAAATCGCACTGTAAAACCGAAGCCCAGACGCAGCCGTGAGCCGCAGGCGGGCTTATGGCCGCCTCACCACTCTCCAGGCCCCGGCTCCCAGGGGAGCGGTCGTGCTGCCCGTCCCACGTGGGAAAATAGAATTGTGGGAATATCCCACTTTTCCTTGTCAATACGACTCACCCGGTATAACTTCTCGCTGCGGCATGACAGAAGGAGGAATGCAAATGAGCGCGGTACAACCCGGGACCGATGCTTCAGATAGCGTCGAATTATCAGGACAGCGGTTCGAGTTCATTGACTCAAGACCCTTTGATAAGAAGCACAGGATCAACCTGGGCAGAAGGGTTTTTGAACTTCTGGGAAAACTGGGCTCATTCGAAAGCTTTAAGGTGTATATCAGTGAAGACGGATTACTACTGCTGGCCCCAATGGCTCATATCCCGGTGAATGAGATGTGGATCTGGAAAGACCGGGAGATCCGGGAGAGCTTTAAAAAAGCACTGGAAGACGCCCGCGAAGGCAGTGTAAAAAGGGTCGTTAATCTCGATAGTTTCTTCAACTCTCAATAGCAGCATTGGCCTGACAAGCGAGATCGGCCAATGGCGTTCGTTTTACTATTCACTGAGACCAGTGAACGGCAACTGAAAAGCTTAAGAGATAGTAAATCCAACGAGACGGAATATAAAGCGGTCGTAAAAACGCTGCGTTTCCTGGCTGAAAATCCGCGACACCCAGGCCTGAACAGCCAGCCGAGCCGCTCCTTGAGCGGTCCTGACAAAGAACCGGTATTCGAGTCCTACGCCCAACACCGGCGGCCAGGCGCTTATCGGGTGTTCTTGTATTACGGTCCCGGGCGGGGCGAAATAACCATCCTGAATATCTTCCCGCATCCTTAAATCTACCCGTTGTTGGTCAGCTCCACCACCCGCCGCCGCTCCGCCGGGCGAGTTCGACCAGGCGGCGCGGTTTGTTAATCGGATACCGGCCACCAGCACCTGAAGCAGTGCTTCCCATCAATCAGGAATTACCCAGGATGGATTTATTACATGCTAACTGAAACCCAAAATCCTAACTTTAGGTGTGGTCCAAAGAATAGGGGCTGGTCACTATCCGTTACCAATTTCATAGTTTTCCTACTAACTTCTGGAGGGGTGAAGCGTCTGACTATCACTTCGATCACTTTACATATTAACTAAAGGAGGATGCAATGAAACGAACGATCATTAGTGTCAGTCTAATCATTGTAGGTGCTTTATTGGGCCTGCAATCAACAGCCTTAGCCCAGAGAGCGCCACGCGTACGAGCAAGTCTAAATGCGAGCGTAACTCAGAGATTGGGAATTGACACGGATATCACTATCACCTATTGCAGGCCAGGTGTGAAGGGAAGGGTAATCTGGGGCGACCTTGTGCCCTATGACAAGATCTGGCGCGCAGGTGCTAATGAGAATACTACCATCGAGTTCAATAACGACCTTGTTATTGAAGGGAAAACACTGCCTGCCGGTAAGTATGGCTTCTGGCTGAGACCTGCGGAGAGGAATTGGACAGTAATCTTCAACAATACGAACGATGTCTGGGGCTTAAGCTTTAACGCTGAGACTGTTGCACTTGAGGTGACTGTGACTCCGGTTAAAGTTCCCCACAAAGAATGGCTAGAATATGGATTTGAGGACCTGGCTGGCACTTCTGCAACAGCGTACCTCCACTGGGAAGAGCTAAAAATACCGTTTAAGATTCAGTTAGCCGAATAACGGACGCGCAGGGCTATTTCGCCACATAGAAGTAGTGCCTTCACTTCATCTTTGGCCAGGCGTATTCCTCTAACAGCGATAAGTATGGTGCCCGGTGCTTCAGATGCAGATGATGGTACCTAGCGGTATTCTCCAGCATTTGAAGGAATAGGTGGTTCTATTCAATCCAATCGCTGGATTGAGGATCAATGTTCACTCATGCAAAAAGTGTAGGTACAGGCATGAGTCTATTCTTTCCGGAATAGATAAAAAAGGCGGGAAGGCGAGCATCCTCCTTCCCCTGTATGCTGCCCGATTTCTGTATATACGGTCTTGAGAGTATATAATAAATGGAAATGCTACTGAACGGAAGGGCTGTACCTATGTATCCTCTGATCATGATGCTGGTTAAAGCCCGGTCATCGACGGGAAGGTAGCTCCTGGCTCGATACTTACTGTCAGGTTGTTTGCAGGTAATAGACTGGTGTAGCAGCATCACGCACCAGAGTCGTCCCCATTTGATGAAACGCAACGAAGGAGAATGTCGAAACCAAATAGGGAGTTAAGTCGAAGGGATTGAGAGTAGGATATCCCAGATTCTTAAGTTGATGGCAGATTTAAAGACAATTTTCAAAGATAAGAAATTTATTATTTAAACGGTCTGGGGAACTTTTATTTTGACCATGCATAAACCTGACCACACCTAGAACTGGGGATTTTAATGAGAAGTATTAGACCGAATATTTCCGCCGTTTTTCTCTTAACATTTTTTCTGCATCTTACCGTAAAAGCGCAGCCAGTTGAGATCCTCAGCTCAGGTGAGCTGCAGATCGCCCTGCAGAAACTTGATATTCTTGGGAGTGTTTTATATGTTGCTGCTCACCCGGATGATGAAAACACGGAAGCCCTAGCATATTTTTCTCAAGGAAGGAAATATCGAACAGGAATCCTCTCATTAACCCGCGGAGATGGAGGACAGAACCTGTTGGGCTCGGAGAAAGGTGCTGCGATCGGTCTGATCCGCACCCAGGAGCTACTCCAAGGCCGCAAGCTCGACCGGGCCGAACAGTTCTTCACCCGGGCAATCGACTTCGGCTACTCCAAGACGGAGGAGGAAACCCTGGAGTTCTGGGGTCGTGAAGAAATTCTGGGGGACATCGTCTGGGTGATTCGCAAGTTCAGACCGGATGTAATCATTACCCGCAGTATTGGCGGGCATGGGAATCACCTGGCCGAGCGGACCCTGACACCTGAAGCCTTCCGGGCCGCAGCCGACCCGAACCAGTATCCCGAACAACTTGCCTACGTCGAGCCCTGGCAAGCCACGCGGCTTTTGCGAGGTGGTTCCCGGTTTGGTGATTCCAGTCCAGAGACCGGAATTACGCTCGATGTGGGTGGCTACAATCCGCTCTTGAGCAGGTCCTACCCGGAGATCGCAGCCGAGAACCGCTCTCAGCATAAAACCCAGGGATTGGGACGCGCCTCCATCCGCTGGGGCTCCCGCAATGATAGATACCAAGTCATAGACGGAATTCCCGCAACGGGGGATATTTTCGACGGCATCGATATTTCGTGGAATCGCGTCCCGGGTGGGCGCCCCATCGGGAGGATGCTGAAGAGGATTATTGATACCTTCGATCCAAACGATCCAGCCAGTTTTATCCCTCAACTGCTCTCGGTCTACAACGAGCTTAACAGTCTGGAGGATAACGGTTGGGTGGTGGTTAAACGACAGGAACTGCTCAATGTCATCCGATCGTGTGCCGGTTTATGGATGGAAACCATAACCAACGACAGTTCGGCCACCCCCGGGAACGAGATCGAGATTAACACCACGCTAGTCAATCGGTCGCCTTATCCTTTCCGGATTGTAAAGGTCGAGTACGAGGGGATCGCTTCCGACACAGATGTGAACGAAGAGCTCAGCACGAACCAGGCGATCATGGTCACCACGACCCTTCGGCTCCCGCAGGATTACCCTATTTTCCAACCCTACTGGTTGGAGGAGGAATCCTCGCTCGGCGCCTATATGGTGAACCAACAGACGATGATTGGGACACCGGAAAATCCCCCGGCCGTCTGCGCGATCGTAACGCTACGCTTCGATGCCAATGATTTGGAATATCGTATTCCATTGTCATTCAGATGGACGGACAGTATCAATGGAACGCAATATGTGCCCTTCGAGGTGCGGCCGAAGGTGACGCTCCATTTAGCGGAAAAGGTGAGCCTCTTTCCAGATCGGACGCCTAATGAGATTAAAGTAGTCCTGACGAGTCATTCGACGAACACAGCCGGTACGGTCCTGCTAAGCGGATCTCGTGGCTGGGTGATCAGACCATCGTCAATCCCGTTTTTCTTTGAGGGAAAAGACGAGCAGGCAGAATTCGTATTCACGGTGACTCCTCCCGTAAACTATCAGGAGGCTTATCTGACCGCGGAGGCACTGGTTGGTGATCAGACATTTAAACGGGACATGGTGAGGATCTCCTACCCTCACATTGATCACCAGGTGTATTTCCCTGAGAGCCGAATGAAAGTGGTCCGGCTGGATCTTGAGAAGGAAGGGAACCGGATTGGATATATAATGGGATCGGGTGACGAAATACCCCAGGCTTTGGGCAGTATCGGGTATGATGTTGACCTGCTCGATGACCAGGCGCTGGCAAAGATCGACCTGTCGGGATTCGATGCTATTATTGTAGGAATCCGGGCCTACAACACCAGGCAAATATTGGCAAGTACACAGAACAGGCTGTTGGACTATGTGGAAAACGGGGGGACCCTGGTCGTTCAGTACAGCCGACCGAACGGACTGGTTACTAATGATATCGGCCCCTACCCATTTTCGATAAGCAGCCAGGACCGTGTCAGTGATGAAACGGCGCCGATGTCGTTTCTCCTTCCTGATCATCAGCTGCTGAATTATCCTAATAAAATCACCGCCCAGGATTTCGAGGGGTGGGTGCAGGAACGGGGATTGAATTTCATAAATCAGTGGGACGACAACTACGAGGCCATCCTTTCGAGTCATGACCCCAACGAACCCGACCGTGAAGGGGGATTGCTCTTTGCGCGATACGGCAGTGGCGTTTTCGTCTATACATCATTAGCGTGGTTTCGGCAGCTGCCAGCAGGTGTGCCTGGTGCATATCGGCTTTTCGTAAACATCATCTCAGCAGGTAACTATGGCAGATAACCAAATTATATCCAAGCCGGAGGGGGGAGATGATGAAGAGTATGGGCCTTCCTTCTGGCGGAAATTTTATATCGTTGAACTGTTAACTCTGAGTGTCATTGTCTTCCTTCTTTTCATTTTCACGAAGGCATTCGAGTGAGCACCGACCCGGCATACAGACCGTATGATACTCTCAAGCGCTTATTCTGGATCCTATCGCAATCCTTCCCGAACCCGTCCAGGTCATGATACCCGTCAGGCAGCTGCCTCGATTCCCCTCACTTGTGAGTGATTATTATAACCGATACGAGAAAGTATCCGCTTTCTTCAACGGCAATTTCCGGGATGATCACGCGCTGAAAAACAGTATCCGGGAGGTTCAAAACCGCCCGTATCCGCGGGAACGGCTCGTGGAAATACTGAAACGGCAGAATGAGGACTACGACTGCAGCGAACAGGCCCAGGAGAATATCCATGCTTTGAAGGATACGCAGACGTGCGTGGTCGTCACCGGTCAGCAGGTGGGACTGTTCTCGGGCCCGCTCTACACGATCTACAAGGCGATTACAGCAATCAAGCTGGCCGAGGATCTCTCAGGGAAACTGGATACGCGCGTGGTGCCGGTCTTCTGGCTGGCATCGGACGATCACGACTTCCGGGAAATCAATCATGCATATATCATCAATAAAAATAATGTAATTGAAGAGATCACACACGGTCATCCCGGGCTCGATCGGAAGGTTCCGGTCTCCGAGATAATCCTGTCTCCGGACATCTCCGAATGCATCCGGCGGCTGGCGGATTCTCAGCACGATACAGACTTTAAAGACGACGTTCTCACACTTTTACTATCGGCATATAAGCCCGGGCGCTCCGTCAGCGATGCCTTCGCCTACTGGCTTACAGCCCTCTTTCGCCCCTTCGGCCTTATATTGATTGATGCGAGCCAGCAGAAGGTGAAGGAACTCGGGCATGACCTGTTCTATGCTGAGTTGAGCGATCATTCGCCCTCCACGAGGCAGGTTCTGCAAGCATCCAGTGAGCTGCAAAAGGCCGGGTATCACGTGCAGGTCGAGCTGCGTGACGATCAGACGTGCAATGTTTTTTACGTTGAGGAGGAGCGACTGTCCCTGAAGCTCGAGAATGACGGCTTTATAATCAAAGGATTGAACCGACGCATCAGCCGCAGCGATCTTCTGGCACTCGTGCGGGACCAGCCCCATGTCTTTAGCCCTAATGTCATTCTGCGTCCTCTATTTCAGGACTCTATACTGCCCACAATTGCCTACGTGGCTGGTCCGGGTGAAATCGCGTACTTCGCCCAGCTGGAGGGGGTTTATCGGCACTTCGATGTGCACATGCCGATAGTCTATCCCCGTGCAATGGCCACGCTCGTCGAGAAGAAGATCCGAGCGGTGCTGGAGAAACAGCATCTGGGTGTTCAGGATACCTGGCGGGGAATCGATGAACTCATCAGGGAACAGGTCGATGAACAGATGCCCCGGTCTCTAAACCAAGCCATCGCCCGTGTGGAAAGTCATATCGATGAAGACTTTCCCATCATAGAGCGGGAGATGGGAGAATATTATCCCGACCTGAAGAAAACAACGGAGATCATCCGGGCACGTATGCATCAACATATCGCCGACCTGAATAAGAAGATAGAAAAAGCTCTGAAGAAGGAGAACGAGATCGCGATTCAACAGCTACGCAAGGCCTGTGCTAATCTGTTTCCTGATGGCCGCATCCAGGAGCGCGTATTGAACATCACCCCCTTTCTGATCAAGTATAATACTGAAATGATCGGCGAATTGTATCGCGCTTTAGACATTCATCAATTCGGCCACCAGGTGATCAACCTGTAACAGAGCTGGTCACAGGATGGCATTGAAACTCGATATTCTGGCCTGTGGAGCCCACGCCGACGACGTGGAACTGGCCTGCGCGGGCACACTCATCAAGCTGGGGGATATGAAGTATAAGACCGGAGTAGTCTGTCTCACCAGAGGTGAACTCAGCACGCGGGGCACTGTTGAAATACGCGCACAGGAGTCCTCCACATCAGCCAGCATTATGCGATTGGCCGCGAGCAAAATACTCGATATTCCCGACGGTCGAGTTGAAGTTAATTGGGAGAACAAACTCAAGATCATTCGAGAGATCCGCACCTGCAGGCCGAACCTGGTCCTTGCCCCTTTCTGGGAGACCCGCCATCCGGATCACTCCGCGACATCGCAGCTGGTACGGGAGGCCGCCTATCTGGCCGGACTGAAAAATCTGGACACTGGTCAGGACCCGCACCGACCGTATAAGGTGATCTACTACCAGGAGGCGTTTGCGTTCAAACCGTCATTGATTGTTGACATCACTACCGTTCATGAACGGAAAATGGCGGCCATCATGGCGTATAAGTCCCAGTTCCACCACGATGAGAAGGCAGCCTACGGGAAGGACGAAACCGTCCTCAGCAAGCCTGAGTTCCTCGAAAGAATCGAGACACGGGACAGATTTTATGGCAGCATCATCGGCGCCCGGTATGCCGAACCCTTTTTCGTCCGCGAGTCGATGATCGTCAACGATCCCGTGGCTTTCTTCGGACCCGAATACGCCAACGTAATATCCTGATGAAGGACTGCAAATGAAAGTGGGGATCGTATGCTACCCTACGCATGGCGGAAGCGGTGTCATCGCTTCGGAGCTGGCGATCGCTCTGGCCAGGCTTGGACACGAAATGCATGTCATCAGCTACGCTACCCCGTTCCGGCTGCGCTCCTACCATCAGAATGTCTACATCCATGAAGTCAGTGTGTCAACCTATCCCCTCTTTGCCTATCCATCGTACGCCCTGGAATTGGCCACGAAACTTGTGGAACTCGTGGAGGAATACGGGCTTGAGATCATCCATGCCCATTACGCCATACCCCATGCTGCGAGCGTTTACCTCGCCAAACAGATCCTTAATCCTCGACAGATCAGGATGATCACAACGTTACACGGGACGGATATCACATTGGTAGGCGCCGATCCCTCCTTCCACAGGGTCGTACGATTCGTTATTGAAGAATCAGACGGTGTGACCGCCGTTTCAAGATACTTACAACAGCGGACCATCTCCGAGTTTGATATCCAGCGGGAGATTCGCATCATCTACAACTTCGTCAATATAGAACGAACGAAAAGGCAGTCCGGCTTTTTAAAGAAAGACAGCCTTGCTCGGAAGGGCGAAAAAATCATTATGCACACGTCCAATTTCCGGAAAGTCAAGCGGGTGGGGGATGTGGTGAATGTCTTTGCACGGATCCATGCGAAGATGGCTGCGATACTGGTGCTTATCGGTGATGGTCCGGTGCGCACGGAAGTACAGCGCCAGGTGCGGGAAATGAATCTGACCGACGCGGTGCTGTTTCTGGGTGAGCAGGATGACGTAGAGCCTCTGCTTAACTGCGCGGACCTGTTTCTCCTGCCAAGCGAACAGGAAAGTTTCGGTCTGGCGGCTCTTGAGGCGATGGCCTGTGGGGTGCCGGTCATCGCTTCCGATGCCGGCGGGCTGCCGGAGGTAATCATCCACGGTGAAACGGGGTACTTGTGTCCCATTGGGGATACGGAAGGCATGTTCCGGTATGCAATCACTTTGTTGAACCAGGCTTCAGATCATGGGCGTTTCAGCAGTGCGGCCATGAAACGGGCCGCAGAAGATTTCAACGCTGATAAGATCGTCCCGCAATACGAATCCTACTACAGGGAAATACTCAACAGGGATGCTGTCTGAATCGCTGTCCCGCTGGTAAACCCCCCGGTAGACCATCTAGAAAAACACATCTACAAACAAGCATTGGTAATGACACAAAGCAGAGGCATATGAGATGAGTAGTGTGGATTGGATTATTCTGAGTTCCTTCCTGGCATTCGTCGTGGTCTATGGAGTCTGGAAGACGCGCGGTAAGAAGGATATCCAGGACTACCTACTGGCTAACAGGAAGACGCCATGGTACGCCATTACTCTGTCGATCATGGCTACCCAGGCCAGCGCTATAACCTTTCTTTCTACGCCGGGACAGGCCTATGTGGACGGGATGCGCTTCGTACAGTTCTACCTAGGCCTACCCATTGCCATGATCATTCTTTCGATCACGGCCGTGCCCATTTACCACAAACTGAAGGTGTACACGGCATACGAATACTTAGAGCAGCGGTTCGACCTAAAGAATCGCACTTTGGGGAGTGTCCTGTTCCTGATCCAACGCGGCCTAGCAGCAGGATTCACCATCTTCGCCCCGGCATTGATCATCTCCGTCATCCTCGGTTGGGACATCATTATCACGATTTTCGTTATCGGAACTCTCGTCATCATCTATACGGCTGCCGGCGGTACGGAGGCAGTTAATAAAACCCATCTTCTTCAGATGATCATCATAACCTTCGGCATGTTCTCTGCTTTTATCATGATCTTTCGACTGCTGCCGTCCGATATTTCCTTCTTAGATGCAACAAGAGTGGCCGGCAAATTGGGAAGACTGAACGCCATCAATTTTTCCTTCGACTGGCGTGACCGGTACAACTTCTGGTCCGGTATTATCGGCGGGACCTTTCTCATGCTCTCTTATTTTGGAACCGACCAGTCACAGGTGCAGCGATACCTTTCAGGGCGATCCGTAGCCCATAGCCGGATGGGGCTGCTTACCAATGGGCTGCTGAAAATACCGATGCAATTCAACATCCTGTTCATCGGTGCGATGATCTTCGTCTTCTACCAGTTCCAGGTTCCACCCTTATCATTTAATCCGGTTGAAACCGCAAGTGTCCAGAGAAGCGAATATGCGGAGGACTATCGGGAGCTGGAATCGAGTTATCAAAATCTCTTCGATGAGAAGCAGGTTCAAATCAGGGACATGTTGTCAGCTATAGAGAGCGACGCCGACCCTGAGTTGAACAGTGCGCTGCAGAATCTTCAGCAGATACGGGCATCGGAGCAGACTGTGAGGGAGGAAGCGGTCTCGTTGATGCAAAAGGCGAATCCGGGCGCGGATACCAACGATACAAATTACATTTTCCTGAGCTTCGTGATCAATTTCCTGCCAGTGGGACTGATCGGGCTGATCCTAGCCGCCATTCTGTCTGCATCTATGTCCTCCACATCCGCTGAACTGAATGCGCTGGCGACAACAACTGTTATCGATATCTACAAGCGGATATTCAAGCATGAAGCAAGCGAGAGGCACTACTTGGTCGCATCCAAATTAGCAACGATTTTCTGGGGCGTTTATGCCATCACCTTCGCTTTGTATGCAAACCGTCTTGGATCACTGATCGAGGCCGTGAACATCCTGGGCTCCCTGTTCTATGGCACGATATTGGGTATTTTCCTTGTGGCATTCTTTTTAAAGAGCCTCGGCGGAACCGCCACTTTCATTGGCGCCATTATCGCTGAGACGAGCGTGCTCCTATGCTTTTTCTTTACGGAAATACCCTTCTTGTGGTATAACGTGATCGGGTGTGTGGCAGTAATTGCATTCGCCTATCTGTTCAACCCGTTTTTCGTCATGAAGGAGGCGGCGAGGGGCACCACATAATGCGACTAATAAATCTGGTGTTTGGTGTCAGAGCAAAGTGGACAGATTTGGACTGATTACTAAGAGACACTTTTGCCACTCCATCAAGATGCTTTTGTCCCGCCATAAGTCCCGCCAGAGGCGGGGCAGACCCTGGGCGTACACGCCCTGCGGGGAGCCATGCGGGGCTGCTGTTGAAGTGAGCTGGATGCTCGGTACTCGTCTCTCGATACTGGATAAAGAGAAAAGCCCCGGTTTAGCCGGGATTTTTCATATATTGTTCGTGTCCCTACTTCAGCAGCAGCGGCATCTTGATGAGGGACTTGCTGGATCCCGGTGTTATCAGAATGATAGTTGGGTGTAAGGAGCAAACATGAACAGCTATGAACGATACTGTGGTGTACTGACGGGGGGGCCTGTGGATTTCCTTCCAAGGACCCCGATCCTGATGCAGTATGCTGCCGAATACATCGGGTCCAACTATGCCGAGTTTGCATCCGACTACAGGACGCTGGTCAAAGCGAACGCAGAGTGCGCTGGAGATTTCGGTATCGATCAGATAAGCTCTATTTCTGATCCGTATCGTGAGACCCATGGATTCGGCTCTGAAATCGAGTATGTAACTGATGGGCCCCCGCGAAGCACCCATCCTCTTGGAGACAGTAAGGACCTATCAATCCTTCGAAAGCCAGACCCCCTGAGATCCGAACGTATGTTGGACAGGATAAAGGCCATTCAAGCCTATAAGGAGACGTTCGGCGGTGAGTATTCAATCCTCGGCTGGATTGAGGGTCCGGTGGCCGAAGCCGCCGATCTGCGCGACGTGATGAGCTTTCTGATGGACCTCATCGAGGACGAAGCCTTCGCATGTGATCTGATGGATCTATGCCTCGAAGTCGGGATTGCCTTTGCCCGCGCTCAAGTGGAAGCCGGAGCTGATACTATTGGTATTGGCGACGCGATTGCCAGCCAGGTATCTCCCAATATGTACGAAAGGCTGATTCAGCCGAGAGAGAAGCAATTGGTCAAGGCCATCAAGGATATGGGAGCATATGTCAAGCTGCACATCTGCGGTGATATTACGCACCTGCTTCCGGGTATCGCAGATCTCGATATTGACATCATTGATGTTGATCATATGGTCAATGTCTCAACTGTTCGTGATGCGGTTGGAGACCGGGTGGCCATCGCGGGCAACATTGATCCCGTCAGTGCCGTACACGATGGTACTCCTTCAAGCATCAGAGAAACGATTTTAAAAATATATAACGAAGTGGGCAATCCATACATAGTCAATGCCGGGTGCGAAATTCCTTCAGGCACGCCTCCTGAGAATCTCAGGGCGTTGTGTGAACCTGTGCCCTATCGGCATTGACGGAAAACGGCCCAACCATGGCATCCAGCCTACGTCCTGGAGGCCGCGACTGATGCCAAAGGTGATTCCACCCGGCCGCTCCGCCGCCTCGCCGCGCCCGTTCCGCCAGTTGGCGGACCGGACAAGCCCGGCAGGATCAATCCGGTACCACGCCGGTACCACGATAGTATCACGATAGCACCACGGTCCCCGACGGAGAGCATGGTACCGGGGCAGGGGATAGGGGGGGCAGAGGCAGTAAGCAGTTGGCAGTCGGCAGTCGGCAGGAAAAGAGAGAAAGAGCAAACCGCCAAGCCCGCCCTGAGGTCCGCCAGCATGCGGGCCGAAGGGACGCCAAGAAAGAATTGGACAGGATAACAGGATTGATTGGATGTACGGAGGAGAAGGTCCCATGAGGGGAAATTGCAAAATGCAAAGTGCAAAATGAAGAATGGGAATTGAGCTGGGGGAGCTCACGGCCGGCCCATCCTGGGCCACCCAAAATGATGGCGATGCAGACCCCAGTGCAAGATTGGACAAAACCGTGCCAAAACCGGACGCTTTTAAAAATGTTCTCGACGGTAAGGGGGCTGAAAAGGGCGCTTTCGGCCTATTATGTAGAATTTCGCCCCGGCATGGCAGGTGAACCG
>SDBV01009075.1_pt1 | contig 13282 bp, 9 predicted proteins | sample 2277081 | NCBI WGS metagenome assembly SDBV01 (sample SAMN10402039, study PRJNA504765) | marine sediment metagenome | isolation source: marine sediment core GS10_PC15, 223 cmbsf | place: Arctic Ocean: Southern Knipovich Ridge | collected 2010
GTTCAATGAACTGTTCGATCTTCGCGAAGTGACGAAAGTGGAGATCACAGTTTCGGGTATTGAAGATGTCGCTGATCGCGTTCAAGGGATCGCGCAATACCTCAAGGAGACGAAGACAGCCATCGTCGCCTCGAATCGCAATACAGCGGCGGTCTCGTCTTTCTACAAGATTCTTCGGACGAATCTCCCCTCCACGGTTCGACTCTTCCATGATATGGTTGCAGCACGAGCATGGCTTGGACTTCCAGACGGTCGTTCCGCGCCGCGTAGGCACGTCAATTTCGCCGCAATCTGCCGCACAGCAACTCATGAAGCTTCGGCGCGCGTCGTCAAAATCTCGCTCTCAGGGGCTCTGCTGGAGTCAGAGTTGCTTAGGGTCGACCGGGGTAGGCTGGTCACGATCCAGTTCCCGTCTTTCGATGTGGTCGGGACAGTTGTCCATCACACGGAAACTGGCTTCGCGATCCAATTCCTGAGAACACCGGATGAATTCGCGGAGATACTACGAGATCTGTTGTAGGGGAGACCGCGCTCGCCTGAGACACTCTTGCATCAACGAGATTGAGCAAGCCAGGAAGAGTCGGAAAAACGCCTCCTAGAAAATAACTTATGATTGGAGTGTCCATGAAGAAGAGCCCACCAACCTGTAAACGCGGTCATGTTCACTTTGAACCAGGCCGTTGTAGGGAATGTAAGCGACTGAAGGACCGAGAGAGGTACCAGAGAATGAAGGCATTACCAGCTCGCTTGCCAGCGCCATCCCGGTAGAATCCGTGCTCCTTCTTTTCCTTTTCGAGCTTGTGCTCGTAGCTTCGAAGGCGGGATCGGATCTTCTGCTGTTCGCTCTGCGGCACCGATATTCCCCTGGGCAACCGGCGACATCGTAGCGCCCGCCAGCCCGCCGCGAGCATGAGTCCACTGTCCGCCAGCCTGCTCGACGCCGACGGCGAGCACAGGGAGCCGATCGGTTCCCTTGAAGGCGTGGCTACGAAACTGCCTTCCAAGTTCTACGCGCGACCGATGATCGCCTCCCACCACTGAATTCAGCACAGCCCTATGATTGCCACCGGTCGCCAGGGGCCTCGGAAGAACGGTCGGCAACTGGGTGAAGGTGTCGGCCGCGAGCCCAATCTCGCGCAGCTCGCGTTGTTTAACTTCTCGGGGAACGGTCCGGCAGCCCCATGACCGGCGAGTGTTCTCGACGCTTTCGAGCCCGTCAAGCAAGTCGCGGGTATAGAGATAAGAAGGCCAATTGCGCCGCTTTTGCGGTGGTGCCCCTTGTCTCCATGGCTTGGCACTCGTTGGGGGTTAAATGTGCCGCAGGCACACCAACTGCCCAGCCAGCCCAGCCAGGCATCAAGGCGCTGCCGCTGACCGGGCTCCGCGGCGTTCCCATCGACCTTTGGTAGTGTCGCTCCTGGGCGTCGTTACCTTATATGTCAAAGAAAGATTCCTGGCAGCACATATCTGTTACAAAATATAGTTTCAGAAAGAACTTGACATCTTTCCCGAGAGCTGGGCTTATGGTTAGAATCTCAGGGCCGACGGCTCCGACATGGGGCGTTTCGCCCCATTCAGGTGTCGCAAATGAGGGGTAACGCCGTGTCGAACGTAATGATCCGCCCTTCCGTCGTAGGTTTCCTCGTAATTGTCGCGCTTGCCGTCACAGTTTGGTCCGCTGCCGCCCAAGCTGGGCCGACGCCCACCCCGACGGCCACGCCGACGGTTTCACCTACCGCCACGCCAACGGGCACGCCGACGGTTTCACCTACGGTCACGCCGACGGTTTCACCTACGGTCACGCCGACGGCCGCGCCGACGGTTTCACCTACGGCCACGCCGACTACGACACCGACGGCCACGCCAACCGCCACGCCCACAGCCGCGCCGCCTCCGCTGCCCGGGCCGGTCGTCGGCTGGGGCAGCGACGCCTACGGCATGACGACGCCCCCCGATGCCGTCAACGGAGTTTCGGGGACCGCGACCGACATCGCGGCGGGCGGCTACCACAGCTGCGCGATTCAGGCGGGCACGGGTGAGGTCGTCTGCTGGGGCGACGACATCTACGGCCAGGTGGCGCCCCCCGCCGCCGTCAACGGAGTTCTGGGGACCGCGACCGACATCGAGGCGGGCCTCCGCCACAGCTGCGCGATTCAGGCGGGTACGGGCAACGTCGTCTGCTGGGGCTGGGACGAGTACGGCCAGGCGACACCCCCCGACGCCGTCGACGGTGTTTCGGGGAGCGCGACCGACATCGCGACGGGCTTAATCCACAGCTGCGCGATCCAGTCGGGCACGGGTGAGGTCGTCTGCTGGGGCGCCAACTGGGGCGGCCGGGCGACACCCCCCGACGCCGTCAACGGCGTTTCGGGGACCGCGACCGACATCGCGGTGGGCTACGACCACAGCTGCGCGATCCAGTCGGGCACGGGTGAGGTCGTCTGCTGGGGCTTGAGCAACTACGGCCAGGCGACGCCCCCCGACGCCGTCAACGGCGTTGCGGGGACCGCGACCGACATCGCGATGGGCGGCATCCACAGCTGCGCGATCCAGGCGGGCACGGGTGAGGTTGTCTGCTGGGGTCGGAACGACTTCGGCCAGGCGACACCCCCCGACACCGTCAACGGCGTTGCGGGGACCGCGACCGACATCGCGATGGGTGGCGGCTCCTACAGCTGCGCGATCCAGGCGGGCACGGGTGAGGTCGTCTGCTGGGGCGCCAACTACGACGGCCGGGCGACACCTCCCGACGCCGTCAACGGCGTTTTGGGAACCGCGACCGACATCGCGGCGGGAAGCTTCCATACTCTCGCAATTGTCGCCCCGGGTGCCGATTGCCTCTGCGAGGTGCAGAACATCAACCCGAATCAGGTCGTCCTCCAAAACGTGGGGACGGGCGGAAAGCGCGCGGATACCACCAGGAAGATGATTATGATCGTCCACGCGGTGGACGCTCCCGGTGCAACCTGTGACCCCGGAGAGTTTTCAAACCCGACCCCAGTCAACCTCAAGATAAAGGATGACAGCGGCAACATCCTCATCGACAGCACCAAGACCATCGTGTGCGAACAAGGCGTGACGAGGAGCGTGAAGAGGAACGTCTTCTTCCGGGGGCCCCTGAACTGCGAAAACGGGGCGGTGCCCCCGCCGAAGCCGGATTTCAGCCTCGGTACGATCAAGTCCACGGGGTCGGCGCCCGGTACTGCGGACTACGTCGAGAGCATCAAGATCAAGTGCTTCGAGTAGCGCTAGGAGGCTGACGGCTAAGAGGCGCTGCCGCCGACACCAAACAGCTGAGTCCAATCGACCCGTGGTATCATTCTGGCTGCTGGGGCTCCTGCCCCAGCGCCAACTGGTTGGGTCATTTTGATGCAGAAGAGCGCCGAGGCGTTGGGCGGCGTCAAAGAATAAGAGTCTGCTTATGCGATGTTTCTATCATAGAGAAAAGGAAGCAGTGGGTATCTGCAAGAGTTGCAACCGCGGAATCTGCGGTGATTGCGCCTCGGAGATTCCCGACGGAATCGCCTGTCTCGATCGTTGCGAGTCGCTGGCAATGGAGCTTTCCGCACTGATCTCACGCAACAGCCGGTTTTCTGCGAACACGAGGAGGGGCGGAATTGAATACACTGCCATCGGCATTTTCTTCATTGCCTTTGGTCTCGTCTTTGCCGGTCTAGCTGCGTTCTCTACGGCGCCAAGATTCATTGGCGGCAATTCAGCAATGGCGTTGTTGTTCGTAGCCGCTGGCCTGGCATCATTCATCTACGGCCGTCGCATCAATCGACTCTGGGCGCCGAGGTCACAGGGAGATTCAGACGCCGTTTAGTATCAACTTTGAAGTGAGATGATTTCTAGGCGGCATGGAGTCGCTCCTCTAGGGGTGTCGTAGCGAATTGATGAACTAACCAACCAAGCTACGCAGCGCCCCCCAATGCCGCGGATGCGGAATCCGCACGCCCCGCCGAATCATTCCGCAATAGGTTCGCGACAACCCCGTCGCTTGCATCGTTTCCAGCAATGAGATCATCTTCAACTTCGGCTTGATCTCTCTTTCGAAGATCGCGGGATCAAGCTCTTCGGTATGACGCCGCTCCCATTCGGAATTAGCGCGAAGCTTCACAGAGTTTCGCTTCCCGCGGAGCTTTGCCGCCTTTCCGCCGTGGGCTGGATCGACCCCAGCCAAGCGCCGCGCCCGAAGCACGTCGTGAGCCTTCGCGACGGCATCCAAGGAACGGATCGGTCGGCAGTCGGTGCAGTATCGGCGCTGACGCCCCGGGAGGTCAGCACCACAGACAACGCACGTCTTCGCAATCTTGGCCCGCTTGCTTCTACAGCTGCGAGCGGCAGGTTTGCGGACCGCATCACGACCTTTGCTGCGGTTGGCTTGCGTGAGGAGTGTTGGAACTGGTTGCCGTTGTCCCGCGGTCTTCCTAGCAGTGCCTTTTCCGAGCAACTGGCGTGCGAGCCGTTCCGCAATCGGCGCAACGGCGGCAGCCCAATGCGGTGCAGTCTCCGCGAGCAGTCTTGTAAGCGGAGGCATGACGCGGCACACACCCTTTCGGGTTTCGAAGAAGTCTTTTTTTCGGAATGCCCTGTTTTCTAGAAGATCCAGTACGAAACCGTCGACTTGCGGGCGTACGGGCTCCATCAGGTCGAGCGCGAGCGAGTCCCGCGAGCCCTGGTCTGCGTGCATGATCCCAAGCCCGGGATCACATCCCACCGCGAGCGCTGCAATCTTGGCCTCGGCCTCGGCGATCGCGTAGCAGTAGTTGAGTATCGCGTTAGCGGGATTGGTGGCCTTTCTAGGATTTCCTGTCACCAGCGAAGCGCGGCGTCCGAACGCCTGCCAGTGTTTCGGAACCCGTGTGGCTTCGCGCCGAGCAAACTGAATGCGGACGTTTGTCCACGCCCCCCAATAGGCGAGTGCCCCCTCAGCCTCGGTTGCACGCAGCCTTTCGATGGTGGTCGCTTCCGCGACGTGATCGATCGCGCGATCGATGGCTGACTTCGCATCCGAAACTTCGGGGAGCCTGTCGAGAACCACTCTTTGCCCGGTCAGCTTCTGGTGTACGAGTTCCTTGGCGATCGTAAGCCCCAGGCCGTTCTCGACAGCCTTGGCCTGGGCACGCTTTAGGCGCGCATCTCTCAGGCCTGTTGGTCCCACAGCAGCGAGAACGCGCCCGTCCGAATCGATATGCACGAATGCCGCGCCTATGTCCGTGATCCATTGGAGCGCATCGAAGCTGATTGTTCCCGAGTGGCCGAGTACCACCAGGCGGTGGAGGTCGCGAGTGGCACGGGGAAAACGAGCTGCGCGGCGGTGGGTGCCCACGCCGTCTTCGACGCAGAGGTGGCCGCGCTCGATCGCGACGCGGATTCCATAGCCTCCGAGGAGGAGAACTCCGTTACGCGGAGAGGCTTTTGTCATCGCACTATTCATTCGGTTTTTCCTCCGAGCTGTGCTTTTCGCTATCGAGCGAAATGTCGGCGTCCCATGCCTCGTCAGGGGACAGAATTCCCTCGACCACACGCCTAGCGCGCGAAAGGATCTCCTCATAGATCTTTTGCACCCCCGGTAGTTTCCTCACCGATAACCAGAGCAAAATTAGGTATAGGCCGTCGTCGAGCGACGGTTGTTTCAAGCTGATGGAGAAGTCGCGGCTCATCGGACGGACCCTTACCGCCTCCATCAACGCAATCAGCCCCGCAGACAACTGGAAGGCCGCGCACACTTCGTCGCGCGCCGCTTCAATTTCCTCAAGAGATGAGGCTTCAAGCGCCTCACGGAATCTTCGTGGAGCGTATGCGGGCGACGTCGCTCGGAGCTGCCCTTCCAAATCCTCTGAATCCGAAAACCCGAGACCCGAGGCTACAATCTCGGCTTCTTCACCCTCGAACCCATCGAAGTCTCCCAGGCCGAATTTCACAAGGCTCTTGAGAACGACAGGAAAGCGATCGCCCTTTGCATCCCGACGCATCGCCCGCAAGGCCAAGTGGGGTAGACGTCCATGCCCCCATCCGTCGATAAGAGTCTCAAGTTTTCCCTGGGCATTCTCAACCGAGACAAGCTGCAACTGCGCGACTTTGACGTTGAGCAACAACCGAATTAGTTCCTCAGAGAGCCAACCGCCCTTCCACCAAACAGTCCAGCCCGCATGGATGAGCGAACGCTTCATCGCCAACTCTTCGCAGAGTTTGATGACTTGCTGGGCTGTTCCAGGCGGGTAGAGCGACTCACTTCCCCGCCCGCGGCCCAGCCAATGCCGTTGGGGTGGCGAAATGAATCCGCCCTGTCGCCAGTCGCGCAGCTGGGTCTTGGTCACCCGGAGCCCGGCTTCTGCGGCCAGCCGAAGGACAGCCTCGGCCGTCTTCCCGCCTTGGGCATCCGCCATGCCCTAGAGGATAGAAAAGCATGTGGATTTGCGCATCTTGGCTTATCCGATTCCCTGAAGCGGCACTGTTTCTGAGGGAATGAGTGGCAACAAAGCCAAAATTTAGAAGTGCATATAAATCGCTGCACTAGGCAGCCTAGTCGGAGGAAATCCATGGAGAAGAACCGATATCTCAGCACCGCCGACGCCTCCCGCGTCCTGGGCGTCACGCCCGCCACGATCCGCCTGATGGCGCGGAGGGGGGATTTGCCCGTCGCTGCCATGACCGAGGGCGGCATCCACCTCTTCCGCCGTGCCACCGTGGAGGGTCGGCCCGGCGACGAGCCAAGCGCAAGCAACAGGCTGAGCGCTCGGGCGGCGGGGGGCACTGCGATGGCCCGTAATCGCCGAGCGGCACGAACGGAAACCCGGAAATCTCGGAAAGACCCCTTGGCGCGCGAGCGCGGGTTCGAAGTTCTCCAGCTCATGCGAAGCAAAGGGTATTCGCTGACCCGCGCGGCGCGCGAGGCACACACCACCCGCGAGACAACTCGGAAACATGTCGGGCAGGCACTGACCCGCTCCAAGAGCGGGCGCTACGCCGCGACTGCCTCCGACCGCCTCACTCGGCGCGTTTGGTTTCTCACGAAAACTGGAAAGGTCGAGGTGTCTGTTCGGGGATCAAGGGTTGCTTCCCGGGTGGCTCAACACTCGGCAGCTGTCCATCACTTTCTAACGACAGGCGACTCGGGGCCACTCGACGCATTCCAGGGTCAGGCGATTCGCTCGCGCAATCAAATCTATTTCTTTCTAACCGATTCTGAGGCACTCGAACAACTCGCCAACGCTGGTCAGGTGTCATTCGAGCGCCTGTACGTGCTGCGGGCGTAGTGCATTGGACCGCGACCCGGTAGAGACCGCCGTACGCGAGGCCAGGCGCGAGCAACGCCTGGGGCGTGATGCGGCCTGCGTTCTCTGTGGCTTGCGGGACCTGGAATCACTGTGCGAAGTGCGAAAAGGATCGCCCCTATTTGCGGTGATTCGCAAGATTCTTCTGGAAGAACACCACGTCTACGGACGCGCAATCGATTCCGATTTTAAATGCACGCTCTGTCGCAACTGTCACGCCCAGGTTTCAGAGAGTCAGCGTTGCGAGAAGGTCCCCATGAAACAGCAAAAGAATATTCTCGATCGGGCGATCGCGCGCCGTAAGGCCTTGGCGTGCTTCTTTCGTGATGTCGCGCGCGCCGAGGATCGTGAGGCCGAGGAGCTGGAGATCTTCGCGGGCACCCTGAAGAGCAAACTCCCCGATGGGCGCACTCGAAGGAAGCGACGCAAGTGAGCCCGCGGCACCTCCCCATTGCGGTGCGCGCCTACCCGGTTCGCGCGAAGCGCGTACACAGCAAACGAGATCAGCCGTTCGAGACCGAACGTTCTTGGCCCCGTCGCGTACTCGTCTTCGACATGGAAACCACGACCGATAAGGAACAGCGCCCTCTCTTCGGGAGCTATCGCTTCTACAAATGGTCGGACGTAGAAAACCAGTGGGTATGCCGTGAAGAGGGTTTCATCTACGCCGATAACCTCCGCAGGACAGATCCGAAGGGTTTCGCCTGTCTTCAGGAATATGCCAAGACCCAGTTAGCCGATACCGCCCCCGACTGCCCAGATGCAATTCGGCTTCGTTCCCGATCGGAGTTTGTGGACGACGTTCTATATCCGTTGGGATACCAAGCCCGGGCTCTCATCGTGGGATTCAACCTCCCATTCGATCTCTCTCGGATAGCGGCCAGTTGCGGTGCCGCACGGGGTCGATACCGGGGCGGATTTTCGTTCTTGATGTCGCAATACCGCGACAAGAAAACTCGAAAGCTGCAGCCAAATCGGTATCGGCCGCGCATTTGGATCAAACACATCGACAGCAAGAAGGCCTTCATCGAATTCAAAAAGCCGATGGACGTTTCGCAAGACGATCAGCGACCGGTAGAAGGCGCTGCGCCCAACCCCAAGTACAGCTTCCCTGGGCGCTTCCTCGATCTGCGAACCCTCACCTTCGCACTGACCAGCCGCGGCCACTCGCTCGCCTCGGCCTGCAAAGCCTTTGGAGTCAAGCATCCAAAGGCAAAGGCTGAGCAGCACGGCGTCATCACCACCGAGTACATCGACTACAACCGACGCGACGTGCTGGCCTCGCAGGAGCTACTCGAAAAGCTCCGAGTGGAATTCGATCGGCATCCAATCGGACTCGATCCCTGCAAGGCTTATTCGCCCGCGTCAATCGCGAAAGCCTATTTCCGGGCGATGGGCCTTCGGCCTGCGGCGGAGCAATTTAAGCAAGTTCCCCGCGAGCGGCTCGGGCAGGCCATGTCGGCCTTCTACGGGGGCAGGGCCGAGGTCCGAATTCGGAAAACTCCCGTTCCAGTTGTCCACACCGATTTTCTCTCGATGTATCCAACCGTGCAGAGCCTGATGAAACTCTGGGAGGTATTGAGCGCCGAGAAGGTCCGATTCGTGAAGTCCAAGCGCGAATTCCAGGAACTCCTGGATCGGGTATCGGTTGAGAACGTCTTCCACCCGGGACTCTGGCCAAAGCTTCTAGGATTTGCCCAGGTCGCCCCCGATGGGGATGTTCTGCCCATCCGGGCTCGGTACCAGGTGACCGAGTGGAATGTCGGCGTGAATCCATTCACCAGCAAAGAGCCCCTCTGGTACGCGATTCCAGACCTCATCGCAGCAAAACTTCTCACGGGAAAGGCTCCCCGGATCGTTCAAGCATTTCGGATCGTTCCAGAAGGGAAGCAGAAAGGACTTCATTCCATTCGATTGGGGGGCGAAGTTGAGGTCAACCCGCGGAAAGAAAATCTCTTCAAGGCCGTCATTGAGGAAAGAAAGCGAGTTCAGAAAGACGAAAGACTTTCGATCGAAGAGCGAGATCAAATTCAGCAATTCCTCAAGACCTTTGCGAATGCTGGGAGCTATGGCGTCTTCGTGGAGATGAACCGAAAAGAGCTTCCCTCGGGTAAGGCTGAGATCCTCTCGATCTTCGGTCGGGATGGCGAATTCGAGTCGAAGACGAATGCGCCCGAAGAGCCAGGAGCGTACTGCTTCCCACCCGTGGCCTCGCTCATCACGGCAGGAGCGCGTCTCATGTTGGCACAACTGGAGCGGATGGTTTCGAATCAGGGTGGAACCTACGTCTTTGCCGATACCGATTCGATGGCGATCGTCGCGAATGAATCGGGCGGGCTCGTTCCCTGCGAAGGTGGTCCACATCGACTGCCAGACGGAAGAGAAGCGATTCGGGCTCTTTCGTGGGAGGTGGTTGATTCGATCGTTAATCGATTCGAAGCCCTCAACCCCTACGATCCGAAGGTAGTTCCAGGATCGATCCTCAAGATCGAAGACGTGAACTTCAATTCCGAGACCAAAAAGCAGAGGCCGATTCATTGCTTTGCGATCTCTGCGAAGCGATACGCGTTCTTTACGATCGATTCCGAAGGCCGTCCAGAAGTGATCGAAGGCGGCTATTCGGAGCACGGCCTGGGGCAGTACCTCAACCCAATAGATCCCGATTCGGAGGACACCAACTGGATGAAATCGGTCTGGCAGGGATTTCTCGAAGAGGAGTACGGTGGACCGAAATTCGATCCCGAATGGATCGACCAACCCGCTGTAATGCGAACATCGGTATCGACTCCAGGACTTCACAAACGATTCGATCGAATCAATCGAAAGAAGTCGTACGCGAAGCAGGTAAAGCCATCCAATTTCCTGCTTTCGGCTTCAGTCGATTCGATCGAATGGCCCGCAAAGCGTTCGAAGGTGAACGCATTTCATTTGATCGCTCCGTATTCGCGTAACCCATCGGAATGGAAGCGTATTTCATGGACGGACCTCCATTCGAACGATGAATATCGAATCCGTTCGAAAGGCCATTCGAATCCCGCTTCGATTCGCGTTCGAACGTTCAGAGATGTTCTCGACTGCTTTCGAGACCACCCCGAAGCGAAGAGCGCGGATCGGGAGGGGAATCCCTCGGATAAACAAACCATTGGGCTTCTCGGTCGGCTCAACGTCCACGCCCTCTCCGTCACCCACATCGGGAAGGAGACGAATCTCCTCGAACAGCAGCAGGAGGGGGTTATCCTCGACGATCCCCAGGCGGTCTATTCAGAAGACGGCGACTGGGAAGCGATCCGCGCTCGGATGGCAGGCGTATCGATCACGCGGCTCGCCGCTCTTTCAGGTGTGAGCGAACGAATGCTTCGGAATCTTCGAAAGGGGGATCGGCAGCCTTCGCGGAGAACCCGTAAGGCAATCACTGCGGCATTGGCGCGCATGCCCGAACGTACCGAGAGCTGAACTTACCATGCGCGCGGGAGGCGGGTGTCTATTGATGACCGGAGATCTGATAAGGGTTAGGCGGCAATAATCAGTCAACGGCATTCAGATCGACAAAGGCTTTGTGTGCGCGTTTTATAGAAGAGTGGACCTCAACGAGCGGAGGTAGGTAGGCGGCGGACCCAAAGAGTTCTGCGGTTTGCTGGGAATTTGGCATGGGAACTTGGGTCGCGATGGCAACGCTTCGACTACCCAAGTCGAAAAGGTGCCTCAGAGGCGATCTCTGCAGTAGGTTCTGGGACCTCTCGCGCATCGAGCTAAGCGCAGCACGGGAACGGGCGGGAATACCAAGCGCGAATGATGCTTCGGAAAGAGATTGGTAGAGATCGTCACGAAGTAGTCGTGAGAAAGCTCCAAGCGTAGCAGCGGCGGCAAGGTCCGATGTGACGAGGGCGGGAGACTGTTCGTCTCCATAGAGAGCCAGAACTCCTTCTAGTGCGGCTAACCGCGCCCGATTTTCTGGAGAGCGCGAGCTTTCTCGAAGGGTCTTCGTAGCTAATCGAAGCCCGAACAATACGTTGTGGATTTGCACTCGACGATCAAATCCAGCGAATAAGTCAGGGGCAAGAAGCCAGAGGATATTCAGAGCGCGCTCGATTTCTTCTGACAGAGGCTCGTGCGGTCGAACGTTTCGGTGAGGCACGAGATCGACACAGAATTCGGCCGCCAGGGGTACCATGAAGGCGGCGTGCTTGGCATCTGCGTGCGTGCGGTCAATGTACGTGACTCGGCCGAGTAATTGTCTCGGGACTTGTTCCTCAAATGTTGTACGCACAGAATTCGAGACAACGATCTCGGATGCAGAAAGGGAGACGAACTCTTCGAGGATCATTCCAACCAAAGAGGGCCTAGGAGAGCCATCTGGATTGGTGAATCCAGGGAAGTTCTGTTCGCAAGGGAAATGCGAAATCAACACACGGTTATAGGACGTACTCACACTTTCTACCGCCTAACATCCGGGCGCTCAGCGGCACGAAGTAGCGCGAACCGTTAGCGCTTGTTTAGGAGTGCCTGTCGCCAGATTGTACCATGGATTGATTAGGCTCGGCTGATTAGTCAGCTCCAGTGCCTTTCTAGGCTGCCTGCGGGAAACTACTTGAGGCCCCACGCCTTGTAGGTATCTTCGGAATAGCTTCCCAGTCCACCACCCTTTGGGTACTTGCTGTGACTGAATTGAAATACGGCGTCGGCCAATGGTTCCTTTTTGAAGGGTATGTGAATAACGTGGGCCGTGCTGTTCTCGATTCTCGTTACGAGCGCACCTGGCCATAGGTTCGACAGATAACTTGGGTTAATGATGTAGTCGCGTCCTGGGTACGCTGCGATGATCGGGATTTCGCACACATCCACCGCGTAGCGGATTTCAAACGGGACCCAATCAGTGTCCTCCTTTGTTGTTTCACCGACCACCAGGACCATGTTCTTGGAGCTATTCAGCCGAGTCTTGAGAGCCGTCTCAAGCGTGGCGCGCTTGCTCGAGTCCCGCACTGCCGAAGTCTTGTCGTGGCTGTCGATGAAAGCGAACTCGTTGTCGGGTTGGACTTTCCAGGCCTTGAGGAGATTGTAGTACTTGATATCCGATTCAGTCGGTTCAGTCGTCTTGTTTGCGTGGAATGCGATATACGTGCCGTTTCGGTAGGCCAATGTCACCTCCAGTGATCGAGAAGAATATCCAATTCGATCTCGTCGAATCGATCATAAGGGAGAACGAGTGTAATCGCGCTCCCGATGTGATTCGCTCTGTTGGCGTTGACAATCGATAAGATGATCAGCTGTGCGAGCAGGGACGGTGGAAGGCCGATTCCCGAGAGTCCTCCACCGATGAGGGGAATCGATATCGGCGCCCCGCCTGCTCGATTACGGACTGCGGGCCATAGCCCAGACAACGCGTTCCACAGTTGAGGAACATCGCAAGACGCTTTCAAGGTAGTAAGGTCGGTCAGGCATAATGCAAGAAGGAGAAAGCGATCGCCCCCCGTGCTGATCATGGCGGTGGTACCGATCGAGTATCGGTTCTGACGCCCCGTGGTCCGGTCAACGTGTTCCACCGTCGTTGAGGTGAGATCGGAATCAACTAGAGCATCGAACGAGGCGGGGTGGCCGCTGAAATATTGGGCAATGAGCTGACCGTGAATGCTTCGAGGAGAAACGTGGTCACCCAGTTCGCTGTCGAAGTACTCGTTGACCGGGATGACCTTCATCCCTTCTTGGGAAAAAAGATCACCAAATCGCGCGTTTATTCTTGTGTCGATGGACTTGATCCAGATTGTGACGGAACGCTTCGGCAAGACCCGGCAGATTCCGATGATGATTGATACGGCGACCATGGTGCTGAACGTGAGCCAACCTCTCGGCTTGAGGTCTGCGATAAGAAAGGACGCGGACTCAAGAATCGTCCAGAGCACGCTGTAGGAAAGAAATGCAGAGAATGGAATCCTAAGCGGATGCCGACTTATCCCGATGGCAAGGTGCCTAAGCCACTTAGTCTTCAATGCGCTGCTTCCATTGGG
>SDBV01009076.1_pt1 | contig 13282 bp, 13 predicted proteins | sample 2277081 | NCBI WGS metagenome assembly SDBV01 (sample SAMN10402039, study PRJNA504765) | marine sediment metagenome | isolation source: marine sediment core GS10_PC15, 223 cmbsf | place: Arctic Ocean: Southern Knipovich Ridge | collected 2010
TTCATTGTTAGCCCTGACGGCCTCATCCTGACCACCGCTCATGTGGTGGATCAAGCCGACGAAGTAACGGTCAAGCTGACCGATCGCCGCGAGTTCAAGGCGAAGGTGCTGGCGGTCGATATCCCAAGCGACGTCGCGGTCATCCAGATCGATGCCACGAAGCTCCCGACCGTCAAGCTCGGCGACTCCTCACGCGTGCGCGTCGGTGAGTCGGTGCTTGCCGTCGGCTCGCCCGACAGCTTTGAAAACACCGTCACCGCCGGCATTGTCAGCGCCACCTCTCGCACGCTCGAGGACGGCAGCAGTTTTCCGTTTTTTCAAACGGACCTGGCCGCCGACCCGAACAACTCGGGCGGTCCTCTGTTCAACCGTGCCGGCGAGGTGGTCGGTATCGACGTGCAGATTTACGCGGACCAGGACAGGTCTCCCAGCCTGGCGTTTGCCATCCCGATCAACGTGGCGGCCAAGGTACGGTCACAGGCGCTGGCCGCGCAAGCGCCCGCTCCGGGCGGGCTCGGTGTGGAGGTCCCGAACGTCGGCCCCGGCCTCGCGGTAGCCTTCGGCTTGCCGCGCCCGGCCGGTGCGCGGGTCCATTCCGTCCCGCCCCGCACAGCGACTGCCGCCAGTGGCGCCCAGCCCGGCGACGTGATCATCCGGATCGGCGATAAGGAGATTGATCACTCGGCCGAACTCAGCGACGACGCCGCCAGCCTGCCGCCCGGAACGAAGACTACGCTCAGGCTGATCCGCAATCACAGGCCGATGACCGTCGCGGTCACGCTCGGCGCGTCAACGGACAGCCCCAAGGAAAGCCCCAAAGCGCCGCCGGCCGAAGCCAGCGCAGGAGACCGCCTGGGCTTGAGCATGCATCCACTGAATGAGGACGAGCGGCGCGCCAGCGATCTGGCTGTCGGTCTGATGGTGGACGGCGTCAAGGGTCCGGCGGCAAGCGCCGGCATCCAGCCTGGCGATATCGTCCTCTCGCTCAACGACACGCTGGTCGAAACGCAAGCGGACGTGACGACGCTGGAGGCCAAGGCCGGCAAACAGGTAGCCGTGTTGATCCAGCGGAACCACGCGCGCAGTTTTGTTTCGGTCGAGGTTAGATGACCGGCGAGCGCGGTCGACAGACATATCGGCGGCGCAAGGCTAAGGCCGAGGCTGAAAGCAGAAGACTGAAGCGGGGCCAACGGCACCGGGCCGCATGCGCCCCGGGATAGCCGCCTAAAACTGGACGACGAAGCGCGTACCCGAACTCAGGCTGCTCACCGTCAAACGCCACTCGTGCGCGACCGCGATTTCCTTGCAGATGGCAAGCCCCAGGCCCGCGCCATCGTGCGTCACGCCCGGCGCACGCCAGAACCGCTTGAACAGCAACGGCATGTACTCCGCCCGGATGCCCGGCCCTTCGTCGCGCACCTCTATCGAGGCCGCGCCAACGACGAGCCATACGCAGCTGGCAACAGGTGAAACGTTAATGGCGTTTTCGACCATGTTCTTCAGCAGGATAAACAGCGCACTCCTGTCCGCCCATAAGGATACCGATGCATCGCCTGTTTCGAGTTCGAGCTTGATACGCTTCAAGTCGGCCTTGCGTCCGAGGTAGGCCAGCACATCGCGCGCCACCTCGACCGTGTCCACCTCGCCGAAGCTGAAGTTCTGCGCTTCGCTGACTTCGGCCAGCTGCAGCAACTGCCGGGTCTGGCGCGCCAGCAGGTCGATCTCGCGGAACAGCTGTTCCTTCTCCTTGATCTCCGGCTGCAACTCGATCTGCGCGCGCAACAAGGTAAGCGGCGTCTGCAATTCGTGCGCAGCCGAGGCGAGAAACTGCTGCTGCACGGCAAAGCCGTTTTCCAGTCTGCCCAGCGCTTCGTTGAACGCATGAATCAGCGGCTTGATTTCGCTCGGCACGCCTTGCAGCGACAAGCGTGTCGTCAGGTTGCGCGGCGTGATCGATGCTGCGGCGCGCGACGCTTCCCTGAGAGGCTTCAACACCCGATGCACGGTCACCGTCAGCGTCAACCCGAAAATGATTGCTGCAATGAGCGTGATGTCCCTGACGGTGACCGGAATCGGCCGAATCTTCGAGCCGATCATTGCGTCGACAAGACGCCCGCTGGTAGCGGTCTGCGCATAGAAAAGCGCCGCTTCATGGCGGATTTCGAGCGTCGTGATGTAGAACGGCCGGCCGCCGATCTCCACGCGCTCGCTCTTGTCCACGGCGCTGGAGAGCTCGTCCGCCACCCACGGTTTATCGCCCTGCGCCCCGGCCGATGCAAGTAACACACGGCCCTGCTGGTCGAGCACGCGATAGCTGATCTCGGTGGGCGCCACGTCGAAAATCCACGCGTGCGCGTCGTGCATCTCGACAGAGACCGGACGGCCGGCTGCATCAAAGCGGACACCGTTCGCAACCACGCGCGCCTGCGCCATCTGCTCGTGCAGACCGAGCATCTGCTGCGGAAAGTGATTGAACGCGTAGGTGACAGCCATGGTCAGCGCGGCCAGCGTGAGCGCCAGCGCAACGATGCTCGTCACCCACAGGCGCGCGGAAAGACTTCGGACCCAGTGATTCAGCATGGCGAATCAGCCGCGTCAGGCCGACGGTACGCCGGACGATCCGGCGCTCGCCTGAAGCGCGAAACCCGCGCCACGGATATTGGCGAGGCGGATCGTCGTGCCGACCGAGGTCAGCTTTTTGCGCAGCCGGTGTACGGTGACTTCCAGCGCGTTGGGCGTCACCGCTTCGTTGAGACCCCATGCGGCATGCTCCAGCGCCGCGTGTCGCACGGTCTGCCCGCCCGCGTTGATGAGGCTCAGCATGATCTGCAGTTCAGCCGGCGCGAGCGGGATCGAATGGTCGGCGCAGCGCAGCGCGCGCTGCTGGGGATCGACGGTGAGGTCGGCGAACGATGCGACCAGCGCAGTCAGTGCCGCCGGCCGGCGCATCAGCGTCCGTACGCGAGCCACGAGTTCGCTCATGGCAAACGGTTTGGTCACGTAGTCGTCGGCGCCGCTCTCGAGTCCGTCCACGCGGTCATGCAGCGCGTCGCGTGCGGTCAGCATCAGGCAAGGCGTCATCTGACCGGCTGTGCGCAAGGTCCGCAAAAAGGCCAGACCGTCGCCATCCGGCAGGCCGCGATCGACGATCAGCACCGCGTAGCCGCCCCGGCTCACACCATATCGGGCCTCTGAGATGCTGTGAAACAGATCGGCCTCGATTCCCGCACTCACCAATGCCTGCCGCACCATCTGCGCCAGGCGTTCGTGGTCCTCGACGATTGCAACTCGCGACATGGCGCTGTGCTCACTTGAATTGATAAATGTAGCCGAGTCTGGCCTGCGGAATGTATTTCCGTCCTACGATCGGGCTGTCGGTCACGCCGCTGGTGTCATGCGCCACACCAAAGTCCAGAATCGCCATCTGTTGACGCGTGAACTTGTAGCCGACACGCGCGCCAAGCGACATCTCGTAGGCTGCCTTGCCCGTGTACTCGGGGCGTCCGGCTGCCGCCTCCGATGCTCGCACGCCATAATAGTAGTTGACGTACTTGCTGCTCAGCCATTCGAGGCCGACATGCGGCGCAAATGAGAAATGGCCGTAATCGAAGGATTTGCTGAAGTCGATCTTGGCGCGTTCACCCCGGTTGCCGCCCAGCAGATAGTCGCCCGACAGCGTGCCGAACGCCGTTTCCCAGGCGAGCGCCGGGCCATACCAGAACGTGCCGTTGCGATTCTCCATGCCGTTCAGGATGGGGGCATCCGAGTTCCTGTAGCCATCGCCGATGGCGTAAGTGCCGCGCAACATGAAGCTGACGTCGTCCCACCTGGCAACCTTGAGGTCGATCGTCGTGCCGAAGGCGTGAACCCACTTATTGTCGAAGGAAATTAGCGGTATCGGCGAAAACCGGGCGCTGCCGCTTTTGTATGGCGACGCAGCGACACCGGCGCCGATGCCCAGCCCCCAGTGGGTCACGTTCGTCGCGTTGCCAAGCACGGTGAAACCCGAGTCGTTTGCCGCGGCTGGGTCTTCAGCCACGCCATCCGCCCAGGCACCGCCTGAATAGAAAAGGACCGACGCAAAGGCCAGCAGCAACGGATACTCGCGGCGAAACGTATTTTTCACAGTCGTTCCTGAGGTGGAGGAAAAAAGCGGAATCGACTGTAAAACCGAACGACTTACTCGTTACTTACTCAAACATTCATGGGATCACGCAAGGTGGCCGCTGACGACCCTGCCCCGAAAGAGGGGCACGATCATGGTGCGGGGGCGCCGGCGCGATCTGCAGGCTCGACAACCACGGTGCTAACATCAATGTGATGCATGCCCGATGGCAGCCGGCCCCCAACCCTTTACTGGAGATACGCTGATGACACCCCTTCGCTTTGCCGCGGGTTTGCTCATGTTCACCGCTCTCTGCGCTCCGGCGTGGTCATATGCCGGCACTGCGGTCGCGCCATCGCCGCAGCAGAATACGCTTGCGGCCGAGCCCGCCAACGCGCAATCCACGGATAAGCCCAGGCTCACCGTCGGCGTGAGCGACCCCAACACGCAGTTGATCCTGCCTTGGTTTCTTACCGATATCATCAACGCGGTCAATTCGCATCCGAGCCGGTAGCGACTGAACGGCCCGCAGGCCGTCGGGCAGGCGCCGTGTCGAAGAACGAACGGCTCGCCTAGTGCAATACGGCCCACACAAGCGACAAGGAAAAGGCCGCCAGCACGATCGACGCGCAACGCTGCACCTGGACCGGATTGATCCGTATCCGCCGGCCGCTGCCGATTTCCGCGCCAAATGCAATCCACGCAAGGCCAATCGGGATCAGCAGCAAAGTGAAGATCGTCATTGCCTCAAGATAGGCAGCCAGACTGTGGAACGCAGCCGCCGGGAAAATCGTGCCGGCAAACAGGATCGCTTTCGGGTTAAGCAATGTGGCGGTGAAGAGCACGCGCGGGCCGATCTCCCCTTGCGCGGACGAAGGAAACGAACTCGCGGTCTGCCACATGCGCACCGAGAGGTAGGCAAGATACAGACTGCTTGCGATACGCAGGAGGGCCGGCAGCCAGGCCAGCGAGGTCGCCGCATGCGAGAGAAGATATCCCCAGCATGAAATCGACACGAGGTAGCCGGCAAATTCGGCGGCGGTCAGACGGGCCGAGCGCCTTATGCCCCACCTCAGACCCGCAGTGGCGAGCAACGTGTTGGTCGGCCCCGGCATGACGAGCACGAGCGCGCAACCAAACGTCATCAGGGCGGTACTTGAGGTTGAAAGCATGGGTCAGCAGCGGGAGGGCCAGGATCAGGTTATCGCGCCCGATGGTACCTCAATGAAGTGTCATGTAGCGTGATGAGGCATGGGGTTGTTCCGCTGGAATGATGGAATCAGGCATCGTCCACCGGACGCGTCCCCCAGAACAACACCGCTTCCACCGCGAAAAATACCGCCACCGGCACAATTGCCCCCGCCACCCCCGCGATCTCGAGTCCGAACCGGCTCACGACGTATAGCAGCACAATCATGCTGACTGCCATGCCTGGCGCGCCCAGTCCCCGCAGCGCCGCGCTGCGATGATAGCCAATCCAGAACGCGGCCCGACCGACGATCCAGACCACAGTGGTGGCGACAACCGCGCGCATCGCAGAGCCATCGGGGGAATACGCGGCCAGGCCGAACAGCGACACCGCAAACACGATGATCTGCTCCACGGTGTTCTGCAGATATCTTTGATTGACGCGCAGCCGGCGTGTTTCGAAGCCCACCAGAGGATCGAACGCAGGCGAGGTCAATCTCTCGTGCGCCACGGCTTCGACGCCCGTCACCAGGCAAAACAGCACGGCAACACAGCAGCATTTCAACGTCAGCAGCATGCGGGCGCCCAGGCTGTCCATGCCTGGCAGCGGCGACACCAGATAGTCGATGCCAAGCCAGATCCCCAGGGCAAGCAGCGACGCAACCGCGATGCCGGCGATGCCGATTGCGCGCTGGCGGCGAAAGTCGAACGAGTCATGTGTCGAACCGGTCATGGATTTTCTCCCTCACAACAACGGCAATGTAAGCCTGATGTGCTGCGCGAATACTGTGGTCAGGTGAGCGGGACGCTTCCGCTCGAACTTCAGCGTGATGCCTATGCTGGGCAACGGTGGGAGCGCAGGATCGCCATTGAGTATGGTGAGATCCGCAGCGACGGCCGTCTGCGTGATGACAGCAAACGCCTGTCCCGAGCGGACCAGTGCCGTGAGACCGGCAAGACTGCTGCTCGCATAGGCGATGCGGTAAGCCCTGCCTGCGCGTTGCAACGCTTCGCAGGCCGCCACATGGTCAAGCGTGTCCGGATCGGAAAGCGCCAGCGGCAAAGGGTCGAAATGCGCGGAATCCAGTCCCGGATAGCCCACCCAGACCAGCGGTTCGCGGCGAATGATGTCGTCACCCGGAGCGTCCTCCGGTAACGAGATCATGGCAAGGTCCAGCGCATGCATGTCCAGTTGTTCCAGCAATCGCGGGGTGGGCGCGCAAATCACCTCCACCAGCGCATGCGGGTGCTGGCTCGAGAACTGGCGCAGCAAGTGCGGGAGAAAGACCGCGGCGTAATCGTCCGGGCAGCCGAAGCGGATTGTCCCCGACAACCCTTTGCCCGAAAGATCCGCCATCGCCTCGTCGTGCAACCGCAGAATGCGTTGAGCGTGGATCAACAGACGTTCACCGGGATTCGTCAGCACGACCCCACGCCCCGTGCGCTGGAACAGCGGTTGATCGACGATTTCTTCAAGCCGCTTCATCTGCTGGCTCAGCGCGGACTGCGTCCGGCCGACCCGGTCGGCCGCACGACTCAGCGCCCGAACCTCGGCAATGACGATAAACGACCGCAGCAGATCGATTTCGAGTGAAAGACTCAAGATATTAGGCTCGTTTCTAGCTTCGATAAGAAGTATTCGATTCTATGAAAGCAGAGAGCCCTCTAGACTGCAAGGTATTCCCGCCCTCAGCCAAGGAGAAGCAAGGTGTCCCTCAACCATGACGCAAGCTTTTGGCGCAACGCCAGGCAGCACCTGATCCGCTATGGCGGCACCTTCGAGCCGATGATCATCGAGCGCGCCCAGGGCAGCTTCGTTTATGACGCAGACGGCCGCGCGATCCTGGATTTCACCTCGGGCCAGATGAGCGCGGTGCTGGGGCACAGCCACCCGGAAATCGTGTCGGTCATCAACGAATACGCCGGCAAGCTCGACCACCTCTTCAGCGGGATGCTGTCGCGGCCGGTGGTCGAGCTGGCGACCCGCCTCGCCGACATTACGCCTGACGGGCTCGACCGGGCGCTGTTACTCAGTACCGGCGCGGAGTCGAACGAGGCCGCCATTCGCATGGCGAAGCTCGTCACGGGTAAATATGAAATCGTGGGTTTTGCGCAGTCCTGGCACGGCATGACGGGCGCTGCTGCCTCTGCAACCTACAGCGCCGGCCGCAAGGGCGTTGGCCCGGCAGCCGTCGGCTCGTTCGCGATCCCCGCCCCGTTCCTGTACCGTCCGCGTTTCGAACGCCATGGCGCGTATGATTACCTGGCGGAGCTGGACTATGCCTTCGATCTCATCGATCGCCAGTCAAGCGGCAATCTCGCGGCTTTCATTGCCGAGCCGATCCTCAGTTCCGGCGGCATTATCGAACTGCCGGAAGGCTACATGGCGGCCCTCAAGCGCAAATGCGAAGAGCGCGGCATGCTGCTGATCCTCGATGAAGCGCAAACCGGGGTGGGACGCACGGGCACGATGTTCGCGTGCCAGCGCGATGGTGTGACGCCCGACATTCTCACCCTGTCGAAAACGCTGGGCGCCGGTCTTCCGCTCGCGGCCGTCGTCACCTCGGCGCAGATAGAGGAGCGTGCTCATGAGTTGGGCTACCTGTTCTATACGACCCATGTGTCCGATCCGCTTCCGGCCGCGGTCGGTCTGCGCGTGCTCGATGTGGTCGAGAGCGAGGGTCTGGTCGCCCGTGCGAACCTGATGGGCGAGCGGCTCAGGCGCGGCCTGCTGGATCTGATGGAGCGCTTTGAATGCATCGGCGACATTCGCGGACGAGGGCTGCTTCTGGGTATGGAAATCGTCAAGGACCGCCGCACGAAGGAGCCGGCGGATGGGCTTGGCGCAAAGATCACCCGCGAGTGCATGAACCTGGGACTCAGCATGAACATCGTGCAGTTGCCTGGGATGGGCGGCGTGTTCCGCATCGCCCCGCCGTTGACCGTCCGCGAGGAGGAGATCGAGCTGGGCCTGGAACTGCTTGGGCGGGCGATCGAGCGTTCGGTGTAATTCCATCGCGGTATACTGGGCGGTCAACTCTAGTCTTTACAACCATAGACCGCCCAGCACCCCATGCGCATCCTGCTCATCGAAGACGAAGCGGAACTGGCTTCGGCAATTGAGAACGCGCTGGGCAAGCGAAACATCGCCGTCGATTGCGTGGCCAGCCTGAGCGAGGCACGCTACGCGATCCGGGAGTGTCAGTACAAGGTGGTGCTGCTCGACCGGTTCCTGCCCGATGGCGACGGACTCAGCGTCATTCCCGATCTGCGCGCAGCCGCGCCGGGCATTCCCGTGATCGTATTGACCGCGGCCGGCGAAATCGCGGCGCGCGTCGAAGGGCTAGAGGCCGGCGCAGACGACTATCTCGTCAAGCCCTTCTCAATGGACGAGCTGACCGCGCGCCTGCGTGCGCTCGCGCGACGTGCGCCGGCCATACGGACGCAGAAAGTCACAGTGGGCGCGCTCGAAATCGATCTCGTCTCGCTCACCGCCACCGTTCGCGGAGAAGCGCTCGGCCTGCGAAAGCGCGAATTGCTGGCACTGCAAGCACTGGTCGAGCGCGCGGGCAAGACGGTGCAGCGCGATCAGTTGATCGCGCGTGTCTATGGCCTCGATGAGGACATCCAGTCGAACGCGCTGGACGCTCATATCTCCCGGCTACGCAGCAAGCTTGCATTGCACGACGCCGGGGTCGAGATCCGGCCGGTTCGCGGCATTGGCTATCTGCTTTCCACAACTGAATGAGCTATCTCACGAATCTGTCAATCACGCAGCGCATTTCTTTCGCGCTGGTTGGAACCCTGTTAGCGGTTGCCGTTGCATCGGGACTGCTGACGCTCACCAACTTTCTGCAGTGGGATCTCTCCGGCTCCGTGATGGATCAACGCATCGACGGCGTCATCCTCGCAGCCGTGTCGCGCGCACCCGACGGTCATCTTGTCCTGCAACGCACGCCACAGCTCGAATCGCTCGAACGCACATCGCCAGGCTTGTGGTTTGTCGTGCGCGATCAGGGCGGCGACCAGGTGAGCACCGGTCGCGTCTCTGCGCCCTGTACGTCGGCAGTGGCCACGATGTCGCGTATTTACGGCGCCGACATCACGGATATCAATGAGCACGACAACCTCTCGTGCAAGATCAAGACCATGCGCACCGAGCTGGGCGAAGTGCAAATCGCCTATGGCGGCGGTCCGCTGATGCGCGCCTGGGAAGGCGCCAGCCTCGCGGTGCTTCGATATCTGGAGCTGCCGTTTTTTCTTCCACTGCTGCTCATCAATATCGTCACCATTCCGATTGTCGTGGCATTGGCCCTGCGCAGACTGAAGGACGTCGTGCAGCTCGCGCGCTATGTCGACATTGACCGTCGCGGCCTGCGCCTGCCTGTCGACGGATTGCCGCGCGACATTGCGCCACTGGTACACGCGTTCAATGCTGCGCTCGAGCGCCTGGATGCCGGAAGGACGCAGCAGGACCGCTTCATTGCGAATGCTGCGCACGAACTGCGTACGCCGGTCGCCATCATCCGGGCACGCCTGGACGCGCTGGAGAACGGACCGCTGAAGGTGAAGCTCGAGCAGGACGTAGCGCGTCTTGGCGAACTGAGCGACGCGCTACTCGACCTCCAGGCACTCAAAAGCACGGCGCTGCGCATGGAACCGCTGAACCTCGTCGCCCTGGTCCGCGAAACCCTGGGCGATCTGGTACCCGTTGTCCTGAGCGCGGGTCACGACGTCGAATTTATCTGCGACAGCGAGCAATTCGACGTTTCCGGCGACGCCGCGTCACTACGACGCATCGTCGTCAATCTGGTGCAGAACGCGATCAGGCACGGCGGCGAGGCAACCATGCTCACCGTGACCGTGAAGGCCGAGGCCGGCTACGTTCTCATGGAGTTTGCCGACACTGGCCCGGGCATCCCGCCTGCGTGGCGCGATCAGGTCTTCGAGTCTTTCTCACGTTACGCGCGCCACGGCTCAGGGGCGGGTCTCGGCCTGAGTATCGTGCGTGAGATCGCCATCATGCACGGCGGCCGTGCGACTTATTTCGAACCGCCCAAGCACGGCACGGGCATTCGCGTGAGTCTGCCGCGCGCTGGGGCCAGCAAGGACGTTTTCGACCGCCACGGAAACGCCCTGCTTCAGTAAGCCGCCTTCTCCGGACGCCCCGGACGCGCCGGGCGAGGGGCATTTGCGATGTTCCCGACGCCGATAATGTTCCGACAATGTTTCCCCGTCATCATCTTTCCTGACCGGCACCCGTGCGGGCCGGTCGCCGTGTTCTAGACAGGAAGGCAATGATGCTGATCGTTGGGATGTTGATTGGATTCTTCGGAGGCCTCCTGTTGATGTACATGTTTGCTCTGTTGCACGTACACAGGATCAGATTGTGAATATCCCCCGAATAGCAGGCCTGTGCCTGCCAGCCCTGCGTCTGCCCTCCACGGCTGGAGGGATCTGTGATCCCAGTGAATTGCCTCATGCCCTGCTGATTTTTACGCCCTTCGTCCTTCCGCAGGATGAGTCGCTGCCGCGGCCTTCGGAGGTGGACGAGTCCGCCATTGGAGGGCTCCAGGAACTCCTTGCGTTCGGTCAGCTATACAAGCAGTTCGAGTCGCAAAACATCCAGCTTTTCGGGGTCACCACTCAATCCCCTGTGGTACAGAAGCTGGTAGGCGAGATATTGGGGCTGCCGTTTCCATTGCTGAGCGACTCGCAACGGGTTTTGTGCCAGCAACTGCAATTGCCCATGACAGCTCAAGGCCGGATCCCGCGCAACCGTCCGATTGTCATTGAGGTACGCGATGGGAGCGTGGCGTATGTTTGGGATCCGCTTGCTTCGCCAGGTCATTGCGCAACGCTGATTCTCCGGCATTTATCGAGCGATACTGTTCCCCGGCTGGCTTGACGAAGCCGCTCCAGCAAGCACCTCTGTGAGAAGCCGTCGCTTCTCGAGATCATCCGGCCGTTATCAGCGGGGAATCCGGTCGCAATCCAAGACCAGATTGCGCAAGACAATACAAGCATTGGCAGGCGCCGTTTTCGTATGCTGAGTGTGCGGTGACGAATCATCGCGATCAGGCCGAAGCGGAAGCATCAATTAGCCGCTTCGAATCCTGACTTCGGAGCGGCGGTCAATCGTCAGACTCCGGAGAATCAATACTCCCATTCAATTCGGAGAACCTGCATGGCCGACTACAAAATGACCACCCTGGTTGCCGGTGCTTTCGCTACGGCTCTCGCCGTGATCGCCAACCCGGCGAGTGCACAGGAATTCACTGACGCGCAGAAAAAGATTCAGGCCGAGCACACCGCGCTCGTCAAATCCGGCAAGGTCGAACCGTGCTTCGGCACGGCGCTGAAAGGACAGAACGACTGCTACGCGGGCGCAGGCACGACCTGCGCGGGAACCAGTTCCGAAGACTACCAGGGCAACGCATTCCGGCTCGTACCCAAGGGCACCTGCGTGAGCATCTCCACTCCGAAGGGTCCGGGCAGCCTTTCTCCCAAGGCCTGATCTGCTTCGACATCCGGGTCTCGCAAGAGGCCCGGGCCGGCTGTATCACCCATCTCGTCGACCGGACATGTCAGATTCGTCGCCTTTCCCCGGCCACCGCAGCTTACCTGCTCGCGCGGGCGTTGGCCTTAAAGCGGAACATTGCCGCGCGATTCTCGAGGCCAAACCGGATATCGGTTTCTTTGAGGTGCATGCCGAAAATTACATGGGTGCGGGCGGGCCGCCTCACCGCTTCCTGACTGCGATTCGTGACATCTATCCGTTATCCATTCACGGCGTGGGCCTGTCGATTGGCGGTAGCCGTCCGCTCGATCCGGCTCATCTTGGACGCTTGCAAACCCTCCTCGCGCGCTATGCACCCGGGCTGTTCTCCGAGCATCTCGCCTGGTCGAGCCACGATTGCGGCTTTCTCAACGATCTGCTGCCGGTGCCGTATACCACGCAAAGTCTCGCCCGCGTCGTGGCGCATATCGACCACGCGCAGGAGGCACTCGGCCGCCAGATCCTGCTCGAGAATCCCTCGACCTACGTCGCTTTCGAACAAAGTACCTACAGGGAGGTCGATTTCATTGCCACCGTCGTGCGACGCACGGGCTGCGGTCTTCTGCTCGACGTCAACAACGCGTACGTTGCGTCGGTCAACCAGCAATGGGACCCGCTTTCGTATATCGATGCGTATCCGCTCCACGCGGTGCAACAGATTCATCTGGCCGGTCACGCGCGGCAGTCGGATGATAGAGGGCGTCCGCTCCTCATCGATACGCACGACCGTCGCGTCACCGACGATGTATGGAACCTGTTTGCCCGGACCGTACGCACAACCGGCCCACTCCCCACCCTGATCGAATGGGACACCAATCTGCCGGACTGGAGCGTTCTTGCAGCAGAAGCCGCGCGCGCCGAGGCAATCATGCAAACGGCGGCACACTCCGGCGGTGCTGAACCCGACGCCAGCCCGCCGCCCTATACCACTGCGCCTCATCAGCCAAGCGAGGTATCCATCCCATGAGCCAAAGAAAAGTTCTTGTCTACTACGCGTGGAGCCGGCCCGGCGAGAATGGCGCACCGCTCCATGTGATCGAGGATCGCTTCCCCGCGCTGTTCGAAAGTCGCAGGATGGGCTTTCCGAGATTCCACGAATATGCCGACCCGGACCGCTTCGACCAGAGCATCGCGGGATTTCTCGATCACATCATGAAGCGCAACTTCACCGCGTTCATTGAACTGGCGGCGGAACTCACTGGGCAAGCGGTCAGGACCATCGAGCGGGTTGCGGACGATGGGACGCTCACACCGCTCGACGCGGGCACGCTCGAAGGCGTCGATACCCTGATCGCGATCAGCTTCGACTCGCTGCGCACGGCTCAAAAGGCCGACAGTGGCGAAATCGAGGCGGTTCGGGCGTTCCTGGCGCACGCTGACCACCTCGCTTTTGTCTGCCCGCACCACGACATCGGCGATGTCGATAGTAT
>SDBV01009077.1_pt1 | contig 13281 bp, 9 predicted proteins | sample 2277081 | NCBI WGS metagenome assembly SDBV01 (sample SAMN10402039, study PRJNA504765) | marine sediment metagenome | isolation source: marine sediment core GS10_PC15, 223 cmbsf | place: Arctic Ocean: Southern Knipovich Ridge | collected 2010
GATGAAGTAGGGTGCGTGCTCGCACGCACCTTTGTCAGCATTCGCCCCCGTATAGGCGGTTTGTTGACGCCGCGTGATGGATCGGATAGTATGGGGGCCTTCCTTTATCGGCCAAGCCCGCCTTGTTGTCCTTCCGCGAATTGGTGGAATCCATGGTTTGCATTCTCTCTCACATGCCAAAAACAATCCCTGTCATTTATCTCTTTGCGGTTCTGGCCGGTCTGGTTCTGGCCGGTCTGGTTCTGCCATCGTCGGTTCGTGCAGCCGAATCCGCGGCGCCAGCCACCCTCCGGGTTTACGAAGACACTCAGGAGCAGGTCCGGGCAAAGAAGATGTTCTATGGGTACATCAATAACGGTGTGGCCCGGGCGGCAAAACAGCGTCAACAGGAACTGGCCGCGCTGAAGACGCCGGACCAGTGGCGGCAGCGGCAGCAGCAGACACGCTTGCGGCTGGAGGAGTATCTGGGCGGGGTGTGGGCGTTGAGCGCCGCCGCATTCGATGCACGGCCGGCCGGGGTGATCTGCGTCAACACGGTGCCGTCTTACAAACTCATCGTGGGCTCGCGGTACTACAACACCCGGGACTACTTCTGGGTGCCCGCAGCCCTCAAGGATTTTGACCTCCCGGACCTGATCGGACTGGTCGCCCCGCGGCCCGCGGTCCTGATCGACCCCAGGGATGCCCTGTTGAAGCCGCTTGCGCGGACGCAGTGCCGGGATCTATGTCATTGGGCCCGAGGGGCCTACCATATCCTCGGCAAGCCGCAAGGTCTCCGTGTAATCGACAGTCCCCACGGAACAACGGCACAAATCGCCACGCAAGTTGACGCCGCGATGTATGGGATCGCGCTCGAGTCGCGGTAGGGACGCGGAAAAGGTGACGAGAACCTTTGTTAGGCTTTGTGGGAAACTCGTCCAACCCCAGACGAGTTTTCCGACAACGCCCGGCATTCACCCCGTTTAGTAGCGATAATCGTCGACCGGTGGGAGTGGATAGACCATTGGCGCTCGGGTTGTGCCGCTGGCCGGCGGCGCCGCGGGGACGCTGTGGCCGGGCAATGGCGCGGCGCGCTGGTACCGCCATGGGTGGCTTGGCCGTGCCGGGCTTTTGAATTGCTTGGCGGTGCGGACTGGTACTTGCGGCGTGGGTGCCAGCGGCACCGTCGGTCGAGGTGCTTGTGCCTGCTCTTGGGGCGGCGTTGCCCCAAAGCCCACGATTCGCTCGGCGGCCGGTTCCGCCGGAAGCGGTACGGGCGGCGCCTTCAACTGGCGGGCCGTCGGCGATGTCCTTTGGAACAATTGCTCGATCGGCGGCAGGCGATCCATGGAGGATTGCCGCGGGGCACGAGCGGTATTTTCGGGAAAGGTGTTTCCGGGCTTGGTACGAAAGGCCATGGATCTCGACTCGGTCTTGCCGGGCGCTGGCGACTCGGTCTTGCCGGGCGCTGGCGGCGTCTGCAACGCAGCCGTGGCGGAGCCCGATGCATTGAGTTGTTCTTTTGCCGTTGCTTCACGTTGGGCCGCCAATGGGCGTTGCGTCAATGAGCGTTGCGTGGGCGGGGCCTGTTGTCTGGGCAACCACACTCTGGGGCGATTAATGGGCGGTTCCAGCGATTCGGCGCGAAAGCGTGGCTGTTGCGCGGCCAGCGACCGGCCTTCCACGACTCCTCGCGGCTGTTGTTGCACGCTTTGTGGGGCAGCACTCATTTGTGGCGGGGGTGCTTGCCGGTTGTGGGCTTGCTGCTTGGGTGCTTGCATGTCGGGTGTTTGTGTGCCCGCCAGGTGGTCGTGCCAAACTCTGGCTTCGGAGAGGTTGGGGTTCTTCTCGATGGCGGCGGCAAAGTGCTCGATGGCGCGTGGTTTGTCGCCACGTTTTTGGATCAGATAGGCAAGGTTATAGTGCGCCACCGAATCGTCGTATTGCGTTTTGAAGTGCGCGAAAGCGGCGTCGTAGCGGCCCATTTCCACCAGCACCATGGCGATGTTGTTGCGATACTTCAACTCGCGGGGTTGCAGTTTCACGGCCCGCTGCAACGCGGCCAAAGCCCGTTCGAAATTCCCATGCGTGGCATGGCACAGGCCCATGCCGTTGAAAACGGTGGCGTCCTGGGGGTGTGCCTTGGCCGCCTTTTCATACATGGCCACGGCCTCGCCGTATGAGCCCATTTTGTCCTTGAGTTGGGCATAGCCGGTCAAGGCGTTTGCATATTTGGGCGATATTTTCAATGCCCTTTTATACATATCTTCTGCGTCTTGCAGATTGCCGTTGGAGACATACGTTTTGGCCACGGTCACGTATAGCTTGGCACTGGGCCTGGCTTTGGTATGTAAAGATATGGCGTCGGAGAAATTTGTTTGCGGAGATTTGGGAGAAATGGCTCCCGAGATCTTCGAGAACCCGCTCTTGATGCTCGCATTGAACGAACCCACCATCTTCGAGAAACCGTTTTCCGCCGCCGGTGCTTGCCTTGTCGTGGCGACCAAGGCCATCGATATTATGACTGATGATATAATATTTAATGCCTTATACACCGGATCTCTCCTCAGATTACTCGCCCTGACGGGCCACGATGCCACCATGGATTGCATAAATGTAAGTGCATCGAGCCCATTTATCCCACGGGCCCGAGAGATTCTCTTTACTGATCGGACCGTCGAGCCGTTCTGCTGTAATCGAATTGAGGAGTTAGGGGGATTTTAACGATTTTGCCGGTCGTTGTGGCTGAGATCTCTACTGACTGGAATAACCGCTATCCATGCTCTCGTTTGCCGGGAGCCGTGGAGGGGGCATCGACTCGAGCCAGTCAACCCTTATCCGGTCAACTTCTTCGGCCGAGCGGCCCGGAGCGGCAAGGTTCGTCTCCAGCACGGGCGGGAGGTCGCCATGGGGCACGATTTGTGCTGCCCATTGCTGAACCGAATCGACCCTCGCGATGGTCATTTCCGGCCGTATGTCTCGTTGCACGAAGATCGAGCGTCGCCCGGGGATCTCTTGGGTGACAATCCAGCGTACGCGTAGACAACCGGGTTCGTTGAGTTTGCCCGTGTCGCGGTCGAAGTGATATTCGCCCAGCGTGTTCTCTCGCTGCCAGCCCTTGTTTACCATCACCACAAAAGGCGCCCGAGTGGCCTGCCGGTCGGCCCAGACAAACGGTCGCGGCCAGCAGTTATTGCGTTTGAAGTCCCGTGCCATGCTGTAGTACGCGCGAGTAATAAAGTTGTCGGTAAGGAAACCGAAGCTGCCGGCCGGCTCATCACACTCTTGGTAGGCGACGGATGCACCATTGGATGTAGCGACCCCCGGTGATGGGGTGGGGTTCAGCGGAGCGGCATCGGCGGCAGAAGATACAGCTAAGCACGCCGTTGCCGTCAAAACAGAGAAAACTAAAAGACTTGTTCGACTAGTCATTTCTGGGGTCCTTCCCTTAAGCGTGTGGTTCCCACAGGGCCTCGGAATCGTTATCGGCGACGCAGGTCGTGTTACTTGCGGACAGATTCGCGAGGAAGGAATTGTGAGGACAGGAAGCGAGGCCGAGGGATTGCCTAACCGGAAAACTTTGCCCTTTTTGCGCGCCGAGGCCAGCATCAGCAGTTGGTGAAGAAAGCGGAGTGTGTTTTGGTCGGGCTTTGAGCAGAGAGCTATGAGCCTTGGGCCATGAGCTTCAAGTTCACAGCCGAATGGCACTGTTATTTCGTTTTGAGCATGGAGCACTAACCCGAAGCGCAAGCGAAGGGGGCGCGACGTTTACCCTTATTCACCCGCCCTTCGCTTGCGCTTCACCCGCCCTTCGCTTACGCTTCGGGTTAGTATTATCACCGTCTTTATGATGTTGTAAATCCACAAATAACTGTGCCATTCAGCCCACAGCCCAAAGCCCAAGGCCCCGACCGCCGCAAGCGGCTGGGCTAACAAGTTCGTCGTCCGAGATTACCCCTTAAAACGTGCGCAGAGCTCTTCTTTATTAGCCACCACCGCCCATTTTGCCGCCCATTTCGCGCATGATTGTAATTCCGGCCGGTCCCACAAGAATTACGAAGATGCCGGGAAAAATGAAGAGCACCAAGGGGAAGATGAGTTTCACGGCGGTTTTGGCTGCTTTTTCCTCGGCCAATTGTCGTCTCCGCACGCGCATTGCGTCGCTTTGAACGCGGAGTGCTTGGGCGATACTGGAACCGAACTTATCGGCCTGGATCAAAACGCCCACCAGCGCCCTGACATCGGACACGCCGGTGCGAACTCCTAAGTCGTGCAGCACCTCGGCCCTGGGGCTACCCATCTGTAGTTGCAGGTTCGAGAGGCCGAATTCGTCGGCGATAATGGGGTGTGTTTTATGGAGTTCTTCGGAGACCTTTCTCATTGCCTGGTCCAGACCGAGTCCTGCCTCGACGCAAACGACCATCAGGTCCAAGGCGTCGGGCAGTCCCAGGAAAATACCCTGTTTTCGGCTGCGACCGATCAGGGCCACGACGATACTGGGCAGATAGAACAGAGCGCCCGCGGTCATCACCGCGGCGAAGAGCGTTTTGATGTTGACCCCATAGAAACCCACGATGACGCCTCCCCCGATAAGCAGCCCCACCATCAGCCCCACGAACTTGAGTCCCAGATATGTGGTGCTTGCGGCTTCACCTCTGAATCCGGCGATGGCCAGCTTGGTTTTGAGGCGACTCATTTCCAGTTCGGATTTCGGCACCAGCGGTTTGGCCAGTTTCGGCGCGGTGCTTTCGAGGACCCTGGTCATGCGATCCGACTTTTTCGCGCTGGCAGGGGCGTCGCCGAGCTTGCGGCGGGGCTGAGGATTCTTGAACTCATCGAGACGTTCCATGGCCCGCGGTTTGCCGGTGCCCACCATATCCAGCACCCACCAGGCGGCCGCCGCGATTCCGGCGAAGACGGCGAAAGGGATCAGCGTTTCGAACGAGAATAAATTATTTGCAAACAACACGGCTAGACCCTTTTGCCTGCGGAAGTTTTTGTAATTGCGCCAAGTTTTTCCGACGGATTATGCGAAGCCGCAAGCGGATTTTAGACCTTTGTAGTGACGGATTATGCGAAGCCGCAAGCGGATTTTAGACCTTTGTAGTGACGGATTATGCGAAGCCGCAAGCGGATTTTAGACCTTTGTAGTGACGGATTATGCGAAGCCGCAAATGGATTTTAGACCTTTGTAGTGACGGATTATGCGAAGCCGCAAGCGGATTTTAGACCTTAATAGTGACGATTTTCTTAATTACCAACGCACCGATTACCTGCATGAACAGCGCCACGGCCAATAGTTTTTTACCTACGGGATCCTCGAACAGCACCATCACGTAATCGGGATTCAAATAGTAGATGGTCAGGAATAACACGAAGGGTAATGCCAGAAGTATGATGCCGGAAAGCCGTCCTTCGCCGGTGAGGGCTTGCACCTGTCCCCAAATTTGGAATCGCTCGCGGATGAGGCTGCCGATTTTGTCGAGAATTTCCGACAAGTCGCCGCCAGTCTGCCGTTGCAGCATGATGGCCGTGCAGAAGAACTTGAGGTCCATGTTGGGCACCCTCCGGACCATATTATCCAGCGATTCGTCCATCGAAATCCCCAGATTTTGTTCTTCGAAGACTCGGCCGAACTCGACACCCAGGGGGGCCGACATTTCGGACGAGACGATATTTAAGCCGGCCGCAAGGCTCTGGCCCGAGCGGAGGCATCGAGACAGCATTTCCAAGGCATCCGGCAACTGTACCGAAAACGCCTTGAAACGTTTCCTGCGGCGCAAGAACAGCCAGAGGAACGGGAAGCAGGCCATTACCATGGCCAGCAGCGGAAGCAGAAACAGATTAAGACCCAGGATCAGCCCGGCCGCCGCACCCACCAAAGCCATCACTACGCAGGTGACGCCGAACTGCAAGGAACTGAGCGATACGTCGGCCTGCGACAAGAGCCGGTCGAGATTGATATTTGTGACTTTCTTCAAAACCGTTTCGAAGACGCCGGGCGTTTTGTCCAGCGGCTGCGTGAGTAGGGTGGCTTTTTTCTTCGCGGGATTTTTTGCATCGCCGCTTCCGCCCAGGCCGGTCATAACGTCCAGGCGGTCCTCGATTTTGCTGGCCGGCTTGTCGCGCAGAACCAGAGCCACGCCTCCCACCAGCGCGGTGACGCCGATAAACGCTACGATTCCTATTATCAGAGGCGATATAACGATCTCTTAATCCTCCAGCATCACTCGCTCGCGGAAGGCGCTCGACGGCAGTCGCACGCCGGACGACTCCAGACGGTCCATGAACGTGGGACGTATTCCCGTCGAGACGAAGCGGCCGTAGGCACAGCTGTTTTCGTCTATGCCGTCTTGTTCGTAGCGAAATATGTCTTGCATCACGATCGTCTCCTGCTCCATACCCAGGATCTCCGTGATGTATGTAATCTTTCTAGGACCGCCTTGCAGACGGCTGGTTTGCACGATAAGGTCCACGGCGCTGCATACTTGGGCCCGCATGGCCTTCAGGGGTAACTCGAAGCCGGCCATCATGATCATCGTTTCCAGTCGGGCCAAAGCATCGCGGGGAGTGTTGGCGTGGATCGTGGTCAGCGAACCGTCGTGTCCCGTGTTCATGGCTTGCAACATGTCCAGCGTTTCCGGACCGCGGCATTCGCCGATGATGATTCGCTCGGGTCTCATCCGCAAGGCGTTGCGAACCAGGTCGGTGGCCGTTATGGAGCCCTTGCCCTCGATGTTGGCCGGTCGCGTTTCCAGCCGCACGACGTGGTCTTGTTGCAGTTGCAACTCGGCGGCGTCTTCGATGGTTATGATTCGATCAGTGTTGGAAATGAAGCTCGAAAGCGTGTTCAAAAGCGTCGTTTTTCCCGATCCGGTTCCGCCCGATATGATGATGTTCAGTTTCGCCTTGATGGCGCCCTCCAAAAGCATCACCATCTCCGGCGTAAAGGCCCGATAGTTCAGCAGGTCTTCCAGCTTCAAGGGGTTGGATCCGAAACGACGAATGGAAACGGCCGCTCCGTCCAAGGCTAAGGGCGGAATGATGGCGTTGAAACGCGAGCCGTCGGCCATCCGCGCGTCGACCATGGGACAGGTTTCGTCCACCCGGCGGCCCACCTTGGAGATAATGCGGTCGATAATCTGCATCAAGTGGTCGTTGTCGCGAAAGGCGACGTCGCTCTTCTCCATCTTGCCGCGACGTTCGGTATAGACGTGCTTGGGACCGTTGATGAGAATATCGCTGATGGTCGGATCCTTCAGCAACACCTCCAGCGGACCCAAGCCGAAGGTCTCGTCGAGAACCTCGTCGATAAGGCGTTCCCGCTCGGTGCGATTGAGCAACGCGTTTTCCGTATCGCAAAGATGCTCTACGACCAGGCGGATTTCGCGGCGAAGCACATCGCCTTCCAGTTCACTCACGCGGGACAAATCCAGCTTGTCGACCAGCTTTCCGTGAATGTGTTGCTTGAGTTCCTCGAAATTGGCCTTCTTCGCCTCTTCGGGGCTGAGCATTGTGGCAGGTTTCATCTTCCCGTATCCGTCCCATAATTGCAATTTTCCGCCCAGAACAACTCGTCCCGCGCCACCGAAAGCATAGCTTATATATATGCCTGTGCGTGAACGGACCCAGCCGCGGAGAAGATGCACCGCTGGGAGGAGAGGGCCGGGATATGGCGGTTTTGACGGTCGCGCCGATCAGAGAAGAGAGGTTCATCCGAGATTCGAGTACGCGGTCATCATTAAGGCCGCGTCGGGAAGTGTTATGAAAGTGCAACGGAGCCTAAGAAGATGGAAGAGTTTCGCCATTTTATCACGAAATCTCGAAAGGACGAAAGCACGATAAAAGGTGCCACTTCATACAAATGAAGCGGAACTGAATGGAAATAGTAAAAAGCATTCGCCACGGATGAACACCGATAAACACAGATGATAAAATACCAGGGGAAACAATTGGCACCGATCAGATTCAATTAGTGTTCCTATCTGTGTTCATCGGTGTTCATCCGTGGCTAATATTTATTGTCCTTTTTTCTTTGGCGATTCATTTGGCTGAAAGAGCACCTTTTTTCGTGTTTTCGTCCTTTCGAAATTTCGTGGTCCTTTGTCATATCCAAACTCATTGATGCAATCCAGTTATATTAGCGCACGCAACTTCCGGATGAGCCAGAAGAGAGGAATCCGTAATGGCCGGGAGCGAATCCGGGGCTTGGAATTGTGGTGGGATCCGTCGTTCCAAAACCGCCGCAAGCGGCTGGGCTAAGCAGAACGCGCCCTTAGTCGTTGATGGTCGGCGTCGAGCCCGGGCTGCCGGGGCATATAGGCGGTGCGCCGCTTTGAGCATTCACGGGCTCGCTGCACCCGCCGGCACCGCCGCGACGTGCACTTACATCCTGCTTGCCTTCGTAGGGCACTGCATACATGGTGGGGCCCAGACCGAGATCTTTGCGCTTCTGGTCGATGTGGTCGATCATGTTGCGGGCTGCCTGCACCGGATCCTCCTCGAAGTCGAAACGGCCGCCGGTGAGTTCGGCAACGTCTTCGGTGAGAAACTTCAGCACCTGGGGCGAGCCGGAGACACGCATGGCCGGGGCATAGTTGACGTAGGCTCCGGAGGCCACGCAGTAAAAGCCGATGGCGATGGCCTTCTCGCACATGGCCTCCGGCGCAGCGCCGGCAATGGGAAGCTCGCAGAGCTCCTTGCCGATGCCGCCCTCGTCGACCATGTTGCATAGCGCCACCAGAATCCGCGAGTTGTCCACACAGCTTCCCAGGTGCAGAACGGGCGGGATCCCCACGGTGTCACAGATGTCCTGCAAGCCCTGGCCCGCATACTTCAGGGCCGCCTCGGGCCGCAGCAGTCCGCTTTTGGCCGAGGCATGGGCCGAACAGCCCGTCTGCACCACCAATACGTCGTTTTTGAGCAACTCGGTCACCATATCCCAATGGCTTTTGTCCTGGGTCTTCTGGGGCGTATTGCAGCCGATAACCGCCACCACGCCGCGCAGACGGCCATCCATGATGCCGTTGTTCAGCGGACGATAGCTGGGGCGGTACGTGCCGCCGAGATGCTGGGCAATGTTCTCCGCGGTAAAGCCGGCCACCAGGTCCTCGGTCACCTGTGGGATGTCGGTTGCGCCCCGATTGGTGTAGTTCTCGATGGCCAGCCGCATGATCTCCTTGGCGATGGAGTAACCGCGATCTTCGCTGAACTGGATGTGGGTGGCGTTTCTCATCTTCGCCTTGGCGCTGGTGGTAACCAGCTTGGTGTGGAAGTGCTCGACCACGTCACTGAGTGCCGGCATCATGCACTGCACATCGACGAGCATCAGATCGCAGGCGCCGGTGGCGATGGCCAGTTCCTGGTGCATGAAATTGCCGGCCACGGGGGCGCCTTGTCGCATCAGTATTTCGTTGGCCGTACAGCAGATGCCGGCCACGACAATACCCTTGGCGCCTTTCTCCTTGGCCAAGGCCAGCATCTCGGGGTCGGTGCGGTTCTCCACGTCGACGTTCCATTCCTCTGCAATCACGCGCAGTTTCTTGCCGTCCTTGATCTCGTAGCCCTCGGCCTTTCCCTGGGCGGTCAGCAGCAGTGCGTGGCAGATGTCGCGTCCGTGATCGGAGTGGGCCGCCACGCCGGCCGCCACTTGGCGGGCCAGGTTGCGTGAGCAGATGGTACTGGCGTCGGCCCCGCATGCGCCCTTCTTGGCTCCTTTGTCACGCAGACTGATGCGGCACGGTCCTATGTCGCAGATGCGGCAACAGATACCCATCTTGCCGAACTTGCAGACGGGGGTCTGGGCCTCGTACCGATCCCAGATGGTATCGATCCCCTGCTGCTGCGTCTTCAGCAGCATCTCTTGTGCCGCCTTATCAATGCTCTTCTTTGCCAAATCGTTGTTTTCGCCCATGCTGGATCATTTTCTGTGTCAATATAAATAATTATCGCCGAGATTGCACCCAAGACAAGATGCGAAACGGCTTCCGGGCATCCCCTGCTGCCGAATGTGCCCGCCACGGTCAAGGACACCTTGGCGGCCGGCTACGAATCTCATTGGCAAAAAAAAGCCCCGAGGAAACGACTCCCAGCGCCGTTTTGGTCTCCAACGAGGAAACCTCACAGCCGTCGACCTCGAGGCTCACGCAAAAAAGAGGACGTATCCTCAAACGTTATCTTACACTTTATTAAAAAACACCAGCTTTTGTCAATGATGTTTTGCCACTTCGCAGCAATTAATCCGGATTATAAGTGTGAGTGTAGCTATCCTGTGTTAAGTAGGAATAGACCTAGTGAATGAGAGGGGCTTGCTTTGCTCTGCTGGATGTGGGACGATTCTTTATTGCTGCAATCAGTTCGTTAAACCGCTCGCCGCGGCGGCGGAAATTCTGAAACTGATCCAAACTGCCGCAGCCCGGAGAAAGCAGAATGCGCTGGCCCGCTCGGCTCGATTCCCGGCACGATTCCAGACATCGGGCGAAAGCCTCCTCCAGGGTTTTCACCACGCTCGTGCAAAAACCGTTCGACCTCGAGGCGGTTAACTGCTGTAGCCGCTGGGCGGTCGATCCGAAAAAGGCCGCCCCGCAGGTGTGGCGGACGATCGCCGCGGCCATGTCGTTGAGTTCCACGCCCTTGTCGCTGCCGCCGGCCATAATCCATGTTCCAGAACAACCGTCATCGAGCGACCGGACGGCCGCGATTGTCGATTGGGGAGTGGTTGCCGAGGTGTCGTTATAGAACTGCAAGCCATCGATGGTCGCTACAAGTTGCAGACGTCCCGGCAACGTTTGAAACGACGCCAGGCCGCGGGTGATCGCCTCTTGCGAACAGCCCGCGGCCGCGGCCGCGGCCGCGGCCATGGCGGCGTTTCGAAGGTTGTGTGCGCCTGGAATTTGTAACGCTGGAAGTTTGGCCCGATCGAGCGGAGGCACGAGACGGCCGGCGACGCAATCGCTCCAGCCGTCGGATTCCAGCAGCCCCGTGTTCAGCAACCCCGTGTCCAGCACGGCAATCCCCCGCGAAGATTGTTCGGTCAGCAGGCGTTGTTTGGCCGCGCGATAGTCATCGAGCGTACCGTGCCAGTCGAGGTGGTTGGGCGAAAAATTTGTAACCACCGCCACCCGCGGCATGGCCGCAGCCGGCATCGACATGCCCCGAATCGACATGCCTGCTCCCAGATGTGCAAGCTGAAAGCTGCTCAGTTCCAGCACGACCCAATCATGGGGATCGATTCGCGGCAGTTCCGCCAGCAGGCTGTTGCCGATGTTTCCGCCCAGGTGTCCCGGGCGACCGTCGGCGCGGAGCACGGCGGCGATCATGGCGGCGGTCGTGGACTTGCCGTTGCTGCCGGTCACGGCGATGATCGGCGCCGCACAGGCCTCCATGAACAGTTCAATCTCGGTCGCCAAACGCGCGCCGCCGCGACGGGCGATTTGCAGAAATGGATTGTCGGGACGCACGGCCGGATTGACGACGACCAGCCGCGGGTGGCGAAAATCTTCCTGGCGATGACCGCCAAGATGCACGCCGGCCAAGGGCACGTCGCGCAACTCCCCCAGCGGCCGGGCCAGTTCCTCGCCGCCGGCCAAATCGGTGATCGTAACGGCCGCCCCCTGCTCGGCCAGCCAGCGGGCAGCGCCCACACCCCCGCCAAAATGTCCCAAGCCCATCACGGTTACTGCTTGTTGGGAAAATTTCATGTGGGTTGGTCGAGCCGCTATGGTCTCGTGAATTATGAAATAGTAAAAGTCGAGTGCTGTAACCAGAAACAACGTCTATGTTACGTTTCTTCATTCTCCTCGCCCTTAATCGTGGTCGCCGTTTTGAGCAATCAGGTAGCAGGCATAGCGGGTGAGCATATAGTCATTTAAGGCCCTTTCAGCACCAGCCCTAGAGGGACCATTTTCGTGACGTCAAGAAAATGATCGCTCTTGCTGTAACCCGAGTTTACGCAAGACTTGACGGCCTTCTCGATTACACGATTGAAGTTCTCCCAACGCTCGTATCCGAGCAGTTTTTGAAGATCCCGGGCCAACCAGAATTCCACGCCCGTCTCTTGCTCAATTTGGGCAGATTGCTCGAACTCGGCGTGCAGCTTGCCAATAATTTCCGTCTTCACGATATCCCCTCCAAAGAATTCACCCTTCGCCCCGCTAAGAAAGATAAATCGCAGGCTTGCAGTTTACATGAACGCAATTACAGTGTCAAGCAGCGATTTGAGACCCCATATTATCCGTAGTATAATGAAGATTCTGGCGGGCCACGGTCAAACACGCTCGCATCGAGCGAGAAATCCCGCTAGCATTTTTCTCCCCAGAGGTTCTCATGAGTTTTTCCGCAATACGAAACTTAGTTTTGACGGCATCCGTCCTGTTGGCAACCGCGGCGGCGATGGCGGGCGACGACGGTAGCATTAGCCCCAAGATGGTGAAGAGCTTGCGAGATTCGCTTAAAATGAACGGTTCCACGCGGGCGCTGCAAAACGCCTTGACCGGCACCGACGCCAAGACGCTGGCCGTCAACCGCGCGATTGTGCAGGGGCACAACGACGTCTTCAGCCATAAGATCGAGGCTAAGGGCATCACCAACCAGAAAAAAAGCGGCCGCTGCTGGCTGTTTGCCGGGTTGAACATTATGCGGCCGGCCGTGATCGAGAAATACAAGCTCGAGGGCTTCGAGTTTTCGCAAAGCCATCTGGCCTTTTGGGACAAGCTGGAGAAGGCCAACTGTTTCCTCGAATTCATGATCGAGCTCAGCGACCGCAAGCCCCTGGACCGCGAGCTCGATTTCTTCATGAAGGACCCCATTCCCGACGGCGGTTGGTGGCGATATGTGGTGGCGCTGGTCGACAAATATGGCGTGGTGCCGCGGCAGATCATGCCGGAAACCTACTCCTCGGAGCACACCTCGACGATGAACAAGGTCTTGCAGAACAAATTGCGCGTAGACGCGATCAAGCTTCGCGCCATGGCCGCGAAGAAGAAGCCGCCGGCCGAGATCCGCGCGGCCAAGAAGAAGATGCTGGCCCAGGTCTATCGCATCCTGGTGATGAACTACGGCAGCCCGCCGGTCGAATTCTCCTACCGCTACGTCGATAAGGACAAGAAGGTCAGCAAGATGAAACAGTACACGCCCCAGAGCTTCTACAAGGAGTGGGTGGGCGTCGATCTTTCGCAATATGTGAACCTCTGCAACGACCCCACGCAGCCCTACAACAAGCACTACCGGATGCGACGCTTGAAGAACATCGTGGGCACGCCCGAGATTTATTACGTCAATGTGCCCATCGGCGTGCTGAAGGAT
>SDBV01009078.1_pt1 | contig 13280 bp, 9 predicted proteins | sample 2277081 | NCBI WGS metagenome assembly SDBV01 (sample SAMN10402039, study PRJNA504765) | marine sediment metagenome | isolation source: marine sediment core GS10_PC15, 223 cmbsf | place: Arctic Ocean: Southern Knipovich Ridge | collected 2010
CTTTGTATGAATTTGTCCTTTTCCTAAAACACTGATGGTCAGTACCTGCGTCCGCCGCCTCTGTCACCGCCACCTCTGTCACCGCCGCCTCTACCGCCACCAAAGCCGCCTCTGCCGCCGCCCCCGCCTCTACCGCCAAAGCCGCCTCTGCCGCCACCGCCCCCTCTACCACCACGATCGACCTTAGGTTTTGCTTCGTTGACATTCAAAGCACGACCCTGGAACTCCTTGCCATTCATTTCTTCGATGGCTTTTTCCGCTTCGGCTTTAGAGGGCATTTCGATAAAGCCGAAGCCCTTCGACTTGCCGCTGTATTTATCCATTATCAGACGGACCTCTGTAATTTCGCCGAATTGTTCAAAAGCCTCTCTCAAATCGCTTTCGCTGACATCAAATACCAAGTTACCTACATAAATGTTCATTGTGTTTATTCTCCTTATCTGAAAAAATACCTGCCGGAACTACCGACCGTCAATATTTACCTTGCTCCGTTACATTATCCAGTCTGCTCGAAAAATGCAACGACAAAATATAAAAGATACAAATTAAGTCGCCGGCTGAAAAGTAAATTAAAAATCGCCTCGAAGGCGAGATTGGCTTTTAGTGAATACTGGTCCTGCCTGCCCTGCCTGCCCTGAGCAATGCGAAGCAGAGTCGAAGGGAGCGACTCGTCCTCCGTAGCTTGCTGCGGAGATAAGCAAACATAAACCAAAGAAAGTGTTACCCATGTAGTCGGTACAATATGTTACCTATGTTTCGGTTGACACTGTTTGCCGTCATATAAAGTGGGACAGGTTGGTTGTTTGAGTTAGAGGAGAGATTCAAGTAGTTTCCTGCATGCAGGAAACTACTTGAAATCGTTGGTTTTTGGCTCCATAATCGGGTATCTTTGCCCCTGAAAGGAGCTTTGAAATGGCAAAACAGAACAATATTGTAAAGCAAATCAAAACCTACCCACCCATAACTGACCGGTTACGAAATTAGGTAACCGGTCAGTTATGGAAATTAGGGGAAAAAAACATTGACAACCTGCAACACATATGGTATAATTTGCGATAGTAATCGTATAGAGATTCCTACTTTACATCACTTCTGGAGGAGAAGGAAATGAAAAGAGCAGCAACTGCGGTACTGTTTTTTGTGCTTTTGGCCACTTTTGTGCATGCCGGTACTATAATTACAGTAGGTCCCGGCGGGGTCGACGCTGGCTATGATTGCAACACCATTGCCGAGGGTATTAACGAGGCTGTTAACGGCGATACCGTCCTTGTGGCTGACGGGATTTATACCGGAACTGGCAATAAAAATCTTGATTTTGGTGTCGGCCCAAAGGCCATCACCGTTCAAAGCGAGAACGGACCTGAAAACTGTATCATAGACTGCCAGAGCAGCGGCAGAGGGTTCATATTCCAGAATAGCGAGACTACAAGCAGCATCATTGACGGGCTTACCATTAAAAACGGGAAAATCACAGGTAATCCTGCTAAAGGGGGAGGTATTTACTGCAGTGGGGCGTCTCCGGCAATTAAGAACTGCATTATTACTAACAACAAAGCTTTAGGGAATAATAGCAGTAGTAATCCGGGCGGTAACGCTTATGGCGGTGGAATATACGGGAATGCAACAATAAGTAACTGTGTGATAAAAGCTAATCTTGCAAAAGGCGGTAGTAGTGACTTTGGCCGTGGGATCAGTTTTGGCGGAGGTATATATGGCGACGTGACGATCACTAACTGTATAATCGCTAATAACCAGGCGGTCGATGGCGGAGGAACTGCTCCGTTGCCTGTATCAAAGGGTGGTGGAATAGCAACCAGCGTCTCTACAATCACAAACTGCACGGTCACGGCTAATTTGACGAAACAGGGTATAGCTGACGGAATAAGTGCTGGTGGGGCAACTACAATCACCAATTGTATTATTTGGGGTAACGGTGATGACCTTAACGGGGCTTCGGCGACGTATTCGTGTATTGAGGATGGTGACGCGGGAACCGGCAATATTTCTTCGGACCCGTGTTTTGTAAGCGGGCCGGCAGGGGATTATTATCTCAGCCAGATTGCGGCCGGACAGGCCGGTGACAGCCTGTGTCTAAACGCCGGAAGCGATACGGCAGCTAATCTGGGACTGGATACGCTGACAACAAGGACCGACCAGATATATGATACGGGCACGGTAGATATGGGTTATCACTATAGCTATTACTATCTTTTGCCGACTGGTGAGCAGTGTGATATTGATGGTGATGGAGACGTTGATATGGTTGATTTGTCGATTATGGGCAATCAGTGGAAGCTGACGCCGGGAGTGCCATCGGCGGATATCGCGCCTGTAGGCGGTGATGGGATGGTCGATATAAATGACCTTGCGTTACTTACCGGATACTGGCTGTTCTTGTATCCTGACCCTCCAGTAGCCTGGTGGAAGTTTGACCAGGGCACAGGGGCTGGCGCAAACGATTCGGCTGGCAGTAACGATGGTACTCTTGTAGGCGAGCCGAACTGGGTCTCGCCTGGTAAGCTGGGAACCCACGCACTTGATTTTAACGGAGTTGAGGATTATGTCGAGATCCCGGATGCTAATTCGTTAACACCATCCGATCAGATTACTATTGCTTACTGGATTTATAAAAGAAGCGGACAGAATGCAGGAATATTTAAGTCCGCAAACTGCCCCGGTGAATCGAATTCTCCTGGTGACTCGAGAGCATACATTTTTTATATTAGCGATAGCACTTCCAGGGTAGTTTTTCGCATATTTTCCTCAGCCGACAATTACGATACCGCCATAAGCAATAACGTCATTTCACCGAACCAATGGCACCATATAGCTGCAACTTTTGACCAGGGGTACACATCGATATACATTGACGGGCAACTGGATAGCGTTTCTATAATGTCGGTTAATTCCATTATGAATGACGCTCAACCATTAATTATTGGAGGTTATTGGAACTATTGTGGCACAGATAGTTTTGTAAACTGTCTGGATGGAAAAATAGACGATGTACGCATTTATGACGTGGCTTTGACTGACGAAGAAATTGAGGAAATTTATAAGGACGATGAAGTTCGCAGCAATAAAGCAAATAATCCTAATCCCACTGACTTAGAAACAAATGTCAGTGTAACCGCTGATCTTAGCTGGACGGCAGCGGCGGCTGCTGAAAATTACGATGTCTATCTGGGTACGACCTTTGACGATGTAAATGATGCCAACACCGCTGATGCCGGCATATACAGAGGTAATGTCGATGTCAACAGCTTCGATCCTTGTACGCTGGATGTCGATACCACATACTATTGGCGAATTGACTCGAATAACAAAGCCGGCACGACAACAGGAAGCCTCTGGAACTTTACGACATTAACTGTACCAGGCCAGGTCACTAATCCAGGCCCTGCTAACTTAGCAACGATTGTCGATGTAACCGCTGATATTAGCTGGACGGCAGTGGCTGCTGCTGAAAATTACGATGTCTATCTGGGTACGACCTTTGACGATGTAAATGATGCCAACACCGCTGATGCCGGCATATACAGAGACAATGTCGATGTCAACAGCTTCGATCCTGGTACGCTGGATGCCAATACCACATACTATTGGCGAATTGACCCGAATAACGAAGTCGGCACGACAACAGGAAGCCTCTGGAGCTTTACGACATGGGAAAATTACTTTGACCCTTATCTGGCCGGCAAGTGGAAGTTTGACGAAGGCACAGGGACTAACGCAAACGATTCAGCAGGCACCAACGATGGTACCCTTGTAGGCGAACCGAACTGGGTGGCCGGCAAAATAGGAACCCACGCACTTGATTTTAATAGTGTCGTGGATTATGTTGCCTTGCCGAATACCGTCAAAAATTCCTTAGCAACGAATTACACGGTTTCTGCCTGGATCAACACAAATACGATTTCTTCAACCCATTCTATCGCCACATATAGGCAGTTTGATTCACAGGGCATACTTTTTCAGCTCGAGCAGTATGATGCTGATGTTAGATTTATTGTCAGAGACAATTCCAGCGATATAGCAATAGCAATCAGCTCCGGTGCTATTACAACGGACGGTTGGTATCATGTTGCGGGCGTCAGAGCCGGCAATACCGTGCACGTTTATGTAAATGGCATAAAGGGGACTTCCGATTCAGCAACATTTGTGACGATTAGCTCGAATAACTTTAAGATTGGTGCTCTTCAAACAGGCGATCCAGGAACACCACAGGCCTACTTCGATGGCGCTATTGATGATGTGCGAATTTATGACATGGTTTTGAGCGATGAGGAAATCCAAATGCTTTATCTGGCAGGCCTGTAACGTGCGGAACATCACCAGCCGAGGCTGGTAGAGAATCATAATAACGGGCTGAGACTTTTTATACCTCTCAGCCCGTTTTACTTTTTACCTTTTTCTTCGTATTCTTCGTGGTTAAAAAAATCCGTGTTAATCCGCGAAACTCGTGCCTTAGGTATTTATGCCTTAGGTATCAGTGGCTAATAAAATTTCTTTTCTCTGAGTTCTCTGTGAGCTCTGTGGCAAGGATTTTTTGTGTTTTTTGCGGTTTTTCTGCGACTTACGGGATACACCCATTCATCTAAGCAATTACACCGTGAAAAAAACAGGACATCCCCCGATTTACAAAAACACAGCCTTTCGATAATCTTAACGCTTTAATTTGTGAATTTGCACATTTTTGAAAGACCGTATATTTGATATTGAGCCTGATAGAACAAGGTTGAAAATGAAATCAAATTACATGTTGCTGCTTTCGAGAAATATTCCTATGCCGATATCGGTGAGTTTGGGTGTGTCCCAAAATCGAAACCTGTTAACTTGTTAGTATTAAGAAAGGGGGTAAAACATGTTGCAAAAGAATCGAGCGATAATGTTTGTTGCCACAGTTGTTCTTTGCGTAGCAGCAGTTGTCCTGGCTAAGGCTGTGAGGGTAGAGTTGAAGCCTTGTCCGGAAGAGGCACCAGCCGAGCCTGGTGCTTCCGGCTATGCGGTGCTTAACTACGTTAAAGGTACGGACAAAACCGTTGTCGAGGTAAGCTGCCGCGGATTGATGGCCGAGACCGAGTATAAAGTTTATCTTGAAAAAGACGAAGATTTTTATGAGATAGGCTCTTTTACTACGGGTAAGGACGGCAGTGGGAATCTCCATGTGGAAATCGAGACAGATGTCTCGGTAGATGTGCCGGTCGCGGTCAACAATGCCGAATCGGACACGACGGTCCTGCTTGGTCCACAAGAGGAGTAAGCTTTGACGGCAACGAAGAGCAGAATGCGGAAGCAGTTGGCTTTTTGTGCACTGCTTCCGTTTTTTCAGCTTAGAGAAAAATTCGTGTCAATCAGTGGTTAATCTTTCGATTTTTCTCTGCGGTCGCAGTGGTAAGATTTTTGCAGGGGCGGCCAATCTGGAATCTGAAATTACGATTCTAATTGTTTTTCTTTGGCGTGGAGATGTTTAGCTTCTCTCGACACTTTTCGCGTCTACGTTTACACCGCTATTGTGAATTATTGTGAAAGCATTAAATCACTTTTTCAGCATTTCTGTTATTCGCAGCTCAAATTGTTTCATTTCCTGCAAAATCGCCAGTCTGGTGGTAATTGTATGATACCACATTTTAATAAGCACATTGCCCCCAAAACCCAGAATAGCATAAAACAAGGAAATGATTTGGTATTTGCCAGTATTCATGAATATTCCCACCATACCAAATAGCATAATGCCTAATGTAACAGCAAACCAAATATAGAAATACACCTTGGTCTTTCGTTTTTTTCCTTCAAAGGCAGAAGATGCATCGAATTTCCTCTTGTCTACCGTAATATCTTCGATTTGTTTTTTCAATCCCAAAAGCTCGTTTAGTTTTTTTTCCAGTTCTTCAGTCATATTGTATCTCCTAAAATTTCACGCAATCGGGCCAGTGCCCGATGCAGTCTTGATTTTACTGTCCCTTCAGTTATGTTTAACATTGCGGCAATTTGCCCAATCTGTAATTCCTGCCCAAATCGAAGTATAATAAGTATCTTATGCTCATCTGATAGTCTCTGAATGGCTTGACTTAACGATTCACTTTCATTCGAAGTTTCCGATGATTCAAATTTGATGTTTGCCTGATCCAACTGGCGTACTTCTGATTTCTTTTTTCGAATTCGGTCAATACACTTATTTGTCATAATGCGAAACAGCCATGATACAAACAGACTTGGATTTTGTAATTTATTGAGTCCTTTGATTGCTGCTAACCAAGTTTCCTGTACTGCATCCCATGCTTCTATCTCTTGGTCAAGATATCGCATCGCAAACACCAACAGAGGCTTCTGCCATAGTTTCACTATCAACTCGAATGCTTCCTTTTCTCCCTGTTGACAGCGAATAATCAGCAGTTCAGTATATATTCTTTGCTCTTGTTCGTTCATAGACTATTAATAAGTCGGTTTCAGTTTGCTTATCGTTCCCTGAAAAAGAAATTTTTCTGATTTTATCCAAGTTTAGGCCAAAAAGCACGAAAAATGCCCCGAATTGCTTTAGGGAGAATTAAAGGCGGGGGCGGCCAAGTTGAAATCTGAAATTGCGGTTCTAACTGTTTTTCTTTGGCGTGGAGATATTCAACTTCTCGATCAGGCGATTAAGCTGCCGGCGTTCGATGCCAAGAATTCGAGCGGCCGCAATCTTGCGACCCTTTGTAAAGGCAAGAGTCTGAGAGATAATCTTGCGTTTGACCTCATCGAGTGTGGGCAGTTCGTTTTTGGGATAAGGGGTCGAATCGGCAATTAAAATCTCGAACGGCAGAGCCGCCGAATGAATCTCCTCGTCAGCGGTCAAAACGTACGCACGTTCGATAGCGTTGGCAAGCTCACGGATATTGCCCGGCCAGGAGTAATTTAATAAAAGCTTTTGGGCATCGTCACTTAACTTTTTAGCCGGCTCATCATAAAACGCAGACTGGTTTGCGAGGAAATGTTCAGCCAAAGGAAGAATATCTTCTTTTCGCTGACGCAACGGCGGGACCTCAAGATTGACCACATTCAACCGGTAGTATAAATCAGAGCGAAAAGTCCCGTTCTTGACCATATCACTGAGACTGCGGTTAGTGGCGCACAAAATCCTTATATCAATCGGATAGGATTTTGTCGAGCCAAGAGGCGTCACAGTGCTCTGCTGCAAAACCCGCAGCAATTTGGCCTGTAGCTCCAGCGGGATTTCACTTATTTCATCGAGAAAGATTGTGCCGCCATTCGCGGCCCTGAAGAAACCGAGGGTATTGTCAACGGCGCTGGAGAACGCGCCTTTTACATGTCCGAACAATTGACTTTCGAACAATTGGCCGGTCAGGGTTGTGCAGTCGACGGGAACGAAGACTTCATCTTTGCGCCCGCTGACGCAATGGATTTGTTTTGCGACCATTTCTTTGCCGACGCCGGTCTCACCGGTTATTATTATAGAGCACTTCCGTGTCGCAATGGCGTCAATCATCTCAAGAATTGAATTAAACGCAGGAGATTTACCTATGAAATAGCGGTCAGTATTTTGTGTGAAGCGAGCCCCCAGCGCACCGGCAAACCCACCCTTACTTCCGAGAGCTTTATTCGAGTTTGACTCTTTCCTTTGCGCAGAATCTCTGCCGTACTTTTCCTTCATCACCTTCCCAACACTCTTCCCGGGTGCGAGTAAAGACAATTACCCTCACTCATAAAAATAACTACCAAGGGAGAATCACCCCGAAGGCGATGTGCCAGGGGCACTCTCTCCTGCTTCTTCATCAACTCCAGTCTAAACGGTTAATCTGGGAAAGTCAACAAAAATTATCGGACGTTTTCCAGATTTTTTCCTGTTTTTTGCCCCCAGCCTGCTAAATCAGGTTAGCAGACCTTGCCATTTTTGGTCTTAACTCTTTTAGATTTAATGGCTTATGCCAATGCAACAAAAAAGCAAATTTTTCGTTATTTGCTAAAATTCTTATGTTTTTTTTTGTCAAATCAGCTGCCGGGTTTGCGTTGACAGCAAAAGCCCCGATGGGTATACGGGCACTCGATTTGCGATACCTTTTGCGGAATTTGCGGCTAAAAACCCTGTTTTTGCCATAATCCATGACCTCTGATGGAAGTCCTCTAAAATTGATTTAAATCATAATCTCGGAGTTTGCCTTTAGAGAATTTAATATTGTTACATTCAACCTCATTATAAGGTCTATTGGGCGCTTTGCAGCCACTGGCCGGCCATTACGGCAAAGTCACTCAAATCATAAAACTCAACATTCCGCTGCCGGTAACGTCAATCTAAGATGCTCACTCAACGCTGAGCAGGTCGATGATTTCCTGCGCAGCAGCAATGAGGCCATCGGCATCAGCTCCCGTAATCTTGTTCCCACGCTGGGCCTCAACGGCATTGATAAACGCCTCCAGCGTATTGATAGCCGCAACATCATTATTGGCGTTGATGTCCTCCAGTGCCTGCAGTGTACTATCCAGCTTTACATCCAGACTGTTCTCAATGCCATTTTGCAGATTCAGGTCAATAACATTTTGGGCAAGGTCTTTCAGTAAATCGGCTGGTCTTTGTGCCTTGATGGCAAGACTGTGAGAACCGCCTGCTGAAATGTCGACAAAGTCATTTCCATCCGGAGGCGTAGCCTGCCCGTAACCATCGGAGCCCCACTCTACGATACTACCGTCCGACTTCAATGCTAAACTGTGGCTTGAACCTGCAGCAATTGCCACAAAGTCGTTCCCAGCCGGCGGGTCAGTCTGACCGGAACCGGAATAGCCCCAGCCGACGATAGAGCCGTCGGCCTTTAGAGCCAGGCTATACATTTGGGCGGCAGCGATGGCGACAAAATCATTTCCGGTAGGAGCGATGGCCTGACCGTAATTATTTAAGCCCCAGCCGACAATAGAGCCGTCGGATTTTAAGGCCAGACTGTGATATCTTCCTGCGGCGATGGCGACAAAGTCGTTACCGGATGGAGGCGTGGTCTGACCTAAATTATTTAAGCCCCACCCCATGATACTACCGTCCGACTTCAATGCTAAACTGTGGCCTAAACCTGTAGTAATTGCCACAAAATCGTTTCCAGCCGGCGGGTCGGCCTGTCCGAAACGATTCCAGCCCCACCCAACGATAGAACCATCGGATTTTAAAGCAAGGCTGTGATGCCCTCCTCCTGCGGCGATGGCGACAAAGTCGTTACCGGATGGAGGTGTGGCCATACCGTAATCGTCCCGTCCCCAGCCGAAAATAGATCCGTCGTATTTTAGGGCCAGACTGTAAGACGCTCCTGCGGCGATGGCGACAAAGTCATTACCAGCCGGTAGTGTCGCTTGGCCGTAATTATTTAAGCCCCAGCCGACGATAGAGCCGTCGGACTTTAACGCAAGACTGTGATAGTATCCAGCGGCGATGGTGACAAAGTCATTACCAGCTGGCGGGTCAGCCTGAGCGTAATCGTTATAGCCCCAGCCGACGATAGAGCCGTCGGACTTTAGAGCCAGACTGTGATGACCTCCTGCGGCGATGGCGACAAAGTCGTTACCAGCCGGAGGCGTTGCCTGTCCAAAACGGTTATCGCTCCCCCAGCCGATGATAGAGCCATCAGATTTTAGAGCAAGATTGTGACGTTGTCCTGCGGTGATGGCTACAAAGTCGTTACCGGCCGGTGGCGTGGCCTGACCTCTATCGTTGGAGCCCCAGCCTACGATACTGCCATCCGACTTCAATGCCAAACTGTGGATTAAACCTGCCGCAATCGCCACAAAGTCGTTCCCAGCCGGCGGGTCGGCCTGTCCGAAATTATGATTATAACCCCAGCCCACGATAGAGCCATCGGATTTTAGGGCCAGACTGTGATGTCCTCCTGCAGCAATAGCGATAAAATCATTCCCAGCTGGCGTGGTAGCCTGCCCGTAAGTATTTTGCCCCCAGCCGACGATAGAACCATTAGATTTTAGAGCAAGACTGTGATACCCTCCTGCGGCGATGGTCATGATATCAGTAAGCTCTTGATTGGGAGTTGCTTGTCGACCCCAACCCCTGATTGAGCCAATAATGTTTCGCTTAGGAATGGCCGCAATTGTGGTGGCACCCTCGCCGCTGCTCTGCAGCGCTGACAACGTACTATCGTCATTAGTGCTCTCGGCGGTACTATTCGGTTCACCTGCTATTGGCAACAGGAAGAACTCTTCCTCGCTGTAAACTGTCTCATCTGCATACGTCCCATCACCATTGCCTAAAAACACCGAAAAACTGCCATCTTCGTTGAATGTTACAAGGTCGAACACACCATCACCGTTAACCTCATCAATAGTGCTCAACAACGGGTCAACGCCAGCCGGCAATTCCTCTCCAAAAAACAGGTCATATTCGCTCGCGCTGGCAGAACCGTCGGCGGCGAGCAATTTGTCTAATTCCGGCCAGTTGGCATAGGCCGATGCCGCCGGGAAAATAAACAGCGCTGTCAGTGCAATCAAAAGTAAAGACAAATTTTTTGTATTAGAAATTGAATTGAGCATTTTTCTTCCCTCCTTATTTTTTGCCTCAGGGGGTATTATTAGCTGAAGCAGGGTCCCTCCTCCGCACTGGGAATTCGTATGTACACAGCGTGAACTATAGCTTACCACATCGGCGAGCCGACTTCAAGAATAAACTGCGATAATATTGCATTTTTTAGTCTGTTTTGCCGGCAAAAAGCTGTTTATCGAGATGTCAGATCGAAGGGGCTTATATAGTCGCCGTGTTTGTCACGGGCGGCGGTCAGGCGCCGGCGTATCTCGGCAAAAGTATCAAGGACGACTTGGGGCGTATCAGCGACTTTTTCAGTATAAATCTTTTCGATACGGTCGACCTTTGCCAGGCTTTCCGGCACCCGGATTGTAAACTGCTGGACATAATCGGCCTGAGAGTATTCGGCATTGAGATGCTCTTTGAACAGCTTTGCCAAATCTTCGAATTTGGGTATCAGGCCGGTCGGCGTCTTAATACCGTCAACGTCGCCGTTTACACGAAGCTCAGCCCACAGAATCCAGACCTTCTTGTCAGCCATGCCGTTTAGGTATTTGCCGTCTTTGTCCTTGAGGAAGTAATTGACCGAGAATATCAACGGCGGATTATCGATGTCCTTGACGAAATCGAGGTTGTTCTGGATATATTGGCCGAGAGGAATCGCGAGAAAATCCAGATTCGCCATCGGATTAAATGTCCGCACGCCCTCTTTTCCGAGCGTTGCCGCGGTGGTTTCGGATTCGATTGAAGCGCCTTTTGCGATAATACCTTCTGCCCAGCTAAAGGCCTGCTCCACCGGGACCCAGGTATCGCGGTCGCGGCCGCCATAAATGATACCGCCGACCGGTATGCCCTCAGGATCGTCGGCCAGTGGGTCACGATTGTCAAGGTCTGAGATATTGAGGCAGTAGCGGGCGTTTTTGTGCGAAGCGGTAATTTCATTGGCTTTGGTATCGGTGTTGCCTTTTTTCCATTGCCCGGAATGGTTGATGCCTTCGGTCGGCAGGTCAGCACCCATTCCCAGCCAGTGCGGCTTGAGGTCTTTGTCAATAAGGATGTTGGAGAATATCACCTCGCCGGGTTTGGTCAGGGCATTGTAAATCACCGGGTCGTCTGTAGAATTAACGTCGCGGATAATTCCGAAAATACCTTTTTCAACATTTGCACAGTAGATTTTGCCATCTTTTTTTCGCAGGTATGCGATGTCGTCGCCGATGATGGTTTGGCCGTCAATCATAGATGTCGAGGTCTTGCCGCAGGCTGACGGGAATGCTCCTGCGAAGTAGGTAACGCGTCGGCCGGGACCGTGAGCGCCCATAACGAACATGTGCTCAGCGAGCCAGCCTTCAGCTGACGATTTTTTTATAGCTAATCGCAGGGCCAGTTTTTTCAACCCTACGGTGTTGCCGGCATATTGGGTGTTTGTGCTGTAGACCTGATTTTTTTCCAAGTCGATGTAGATGCGGCGTTTATCGACGTCGATACTTACGCTGTTTTCCATTCGGCCTTCAGTATGGATGAATCTGAAGAAATCGGGCGCGTTGCCTAATTTCTTAAACTGCTCGTAGCCGGGCCGATATAGAATACTTTCGCTGTGGGCGACGTACGGCGAATCGGTTATCTGAACGCACGGGATAGAGAAATCCGAATCGACCGGGCCCAGACACCAGAAGCAGACCAGCATTTGTCTGCCAGCCATCGAATCTTTCAAAAATGAGCGAACTTCCTCGATTCCGGCCGCTCTGTCAATGGAATTCAGATTTTCGCCGAGGTCCGAGCCGGGCGGTAACAGATATTTTGTTACAGCCTTATCGCGGGCCTGGTCGTTGTAGCCGTCAAAATGATAGGTATGGCCTTTCATGGCCAGAGCGGTCTCTTCGGCGTTCTTGATGGTCAATTCCTTGATATAGTCGATGTCGGGGTGCGCGTCAGTGCAGACAAAGACCGATTCCGGGCCGGCAAGGGTGATGGCGTCAGCGACAAACTCGTGCATTTGCTGGTTTCCCAAGGCCATCAGCCTGTTGTAGTTTTCTTCGGTCAGCTTGTTTTTTAAGAGTTCCTTTATATTGTCCATACGGTGTTTGTTACCTCCTTTAGGACTTGTAAATAAATTATCTTCCATTTTTAGCAGGCGGTGGCTTCGGCAGTGTTTCATTGGGTTCAAAAGAACGGGTTAATATAACCTCGAAAAGGGCGGTAGTCAAATGATAAATGATTCGTGAACCGAAAAATCAAATATCACCTGTGCCTGCGGCACCACAGGTGCAGGCAAAAATCAATCAAATGCGGCAGGCCTTTCGAATGATTAATGATTATTGATTAGTGATTAATGGTTTGAGAATTCAGAAAATTCAATCATAGGCGCTAGTTTTGTCAAAAATTCGGGTGAGTTTTTGGGGTCAACGTTGTTTTTCGGCTGTAATCGGGGATTTGTGTCAATCAAATGCGCAAGTGTTAAGATGGGTAAGGCAAAAAGCGTAAGAAAACAGAAGTAATCAGAGAAAATCGGTGGGTTTTTAAAGGAAAATCGGAAGAAATTGGGTGCTTTTGGAGATTTTTAAAATGCGAACTTGCGCGTTTGAAGCGAAATCGGGGTTTATGGGGGTAAAAAGCGGGGGGAAGAAAAAACGGTGGCATATCTTGCCTAAGCTAACAGGGAGGAAAAGGTAAAAAGTAAAAGCGAAAAAGTAAAAACCACAGCGTAAAAGTTAAAACTATATTCACCACGAAGATTAAGAAGGACGTGAAGAAAAAGCTGAAAAGTTTTTATTAG
>SDBV01009079.1_pt1 | contig 13279 bp, 12 predicted proteins | sample 2277081 | NCBI WGS metagenome assembly SDBV01 (sample SAMN10402039, study PRJNA504765) | marine sediment metagenome | isolation source: marine sediment core GS10_PC15, 223 cmbsf | place: Arctic Ocean: Southern Knipovich Ridge | collected 2010
CTCAAGCAGCAGCAGAAGATTGTCGGTCGGCTCCAGGAAGCGCTTGGCATTGCTGCGCCGGATACGGTGACGACCAGCATCTCGCGCGAGGAAATCGCCGAGCGCATCCGTCAGGAAGTGACCATGTACGGGATTCGCATCGACATCGCCGAAGAGCTCTCGCGCCTTACCGCGCACCTGAACGAAACGCGTCACGTGATCGAGAAGGGCGGCAAGGTCGGCAAGCGCCTCGACTTCATGATGCAGGAACTCAATCGCGAAGCGAACACGCTCGGCTCGAAGGCTGCCGCAAAGGAACTCGCCGATTCGTCGATGACCCTCAAGCTGCTCATCGAACAGATGCGCGAGCAGGTACAGAATCTGGAGTAATCTTCGAGCCCACTTTCGGATAACGAATGCAATGACCGACCACACACGCGAAAGCAGCGCACCGCGCAACCCCTACGCCGGCGCTTATCCCGGCAACCTGTTCATGGTGGTCGCGCCTTCGGGCGCGGGCAAGTCGACGCTCGTCAACGCGCTGCTTGCACGCGACCAGGCGATCCGCCTGTCGATCTCCTACACGACGCGCCCGCCGCGTCCAAAGGAGAAGGACGGCGAGCATTACCACTTCACGACGGTCGACGACTTTCTGAAGCGCCACGCCGAGGGCGAGTTCCTGGAAAGCGCGGAAGTGCACGGCAACTACTATGCAACCTCGCGCCTGTGGATCGAGGAGCAGATGAAAAGCGGCCACGACGTGCTGCTCGAAATCGACTGGCAGGGCGCACAACAGGTGAAAAAACAGTTTCGCAACGCCGTCGAAATCTTCATCCTGCCGCCTTCGCTCGAAGCGCTCGAAGAGCGTCTGAAGAAGCGTGGCCAGGACGAGCCGAACGTGATCACGCGCCGTCTGCTCGCGGCCGGCAGCGAGATCGCGCACGCGGCGGAAGCCGAGTACGTGGTGATCAACGAGAACTTCGACCGCGCGCTTGCGGAACTGCAATGCCTCGTCGCCGCCACGCGCCTGCGCTTCGCCTCGCAATACGCACGCCACACGGACCTTTTTGTGCAGCTCGGCATCCACCTCCCGCACGCGTGATCGCGGCGAGGTATCGAGCACATAAGGTAGAATAAGCAACATACTGAGAAGGAACCCAACATGGCCCGCATTACCGTCGAAGACTGTCTGAAACAGATCCCGAATCGTTTCGAACTGGCACTTGCCGCAACCTATCGCGCACGCCAGCTCGCACAAGGCCACACGCCGAAGATCGAAAGCCGCGACAAGCCTACCGTTGTTGCGCTGCGTGAAATCGCGGCTGGCCAGGTCGGCGTCGAAATGCTGAAGAAGGTGCCGGTCTAAGGCACGCTTCAGTTGTTCTCGATAGCCATGTAATTCACACACGCGTGCAGACCGGCGTCCAACCTGATACGGAGGCGAACATGAGCACCAATCCCTCGCCCCCTGTCACGGAAGTGGAGCACGAAGCTCACGAAGGCGATACCCCGGCTTCTGCACGCAAGTACATCGACGCGGTCCTCGAACAGTCGTTTCGCCATCTGTTCGGGCCGACCGCCACACCGGAGCAGCCGCGCCGGCATGACGTCGTTTCAATCGCCAAGCTGACTTCCTCGCTCTCCGGCTACCTCTCGCCGGAAGAGATCAAGGAAGTCAAGGCGGCGTTCCACTTCAGCGACGAAGCCCACCTCGGGCAGTACCGCCAAAGCGGCGAACCCTACATCACGCACCCGGTTGCTGTCGCAGAGATCTGCGCCAGCTGGAAACTCGACGACCAGTCGATCATGGCAGCGCTGCTGCATGACGTGATGGAAGACCAGGGCGTGACCAAGGCCGAACTCGCCGAGCGGTTCGGCGCCAAGGTCGCGGAACTGGTCGACGGCCTGTCGAAGCTGGACAAAATGGAGTTTCGCAATCGCGAGGAAGCGCAGGCGGAGAATTTCCGCAAGATGCTGCTCGCGATGGCGCGCGACGTGCGCGTGATTCTGGTGAAGCTTGCCGACCGCCTGCACAACATGCGCACCCTCGGTGCGGTGCCGCCGGAAAAGCGCCGCCGCGTGGCACGCGAAACGCTCGATATCTACGCGCCGATCGCTCACCGCTTAGGTCTGAACAATACCTATCGCGAGCTGCAGGACCTGAGCTTCGCCAACTTCAACCCGCACCGTTATGCCACGCTCGAAAAAGCCGTCAAGGCGGCGCGCGGCAACCGGCGGGAAGTGGTCGGCAAGATTCTGGAGTCGGTGCAGCGCGCGATTGCCGATGCCAAGCTCGACGCCGAAGTCACCGGCCGCGAAAAGACCATCTTCAGCATCTACAAGAAGATGCGCGACAAGCAGTTGTCGTTCTCGCAGGTGCTCGACGTGTACGGGTTCCGCGTGGTCGTGGAAAGCGCGCTGGAGTGCTACACCTGTATCGGCGCGCTGCATGCGCTCTACAAGCCGGTGCCGGGCAAGTTCAAGGACTACATCGCCATTCCGAAGGTGAACGGCTACCAGTCGCTGCATACCACGCTGGTGGGTCCGTTCGGCGCGCCGATCGAGTTCCAGGTGCGCACCCGCAAGATGCACGAGATCGCCGAAGCGGGCGTGGCGGCGCACTGGCTCTACAAGAACGGTGGCGCCGACCTGAACGACGTGCAAAAGCGCGCGCATCAGTGGCTCAAGTCGCTGCTCGATATCCAGAGCGAAGCAGGCGATTCAAGCGAATTCCTCGAGCATGTGAAGATCGATCTGTTTCCGGATGCGGTCTACGTGTTCACGCCAAAGTCGAAGATCATGGCGCTGCCGCGCGGCGCCACCGCCCTCGACTTTGCGTATTCGATCCACAGCGATCTGGGCAACCAGTGTGTCGCGGTGAAGATCAACAATGAACTGTTGCCGTTGCGCACCGAGCTGAAGAGCGGCGATATCGTCGAAGTCATCACGGCGCCGTACTCGAAGCCGAACCCGGCCTGGCTCGGATTTGTGCGAAGCGGCAAGGCGCGTTCGGCGATTCGTCACTATCTGAAGACGATGCGGCTGAACGAGTCGGTGCAGTTGGGCGAGCGGCTCGTCGATCAGGCTTTGAAGGGCTATGACCTCGCACTTTCCGAGGTAACGCCGGAAGCCTGGGAAAAGCTCGTCCAGTGGACCGGCAACAAGAGCCGCCAGGAAATTTTCGCGGACATCGGCCTCGGCCGGCGCGTGGCCGCGGTGATGGCCAAGCGCATCGAGGTGCTGATGAGCGGCCACGATGCCGACGATGACAGCCCGCGCTCCGAGTCGGGCCACACCTCGCACGCGCCGCCGGTCGTGATCACCGGTACCGAAGGGATGTCCGTGCAGCTATCGGCCTGCTGCCGGCCGATTCCTGGCGACGACATCATGGGTTACATCGGTATCGGCCTCGGCATGGCCATCCACACCACCGACTGCCGGGTCGCCCAGCGTATCCACAAGCGCGATCCGGGCCGCTGGATCGACGTGGCGTGGGCGCCGCAACCGGGACGTCTGTTCGACGTAGCGGTGAAGGTGCTCGTCAAGAACACCAAGGGTGTGTTTGCCCGCGTGGCCGCGGATATTACGTCCGCAGACGCCAATATCGTCCACATTGCGATGGACGAAGACCTGTCGCAGGAATCCACGGTTTTGCGTTTCGTGATCCAGGTGAGCGACCGGGTGCATCTCGCCAATGTCATGCGCCGGGTTCGCACGAATCCGGACGTGATGCGCATTGCGCGCGAGCGGCCGAGCGAAGAAGGGCATCACCGGCACGACGGCGGGATGCGCATCGACCGCGAACGGGCTGATTACTGAGCGTTGCGGCCGGCAGGCCGGAGCGCGAGCCTGACTACACCACCGGTGCGATCGGGGTTTCACTCCGCTCTTGAGGGGAACGCGATGAATGTTGCTGACCTGACCGGCATGGCGCTCGACTACTGGGTCGCCCGTAGCCTGCACGACTTCGTGCGCGAAATCTACTTTACCGATAGCGGAGAAACCGTCGCGATACGCGGCGAGGATCGCGGCCGTCCGTGGGATGGGCGCTTCACGCCGTCCACCTCGTGGGAGGCTGCCGCGACCGTGCTGGAGCGTGCCCAGCGGCTCGAGGTGCGCGAGCACGTGGACCGGCAGCAGGCGCACTGTATTGCGGACTTCGAGGGGGCCCACAAAACGGTGGAGGGGCGCGGCGATACATTACGCGAGGCGCTGCTGCGCGCGTTCGTGGCGAGCCGCTTCGGCGATACGGTGGAAGACGTGTTGCATCAATCCCAAGGACTGTCCGGCGTGAGGGCGGCGCCGGTTAGCGAGCAAATGTGGACGTTCGCAGCCGAAGAGAGTCCGAATCCTGACGGAGAGGTTGGCGATATCCAGTCGGAGCCGCGGTGAGAGAAGCGGTGGCTTTGGCAGGGTGATAGCGGCGCGGTGCGCACGCCACTTCACATCTGCGCTTTCTGCGGGACCAAAAATAAAGGGCCTTCCCTGAGGAAGGCCCTTTATGGGTGGTGCGGCTGGCAGGATTCGAACCCACGACCCCTTGGTTCGTAGCCAAGTACTCTATCCAACTGAGCTACAGCCGCACGCTAAACGGGTACAACGGTAAAACCGGGTGAAACAGAAGGGCCTCCCCGGAGGGAGGCCCTCGAATAAGTGGTGCGGCTGGCAGGATTCGAACCCACGACCCCTTGGTTCGTAGCCAAGTACTCTATCCAACTGAGCTACAGCCGCACGCAGAAACGGGATTATAGCAAAGCTCCAAGAAAAGGGAAGCCTCAAACTGTGATTTGTCCCATTATCCTGATCGTGTAACCTTGATAGGCAGGGTTTGCTGCAGTCAATGGAAGATCATGAACAAGGCCTTTGTTAAAGAGTCGAGCGAAGAGAATGACGACGATCTCGACGCCGCGCAGCCCGCGATTCCCGCGGGCGCGAAAAACTACATCACCCCGGCGGGCTATCGCCGCTTGCGCGATGAACTGCTGCATCTGATCGATGAGGAACGTCCGGAGGTCGTCAAACTGGTGTCGTGGGCGGCGTCGAATGGCGACCGCTCGGAGAATGGCGACTACATCTACGGGAAACGGCGTCTGCGCGAAATCGACCGGCGGATTCGTTTTCTGACCAAGCGTCTTGATCTCGCGGAGGTCGTCGATAGCAGCAAGCAGGAAAACGTCGATCAGGTGTTTTTCGGTGCGACGGTCGACTATGCGGCCGAGGATGGCGAGGTGCGCACGGTGACGATTGTCGGTGTCGATGAGGTCGATCTGGACCACGGCAGGGTCAGCTGGATCTCGCCTGTTGCGCGGGCGCTGGTGAAGGCCAGGATCGGCGATCAGGTGACGCTGCATACCCCTGCAGGGCCGGAGCCGATCGATGTGATCGACGTGAGGTATCCACCGCCGGATGCGGGCGGTTAGAGGGTGCTTGGGGGCGGCTGCGCGTTGCTCGTGCGCGTACCGGATACGTGTTCTGAGCGCGTTCAAGCCGCTTCAGGACAAAAAAAAGGCGCCGCAAGCGGCGCCTTTTTCAACTGCAGTTACGCAGTGACAAGCAGACAGCTTAGAAGCGGTGACGCAGACCTGCGGTCACAGCGACTTGGTTGTTGTTGCCCGAAGCCGACAGACCGTTGATCGTCGCATCCAGACCCGTGCCGTCCTGGCTCACGTGCTGGTATTCGCCTTGCAGGTACACGTCCGTGCGCTTCGACAGCGAGTACGCCGTTTGCAGGCTGAACTGGTTCCACTTCGGGTTCGCGCCTTCGATGCTCGATTGCGTGTACGTGTACGCGCCAGCAACGCTGATAGCCGGCGTGATCTGGTAACGGCCGTTCACTTCGAAGTTCTGGAAGTGACCGCTCGTCACGTTGTTCAACGTGAAGCCGTCGCCGCCGTAAGCACCCGAGCTGATACCCGAGAAGTTGTTCAGGTTCGTTTGCGTGTAAACGAAGCCTGCCGTTGCCGGGCCGAACGTGTAGTTCAGGCCAGCACCGAACGTGCGCTGACGGCCTGCCAGCAGCGTGTTGTCGCCGCTAACTGCACCGCTCGTGTTGGCATTTGCTGCGCCGACGCTGTTGTTCAGTTGCAGGTAGCCAGCAGCAACGTTCAGGCCGGCGTAGGTGTACGACGCGCCCACGCTGTATGCGCGGTTGTTCGCGAATTCACCTGCTTCGTTCGAGAAGCCATACAACGCGCCGAACTTGAAGCCGCTGTAGTTTGCGCTCTGGAACTTGATCGAGTTGTTAACGCGGAACGAGTTGTCCAGGTTGTCGTTGTCGAACGGGTGCGCGAACTGCGTGCCACCGTAGCCCGTACCCGTCAGTGCCAAGGGGCCCAGGTAGTCAACAACGCTGTCGTACTGGCGACCGAGGGTCACTGCACCAAACTGGTCGCTTGCCAGACCGACGAAAGCTTGACGGCCGAATTCGCGGCTGTTTTGACCCAGCTTGCCGTTAGAGATGTTGAAGCCGTTTTCCAACGTGAAAATCGCCTTCAGACCGCCACCGAGGTCTTCCGAGCCACGCAGGCCCCAACGGCTGCCGTTCACCGAGCCGCTGGTTTCTTGCCAGTTGGAGTGACCGCCTTGGTTGTTCGTGTAGGTGATGCCGGCATCGATCAGGCCGTACAGCGTGACGCTGCTTTGTGCGTGCGCTGCCGTAGCAAAAACGCCCGTCAGGGCGGCGACCATGAGTGTCTTTTTCATCTTTGTAACTCCGAGAACAGGATGGGCTTTGGAAACCCAGGCTTCAAGGAAACGTCACGCTTGCGCTGCGAGAGGCGAAGACCTGCGTGAAAACGCGCGGGACATCAAGCGCGCTCGTTTCCGGACAGGCAGAGTGTAGGGATGTGGTTGCCCGGCGGACGTTCCGATTTGCGCAATAAAGTATTACTTGACGCGCAATTATTGGCGATGTCGATGGAAGCCTTGCTGGGAAAGGCTTTGCGAGCATCAGTCGGGTAGGGTGAAGCGGTGTCAATCACGACGCGTTGTTCAATTGCTACATCAAACGATGTAAAAAAACAACGCGAAAAGAACGAGAAAATCGATTGTTGTTGTAAACGCAATAGATGATTGCCGATTGCGCCGCCAATCATCTGATGCTTCGCCTGTATACTGAAATCTCTGCTTTCCGAAGCAGACTTTTTCGTTGACGAAAAAGATCTCCAAACCTTTGTCGGCGCGACTTCCCAGTCGCGCTTTTTTTTGCCCCTGATTTCCCGAGGCCGTTCTAGCGGATCTGAGTAGCCAGACCGGCTGGCTCCAAATCCACCTCGTTCACAATGCTCCAATCTTCCATTACATAGTGGCGAGCGTCCATTGGGGAAGACAGCAGGTTCTGCCAGTGATCTCCATGCCACATTGGATCGAAGTCGAACACGGACGGTGTAGCCTGCGCGGCCCCGTCCGTAGGCCTCTGGCGGAATGCACCGGTAAGCCAGACGGCGAGACGGTGAAATCCATTCACTAGCATGGCAATCTCCTTACTCATCCATACTGCCAATATCCATCTTGAAGCCGGGGATTTACTGCAGCAACTCGGACAAACACTTACGAATGACATGATTTGTTACATATGACGGGAAAAATTCCCTGTTTATGCATAGTGAGATTCGACTCAGTAAAAGTGACTTGCTGATTATTCGGTCGTTACTTAAATGTGCTGTATCGTGCTCACCTATTGCGTTGAGTCAGACTCTATCCGTTATGGTTTAAGCAGATAAGCGATTGTTAAAAATTTGCTTGACGCCCGATCTTTCTTCCCCGTATAACGGCAATGCTGAATTTCGATTAGCAGATGTGATGGTGTATCGCCAGCACGTCCCTTTTTCTGGGTACATCGGTAATCGGCGTAAGGGCTTTGCCCGTCTTAATCAAAAAATCTCGAAGGAAACTGGAATATGGAAACCGGTATCGTAAAATGGTTCAACGATGCTAAGGGCTTTGGCTTCATCACATCGGACTCGGGCGGTGACGACCTGTTCGCGCACTTCTCGGAAATTCGCAGCGAAGGGTTCAAGTCGCTCAAGGAAAACCAGCGCGTTTCCTTCGACGTGAAGACCGGCCCGAAGGGCAAGCAGGCGGCGAACATTCAGCCTCTGTGAGCCAGGTAGGCCGCGCAGTTGCAAGCACTGCATCGAAGCACCAATAAAAGGCCCTCGCAAAGCGAGGGCTTTTTTATGGGTATCAGCAGGCCGGCAGGAAGGATATCCACATCAATGCGGCTTCCAGGCGCCGCTCGTTCCAAACTGTTTTATGTCTCACTGATATAGCGTGATTGGGCGAGCGCAGTACTTTTTTACCTTGCTTTACCCAGGGTTTCCCAGTATAAAAATTCCCGGCTTTATCGCGATCAAGTCATAAAAGCATAATATTGGCGTGGAGTTTAAGCCGGCAGGAAGGAGCTGAAACAAGTTGCCGCTGCGTATGCTGGTTGCAAGGCAACGGTATTAAAACCGCCATGCCGCGTGCATGTCCACGTGGCAACTGGTGCATACTTGCCGCAAGCCATGCTCCGAAATCTATCTTTGCCCCATGACTGAAGCGTTTTTGCAGAACCCGGCGATCGATGTGCCGATCGCGTTTGTTGACCTTGAAACCACCGGCGGTTCGACCGGCGAGCACCGCATTACCGAGGTCGGTGTCGTCGAAGTCGGGCCCGAAGGCGTGGCCCGGTGGAGCACACTGGTCGACCCGCAGCAATCCATTCCGCCGTTTATCCAGCAACTGACCGGCATCACCGATGCGATGGTGCGCGGCGCCCCCACTTTTGATGCGATCGCGCCTGCGCTGTTCGAGCGCCTCAACGGCAAGCTGTTTATTGCACATAACGCAAGTTTCGATCGCGGTTTCCTGCGCAGCGAGTTTCGCCGTGCAGGCCTGGCGTTCAATCCTGATGTCCTGTGCACTGTGCGTCTGTCGCGCGCGCTCTTTCCCGCGGAAAAACGCCATGGGCTCGACGCACTGGTTGAACGCCACGCCCTCGTGCCGTCCGACCGCCACCGGGCGCTAGCCGATGCCGACCTGCTCTGGCAGTTCTGGCAGCGCCTGCATGGCCTGGTGCCAGTCGAGGTATTGCGGGCGCACATTGACCGCACGCTGCGTCGTTACCGTCTGGCGGGCGAGATTACCGAAGACCTGCTCGACACGGCGCCGGCCGGCTGCGGCGTTTACGCGTTCTACGGCGAAGGGGATTTGCCGCTCTACGTGGGCCGTAGCGTGCGGGTTCGGCAACGTCTGCGCTCGCATCTGACGGGCGAGCGCCGTTCGTCGAAAGATTTGCGGCTGGCGCAGCAAGTGCGCCGGGTCGAATGGCTCGCCACTGGCGGCGAGTTAGGTGCAATGCTGGCCGAGGCGCAATGGATCGCAACACTGCGGCCCGGACAGAACCGCTTGCCGCGTGTGGCGAAAAGCGATCCCGTCGATGCGCCCTGGCCGTTCGACGGTCCGATTGTCTTCGAGGAGCGCGACGCTGAATTGCAGGCGCGCGCCTTTCATGTGGTCGACCGCTGGCGCTATGTCGGTCACGCACCTTCGCTCGCGCAGGCGGCAAGCCTGCATGCGTCGAGTGTCGCGGGTTCGTTTGAGCTGTCCACCTATCGCATCCTGCAAACTCATCTGGCGCGCGGCCTGAGGGTGATGCCGCTGGGCGTTTCCCTCAACGCAGGAACGGCGAGTGTTGCCTAGCCCGTCGCGCCCACTCCGCCCGATTCGCACACATGACCCAGCGCGTGGGTGAGGGCGCCCGAGCGCGCGGAGTCGTAACGTGTCAATGACTTCCAGTTGGCGATGCCCTGGGCCACGCGCGATGGACAATCCGGCGCCGTGCGCAACGTTTGCACGCGCACGAGACCGGCGATCATGGACTTGGTCAATTGATCGAGCTGGGGTCGGATAGTGGTGACGAGGTCGGGCGCTGCACCCTCCGGTGGCCGTGTGCTGCGCCAGGTGTCGAACAGGGCGTTCTGCACTTCCTTGCTCGCGTCGATCTGGTCCTGGAAGAAGGCGCGCGCGAACTCGGGGTCTACCTGCGCGGCTGCGGCACGTTTGGCGACATCGGCGAGCAGTGCGGCTTCCCGTGGCGCATCGGTGATCGCCTGATGGTTGGCCCACTTCCAGCGCGCAACCGGTTCGGCAAGCGCGAGCCTTTGCGATACGAGTGAAATCAGATTGGTGAGAGCGGTGTCGTCGCTGTCGGCATACGCGGCAGTGGATGTCAGCGTAAGCGTCAGGGCGGCACACAGCGCGAGCGCGCCCGCTACGCCGGTACGATACAAACGGTTCATGTGGGAGACGGTGACCGAACGGTCAAAGCGGAAAGTCAGAAGAATAAACGAAGCGCAACGCGCGCGGCATACATCTTCTTTTGAGGCGCACGATCCAACGCGCCAAGGGAATGGCCCAGCGTGTGTCGAACAGCTATCGCGACCCGTAACAACCTGCTTGGCGTGCGCGCACGTCTCCCTGAGCAGCACATTGCGTGCGTGCTCCGGATGTTGCGGTGCGCCAGCCTCGTGTTACTTGGGCTCGCACGACTTGCGTTGTTCGTCAAAGAACGCGCGAACATGCTCAGGCAGTTCGGCGCCAAGGAACTCAACGCCAGCGGGTTCCGGATCCGGGCTGAACACCTTATCCGGGGTCGGAATCTTGGGCGGTTTGGCATCCATGATATTTCTCCTTTACGAACTGATTATCTGCCTCAGTCCCCGATTTGCACCAGTGCTGCAAAGCGATAACACTGTTTTTCATTGGCCATTTGTTGCTTTAACGGCACAAGGCCACTTTGCTTGAATTCGATTGAATAAAATTTAACTCTTGTGCCACAGTTGCGAACGATCGGACTTATCAGGGCAATACCCTACGCATTGTTCCCGCAATCTCCGCAACCTCGCGGTCGCGGCAGTCTTTGTTCCCCAACTTTTACACAATTCTTCGCGGCCTGCGCTCGAACTGCCCACTGCATTCGATCCTGACGTCGCCGCATCCGTCACCCCGGAAGCCGCGCTGCACGCCGCGTTTCGCCTGGCGCCGCGCGGGAGCGGATTGGTGCGTTGCAACGTGCAGTCTTCGATGCCGCTCGAGATTTCCGCTCGGGCCGCTGCACGTCACGCAGTCCATACCGTCGCGTAAGCCATGTCGAAATTCCGTTGGCGTTCTCTCAGGCCGCTCGCTTATCAGAGCGCTTAAACAATACGTTTCGCTGCACTGCACATATGCCGCCCAATGACACCGCGTATATGGCTTCCGAGCGCGATTCAATTCAAACGTGCCGAATTGCGCCCTCAATTTTTTGTTAACGAAGGATTACGCGATTCCGTTGACGCGTCTGACGTTCTTTTACTATGCATATGAAAAGACAAATGCACGCCGCATCTCTACTGAGCGTGGCGTGCAGTGCGTTGGACGAGCGTCAGGCTTCCCGGTGATTGGTTTCGCGAATGGCAGGGCAAGCAGCGAGGCAAGCTCATGAAGTGACGTGACGCCGCTCCAGGGTCGTTCTCAGGAAGCCGTGACGTTCGGCTCCGGTACTCTCACGGGGCGGTCGAACGCCGCAGGCTTGCCGGTCACCTCGACCTGGCCGTGAATGCGCGCCTGATGCCCGTCCGCAAACATGTAATACGGGAATGGCCGGGCAGGCTCAGAGACGGCATCGAGGCGCGCGATCAGTTCCGGCGCGAGTGTGAAGTCGAGCGAGCCGAGCGATTCCTGCAGTTGCTCCGGACGAGTCGCGCCGACGATGATGCTCGACACGCCCCGCTTCTGGTGCAGCCAGTTCAGCGCGACCTGGGCCATCGGCCTGCCTGCCTCGCGTGCAACCGCCTCCAGCACGGCTACGATCCGGAAGTTGCGCTCGGTCAGCTTGTCGAAGCCCGGCGGCGGGTTGCCGGCAAGGCTTGCCAGCCGGCCTGCACCTGCAATGCCGTGCCCCGCGCCGTCCTGCGATGGGCGGTACTTTCCCGAAAGCACTCCCATGCCGAGCGGACTCCACGGCACGAGCCCCATTCCGAGGTTGGCGGCGAGATCGGCGAACTCGTTTTCAGCGTTGCGCTCGATCATCGAGTATTCGAGCTGCATGGCCGCCACCGGTTCGAAGCCGCGCCAGTCCGCGAGCGTCTGGGCTCGTCCTGCGAACCACGCGGGCGTATCCGACAAGCCCACGTAGCGGATTTTCCCGGCCCGCACGGCGTCGTCCATTGCGCGCATGACTTCTTCTACCGGCGTGACGCGGTCCCAGGTGTGCAGGTAATAAAGATCGATGTAGTCGGTGCTGAGGCGTTTTAACGAGCCGTCCAGCGCACGCATCAGATTCTTGCGGTGATTGCCGCCGGCGTTTGGATTGCCGGTTTCGGCGTTGTAGCCGAACTTTGTCGCAATCACCAGCCGGTCGCGCAGGCCGCGCGCCGCAACGAATTTGCCCACCCACGTTTCGCTGGTGCCTTCCGTGTACAGATCGGCGGTATCGATGAAGTTGCCGCCCGCGTCCACGTAGAGGTCGAACAGGCGCTGGGCGGATTTCTCTTCGGCGCCCCAGCCCCATTCGGTGCCAAACGTCATGGTACCGAGCGAGATGGGGCTGACGCGCAGGCCGGAGCGGCCAAGCAAGGTGTACTGGTGCATCGTCATGATGTGTCCTCCAGGTTGTTGGGCGATGGAGGTATCGTGCGCTGATTCTTTGCTTGGAAAAATAGCGGTTGTCTGCAAGGATTATGAAGTCATGCTTCATAATTAAGAGACCGCTTGGATCCTGCACAGTTACCGGCGTTGATGGCCTTCGCCGCCGTGGCGCGACACGGCAGTTTCACGCGTGCGGCGGGCGAGTCGGGTGTTTCGGCGTCGGCGTTGTCCCAGTCGGTGCGTGCGCTGGAAACGCAACTCAAGGTACGCCTGTTCAACCGGACCACGCGCCGCGTGGCTCTCACCGAGGCGGGCGCGCAGTTTCTCGAACGCGTGCGGCCCGCGCTCGCGGCACTCGAGTCCGCCTTCGACGCGCTCGACGAAACCCGCGACCATCCGGCCGGCACTTTGCGGATCAACCTCGCGCGGGTGGCAAGCGAACTGCGGTTGCTGCCGCATCTGGGCGAGTTCGCACGCCTGTATCCGCATATCGGCCTCGAAATGGTGCTTGACGACGGTCTCGCTGACCTTGTGGGCGAAGGTTTCGATGCGGGCATCCGGCTGGGCGAGCGCCTCGCGCAGGACATGGTTGCCATTCCACTGGGCGGCGAGCTCGGCATCGTGGTGGCGGGCTCACCCGCCTATTTCGAGCGCTATCCGCGGCCGCAGACGCCGGACGACCTGGCTG
>SDBV01009080.1_pt1 | contig 13279 bp, 14 predicted proteins | sample 2277081 | NCBI WGS metagenome assembly SDBV01 (sample SAMN10402039, study PRJNA504765) | marine sediment metagenome | isolation source: marine sediment core GS10_PC15, 223 cmbsf | place: Arctic Ocean: Southern Knipovich Ridge | collected 2010
GGAGAATGACGATTCCCGCAAGACTCCAGGAAAGATACCATGAAAGCATCCCATTATGGATTTTTCTCAATACCCAGGTAATACTGGCACCTAAATGCCCCAGCCAAATGTAGGGATCAAAAAATCCCTTCTCCTGCATACCATATAAACTACGTAGAAACGGCATCTCCTTGATTGTAAGATAAAAATGTGTACCGTTGATCCGTCCGGTTTCACTGTCCAGCTCTTCACCCCCGATAAAGCTTCCCACAAATCTGGCAGATTTTCTTACTCTTCCCAAAAGGTATACCAAAAGTCCTAAAATGATACCTGCAGCAATAAGGAAAGAAGCCATTGTGGAGCTCCATGAACCACCGATTACTACAATGCCCCCGATAGCCGGAATAATCATGTTATTCAGAGGGAGAGCGTACCAGACCCCGAAAAGAAGGCAGAGAAGTGCGAGTAACAGCATGGGTACGGTCATTGTGACAGGAACATCTTTTTTTACCTTTTCAGTCTGACGTGTTTTAGGTCCCAGGAAAACGGAGTATATTACTTTTAGAAAGGAAGCCAGTGTCAGGACACTGCCGAACATCGCTGCAACAAGGAATATATATGATCCTTTCATTCCCGTTTCCAGGATACCCTGATAAATCAGCCATTTCGACGCAAACCCGTTAAATGGAGGAACTCCTGAAATTGCCAGAGATGAGATCAGGCAGGCTATGAAAGTCAGGGGCATTACTTTTGCCAAACCGCCCAGGTCGGCAAGATTGGTAGTTCCTGTTCTTTTTTTTACCGCGCCGCAGGAAAGGAACAAACAGTTCTTATAGATAGCATTATTCAGCATGTGGAACAAAGCACCGGCCAGGCCTATAGGGCTCATAGTTCCAATACCCAAAACCATATATCCAACCTGACTGATTGCATGGTATGATAAAAGATGTCGCAGATCATGCTGAACCATTGCAACCATAACCGCCGCAATAATAGTAACTGCTCCAATTATCATCAGAACTAATCCCAAACCCGGGGTCATTATAAAAATTGATGCAGATATCCGTACTAAGAGATAGATCCCTAAAAGTTTATCAATTGCAGCGGGTAATACTGCCATGACCGGGGGAGGGGCGGAATCAGCAGCGGCAGGGATCCATGTGTGCAGCGGCATCGCTCCAGCCTTGGCAATGGCCCCGATCATCATAAGGAGGAAGGCTATTCCAGGCATCCATCCGTTAATGGGGATATTCATTCCACTGATAGTAAAAGATTTTGTCATGAACCAGCAGAGACCGATACCCAGAAGAAGGCAGCCGTCAGCACCCCCGAGCATGATAAAGGTTTTGGTGGCGCCCTTCCTTGCATCCTTCCCGCCTGTACAAATCAGAAAATAAAGAGATACGGTGACAATTTCCCAGAATATGAGAAAGAGCAGAAAATGGTCCGCTATCACAACACCGCAGGCCCCTCCCATGGCAAGCAGGAGAAATGCGGGATATTCTTTTGGATTATTATCCCTGGAAAAATAAGACAGAGAATAGATGGAGACAAGAAAAACGGATCCCGTGATGAACAGAAGGATAAAAGCGGACATGGGTGAAATAACCATATCCAGATGCAGATTGAATTTTTCGAACTTCAGGAAGTCATAATGCAGACCCGGAATCTCTCTGAAAAAGATAAAAAAAGCGGAAATAGTGGAGAGTGCAGCGATAAGAAGGGCAAAGATTTCACGGAGCCATCGGACTATTTTTGGAATCAGAAGGCATAAAATTCCACCCGCAAGGGGCAACATGACAGGAATTAACAGCACATTGGCATTCATATTTTGCGATTCTCCCCTTTCATAACCATGCAATCCCGTAAATCATTCCCAATAGTGCAAGTACAAACGCCACAATTGACACTGGAACAAGATAGTGCCAGAAAAATTTCAAGGCCTGATCTACACGGACACGAGGGTTCGTATTTTTTATTACGATTATCAGGACAAGCACCAGTACATATTTCAAAATTGACCACAGGATATCCAATCCCTCAAAATTCATCCCGCCAAGAAATACCGTTATTAGAAATATGGGTAAAGTGAAGAGCATCATGGCCTGGGTCAGTTTGATCAGGGCCAGGGGTATCCCTGAATACTCAATGAATATTCCACCCATAATCTCAGTTTCGGCCTCTGCAACATCGAAAGGTGTAAAGCCCAGTTTTGCGTGTATACAGAGGAGTACAACAATTGCAGCCAGGGCCCCGGATATACTGGCGACTCCCGGGGAGGAGGCGATTTCCGTTAATTGGATGCTTGCTCCGGACTTGAGAATGACAGCGGCTAAACAGATGAGGAAGGGTAGTTCATATGCAATAATAAGCTTCATCTCCCGGCTGGCACCCACAGTTGCCAGGGGATTTCCCGAGGCCATACCGCCTATCATGAAGGAGAGTGACGGAATGATGAGCAGATAAACCACTACAATCAGGTCACCTATAAAAGATTGCTCCCGGATTATTCCCCGCCAGAGAATTGTGGAAACCAGAACGACAGCCACCAGACTGAAAATGGGTGCGGCAAGAAAAACTACCGGACTTCCGCTCTTCGGCAGCAGCGTCTCTTTCCCCAACAGCTTGAAAAAATCGTAAAGGGGCTGCAAAAACGGCGGACCTGTACGCCACTGAACTCTTGCTGTTACTTTCCGGTCTACCCATACAGAACATAAACCGATTACCGCCGTAAAGAGAAAGCCGGGAAATATGAGAAATGAAAAAAGGTATTTAGCTGTCTCCACCTTGCAACTCCATAGAAATAATTTCCATTATTCGCATCTGCAGTAAATCCAGTGTTTTAGAGACAGTCGGAGACAAACCCATCCCTAAGGCGGTTTGCTCCGGCTGAATCCCTAAAAGGAATATCCTGCCTGGTATTTGCGATTCCAGCATCTCAAGATAAAATCCTGGGGATATATCATGGGTTGAGAATCCCATATGCAGCAACTCATTACTATTCAGGACTTCGAAGCTGCCGGCCGGCCGGTCAAGATGGACGGCATCGATAAAGAGGACTGTATCCGGCGACTCTCCGGCAATTTTCCCGATATAGTTTTCCGGGGCACTCCCGGCATTAATACAGGGGATATCAAGTATAGTTTCCAAACGTTCAGAAAGAATTGCTCCCAGGCCATCATCCCCTTTTAATACATTGCCAATTCCAACTATTACTACCTTACCCTTCAATATTTCCGCCAGGGTGGTTTCCTTGATATCTGCCACATATTTCATTTCGTACCATCCCCCTTAAAGGGAGAATCAAAAGAAACAGTATCAGTTGTAAGGGTTGTATGCCTCCGGCATCTGGCACACAGGATCTTGACTCTGTCTGACCGTCCATAATCTTTTAATACCCCGGCGAGGTTGTCGTCAATGATCCCGATACTTTTCAGGCGGGATTGATAGAGAGTGGGATTGGAGAAGGCAAGTTCGCCGATCTTTTCCGTTATCCACGTGAGATGATCCTTGCAGCCTATTACAGCGCCGCACAGTTCACAAAGCTGCAGGTCTTTTTCAATAGTTTCAAATGCCGTCGATCTGTCAAAGAAGGAGAGTTCCCATTCGTTTGAAAGTTTAATACCCTGATTATCCACTATGCATGCCGCCTCGCAGGTGCCGCAGAAAATGCAGGAGTCCGTATAATGGATCATCTGCCGTCTGGGCGTGCCGTCATCAGTAATGTCCTTGTGAGCAATTGCATTGGACGGACAGACCTCCTCGCATGCCAGGCATCCTACACATTTTTCCTCATCATACACCGGCTGTCCCCGGAAATTAGGGTGCGGCTCATGAGGTTTATAGGGAAACCTGGAAGTATACGGCCTGTGAACAAGAGCTTTTACAGCTTCAATTAGTTCCCTGATTTTTGGAAGCTTCATTTAATCCCCATCCTTCTCATAATTGATGCTGTCTTTTCCTGGGAGAGTCTGACGAGATCATCCCCCCTGTAAAGCAGGTCCCCCCTGGTTGACCGGACTGCCATCCTTTCGGTGCAGCAATAGCAGGGGTCGATTGCAGCAAGAATTATTGTTGCGTCCGAGATTGTGGATCCGGGAATAGTAGCCTTTAAGGTCGGTAGGTTCATAAATGTCGGCGCCCGGACCTTGTGGCGCACCGGTCTGTTGGTGCCGTCACTCCTGACATAATGGAAGGTCTCCCCCCTGGGGGCCTCGTGTACTCCTATGCCTTCTCCTGGAGGAATACTGGTTATGTTCAGATCTATTTCGCCCCCTGGAAGATTCTGAAGACATGTTTTAACTATCTTCACTGATTCATAGATTTCCAGGACCCGTATGACAACTTTGTCAAATACATCGCCGTTTTCGGTGACTATCATGTCCCAGTCAATCCTGTCATAGGCACCGTATGGGGTGTCCTTACGAACATCTTTTGCCACCCCCGAAGCCCGTGAGGTAGGTCCCAGTGCACAATAATTGATGGCTTCTTCATGGGTGAATATACCGATGCCTTTTAGACGTGCATGCAGTACCGGATCATCGAGTATTGCTTTTTTCAGCATATCGATGGTGGGAAGAATCCCATCGATTTTTTTCAGGGCAAAGGGGATATCATCAGGATTTATATCCCGCCTTACACCGCCGGGTTTGAACATGGCGTAGTTGTTCCGGTTTCCTGTAAGGGCTTCAAGGACATCAAGCATCTCCTCCCTCAGTTTCCAGACCCACATGAACACGGTGTTATACCCCAGGAAATGGCCGGCGAGACCCATCCACAGGAGGTGGGAATGGATCCGTTCAAGCTCTGCGACAATCGTACGGATATATTTAGCCCTTTCCGGCACCTCAACAGGGATGATATCTTCCACAGCCCGGGTATAGGCAAAGGGATGGCTTGTGGAGCAGATACCGCAGATCCTTTCAATAACAAATGTGGCCTGATCGAATGTCCTGCTTTCGGATAACTTCTCAATACCCCTGTGGTTGTAGCCGACCATCACATCAATATCCAGAACCTTTTCACCTTCAATGGTCAGGCGAAAAAGTTCAGGTTCTTCCTGTAATGGATGATATGGTCCAATTGTAATTACAGACTTTGCCATTACACACCCCTATCCCGTATGGCGTTATTATCCCACTCTTTGTAGTCAGCCTTCAGGGGGTATACCCCCCCCGGCCACAATTCCGATAGCAGTAACCTTCGGAGGTCAGGGTGACCCTTGAAATCAACCCCTAATAACTCGTATATCTCCCGCTCAATCCATTCCGCCCCTATAAAAACATTGGACAGGGAGTCTACTTGAGGATTATCTCTGTCCAGTTTTACTCTCACGGAAATAAGATAGCCTAAATCTTCGATTGAAAAATGATAAAGCACCTCCGTGTGTGTCCTTGTATCGACTCCCGAGGCCGTATGGAAACGGGCCTTCAGATCCCTGAAGATATAAGAAGCAACAGTAACCAGTGATTCAGGCTTGACTTCCAGGTACAGTCTTTTATCAGATTTTTCAAAAAACTCAAGGATATCTTCCCCGAACTGCTCCCGAAGACCGGCCCTTACTTCCTCACATGTCATAGTGTCTCCCTTACCTTATTGATGAGTTTTACCACGCCGGCTATTATCGCCTCAGGTTTCGGCGGACAACCGGGAATGTATACGTCAACGGGAATGATTTTATCCAGAGGCAGGGGGCAGTTGTAACTGTCTATAAACAATCCACGTGATAATGCACACTCTCCTATGGCTACTACAAGACAGGGTTTTGGAGTTTGCTCCTCATATATCTGTTTAACCCTCACCATGGATTTCCGGTTGCAGGAACCTGTTACCAGAAGTACATCCGCATGACGAATACTGCCGGCCAGGCGCATACCGAACCTTTCGATATCAAACCTGGGTGTCAGACAATCGAGTATCTCGATATCGCAGTTATTGCAGCTTCCTGTCGATAGATGGAAGACCCAGGGTGACTTTAATAATGCCCGCAATGTCAAGCTCATTATGCCTTCTCCCTCATCCAATGGGTGGAATGGACTATAAGATTCCCGCCTACCAGAAATGTATTCCCGGTAAGTTCCTGATCAGCGGGTTTCAAACTCAACGCATTGAATGAACAGGATTCGATACAGAGGGGCTCCGCGTTTTGATTTCGTCTGTCGAGACAGTAATCACAAATGTGGATAATAAGGGGTACGACCTCAGGGTAAATTGTACCGTAGGGGCAGGCGTGGGAGCATGATTTACAGCTTACACATCTCATGTTATGACGCATAAGGATATTATCCTTTTCCTTCTGCTGCTCCAGCGCTTCTTTCGGACATGCAGCGATACAATGAGGTTCTTCACATTTCCTGCATACCAGAGCGTATGTCGCCAGCTCCACTATAGAAGATATCCCGTTATTCCGGGGATGGTAAAAATAACTGCATTTTAGATCGCAGATCCTGCACTCGTTCATGGCACAGATGTCCAGATCGATAAACAGTCTGTAGTCGGATCCGGCCTCTGTTTTTGTACTTAATTTGCCGTGATGTATCTGTTCAGCGCTTCTGGGCATAGACATACCTCGCTAATCCCAAATGTTGGGCAGGTGATGGATTTTATCAAACCGGAAAACCGGACCATCCTGACATGCGTAATAAGGACCAATCCTGCAGTGCCCGCATTTGCCCAGACCGCAGGACATGTTCTTTTCCATTGAGACATAGATATTTTCCATCCTGAATCCAGTCTCAATTAATTTCTGGATGGAAAATTTCATCATAATCGGCGGCCCGCATACCACGGCTACGGCCTCAGGTATATCTACCTCAAAATCTTCCAGAATAGTCGTCACTACACCCACCGGACCATCCCAGCTGTCATCCCCCACATCCACCGTAAGAATTACATCTATATCATATTTAGAAGGCCATCCCATTATTTCATCTTTATAAAGCATATCCCCGGAGGAACGGCATCCTCCCCTGAAAAGTAGCTTTTTATACCACCCCTGCCTGCTGAATAGCTCGTACAATAGACTCCTTAAGGGGGCGAAGCCACAGCCTCCTCCAGCTACAACGATTTCCCTGTCCCTGAAAATATCCAGAGGGTAACCGTTTCCAAAGGGACCGCGCAGTCCGACTATTGCACCGGGTTCGAGACAATGTATTTTTGCTGTCACTTTGCCGACGTTCATCACGCTTACCTGGATGGTTTCATTTACTGTCGGTTCAGATGATGGGGTAAAGGGAGCTTCACCGACACCGGGTACGGACAGTTCGATGAATTGCCCTGTCTTGAAGGAAATTTTCTTTTCCGGTTTCAGAGTCAGCGTCTTTATTGTGTGGGTTTCAGGTATTACTTCAAGTACTTCAGCTCGTAACGACCTGTACGGATTATTGCTAAGATACATTTTCGAAATTCCTTCTAAGTACTTTTCTGATATCGATCTTACCCGGACATGCCAAAATGCAACGCCCGCAGCCGGTACAGGCAAAATCACCTGTTGTTTCCGGAAAAAAATCGAATTTTTTTTCAAACCTGTTTCTCAATCTCATCCACAGCTTCGCCCGTGGATTCGCCCCTCCGGCAACTGTGGCGAAATCTTTAATCAGGCATGAATCCCAGATTCGGAACCGCCCCAACCGATCTTCCGATAATTGGTCATAAAGGAGAAAACAGTGACATGTGGGGCAGATTGTATTGCATGCACCGCACTCGACACAAGTTCCGGCTTCTTCTTCCCATAATTCGGATTTAAAGTTCTTTCTAATGACTCCGCCCAGATTGTCCCAACCAGGTACGCTGTGCTCCATAATATTGCTGCGGACTTTCTCCGATACCGCCGATCTCTGATTCTCCCGTCTCATTTCCTGCTCTTTTTGGGCAGGAGAAAACAAGGAACTCTTCTCTATGATGTCCCGGCCTTTATCTGAACCGGATTCTACAACATAACCGTCACCGATATCAGATAGGTTGAGATCAAAACCGTCTTCAGGATATGGTTTCCCGTGAAGGCTAAGGCAAAAGCACACCTCCAGGGCGTCAGTGCAATCGGCAGAAATTATTAGAGTTCGGTCCCTCTCGCGTGCATAATACGGATCCTTGTAATCCCCTTCTAAAAATACTCTGTCCAGTATGTTGAGACCTCTGAGATCACAGGCTTTTGCACCTATAAGGCAAATAGCCTTTTCCCCTTCCGCCAGTAATCTGTCGCTGTAGTTCTCTGAGACCTGTTTTCTGGCGTGGAAGAAAAATGATTTAAGGGGCTCCGGAGAACGAACTCCTCCGACATCGAACCCGGGGACCATACCACCGGTCGGACTTTCTTCACTCCCTTCGGTCTCCCTGGAAAACTCTCTGTAATATTGAGCGTCTCCTTTCCGGAAAGGGGCAAAGACAAGAAATTCTTTTCCTAAATCGGCCAGGAACTTATGCAGTTCTTCGGCACGAATAAACTGATACTCCATTTTCTATAGCTTTCCTTTTCGTGTGGTGAATAGTTTTTTTTCGAATAAACTCAAGTTGGCGGTATAATAAAGAGAACAGAAAGTCGGGGGATACTAAACTAAAATACTCAGGTAAAGAAAGCTGATTGTCTTGAATAAACGTAAGGCTTTTTTGATTACTTTTAGAAATCGACCAGAAATGAATACTGATGTGAATATAAACTGCCTGTAATAATTGTATTTTGAAAAACCGTTGCCAATTATTCCGCTTTTTATAGGGTTCGCTATTCCCGTTACCTATAACATTGCTTTAGTCTTCTATTTACGCCATCTGCGGAAGCATATACTTAATCCTGATATAAAAAGAAAAGTTTATTGGACTGCGAATCTGCAAATAACATTCGACCTCGGTTTGCTGACCTATCTTCTCCATTTCAGCGGGGGATTTGAGAATCCCTTCTTCATTTTTTTCATTTTTCATATGGTAATTGCCAGCATTCTTCTACCTAAGAAGAATGCCTATCTTCAGGCAACATCATCCATGCTGATATTTGGGATCGTCATGGGTTGTGAAACATGGTCGTTCATTCCCCACTATCACCTGGGCGGTTTTATTCCGGCCCAGACCTGCTTATTGAGCGGCAGGTATTTCATTGGTATATTTTCCGTATTCGTTTTTACCCTGTATATAACAGTTTACCTTACTTCGACTATTGCCGACCGCCTGCGCAAACACGAGTTGGAGCTGGCATCGGCAAATATGCTTCTGCAGGAACATGACAAAGTCAAATCCAAATATATATTGGTGGTTACGCATGATATAAAGGCAGATTTATCTTCCATCCAAAGCTGCCTGAAGGTTGTGATCAACGGAATTACGGGAAGTATTTCGACAAAATCCAGGGACATGATCTCAAGGGCGGAACGCCGCAGTATGAAGCTTCTTGAATTTGTAGGCGATCTGCATTTCCTTTCCCTCTTGCGGTCATCGGAAAATCTTATGATGGAAGACCTTAACTTACGGGAGATTGCCCGAAAGGAATGGGAAACTGTTCAAGGCACTATTAATGAGAAGGGAGTTGAGGCGTCCATAGCGGTTGAAGGATCTGAATTTCATTATACCGGTAATGAATTGTCGATTAAGAAATTGTTTATGCATCTTTTGCGGAACGCTGCCGATTATACTCCAAATGGCGGGGAAATGCATTTGAAATTAGAAGAAGACCGTCATAAGGATATGTTCCATATTCTAATTTGTAATACCGGAGAGCGAATCCCGGAGAAAGATATCACCCATATTTTTAACGATTTTTATAAATGCTCCAATACACCGAAAAACGGAAGAAACGGACTTGGATTAGCTCTGGTAAAGGAGATTGTTAACATGCATGGAGGAAAAGTACAGGCCGCCTGGGATGATTCCCGTGGAAACGTTTTTGAAGTTGCTTTACCATGGGAACACGGTAAAAGATAGCTAAAAAACAGGGATTGTATTATATTTCTTCTATTGGATAAAAATAAAAAGGTGGAGGTTAAAAATGGCATATATCATTGTTATTGAGGATGATATCGACATGGCGGAGGCGATCAAGCTGACTCTGGAAGCGAATGAACACCGGGTTCTCGTAAGAGATAATCCGGCGTCCGGTGTTGAAGAGGCGGAAAAGAACATGCCGGATTTAATCATCCTCGACGTAATGTTCGGTCAGAACCAGAAAACCATTGGATTCGACTATGCTATTGAAATCAGACGTAAAAAAAATATCTCTTTAGTTCCCATTCTCATGATAACGGCCGTCAATACGCAATACCCAAATTTCGACTTCTCGAATAAAACAGACGGGGAATACCTTCCCGTAGACGGCTTTATCGAGAAGCCGGCTCAGCCTGATGACTTGATCCGGAAAGTCAATGAGTTACTGGAACTCAAAACCAGCCCCTGGGTGAGCTGGCCTGAAAAGAAAGAATGAAGATCTGGAAAAGAATAAAAGCCTCCATGCTTTTGTGCGAAATATAGTAATATCCTTCATAGAGAAGATATAATTTGCATTTCTGTATCATTTTTCTTGACAAACAGCTGTTTTTACACGTAGAATTTCAGTAAGAATAAAACAGGCTGGTCGCCAACAAGTTGCCTGGTCGGGACTTCGTCCCTGCTCGGCTATGCAACCCTGGCTGCTCGCTAATGAGTCGTACCGCAGGGACGAAGTACCCGAGGAACGATCTCAAAAAATGCCTCCAAAGGAGAATAAGATGAGTAAGATCTACATTATTGATGATGACAGAGACATTGTTGATGCACTGACGATGGTGCTGGAGAACGAAGATCATAAGATTGGCTTTCAGAATGATGAGGATGATGCTGTCGAGAATGTCAGCGATTTTGGTGCTGATCTGATAATTCTCGATGTAATCTTCCCTGAAAACGATGGCGCAGGTTTTGAGATTGCAAGGAAACTGAAACATGATATAAGAACCAGGAATATTCCAATTGCAATGCTGTCTGCTGTAAACGAGAAAGGACAGTACTCTGGCACCTTCTCGAATGCAGACAGAGATAATGTTTACCTTCCTGTTGATGAATTTGTAGAAAAGCCCCTGGTGCCTGAGGATCTCGTAAAACTTGTTAATAAACTGATATGCTAACATAATGAATCCAGGCACCAATACAATAGGGATAGTCGGCGCGGGGTCCGGGGGGGAGGCAATCCTTGCCATTCTCCTGGAAATTCCGGGTATAGTAGTTAAGTACATGTGTGATCTCAATCCGGAGGCTCCCGGATTCCATCTGGCGAAGAAAAATCATATTCAGTGTTTAACGGATATAAGACTGAAGGCACTGTTAGAGGATACGGAAGTTGAACTGATTTTCGAGGTAACAGGAAAGGACAAAGTATTTAATTATCTGCAGAAGAATAAACTCCCTGGTTGTAATGTAATGGGATCAGCCGCAGCCAGGGTAATGTTCCATATGATCGATACCCAGCAGAAAATTACAACTGAACTGAAGGCTTATAAACTCGAGCTTGCTGAGAGAGTCATTGAGAGAACTGATGAGCTCGAGACAGTTAACAAGGAACTGCAGCAGCAGGTTTTCAACTATCAGATGCTTAATGAGAAGCTCCAGGAAATTAATAGTGAAAAGACAAAGTATCTGGTCAATGCGACACATCAGCTTAAGGCGCCATTCGCAGCCATTCAGAGCTATACTGATATACTTCAGGCTGGATATGCAGATGATCTGTCTGACAAAGTTATTGCTATAGTAGGGAAAATAAAAATCAGATGCGAGCTGCTGTCCCGATCTATAAGGGAAATGCTTGAATTGGCTAATCTTAATTCCTGTGTTGAAGAGAATATCAAAATGGTTGATATATGTCTGAACGAATTGATTGCAAGGGTAATCGATATAGTTGAGGGAATTGCAGAATCCAGGAATATCAACATTGCCTTTTCCAAATGCACCGGAAACTGCATGGTAAAATGTAATCCGGACCAGATAATGACCCTTGTTCAGGTATTGATTGAGAATGCAATCAATTATTCCGATGATAATTCGAATATTGAGATCACTCTCGAAGAAGGACTGAGTAACAGGGTAACTCTTACTGTAACTGATCATGGTATAGGTATTGCGTCGAAAAATTTGAAGCTTATCTTTAAGGAGTACTTTCGATCCAATGTAGCTGTCAAGAAAAGCACCAATGGAACAGGGCTTGGACTTTCTATTGCCAGGAGAATTGCTCAGATCCACAGGACCGATATTCTGGTTGACAGCACCCTGGGAGAAGGTTCTTCCTTTAAAGTTTCTTTTTCTCTTTCGAAAGATTGATGTTCGTAGGGACAGCCACCCAGGGTTTGCAAAGCAAATCCTGGGTGGCTGTCCCTCCCTACCAATTGAAAACCTCTTCTCCGGCCTCAGCGAGGTTGGGTGCAAACCAGTCAGCCCCTGATAATTGTTCTTTTGAGAAACTTGTTGTCAGTCCCAGACATTTTGTTCCGGCAGATTTCGCAGCTTTTACTCCGTTAACGGCATCTTCCACCACAAGGCACTCTAAAGGTTCAAGTCCTATCAGGCTAGCGGCCTTCAAATATATGTCTGGAAAAGGTTTCTGTCGTTTTACATCAAGAGCATTTACAACAGCATCGAAACTTCCTTCAGTCATTCCAATTTCTCTAAGATTTGATTCCATTTTAGTTCGATCAGCGCTTGTTGCAAGAGCTGTCTTTAAACCCTTTTCCCGGCATTCTTTAATAAAAGAGTGAACTCCTGGAAGGGGTTTAAGTTTTCCTTTTATGAGTTCTGAATAGATTTCATAGGTTCTGGTTTTGCCAGTAGGTATGTCGAACGGGAAATTGTACTTCTCTGCTACACCACCCAAAAAACGATCTTCCCCTGCTCCAATAAACTCAAAAAAATCTTCATGCTTTGCTTCCAGTCCAAGCTCTTTAAACATTAAAATAGCTGCATTTCTTATAAATTCTTCCGAATCTACCAGAACCCCATCCATATCAAAAAGTACACCTTTTATCATATTCAATTACTCCTTGTTTTCTCTCTGCAGGTCGATTATTATCCAGACTTCCTTCACTTTTTCAAGGGTAAGTCTATCTTTCACATATATTTTTGTAGGAGGTAATATCTCATTGGAATCAGCATCATCCGGAATATTGGGGTACCAGCGAATATAATCAGCATTAAATGTGAAATTACCCGATTGTGTTATTTCAAGATCGGCTATTCCGTATACCTGTTCTCCTGGTTCAAGCTTTGTAATCACCCCGTCATTCCAATCCTGTGCCGGTATCAGACCCGATTTACCTTCGTATCCCGTTCTGACTCTGGAAATCACAAATAGCTGGGTAAC
>SDBV01009081.1_pt1 | contig 13278 bp, 11 predicted proteins | sample 2277081 | NCBI WGS metagenome assembly SDBV01 (sample SAMN10402039, study PRJNA504765) | marine sediment metagenome | isolation source: marine sediment core GS10_PC15, 223 cmbsf | place: Arctic Ocean: Southern Knipovich Ridge | collected 2010
GATATCGGACTATCAGAAACGATAAATCCTTTTCTGGTATGTATTTATATGCATAAGCTTGGGCATTTCAAGACATGACTACGGTTAACAATGTAACCAACTTTTCTCCACCACGACCTAAATATGTAGTTAGTCGTAATTAATTATAATCAGTGCACCATCCCTGTTTAGCTCGATTAGATTTGCATCATATTCCCTAGCCTTTGTTTTATAAAAATAGGTTTGTTGATCAAACCTAATACCCAAAACAATCGCTATTAGAGAGTCACCGAACGATAGGAACAACCGATCACGTATTCCTTTAAGTGGTTTGTTATATATTAGAAAGCGATATTCTTGCTCATTTTTCCAATCGCTGTCCTTTGCAAAATATAGATTATTTCGATATTGTTGTAAAAATAAATCTACGTAAGAGTAGACTTTTTTTTGTTTAAACTTACAAAAATCAATATCAAAAATATCAAAAATATCATTTGAATACTTGTCTGATAAAATATCTATATAATCAATTTCTCCTTGCATTATTTCATATTCATCTTCAATTTGATCTTGCACCTGCTCACTTAGTCGATCCTTATCGAACACTAAGCATACGCCTTTGTGATGGTCCCCATACTGACCCCACATTCTAGGATAGAAAAATCCAGGCCTTTTTTTGGGTTCGATGTATTGTTTGCCTGCTCTTGTCCATTTACTGTAATCTCCATTTGAAAAGGAAAGAAACCGCACAATTTCACGCATGTAATATTTTATGTCATTATCTAAACTTTCGACCGTCTCTGGATCAAGGGTTTCCTCATAGAAATTTAATTCAATATCCTCAAACGGGTCATTAGATTCAAATATTTTTCCAGCCAATAAAGTCCCTGAATTTAAAATTATTTTTGCAGACTCGGACGAAGTGTAGTGGAAAAGGTGACTCGTCATATTTGTTTCCTTTTTTAAGCGCTCATAAAATCATTCAACAGTTTTCCCCATAACCAATAAAATCATAACCGCTCTTCTCAAATTTCTCAAGCAAAAGAAGCTTTTGAGAGCTAAAAACTGTCATAACTACTCCCACCCCCAGAATTTAGATATGGGAAAACCCTGCTTCACTGAGGGCGGTACCCAATAAGGGAATGAAGACAGCGGGTAGTCCCCCCTTTATTTTCCAGAACGTGTCGCATTCAATTTTATAGTCTCACTTAGTCATCTATATCAAACCTCATTCCATGGAGACACTGGAGGAGGCTCTCCTATCCTTCGAGGCATAGGAATATAATTCCATACTCCCACTTGATTGTAGCCTGCCTTCCAATTGAGGTGTTGACATAACCCATCAAGATCGGGAAATAGTGTCGAACGATTGATCGCCATTTGATCCAGATAAAATAGAGCGCTATTTGCCTGTCCAAATGAAAGAAATAACTTTCCAAGTGAATCTTGATACGGCTCGTCCTGATCTAATGGAACGAAAGGGGGATAGCTATGCAGAGTAAACCAGCCTGACTGCGCAGCCATTCTCGGAGACAGTAAATTGGGCCTGTAAATCCTGGTCTTTTCCTGACCGAATAGATTTGATACACTCGACGGACTAACAATCTCAGCTTTCGGAACCCTGAGTCTCCATACAACTTTCTCTGACTGAAAGTCGTTCGAATTTCCATCAATACAAAAGAATAGCGCAACAAGTGGATTCTCGGTCCAGTCTAACAGCCTGGTATTCATTCCATGGTGCTGTGCCAATGCCAGACAATCCCAATTCGAATTTGGGAGATGCTGTCCAATAATACCAGCTCGACGCATAAGTTCACCCAGCATCTCGGATTCAACATTTTCGATTTGTGTGGGCTTTATCATATCATTCTCAAGAAATTCAGACTCCCACCGAGCAATCTTAGGAAGGAGTGGTTTATCGCAGCTCTGACCACGGAAGAGTATTATCTCCTTCGCAGGATTGAAAACGATCTTTTTGAAAAAGTGTTCGATACATTCCATGTAATCGACCACCTTTTCATATTTTGCATGCATCATATACAAATCCCATTACACTATAGATTCTTGTGCCTTCAAATAAGCTACCTAACGACGCAGATGAGTAGCGCCCTCGCAAGAGCGAAGCGACGAGAAGGCGTCTGCTCAAAAAGCCATGTTATGTGCTTTATTATAATTCATTTCAACGGTTAGTATAAGAATAGTAGCCGAATGCGGAGCAATTAATTTCCAATTTAGAATAAAATTGAAGCGGGCTATAATCCTTGAATTTACTACTGTTTCGGCTATTATTTTTATACAGTATGTTTATTCTTGATTAGTTCGTCTATAAGTTCAATCGCTATCTCTATTCTGTCTTTTTGGCCATTTTCCGACAATAGAAAATTATCATTTTGCTTTATCAGGTTATACTTAGTAATCATTTTATTATCAAACGTATAATTTTTAATTGGTGTGAATTTCCATCCATCCTTAACACATTTAACACTTAGCTTTTCAGCAATTCGAATAAAACTTATATCAGCGAACCTACCCCAATGAAATGTCACCTTTTTATTGGATATGAAGTGCTGATTTAATACGATTAAATATGGATTAAGGTGATATGAATGCAATGGATAACTACCCGAATTGCCTAGATGGTTAATATCGTATCCATATCTATCTTGCCAAGTAAACAAATTCAAATTTAAGAATTGATTTTCTGTTATAGGTTTATACTTAACAAAGTAATATCGCCAGTTTATTACATCGGGTTTGAAGTTATCAATCTGGTATTGTAGTTTTTCAAGGCTTGTGTTTTCTTTACTGTTTATGAAACTTATTAAGAATAAGTCAAGGCTGTCGGAAACTTTTTTTCGTTCATTTTTATTAGTTGCTGTCAGAATCCTATTCCAATTACCCTGACTCCCAAAATAACGTATTTTACCTATGGCTGAATAATCATGAGTTTTAACTGGATAATTATCTATGGTTAAGTATGCCCTTATTATCATAGAGTTATCAATCTTTCCTGACCAAATTTCAAGAAAAGCTTCAATTTTCTTAGCAATATCATTTGAGTTGAGTTTGAAGTTTGCTGTATTTCCTTGAATTTGTGGGTGTTCTTCTAAAGTATGAAAGCTTTGCTTCACTTTGGAATTCGAAACGATTATCCCTGCCTTAGTTTTTTCGTTGGAAACATTTTCTTTAGTGAAACCGCTAAATTCATTTTCAGTCAGTATTTGATAGCTTGTTTTATTCTTATCTGCTATGCTTAGTTTGATAAATCCATCAATAAACTTGCAGTAATCCGCAACATTTGGTAAACGAAGATTAGTTGTGTATTCTATTCGCTTTGACCGGTTAGGCTGACGAACAGCCAATAATAAGTTTCTAAGAATTCTGATGAAGTCTTTTAATTCATCATCAGGTGTATTTATTTTGTTTTTTATGCCATAAGCCAAAACAGCGTAGAAAATAGTTTTGTCTTTTACATCAAAACCTTTATCTGTAATAGCCCTTAAAAAATAGTTCTTGGGATATTTGTCAAAGGTTGATAAACCTGTAAAAAGCATTTCAAAAAATATAATGATATCATTTAATTCATATAGAAAATCAAAAGAGTTAATTAGGTAGTAAATATTATTCATTACTAAAAATATTTCATTCATAAATATAAAATCATGTTTTACCTCAGAACTTGTTGCATTTACATTATCTCTGAAATACAGGAACTCTGCAATATAATAAATGAATTTTAGAAAGCACCCGTCAATTTTGGAATTTACTTTTGTTCTATATTTCCAGAATAAATCCATCCAAACACTATCTATTTTAAAAGCAAAATATTGCTGATAGGTAACTTTTGTATTTTGATAATTCAGTTTCAAGTCTACATAGTCAGTATTTTTTGAGGAGAGAAGATCTGAAAACTGCGCTTTAAAATTTTCAAATGAAGTAAGAAGTTTGCCCCTTGAATTCATTTTGATGTATAATTCATCGGTGAGTTTGAATTCATCCGATTTAATATCAATGTAATCAAAAGTAATTTTGCGCTTATTTACCAAATTCTCCCATGCATCTACTTTTTCACTCATTTCTTCCTGAAGCGTATCGAGCATATTCAACATAGAAACAATGGTTGGGTCGTTGCTCCATGATGCCATGAACCATGGAGAATCAATTATTTGATTACTTAGGGTAATATTTGCTTCAACTGTGAAAGGTTGAGTTATTAAGCTAATGCAAAATCTTTTGGATGAAATCCTTGTTTCGTAAGTGAAGCTTTTCAAATACTCCTGAGCTTCGGTACTCAAAAAGGTCATTTCCTTATGATTGTGTGGTTTGTTCTCCCTTGGTGCTAAATACCAGTGAATAAGCCAAAGTGTTGTTAACCTCTGCTGACCGTCTAAAGGAATGAATGATGTAGTATCATTCCCTGTTTTTTCGGTATACCCATAAACAAAGTCTAGATTTAGAGGAGAAGCATCATTCTGAAGTGACTGTTTGATTTTACCTACAAATCCTTTTCGCAAATTGAGTTCGCTTTCACGACCTTGTGCGTAATCGCGCTGTATTTGCGGAACAACAACTTTGTATTTGTCTAACAATTCTTTTAAAGTAAACTGCATAGCTTAATTCTTAATAATGGCATTTACAAAATAGTTGTGCATAATTTTAATGCTATCCAAATACCCTTGGCGATCTTCGGTTGTCCAGTATGCGTTATTTAATGGATACGAAGTGAAAGCTTTCATAAAAATATTCCTTGTGCAAATTGGTATATAATGACCTTTTAGCTCCCTATTTTTTATTTTTTCTCGCTTTACATCAAATACTGAATTGTTTAACTGGCTGTTTGTATGTGTATCCACCAAACACAAGTTACTAATGGAATGTATGCTCTGCTTATCAGTATCGGATAATTGGTTTATTGCCAAATAAACATCATTCACTATAGATTCGAATTCTTCCTTTTCAATCTCAGAATCATTACACAACTTTTTCATACGCTTAATTAACTCCTCAAAATCAGCATTGTTTTGATTTGATAAGGATTGAATATGGTCGGTTAACCATTTTTTCTGATTTTCTTTTTTTATAATGTATTCTGAGTTCTGAGCATGAATGTGTTCTAGGCTCCATTTTTCGTTACGTTTGGTTTGCTTATACAAATTGAAAGGGAAACGTGCTTTTTCTTTATCGCTATTTAAGGATGCATACACGTTATGCATTAATAATATGCGGTGAATTTCAAATCTATCATGGGTTTTTTGGTCTTCGTTTTCATAATTCAAGTTTTCCAATATTACAGCATACTCTTTTCCGTCAGAATCCTTTCTGTTTTTATTTACGACAACCAATTTACCAATCTCGCTTTCAAGATATTTATTGAACTGTTTTTTCGATAACACTTTCGATTTTAAGATAAGGGTGTCTACTAATTGATTTCCTTTAATTGCTATTAGAAAGCCAATGTAGTGAAACAAGGTTCTGTTCTGAAACCAATCGCGGAAATACTCAAAATATTCTGATACCTGCTGCCATATATTTTCAACCGCTTGTATCCTAGTATTATCTTTATTATCCATCAAGTCTTGCAAATACTCCGACAAAATGAGAAATGTAGCATATTTAAATGGTTTTTTCTCAAAGTATTGTTTCTCTTTCTGTAGGTTTTCTGCAATAAGATCGAATATAAACTCAATATGGGTGGGTTTATTATTGCCTTGATTGCGAATGAAATACCAAAACTCATCGTTCTGCAAAGTATATTCTATGTTGTCCCATTCTGTGGCAATTTCAAACAAGCGCATTTTAATGAATTTTAATTCATCGCTATTGTATTTATCGCTTTGCAACAAAAGGGCTTTCGTTAATTCAGCATCGGTCAATGGAATTTTACCCACATTAAGGCGAATGAATATTTCTATCGGGTTAATGTCGTTTTCGGCTTCATACCAAATAAACCGTACATTGCGGTTTCCTTTATCGTTTTTATCCAAAAGTACTGGAACCAGTTTCATTTTTGCCCCAGCATGTTTAGAATTGGCAAACCATGCTTTAATTGCTTGATATGCCTGTGTAATATGGAAATAGTCGATATTGGTTTCGTCAATTCCATTAACGAACTTTTTCTCTATCAAAAAATCTTCGCAATCTCCTCTCGTTTCATAATTAAGCGTAAATAAAGGTTGACTGTAACCCGCATCATTTCTTATTTCCTCCAAAAAAGTAATAATCAGGTAAAGTGTGGTAAGCCTTTGCTGTCCGTCCAATACATGGTAAGTGCTTTCGCCTTTTTCTTGCAGAACAATGGGCTGCAAACAATAATATTCACCTTTGTTGGATGTTTTTTCAAAATTCCAAAGGTCGTTTAAAAGCTCTTCGACTTCCTGCTGCTCCCAACGATAACCACGCTGATAGTGGGGAATAATAAATACCTTATCAAATAAATCTATTAATGCTATTGTTTGTTCCATTTATAATGTCAAAATGCTTATCTAATGTTTAATTTCCTACGGTCTCTTTTTCGCTTACCGCCAACTATTGTGTATGTTTATTGTTCTTATACTACCAAAATGGTGGAATAAGAACAATTGTCTATATTTTTCTTTTATCATTTCAACCTCCTCTCATTCAAAAAAATCATCCACTGAGTTTTTAATGTTGGCATTTCACTTTCCTTTTTTTGCACATAACGACCCGGATGAGTTGCGCCCTCGCAGCGGCCGAAGGGAGCGAGAAGGCGTCAACTTAAAAAAGCCATGCTAGACCGCAATCATATTACTCCTTAGCGTGCATATCAATTAATGTAATATATATGCTACTTATTAATCATGTCCTTATATTTAGATAAGGCTAATCAGCTTTTTTTAGTATGCCACATGAAATAAGCTGTGAACGCAATTCGGTTACTCCCTGGGTAAGTGGAAGAATTATAGCCCCTTTTTCTCTCCTTTCTGCATCGTATAAGATTCTCTGTAGAGATGCAGTGTCAAATAGACGTGGCTCTACTTTTATAGTTAATCGATCATGAATGTGAGCGGTTTTCTGGAATTTTGGTGTTATATAAGCATATTCTTGATTTATTGCTATGATTGACAATGTAGCTGCAGGATGCAATACAAGATTAACTTTATCACTTAATTGTCCTAGATAGTCTACTAATCTCTCCAGTGATGGAAGAGTAAAACGCATTAAATCTTCCGCTGCCTCTAAATGCATCATTTTTAAAACGGAGGGAAGCATAAGGACCAATGTGATTTCAGTTCCTCTTTCCAATAGTACTCTTAATTCGAGTCTGGTTTGTTCCTGCTTCGAAGCAGATAGACCGAGGCGGCTGCTCAGATTCTGCCCTATTAAGACAACGTTGCGCGCATCTGCTGGAATTAATTCCTTTAATGTTCTGAATCGAGTCCAAGCTGGCAGCATCATATCACTTGGTGTCCTATGAAGGCTAATGAAATGTCTATTAAGATCTTCAATTTCACTCATTAGATCTGATGAAAAAAGCTCAACTTGTATGTTCGCCTGACGTAAACGTAAAATGCCCTTTCCAGTTATAGCTTGATTAGGATCAAGCATTCCTATTACTACCCTTGCGACTTTTCTTTCTATAATCCGTTCCACACAAGGTATTTTGGGGTGGTTCCTTGTTGTACATGGTTCGAGAGTTGTGTAAATCGTGGCACCAGCAAGAACCTCATGATTACATTTATATTCTAGCAAGACATACTCAGCATGCGCTCCAGGACTGGAATCACACCCACGACAGGCGCTTTTAATTAGCTTACCATCTATGGATACAGCTGCACCTACACGCGGATGTACGCGATCATCTTCTGATTTGCATTCCTTTGCTTCCTCAATTGCTCTCCGCATGCAATAGAGATCATCATTACTAAACATACAAACCTCCCTCAAGAAAGCGGCCTAACATTATTTCAACGGTTTTCCCCATAACCAATAATAAACGCCCTTCTCAAATTTTTCAAGCAAAAGAAGCTTTTAAGGCCTTAAAAGCGTCATAACTACTCCCACAGCATTAGTTATGGGGAAAATCCTAAAAAGGGGCAGCAGAGATCAGATGTGCACATACACTGACTTGAGATTTCCCTTTTTAAAATCGAGACAATTGCATCTCGTCATTTCAGTATCGTTGCTTTTCTGCAGGAATTCTGCTAACATACCAGCAAAAATGCTATATTTGAGCTGCATACACCTCACGTCTGAAGGACAACACCCCGATTTGGGTGGCTATACTGCAAATCTGCTACTTTCTGGGGTGATATGCTTCATATTTTTGCCGTATACTCACTATTATGCGGCGAAATTTGGCGTTGCATGACCAAAGAGAGGTATCTTATATTTAATTGTAGCAATTAAGTAATAGCTCTTGGCGAGTATGAAGTTTTTATTAATAAACTAATAAAATGAAATACAGAATCACCCCTCAGTTAATCACACTATCATATGAAGCGGCTTTAAAGTCATTCTGGAGAAAAAACGCTTTAAAGAAATTCCTTCGCGGATGTAATCTGAGCGAAAAGCACCTTACCACTTGGGATCAAGATGAGACAAAAAGATCCTTTCTTGACCGAACTTTCGACCTTCTTCAAAAAAATGACAAAGGTAAAAGATTTATTTTGCAGTTAGCAATAGCTTTGTCTGAGCAAATGTCTTTCCCTGATCTAAGAAATTGGGAAGATTCAGAAGAGAAAATAAAAGATGCAAAAAAAGCCGTTGAGGAACTGAAACAATATTTAAAGAGACAAAATAAAGAAATTGTTAGTCAAGAGGAGAAAGACGCGGCAAGAAATAAAGCACATGAGCAAAATCAGAAAATACAAAGGCAATTGACTGACAAATCAAAATTGCAGAACCGGCTCAACAGCTTGTATTTGTTGATTGGAAACCAAAAGGGAGGATACGATTTTCAAGATTGATTTTTTGATCTTCTAGACTTCTGTGAGATTGATAATAAGCGACCATATACAATAGAAGGAAGGCAAATTGATGGTTCACTTTCACATGAAGGAACTACATATCTTGTTGAACTCAAATTCACGGATAGCCAAAGTTCTGCAACGGATATCGACTCGATAAAAGCAAAGGTGGATAAGATGGCAGATAATACTATGGGAATACTGCTTTCTATGTCCGGCTTTAGCAGTGTAGCAAAAAAGGAAGCTTCTGGGAGCAGGACAACAATATTATTGATGGATTCGACACACATATATTTATACCTGACAGGTGCTATGAATCTAGAAGAGATTATAAGTCGGATTAGGCGAAATGCATCACAAACAGGAGAGTCTTTTCTACCAGTAGAAAAATTTGGTTATTAGATAGCGTGAAACAATGGAAAATTGGGAACAATAAATCTGCGCATAACTTAAGCTGGCGCGAAAGGTGCGCACGCAGCTTTCGTCATAGTTGCTGGGATTGCTTTACGCTTCATCTAATAAATACCTATGTTGCGCGAGGTGGATGGAGTTGAATCATTCTTGTGGCAGTTTCTGCTATGAAGGACATCTAGCATGGCGCTGCACGGAGACGCCTTCTCGCTCTCTTCGGTGCGAGGGCGCTACTCATCCTTGCTGTTATGTGCAAAAGGAATAAAAGAATTCGTATAGGCAAATGCTTTATTTAGAAACGAATGCATTAATTGGTATTCCCCCCGAAATGCTTCCCCTTATAAACAAAGAAAAAATATTAACCTCTTCATTCGCAATTATGGAGTACATAAAAAAGACAACTGAAAGGAATTACTATCGCCGAAAAGAGCTCCTTAAAAATTTAGTTTCAAATATTAAATACATTGATTGGGATACCCCAATCGAGAAAATCTCATTAATGTTTGATTGTCTAAATATTAAAAAATCTAAAGAATATAGAAAAATACTGAAACCGTTGATAGATTTATATATTTCATCGTTAAAATTCTCAGACTTTTTATGTGCCATAAATGTTGAAAATATTGTGGATATTGAAAGCGTTGATAATACATATTCTTACCTACAAGGACTTTTTCTTCACCTAATGAACAAAGATGGTTTTAAAGAGGTTTTAAATACTATAATCATGTGCCCTCAATGCTTCGTGGCAAATTGGATAGTACAAGAAATGGGTGATCGCAAAGAAGAAGAAAAAAAAGCATTATATGAGCTGATATTATCTTCATATAATAATAATGGAGATTCTTTCTTTAATGCATGCAAAATATACATAGATTCGTATCTTAATCAAATGCCAGATCGTAATGATCTAATTGACCTATTGCATTTCTTGTATTTAACAAAACCCGTTATTAAGATTGTAACGAATGACAAAAAGATGCAAAGATATGCTTATTGGGGATCTAGGAGAAAATATTTAACTATCGATGAATTTCTTGAGAAAACGAAAATATACACATAACGTGGCTTATGAGTTTGTACAATACTACACACTTCTCCAGCATTTCTCAATATGATCCTTTTGCTGAGAAGATTAAAAATTTTTTAATGGCACTTTTATTTTTTAATTTAAATACTTTAGTTGGGTGATACTACAGATTTCCTATTATAGACTCGTAGGAGATAATCCTGGATTTCTCAACTTTCAATACTGTCTCTATGCTACCGTATCGTGTAAGAATTTTATCGTCCTTTTTCATCTCTTTCTCCTCATAAACGGAATCTTGAAGCTGGCTAATACCTCTTCCTGTTCCTTCTCATGGTGACTAATCTTTGCTATTTCTGTGGTAGGCTCCCTCAAGTTGACTTTTGGAAGATATCAATTCCTGGATACAGTTGATATTGTATAACGTCCCCAGCATCAAATTCAATTTCGAAGCCTTCCGTGCCGAGATTGATAGATAAGAAGTTGCTACTTATTTGAAGCATGAGTGGCTGTTCCTTATTTATTAATTTTTCCTGGATTCTCTGCTGCAAGTCTACTAGCTGCTCCCTGATTTGTGGATCGCTGATTTTTACTTTTATTATGTGACTAAGTCGCATCACATCAGCTTCCCATTCGACACAGGCACGTACCCTGTCTAGTTCTGCAATCGTAACACTATGAATTAGCCCCACAATTTCATCACACTTAGCTGTCATAGCCTCAGCAGCAGCATCGCTCTTCGCTTGTTTTTTGCCATCGTCATTCTCGTCATAATAGCAAAATAGATCCCACTCTTTTGCCGAACGGGGGGTACGATTCTCACCAGCTAAGGCCCATTCCAAAGTAGTATGAAAGTTTCCCCTTGGCTCAGTGTCCGCTGCGCCTTGCTTAATATACCTATCCTGGATATTAATGAATTCCGTGATAGCCTTTTTAATAGCTTCTAGTTTGTCCATAATCGTTCTCCTTTTAAGCATATTATCATACTTGCCTCAAAACACTCAACAAATTTCTAATAGGTTTTAGCTCAGCCGATTCCTGGAATACTACTGTTTTTCGACACGCACTACAATCTATCTGACCGATAATTTTGCTAATCTTTAGGCTTGGATATTTTGATATACCACAAGCTGGCATACCCGACCTTGTTTTAAGGTGAGTCTTTTTCTTTTTGATAGGACTCTGATAGTTAGATTTCGTGATATTTAGTCTATCATCGTGTGTCACATCAAAATGGACAATATCACCAGATTCTATATTACGCCCGTATTGAGCAAGAAAGCTTCCCCATTGAAATCTGCCTGACAGAATTTTATTAAGGATTCTTTCAGCCATATCATTTTCTATTTTAAACTTTACCTCTATGCTGCTGTTCTTTTTCATAATTTCAATCGTATAATTCCCTGTAATCTGAATAAGTTGGAAGGTCATGGCAATACATATCAAGTGTTGTACTCGTTTTAGAGTGTCCAAGGGCTTCTGCTATTTTCTTAGGGCTCCAGCCTTTTTTCAATGCTGTACTGGCGAAAATATGACGTAGAGAATGAGCACTGATTTCAGTCTTCAAAACTCTCCTACCAGCTTTTTTTATTTGATTGGATACGTAGGTCCTATGATAAGCTCTACCTGTACCTGTTTCAAACAAGTATATTCTTCCCTTAAAAATGCTATGAATTCTGCTTATTAGGTCTGGGTCAACTTTTATGGTTCTTTCTTTATCACCCTTCCCATCCAATTTGACTTCTATGTAATTTCCCTTTTCTTTTAGGTCTTTGTCTATTCTAATATTTATGGCCTCACTGACACGAGCACCCGTACACATTAAAAACTCAATCCATAAGGGCAATTTGTCTGAAAGAGTTCTTAAATCTTGACAGTTGAATTTTATATCGTTCATCAACAGCTTTATCTCATCTGGTGAGGGCAAAGATTCCTTATCAACGGCCTTACTGTTTTTCTTTCCTTTAATGCTTTTTAGAGCCTGTTCAAAAATGAAAGTCTTTGTTGTGTCAAGAGCATCATTGCTACGGTAGAACAGATATCTAAGCCTATTCTTACAAGCTGATAGTCTTTTATTCAGAGTGTTTGCCTTTACTCTTTTTTGCTTTAAATGGTCTCTATATTCTACTAGAGATTCTATAGTTAAATCTAATCCTTTATTATCCAAGAATTGTATAAAACCCCTAACATGGACAGTGTATGAATCCTGGATATCCAAAATAGCCTTTTTGTTGCCATCACTGTCATTTAGCCTCATCAATGTAGTCATCAACTTATCCTCCAAAACAGCCTAAAGCTACATAAAGACTGTTATGTATCTATGAATATTATGCAATTTCTGGCCCTTTAATTCAATGAAAACTTGGAAGTATTTAGATTATTTTTCATAGCCAATGCTCACCTGTATCTATTGCCCTGTATCATAAATCATACCTGTCTCTTTGCTCAGTGCGTTATCTGTCAACCTTAGACCCGTCCTAGTATAAAGAGACAACTATGGTCATTTGGGGTCAATACAGTCAATCCTCAGATATAGACTAATATAGTACCGTATATCTTGGATCTTCGGTTACTGGAACAACCGATGTGGCATTCAGCCCGTCTGTAACTGCGTTGCTTTATAGACAGTTTCTATTTAAAAATTAAAAATGTAACGCTTTAAACACTAAGATATTGGAATTTTATTTGTTTTGGTGGGCTAAGGTCTTTTTGGCTTTCGGGATTTCTTGATTTCTGGGGTTTGGCGGCACTACAGGGCGTTGATAAAAAGCCTGGGTTTTGACCCTTATTTTAGCAATATTATAGCCTAGACTAACATAAATATGAAACCTAGAAGCCTGTCTGATAAAAAAGTAAAAAAAGAATTCAATCGTACCTTTTGGTCTGACTATAATCCATGTTGCATTAGCTGTCGGCAATATATGGTGCCTTCAA
>SDBV01009082.1_pt1 | contig 13277 bp, 35 predicted proteins | sample 2277081 | NCBI WGS metagenome assembly SDBV01 (sample SAMN10402039, study PRJNA504765) | marine sediment metagenome | isolation source: marine sediment core GS10_PC15, 223 cmbsf | place: Arctic Ocean: Southern Knipovich Ridge | collected 2010
AGTCAGCATATTAACAATTATCATTCGAGACTTGTACCATTTCTTCATTAGATTTCTCCAAGAGCCTTGAGTATGTGAGCACTGATAGTGTCCAATGTTTTTTCATCAGCAATTTCATTGCTGATTATTTCAACTACCAATTGAGCAAACTGCATAACTTGATCCTTAGAAAGTAAGTTGCCGAGCTTAGAATCAAGTCTATGACAACTTGTTACTAGTTTCTCGGCTTTCATTAACAGGTCTGCAAGCGGCCCGGCTCTTAAAAGCAATTCGCTTTCATCATCACAGGTGTTGATCATCTCTTCGATCAACATTCTTAGAATTCCGACTTCATCTGTCAAACTAGTCAAATGACTAGAGCTTCCAAGCTCTGTTATTCTGACTCGAAACTTTGCTAATCTGTAGTTTTTAAGATTCTTTTGTTCTTCGTTTTTGAGGGCCATGGCTCCGCCATGAACCAAGCAACATTTACCATTAGGGACTGCTTTGAGATTACATTGGCCAGCACGCGTAGAAGCTTGGCATCTAGTGGGATCGTCATCTTTGACTCTTATGAATTTTTGGTCTTCCATGTTTTACCTTGATTCTAAAATCATTGGGTCTTGTTTTTGGCCAAAAATATGCAAAATCTTTTTATAGAGTCCCATATTATAATACGTATTTTTAGGCAAAAATGTGCAACAAAAATAGAAATTTTTCGGGATATCTTTTAGCGAAAAATGCACCCCGCTGTTAGTCAAAGGAGCTTTCAATAACCCCTCCACCGGGTGGTGACCTGAAATCATTTTATAACCCCACCACCTCTGAACCAAGAGCCCCGAACCTAGATGGTATAATCAAAGTAACTAGTTACTATGATTACTATGATTACTATGGTTACTATGATTTTAGGTTCTGGGTTCTGGGTTCTAGGTTCTGGGTTCAGGGTTCTGGGTTCTGGGTTCTGGATTAAACAGCGCACCTGGTGTTTCCACCTTACAATGAAGAGAGACCCACATGCGGGCTGGGGCTGGGGCTGGGGCTGGCAGGCAGGCAGGCAGGCAGGCAGGCAGGCAGGCAGGCAGGCAGGCAGGCAGGCATAACGATAGCCCGGTAGGCGAGGGTGCCTACCGGGCTAGTATGGCCAAGAGCGATATTGCTCTTGGCAGCACTACAGTCAGTTAGCCAACGCCTCCTCAACATCGGCAATAGCGTTAGCCTCGGCATCGGCGGCAACAGCGTCAGCGTCAATGCGTGCCTGATCGGCCTCCATGGCGTGTGCCCGGGCACAATCGATCAGGATAGCATAGTCATCGTGGCCAAGATAATCAGCAATCAGCTTGACTGTGAGCACAGCGGTCTCGCCTTCGGCCATAGCTCTGTCAATATCTGTGATCGACGTGATTGACTGACCGGTCAAACAGAGCAAAGCTTGCTGTAGCCCTTGACTACTAGCCACCTGTGCCCGTTTCACCGCATCGGCTGGCGTTAATTCTTTTTTGCCATTGACATCTTCCGTCTCTGGCTCTGGCGGCGTGATCGCAGCCTCCCATTCGGCTGCAAACAGGGGTCCGTCACCATTCGGGAATTCCAGATACTCAGAATTCCATGCTTGGAAGAGTTTGGCAAGGTGGCTCCACCGAAGGGCAGTGTTATCCTTATCAATCTCGTACTGACGCATGGCATCCTCTACCTTCTGGGGCAGCCGGGCTAGATTCAACCGGACTTGAACAAAGCTACGATTGGGCTGGCCTTTCTTCTTTCCCTTCTGATAGAAAATGCCGAGTTTCTCGGCAATCCGCTCTTGCGTGTCAATGCCTACCCTAGCCAATTGCTTGATAGCAAGGTACACACTCCATACATCAAGCGGCACGCGATCCTCATCCGCACTGTGATCAATCCGAAGCAAAGTCTCTTCCTCTTCGGTCAACCCCTTGTGAACAATGGCAGGCACCTTACCACTCGGCAGGGCAAGATGATAAGCTTCCGTGTCATTGGCTTCCAGCCATTGCAGACCGAGACCACGACGGTTGCCACAGAGCACCAGATACTTGCCTTCTGGCTTCTCAGAAACTACGAGCGGATGGTTAACTTTGAACCCGTTACGCCTGTAGCTTTCCACCATGGCGGGAATAGCTTGGCATTCCGGGGAGCGGACATTATCCGCGAAAACAAGATCAGGGACGGCAACTAGCCGCGTTACGTTTGTAGCCATTTTCTAGCTCCTTTTCTGAAAATAAATTAACGAATTTAACGATTCGGACAATTACCACCTATGGGGTTAGATACACGGCAAGTACATACAAGGACGATCCGAAAATCTGGGGCCGTCAGAAAGATCAATAGTCACTAGACCCTCCGGGACCAACCGCTCAAAAGAAACAAAATCGTTGTTTTCGAGCCAGACCAATCCAAGGTACAAATCATCCAAAACAATCCATTCTACACAAGCCGTAATGTTCGCAAACAGTGGCGGCAGCCGATAATCAAACTGCCGCATCTGGTCAACCATATCAGGCAATTCCATGAGTACCTTGTATTGATCACTGGCATCACTAGAAAAACGGGGACGCAAACAGTCAAAAGTCACGTCAAGTAGCATGAGTACCTCCAGTGGGGTTAGAATCAACAGACTTGACAATAATTACTCAGCAAGTGTACTAGGCAACAATACCTCACGGTAAAACGCCAAAGGACAATTTTCGTCGACCCACTCCACCGCACGGGCTCTGACTATAAGCAAAAGCACTGCAATAAGCTGGCGTGGATAGCCCATCGGATCGTCCAACTGATCATTCCATTTCATATCCTTAGTGGAATGTCCTTCTGCCTCGACCGCTGCAAAGACAACCATAGCATCCTTTTCAAACATCCCGCAACTCACGAGATGACCTATCAGGTACTCTGAAATCGTCATAACTTCACCTCACAATACTAGAATCATCCACGTACAAAGAGCAATCAGTAGGCAAGACAATAACCCAATTGCAATGTTCTCACCTGTTAACGGCAGCTTGACAAAGACTCTCGGGGCAAGGAGGCCCGCAAACATGAGGACAACCGCCCAGTACACCACGACAACAATGAAGACGGCCGTGGATCCGAACATTGTGTACCCCAATACAGAGTGATTTTGCGGGCAAGGCGGTCAACCCCTAGTCGTTTCCAAGTGTTTGCGGTGCGATCAGCCTGGACGTAATCTTCGATTGTGTGCATAACTAGCCTCAAGGTTCAAGGTTCAAGGTTCAAGGTTCCAACAATAACAGCCTCAGCGGCCTCAGCAGCGGCCTCAGCAGCGGCCTCAGCGGCCCCAGTAGCAGCCACAGCAGCCTTAGCAGCCCGAGCAACGGTCTTAACAGCCCACCTAGCGGCCTCAGCAGCGGCCTCAGCAGCGGCCTCAGCGGCCCCAGTAGCCTCAGCAGCAGCCTTAGCAGCCCGAGCAGCGGCCTCAGCAGCGGCCCCAGCAGCCTTAGCAGCCTGAGCAGCGGTCTTAACAGCCCACCTAGCGGCCTCTAATTGTGAATTCATCAATTCTCTCGGGGTTCGTGGTTCGTGGTTCATCAACGGTATTACTCTAGGTCACAATTGCAATCGTCTGAGCAAGGCTCAAGGTTCTCGACTACATCGGTGGCCCGACAAACTGTACGATCAGTGACCGCCGCGACCGCCTTTGCAGTATTGGCAACACTAGCCGCATTGACAGCAATCAACTTGATAGCAGCTAACGCAAGCATCATGGCGTCAACCGCATTGTTGGCGTACTCCGCGGCCTTGGCAGCAATGTTAACTGCACCATTGGCGGCGACATTGGCAGCGTGGGCGTCAACGGCAATAGCTCTCAGTATTTCTACGTGGGTCATCGGTACGTTCTCGGGTTAAGGGTGGTTTGGACGGCTGCCGCGACGATAACGGCGATTGCGAAGAAAAGTAGAATGCTCATGTCGTTTCTCCTCATGGTTCCCTGATCTATTACAAGCATACCACACTAAAACCGAAAGTCAAGAAAAAAATCAAAAATAATTCAGAAGTTTCGACCGGCTCCTCCTCTGCTCTTGCCGCCATTTCCGCCCTCACTGCTACCTCCTTCGCCGTCTTCACTGCCTCCTTTGCCGTCTTCACTGCCTCCTTCGCCGTCTTCGCTGATTCTACTGCTGCCTTTGCCTCCCACACTGCTGCCTCCTCTGCAACCCCTGGGGCCTCTCGAATTGTCTTGATACTGAGCATCATGTGTGTTCTCCCTGGGTTCCCTGATCTATTACAAGTATACCACACTAAAACCGAAAGTCAAGTCAAAATAAAATCCGCTTCGAAGTTTCCGCATTCTGTGGTTTTCCAGGTGATGATAACGTATTTGCTCGCAGGGATCATCGGTCCCCAGACATTGACTAGCCGACGGCCAGAATCTTCGGTTCCGAGGTCAATGGTTCCTAGACGCAAGCCTAGATCGCCAATGGCCATTGTCAACGTATTGCTTAGGTGGAAGTGGTCCGCGTACAAGTGGCCAGACATTTCCCACAGTTTCTTTTTCAGTCGTTCAATCATCAGTATGCCTCCAAAGGGTTGACAAAATAAGGCGAATCAACAAATTTGCCGCTGGCAAGACAAAACTGTATGCGTGCAATGTTCATACGGCCATAAGCCACATACACTACCTTTTGACAATGGAGAAACGTGCCCTCAATCTGGCTGACCTGCATCTCTCCGCTTTTCAATTCAATGTAGAGAGTTTTCATAATATAGCTCCTTAGTTCGTGTATACCTCTATTATGGCGTCTAGTCACTTGTTGTCAAAGCGAATCCGACTGAATTGGCAAAGTATCTTGATGATTTTATCGTTATAACCGATTGTGACGGTTAGCTACTATACGAGCTACTATAGTAGCTAGTGAGAGGCCAAAAATAATTTTTCGTAGTTCACAAATAGTCCGAAATAAAAAAAGTTAGGACAAAATCGGGCCCGCGTAGAAAAGTTAGGACAAAATCGGGCCCGCGTAGAAAAGTTAGGAAAAAATCTTACTCTTGAAAAATATGCCAACGACAAAAAGTCCAAACGGAATTTTCGTGGTATACAAAAAGTCCAAACGGAATTTTCGTCATTGGTAAATTTTAATATCTGAAAATCAACCCTCATAACCGATTGTAACGGTTATCCGATTGTAACGGTTATCCAATTGTGACGGTTGTGATGATTGTGACGGTTGTGATGGTTGTAACGGTTAGCCGATTGTAACGGTTATCCGGCCGACATAATCGTTATAACCCATAAAATCAAACTTCAAATTCCACGCCTACGCACTACCGTAGCATCATGACTCCACACCGTTAAAAATGAAATCAAGAGTCGATGATTTTAGAATCACAAGAACCAAGACTCAAGAATCTAAGAGTCATGATAAATGAACAAGTGTAGTCAATATGACTACACTACTCTAACACGTTTCTCGCCAAAAACGCGACAACTATTAGAATCACTGCGTTCAACACTGCTCGGGAGCACTTTTCGCCAAAATTGCGACAATCCAACAGAGCCATTTTAAGAGCCATTACCACGTTCGAGAGGTAAAACACCAACACAGCCAGCAAAGCCAATTACGACCCCTTCATTGGACAGGAAACGGGTAGTCTTGAGGTCAGCCAACCGAACGGTCGCCAAGAGTCCTACAAACTACAGAAAAACAGTCTTCCACTATCTCTTATACTCTTCTTTCTTTCTTTCTTTCTTTCCATTATCTCAATAAGGAGTAGTAAGTATGTAAAAGAAGTAAGTCGTTGCAGCGCAACGACTTAGACTACAATTCATTGCTTGACAACTCGTTAAAGATTATCCTTTGAACATGTGTCAAAAAGAAAATCGTCACATCTACGGTAGTCATGAAGCATTACCAGAGATGTGACGATTTTTAATTGAAACAATGGACAAAGGCCCAGTTTCACTAAGGCCCTCTTTTAAGACATACCCTATTGGAGTGAGATCAATTTGACGACACTACTTCTTCTGGGGTCAAGATACCACCCATTAGGGTGTATCATTATGATACACTTTAGTTATCGCAGAATTAGCCAGAAGTGTACCCCGATTTTAGAATCAGAGATGAGAAATAGCATGTTCAACAGCACGATTTAAAGCAATTACTACTTCTTTCCTGGTGTACAATTTAGCTTCTCTCTTCATATTATTCCAAGCAGCAATAACTGATTCCCGCGTTGTCCAACCAGCTACAAATTTGTAACACTTATTACAAACCGCTTGCCAACCGATTCCACTTTCTCTAATTTCAGGGTATCCACCACATGTACACTGTTTGATCATCATGCTTCCTCATATCTAGCTTCAAAAATGTCTGGTTTGCATAGATTAAGACCCTTAGTACCTTTGATAATCCAATCATCCCAGTGTATTCTTAAAATGCCTCCTGATCTATGAAGAAATAATTCTCTGTCAGGAAAATCAGGAGACGGCCAAATACCTTCCTTTTTCTTCCACATATCTTCTAACCACTGTGGCCAGCTCCTAAATCGATGCTTTAGAGTCATTTGAAATGCTTCAATTACTATTTTCCTTCTGTACACTAGCTCATCCTCTCAATAAGTTCAATGGCAGCGTCAAGCGTAGTAACTCTGAAGCCTCCGGAACAAATATCAATGAAACAATGATCGTGCACATTTCCATGTTTTTCCATTACAATAACAATCGGAATACGTCTTTGATAAGCCCAAGCAATCTCAAAGCAAGAACCAATAGACACAATCTTAGCATTTAAAAAGTTCACTAGAAGTACATCGCAACGACTAACATCCCAGCAGTCCCGAGTCACGATTCCAGCAGCACTCTCCAAAGGAGACTTTCCATTAGTATTACCGAGGACTCCGTCGACCTCCAAGAAAGCTTTACCCCGAAGCGGATCAATAGGATCAATATCAAAATCGTAAAGCTTAGCAGCAACATTATTCCGCCACTTAGTAGCGTATTCGTAAGTTTCTCCGGTCATCGGACCGCAAAGATATACTTTCATGTTATTTTTCCTTGAAGCCACGATGGAGCTAAATACTCTAACGTCAACGGTCCCATGTCCCACTCACCATTACTAGACAAACAATTAGTCTCCTTGGTATTCTCTAAAGTGTAAGCCACTTCTCGTAAAAAAGCAGCAATGTCTTCGCGGTCACCCGTAACAGTTGCAGTAAAAATCATTGTGTCTCCTTAGTTAAAGTGCCATTAGCTGTGTAGCCACACGAGGATGTCCGGCATAATAGCATACCAAAGGATCTGTGTTCCCGTACCAATGCCATTTATTCTTGGCTCGGATTTTAACTTCAGCCAGAGTTTTGCCAACAACTACACCCAAGAATTCACAATTACCATTACCTGAATCTGTTACAGCCGTCATAACATAAATCTTCATGTTATTACAACCCTTTCAAAACAAAAACCATCCATACCATCAGGAAACAAACTACGCTCAGTGCTCAAAGCTTTCCACCCGCGTTTCGTTAACCAATCAAAGTAACCGTTCTTTTCGTGAACAATCATACATAATTTCTGCTTTCGTTGACTAATAGCCATATGAACCAAGTCATCAGCAAGAAGACTCCCGAACCCTAGACGCCGAAATGTCGGATGAACACACAATTTCACGACCTCAAGACTGTGGTTTCCTACCTTAAAACAACTAAAACCCCTAGGCACACCTTTCAGAGTATAGACTCTAAAGATGTAACCTGCCAGATCATTCCACCCTTTTTCAGTCCATGGCCAATAATAGCTTTTAATATCAATATCATAAAGCCATGGCTTCTGTTTGACATTGTAGTTTTCAATCATCACGTACTCGATTGTCAGGGATCGATGTAGACTTTCTCAATGCTAGTTGACACTCAGGACGCGAACACGCTAACACTCGAAGGCGGAAAGAAACTATAAAAGTCCTTGTCAAAATTTGACCACAATAGTGACAGACATATTTCATGAGACACTTTCGTAAAGGCGCTTAGTTGCTTCTGGAAGCAAAAGGTCTTCGACCTGCGGGTCTTTTAATACCCACGCTAGAGCCCGGGCATAAAGATTACTTACCGTGCGGGCATACGACAAACTTTCAGACTCATCTCTCTGGTGTTTTAGTGCTTCAAACATCCCGCGTATCTCAGCTACGGTTCTCGTGCTTGGTGGCATACTTTTACGAGAAGCTAAGCACTCAGGACGCGAACACCCGAACACTTGTTTCACGCCAGGAAGACCATAGGAAAAAGTGTGCTTATTAGTCAAAGCTTTACTGCAATAACTACAAAAATCTTTCATCCGCAGTTTCCTTCGAAAAGCTCTTTGGCATACTCATTGATGTACTCTGAATAACAATCTTCGCACAGTACATCTTCGCCATATGTAACGTCTATATGATTCAATTGGCCACAAATTATACAATGAAACCATAACTTTTTGTTAAAGAATCTTTTAACTAACCGCGGCAATTCTCGCCACGGCCTCCACAATGCTCGGATTGCAATAACTACAGAAACATAAAAGGGCCAAAAGATATACGCGAAGATTAGTCTAAGTATTCTCATGAGCAGATCCTTTGAAAAGCAGAATCACTGTTACCACATTGATCAAGCAACTCACAACGTGCCGCTGATTCTTCAGCAGACATACTACTGAAAATATGACCGCTTTGAATAGTTTCCCACAATTGTGCAATCAAAGCCAATAACTCAAATTGATAGTCTGCACCAATCCGAAGACGATGAGTAGCAAATCGCAAACGCCCTTTAGGCCCGCAGATTTGATCAATACCAGTGATCATGTTGCTGCTGCCAAAAGGTTCACCAAGCAGCCAGGAGTAAATCGCCAATTGATCAGCCCACGATTTGTCCCCGTCCTCAAGGCCCATAGCAACATTGATGAACATTCCATGAACCTTCATCAAGCAACAGTCTTTGTGCATCTTAATATCTTTGCCGCGTTCACGGAGCTTCACGTAGCCTTTCATTGGACTCTTTAATGATTTGGCACAATAACCGTTGACTTTCCAATCAAGAATCACACGGGCACCTTCACTATTTGTAAAGAAAATATCTGGTTTTCCAAGCAGCGGAATCTCACCGACACTCGTGGTCACGGTATCTTGGATTGTAAACTCAAAACGTGGGTCACCGACTGCTCCTGTTAATTCGAGCATCATATCCGCTAGACAACCAATGTCTTTGTACGCGTCAAAGACGCGTTCTCCGTTCTCCCAAGCCCAATCACGATTGTATTCTTGAACTTGTTCCTCAAAAAGATAGCCTCTAGAGTAACAAGGATCAGCGCCTTTACCAAAGAGAGCTTCATGAAGATAACTTTTGCAGAAAGCATCAAATGCAGAACCGATAGACATTGGTTGCGTCTGGGGTTCACGTGGCAACCGGTTCTCAGAAAGATACCGTTGATAAAATAGCTCTTCGTCTTTTTGCCATAACGATATGCTAGTGGGACTAAGGTACTCAGGGATTCTCATAGTATCTCCTCAAATTTGAATTTGACAAGTTCACACTCATAACTATCGCGTAATTTCTTCAATGTTTTGAAAGCGTTTTTGAGGCTTACACCATCGTACCAAATGTACCCGTATCTTACGTCACACCAATTGAATATATCTCCAGCGTAGTATTCATTGGTTCCGATTTTACGAATCTTGTAGAAATAATTCATAGTTTCTCCTCGTTCATTTGTGTTTCAATCATTTTGTACTGCGTCGCAAGAATACGCACCATAGCCTCTGAAGCTAACTTACCATGAACTTTTGTGAATTCATCAATAAATATACTCAAGGCCATAACAAGATATGGTTGGTCTCTTGCCATACGCCCTAAGCTAACACGTAGCAAAGGAAAACCTTTCTGTTTGATTTCACTAGCAATTGCTGCACAAACTTCTTCGGTAATGAGTATCATGGTTGTCCCTCAAGATCATTGACTTCAAATTGGACTTTAAGCATTTTGTATTGCATAACAAGAACACGCAGCAAAGTTTCTCCGGCTAATTCACCGTGAAGCTCAATAGACCTACTAACATATATATTCATAGCAGCAATAAGGACAGGTTGCTCTTTTGCATAGTCTTCCAACGAAGTCACTAGATACTTAGTATCATTTCGGACTACTTCATCACTAACAGCAACGACAACAGCTTCAGTGACTATAGGTATTTTCATGATTGCTCTTTTGTTCTATAGTAGGCATCAGTTTGTTGGCATGTAATATCGTAATTTTGTGCTACTGACAACAAATCACTCCAAGCCTGATGAGAGTATTCTACTTTGTGAGTGTAAGGCTTTACACCTTTAGCCTCTACGCTAACAGCGTAAAGACCACCCATAATCTCCTTGGTCCGCGGACACCTACGACAAAAAAGCATTTGACCGTTATAATTTACAATACTTAATTGGTGGTAAAGATCAAAACCTAAGTAAATCATTTAAGCCTCTTGAACCAATTAGTATGACAAACACAAGTGACTGTTTGTCTACGTTGATTGTTTCTATCGTATATTTTCTCGGCCGCTTGAATCTGAGGATTCAAGTAGTCTGTTGATGTTTTAGATCCCGTGACAATCCTAAATACTTGGTCATACAAACATAATAATTTCATGAAAACATCTCCGTCATTTCGTCAGCTTCACACTGACTTTCCAGGAACCGAAGAATCAAGAGCCCTACGAGGGCGGCCACTTCTACGTCTTGCTCAGCGAGATAAGCCATTAGAATAGGTTGAGACTTTGAGAATCTGTCAATCATATCCTTGACCCAGTGTTCTTCTCTACCGTCAAGCTCTTCGATAATTGGCCCAATAACATCAATACTAACTGTTGGCAGTTCCATGATATCTCCGGTCATAGGCGTTTGCAGCTTCTACTTCACACATTGCCAGAGTTTTTTCGTAGTTGTGTTTAGCCGCAAGAAAATAGGTCCGTGTGATTTTAACCTCACATCGTGCCATCGCTTTCTTAGAGCCAACATCTCCAGTTCTTTTGGTCCAAGCCTCTGCAGCTTGTCCTTTTTTCATCTCCAAAGTTCTGAAGTATTTATCCATAGCCCTAGAGAACATTGTATATACTGTATCAAGTTCATATTGTGCCATTCTAGTTGTTAGTGTTTTCACAGCATCTCCTGAATTCAAATTGGGACATGGTTAAGTACTTATACAAATGATCGTATATTACATTAAGTGACTCAGTTACTCTACAATAAATGTAAAGCCAATTGTCGTCATCATCATCCCGCAACGCCCAAACGGCACACCATTCTCCTTTGTGTTGGATTTTACCTCTATAACGTCTAAGTAATCTATCCAACTTTGAGACATTAAATTCTTCGATAATTAACCTTTCATTGTGCTACCGACAGTAAGGCGCTCCAAGCTTTCTCAGAGTACTCAACATAACGTGTGTAAGGTGTTCGAATCAAAACATTGATTTCAAGATCACCTTGTTGACTCGACCACATTGGGCGGCTTGAAACTTTTTTGCTGACAGCAACGAGACCGTTGATAATTTCTCTTGCACGATCACATTCTTTGAGAATTAGTTTTTGGTCTTTGTAACGAACAACAGTTTCTTGCATCATTATATCATAACCTAAGAGAATCATTTCATAACCTTTCATTGTGCTACCGACAGTAAGTCGCTCCAAGCTTTGTGTGAGTATTCTACTTTGTGAGTGTAAGGCAACGCGCCCTTAACCTTTTTGCTAACAGCGTAAAGGCCCTTAAAAATTTTGTGCGCTCGATTACTGTATTGAAAATACAGCTTTTGACCGTTATAAAAAGCGACGTTTTGTTGGCATTTAACATCATAACCTAGGTGAATCATGATTTACTCCGATAGTACATAGTCAAAAAGAAGATCGTAAGCGATGATTTCCCACGTGGGTTCACGTATATTAGCAAAAACTTTACAAACTTTTTCAAGACCTTTAGCGCCCCAGTAACTAGACGCATATTCTTGTTGCACCCTGTATCGCGTCCGGCCACAATAATAATACGCAGTTCCAATTTCATGAATCATATAGACTCTCATTTAATCACCTCGTATTCAAGATGTCCAAGTAACACGCCACCTAGTATGATATCATACGTTCTAATACACGGGAATGCGTGTTGAAGAATATCTCTCAATCTTTTAAGCTCACCACTACGTTTACTATCTTCATAAGCAAATATTTGTGCTTCTTTTATATCTTGAAGAAGAAGCTCATCAAGTGTGTCTCGACTAAGTGAATTAAAATTCTGAAACACTCTGGTCCAGACTCCATCTGTACCTTCACTTGTGAGTGTAATTCTTATAGTTGGCTTCACCTCAACAAGTTTGAACTCAATGATATCGAAGGTGTAATCATAGGACTTGAGAAAACATTTAGCGACTTCTCTGGAAGCCCACATCATTGCCTCGCTTATAGGCCCATGAGAGTATGAGTGTGTGAAATATTCATAACCACACCGAGCCAAAAATACAGTTCTAGTAGTAGTAATTGGCTCTAGATCGGGATTCAAATCCTTGCCATTAAAGAAAAGATTAACTCCATTTTCATTGTAGACACAACCTTCGCGTACCATGACTTTAATTGACTTACGCAACCAATGTGTTTGTTCAAATTTCATAATTACTCCTTCAGTAAGACCAACAGAACCTTGACTTCTAGTTCCAAGAACTTCAACTCAATTGGATCTGCACAAGCATGGATTTTACAATCAAGGACACGTAGTTGTTCTATCATAGTTTCTCCTTGAGTTCAAACTTGACAATTTCTATTTGTTGCTCGACCCAGCTCTGTTTTATATTTATGAGTTTGGCCTGGACAGTACTAAGATTAGTCCAACGTTCTCCATCTTCTTGTTCGCCCCAGTAATAAATACCATGTTCTGAATAATAACCTTTATTGTTACGGATCATGTAGAAATGCATCGTGTCTCCTTGAGTTTAAATTCAATGATTTCCACGTCTTCTAGTTTGGCAGCTATGTCTTCAAGACTGACACGCACGTAGCTAATAGTACCCCAGTATTGAGACACAAATTTGCGTGTATCATCACTGTAATAAGTGTCAGTTCCAATTTTACGAATCATGTAAATCATCACTTCTCCTTAGATACATTGTTGTGTTCTTAATAATATGGACCCAAGAACCTTTGATCCATACTCTGTCGCCGCGTCGTACAGGAACCCACATCACTCACCCTCCTGAACAAGAGTATATGTTTCAATTTGTGCTAAAACTCCCAGACGCCTCAGTCGTGCCAACGCTTCGTAGGCCGGCTTGAAATCTGTCC
>SDBV01009083.1_pt1 | contig 13276 bp, 8 predicted proteins | sample 2277081 | NCBI WGS metagenome assembly SDBV01 (sample SAMN10402039, study PRJNA504765) | marine sediment metagenome | isolation source: marine sediment core GS10_PC15, 223 cmbsf | place: Arctic Ocean: Southern Knipovich Ridge | collected 2010
GCGGAACCTTCCCCCGGACCCGGCCCGCGGCACCACCATCATCCATGGCCGCACCACCGATATGTTTGGCCAGACGTATACTGCCAAGCGGGCGATTGTCGTGTTCTAGCGCTCGTGCGGGAAATCAGCGGCCTCGCGGTCAGTGGCATGATAGAATCGGAGGCGAGGTTGTGCGAATTTGCTTCCGGGATGTGCGAAGCGTGGCCTCCAAATGTAGGACGTTCTTAGAGGGGAGATTGAGATGGCGAAGCTTCTTGATGGTAAGCGTGTTCTGGTGACGAATGCGGGGCACTATATGGGTCCGTCTGTGGTGCAGGTGTTTGAGGCGGAGGGGGCTGAGGTGGTCGCGAATACGGCGGACTTGTCTACGCCTGAGGCCGTGGAGGAGGCGGTGGCCTATGCGGGCGTGATTGATGTGTTGGTCGCGAATTTGATGGAGAGGGAGTGGTGGGAGGCCTTCGCGCACCAGATTGAGGATGAGGATTGGCTCCAGTATTTCGACTATATGGTCCATCCGCTGATGCGTCTGACGCGGGCGGTGCTGCCGCAGATGATTGAGCGGCGGTCAGGGAAGATTGTGGCGATTACTTCGGCGGCGCCGCTCCGTGGTATCCCGAAAATGAGTGGCTACTGCGCCGCTCGGGGGGCGCAGAATGCGTTTGTGCGCGCGACGGGAATCGAGGTGGCGCGCAACAATGTCCAGGTGAATGCGATCGCGCAGAACTACGTCGAGAACCCTACGTATTACCCGCCTGAGTTGCTGGCGGACGCGGAGATGATGAACCGCATGCTGAAAGTCTTGCCGGCGAAACGCCTGGGCAAGGGCGAGGAATCCGCGCATCTGGCTGCCTTTTTGGCGTCGAGTCATTCGGACTTCATCGTCGGACAGGTGATCCCCTTCGCCGGCGGCTGGGTGACGACGACGGGCTAGGGGCGTGGACAGAAAGTACCTGGCGTCCCGGACTTCCAATCTTGACGGGGCGCAGTTCTGCTCAGGGATCGTCCCGGGCTGGTTCTTCGTAGAACTCCTCGCCTCTTTTCTCTGAGGACTCGTCGAGCAGTGAATGGCTTCGCCAGCGGCGCACCGAATTGAGCCAAGCCATGATCGCGATGGTCAGAACGATTGCCAAGGTGGCGATGGCGGCCGCGATCGCGGTGGTGAGTGGATCTTGTAGGGACAGGGCCGCAAGGTTGTCGCGCAGCGGGGTGGTTTCTGTGCGCGCAGCCTCCCGGCGCTGAGACATTCGCGCGAGGTGCTCCTTTTTCAGGGCGGTCCGCAGCCCGTCCCGTATGCGCACCATTCGGACGCGTTGCCGGTTTAGGTCTTTGGCTTTGAGGTACATTGTGTAATCGTCGGCGCCGTTGCTTACGGATATCCGGTACCAAAGGAAGCCGGCGTTCTTTTCGCGGCCTTCGACACGGAAGACCCCGCTGGGGAGGAGTCGTTGTTTTGGTCCAAAGAGGCCTTCGGGGTCGGTGGACATTTCTGTCTGGCGTGACACGGAGTAGATGGCGCCCGACGACAGGTTGGGATAGTCGAGTTGGGCGGTTGCCGCTTGGCGCGATGGCTTGGGCCGCGACCTAGACGGGGCGGCGGGCGGTGACTTAGGCGGCGCGGTGGACGGCGACTTATACAGGGCGGCGGGCGGCGCCGGGGCAAGACCCAGGTTGGCCAGGTCGGCGAGGGAGAGGACGGCGAAGATGGCCAGGAATAGGCAGGTGGCGGCAATTATGTAAAAAAGGTAGACCTTCTTCATGGCGGTAACGGTGTGGTCTGTGATGGTGTGATGGTAGCATACCGGGAAGTGCGGCGGTAATCGGGGGGGCCGCTACGGGGTTGGGCGCTCTGGTCTTCAGTGCCCGCCGGCTGAGTTGGGTGCCAGCTACGCGTGCGGCGATCTAGCTGGCCGGTCCAACCGTGGACTTGTCGTCGCAGTAGTACTTGTTGAAGGCGTCCTCGATGTCGTTGGGACGGCAGAGGAGGGCTTTGACCTTGAGTCCGGTGATTTCCTCGAGTTTTTCGATGGTGTCTGAGTCGAGTGGGAAGGCCATGGCGACGGTGAGGGTGTTGCCGGGCTTCTCGATGGGGAAGAGTTCGTTTTCGACGGCGAAGTCTTGGGGAATGAGTTCACAGAGCTCTGGGGAGATCTCGTGGTCCGCAAGGTCAACGCTTTGGATCCCGGGCTGTGTGGCAAGGAAGTCGGGAACGCCTTCTTTGTCGACGTAGCCAAGTTTGACGAGGAGTTCGACGGTCTTGCCGCCTTCTTGCTTCTGCACCTCTAGGGCGTGCTGGAGCTGGGCGTCATCGATGATGCCTGCTTCGATGAGACGTTCGCCGATGCGCTTGCGTTTTTGTGGTCCGCCAGCTTCTTGGCCGTTCATGGGTCTGAATGCTCCTTCAGCTGTTCTCTTGTTCCATCGGTTCCGATGGGCGCTTGGGAGGGCCGCCGCTGATGGAATGTACCCTCATCTCGTGTTGAGCGCCACAAGCATATCGTGACTTCTGCATCTGTAACCTTGTTTGTTTCAGTAAGTTAGCCATCCATAGGCACCGGGCCTTGGGACAGCATTCTTACAGTGTCCTAATTTTCTCACAGAATTTGCATTTTTGCCAATGAATTTCCTTCATAGTGCTTTGGGGGTGCGGCCTATGGGTCTAAACGCTTCGGATGCGGGCGGGACTTGATACGCTCTTTGCGGCGTGGTACCGTGCCCTCTCATGGCTTCGCCGAATGGTTTGAAGTGACTGAAGTGAGCTTCGCCGGCGGGGCCCCTGGACAGGTGGTCCGCTTTGGCGAGATGCCGGCGAGCTTTCCCTATTTTTGGCTATTGAATCATAAGATGTGCTTTGCGACTCCGTGAGCGATTACGCGTTTGAATATATCGACCAGCAGTCCGGACTGGATCTGTTGACTGAACGGATGGTCCGGTCCGACTGTGTGGCGTTGGACACTGAGGCGAACAGCCTCCACAATTATTACGAGCGGGTGTGCCTTCTGCAGCTCTCGATGGGGGAAGATCATTTTGTCGTGGATCCCCTGTCGGATCTTGAGCTCTCGCCTTTCCTTGAAGTCCTCAAGTCGAAAGACCTCTTCATACACGGCGCGGATTACGATCTTCGCTTGATGAGGTCGACGTTTGATTTTGCGCCGGAGGGGGACGTCTTCGACACGATGTTGGCGGCGCAATTACTCGGGTTTGAGCGATTCGGCTATGCCGCGTTGGTTGAGCATTTTTTTGATGTGAAGCTGAGCAAGGCGGGCCAGAAATCCAACTGGGCGCGACGGCCGTTGACCGAGGCGCAGTTGCAGTACGCGGCGGACGACACGCGGTATTTGGGTCCCCTGGCCGATCTGCTGCGGGATGAATTGAAGTCGCGCGGGCGCGCGGAATGGCATGGCGAATCGTGCCGGAAGATGATCGCCGCAACGAGGCAGTCGAACACGCGAGACGTGGATGGCGCGTGGCGGCTGCGGGGGATCGGGAAGCTCGAACGGCAGGAGCTCTCGTTTCTGCAGGAAGTCTGGAAGTGGCGCGATGGGGAGGCGAAGAAGGCGGACAAGCCGCCGTTTAAGATCATAGGTAATCAGCAGCTGATCGAGTTGGCGCAATGGGCGTCGGCGCATGCGGACAAGCCCGTGGCGGAGGGCCCGAAGTTGCCGCGGCATTGTGTTGGCGCACGGCTTAGGGCGCTTGAAGCGGCGATAAAGCGCGCGGCGCGTCTGCCGAAGTCGAAGTGGCCGGAGAAGCACCGGCGGCGTGAGGTGCAGGCGGTGCGGGGGAACGATTCCAAGGCACAGATCGAGGCGGTGAGGTCGGTGTGCGCGGCGTTGGCGCGGGAATTGGATATTCCTACGTCGGTGTTGGCGCCGAAGGCGATGCTGGTGTCGATTGTGCGCGCGAAGGCCGCTACGCCGGAGGAAATGAAGGCGTGCAGCGCGATGATGGACTGGCAGGTTGAGCTGTTGAAAGACGCGATCGCGGGGGTCTTGAATAAGCAGGGCGAGTGAGGGCGCTCGCCGTCGCTTGATGGCGCCAAGGCGCGTATCTGGGGTCGGCTGGTTGGCGGGACTGGGCCGCCATGGGAGTCAGGGTTTCTCGTCCGGATCGTCGATGTAGCTCAGCACGATGGTGTAATGAAAACCGGCCTCGACCTCTTGAGAGTAACTCCTGTAAAGTGGGTTGTGGAGCGGCTCGCTATGGTGGATGTGCAACGGCCCATCGGGCACATGTTCAAATATGAATTCACCGTCGCTGTCTGACACAGTTTGCCGCCAACCACTATCGTCCTTGGAGGTAAGACTCAGAGGGACCCCGGATAGTAAGGTGCCCGCAGAGTCGGTAAGCGTCCCGGAAAGGGTATTTGTGTACAGGACCACGTGCATGTCCGGCAGCTCGACGACTTCATCTTCCTTCGGGGTCAGCCACTCCGATCTGCTGACACTGTAACCGTCTCCGCCAACGAGCGCGCGGTGTCTTCCCCTCGTGAAGACCTTGAATGTGAACCGTCCGTCCGCGTCGGTCTTGGCGACATTTCCCGCCGTCTGAAGTCTCTCTCCGCCAGACATGTATTCGTTGTCATCCTTGATCACAACACCCTCGAGTGGATTTCCATCAAGATCCAGCACGCGGCCTTTCACTGTGGCTGAGCCGATGGGCTGGCCCGCCTTGGGATCTGCCCTTAGTGTGAAATCGAATCCAGTCTTCTGGCTTTCTCCTGGAAGCAGTGCGAGTGCCCTTCTTCCCTGGTCCTTCGGGTACACGTAGCCGCGGGGGACCGCCATGAAGTAGAACCACGTTCCGGCCCGTGGTACGAGTATGCGATACCCGCCGTCTGCGTCGGTCATGGCGCTGCCCAAGCTTTCGCCCCTACCCACCTCCCCATCGCCTGGGTTCATGGCAGTGATCAGCACCTCCGGTACCGGCTCGCCGCTGACTTCTTCGCTGACCCGCCCTTCGACATGAACGCCGCGTTCGAACCAAAGATCGACATCCGGTGTGACATACCCCGGTTCGGTTACGATGCCTTCGAGCACCTGAGCCACCCACTCGTGTGGATTCCCCAGTGGATAGGTATATACGTTGTAACTCTCCTCGGGAAGCCCCGTGAAGGTAAATCGGCCTGCGTAATCGGTTCTTGTAACAAAAGCAGAGGTGTTACCCAATATTCTCCCCTGATAACGTCCACTAGGCCTTGCCAGAATAGCCACGTCACTAGCAGGAGTCCCCGATGGTGAATACAGTAGGGTTCCAGCGATTCTCCCCTCCACCACCAACTCCATTTCAATGTCTGAATCCACTTCTGGATCCCGACTAAGAAATTGCTTCTCACCGAGCCCCGCTCCCGTGGCCGCCAGATTGTAGGTTCCTACTTTTGGAATGTCGTTCAGGGCAAATCGACCTCCATCGTCCGGAGTTGCCGCGAAGAGCTCCGGCCAGAGAGGGGGATGAGGTCTTTCCGACATGGAGAATCCACTGCCGAATCGCGACTTTCCGTTTAGGATACTAACCCTCAGCGCTCTGACCGAAACATCTCGTGGATCAAAACCGGCAGGCAACAAGACTGTTCCTTCTACACGCATCGATTCCACGAGAATGACATGGTTCCAGTCCGGCTCTGAACGCCCCCTAGACGTGTACCGCCATGCTCCGACCAGCTTCCCTGGTAGTCGTGCATAGGCCGTGTAACTCTCGGTAATGCTGTAGGGAATGGATTCGTCTGGCTCTTCAATGTGAGGCAGTGAAGCAATGCCATCAGCGTCCGACAAATGGGGCCCATACCCCGTCCTACTCCATTCCTGGGCGTTAGCTCCCATGCGCATGCCGGGAGTATTCGTCTTCCGGTGTACCAGATAGACTTCCGCGCCTTCGACGGGGTCTCCGTTGGTGTCGACGCAGCGGAGTAGGAAAGGGTCTTCGGGTTCGTCGGGGGCCTGGGCGACTTCGATAGGGGCTTGCTCCATGATCGCCGCTTGCTTTGGTGCGGGCGCCTCGGGTGGGGCGATGGCTGAATCATCCAGCGCGAGGAGCGCTGGCGCCGCGAACGAAGGCGGGGGGGAGGGGCTGGTCTCAGGTTCGTTGGGTCCGGAGGCGCTCCGTGCCATTAGCGTAACGCCGCCCATGATGAGGGCGACGACCGCCAGGCCGGCCGCCATCAGCAAAAGTCCACGCGAGGCGAGAGCGGGGCGAGACGAGATTCCTTGCGATGATACGCCTGGATCGGTTAACGCGACCTTCTTCAATTCGCGCATGAGGCCGGCTGAGACGGCCTGGGCCGTATTCGCTTCGAACAATGCTGCTAGGGTCATCGCGCCGGCCTCCACGCCTTTTGATTTCAGGTGCTCGCGAATCTGCTCAATCCCGCGATGAATCCGGCGGGTGGTCGTTGCGCGCTTGAGTCCCAGCGCGGCGGCAGTCGCCTTGTGCGTCTTGTCTTCGAGGAAGTGAAGCACGAGCGGTGCACGAAGGTCATCGGATAGGTTCGCGATGGCTTCGTCCACGAAGGGCTTGATGTCGCTCCAGGTTGGCTCCTGCGCGGGTCGCGACGTTTCAGCATAGGCCGTCTCGCGCCTGTCCCGGCGCGCATCGACGCGCAGCCTGTCGAGGCAGGAATTCGTGGCGACGCGATGGAGCCAACCGCCCGCTTGAGAACTGCCAAGGTCGCGTTTGCGGCTCAGCTTGAGGAAACACTCCTGGGTGATGTCTTCGGCATCGGAGACGTTCCTCAGAAGCCGAAGGCAGGTCCCGTGTACCATGGCCGCATGGCGCGAGATGAGTTCGGCGAATGCATCCGCGTCTCGCCGGTCGCCCCATCGGCTGAGGAGGACGCCGTCTGTTCTTGGCATCGTGTGCTCCCGGGTTTGGTGTGCCGTAGCGAGTTCTACCACATTAACGACGCGGAAGGGGGATTGGTGCACGGGCCGAGCAAAAGAGGGACAGACACGTCTCCGCTCGTACCTCGCTCCGCTTGCGTCAGTCCCTCTTTTTCTCATCTTCTTGAAAGAACAGGCCCTGCTTGCTCGACTGCACCTTCTTAGCCCAATTTCCCGCGTAGTGGGTTCGGACTCGCAATGGCAAGGGGGGGGAGGATTGCGCCCCTCCGCGCATTGCATTTTGGACAGAAGGGCGGTACAATACTGAACGAGCGCTCAGTCAGTGAGATTGGGCGAAAATGCTGAGAGTCTGTAAATGGTTGTGAATGAAGCGGATAGCGTGAAGCGGGCCATTCCGACGCTGGTGAAGGATTCGGCGTTGGTGGAGGACAGGCGGCGCATGATCGTGGATGCGGCGGTGGAGTTGTTCGTGCGTAAGGGCTACCACCAGACGACGACGAGGGAGATCGCGCGGGCCACGGGGGTCTCTATCGGGTCTCTGTATGAGTACGTCCAGTCGAAGGAGGATGTCCTGTATTTGGTCTGCGACGCGATTCATCATGAGATGGAGACGCGGCTCCGCGAGGAGATCGGCGCGGGTAAAACGGCCCTGGAAATTCTGGAGGACGGGGTCCGCGCGTACTTCCAGGTGTGCGACAAAATGCAGGACTCGATTCTCTTGATTTACCGCGAGACCGGGTCGCTTACTCGGGAATCTCAGCGCTATGTGTTGCAGAACGAGGAGCGTATTACCGAGATCTTTGCCGAGATACTGAGTCAGGGCGTGGCGGACGGCAGCTTTCGCTTCGATGAGGAACAGGCGCTCGCGCTTATGGCGCACAACATTGTCGTCCTTGGCCACATGTGGGCCTTTCGGCGCTGGTTTCTGCATGGACGTTTCAGTTTGGCCGGCTACACGCGGTATCAAACGTCGCTTGTCCTCCGTGAACTGACGCAAGATGGGGGAGGGGGGCGGCCGTGAGCGCGACGGACCCACATACAGAGGCCTACACGCCGGCGCGGCATGTGCGCGTGGTCACGGCGACCTCGCTCTTCGACGGGCACGACGCCTCTATCAACATTATGCGTCGAATCTTTCAGGCCTCCGGCGCGGAAGTCATTCACCTCGGCCACAATCGTTCGGTCAACGACATCGTGAGCGCGGCGATTCAGGAAGACGCGGACGCCGTCGCGGTCAGCAGCTACCAGGGCGGCCACGTGGAGTTTTTTGAGTACATGGTCGACCTTCTGCGCGAGGCGGGCGCATCGCACATCAAGGTCTTCTGCGGTGGTGGCGGCACGATCGTTCCGCGTGAGATTCGCGAACTCGAGGACTATGGCGTCGCCCGCGTCTACTCGCCGGAAGATGGGCGCAAGCTCGGCCTTCAAGGCATGATCAATGACATCCTCCGGCAGATAGACGGCCTCAAGGATACGAAGGCCGTTCTCGCACATGTCGACAGCCTGACGGTCTCCAGTCCCCTTGTCGTCGCCCAATTCATCACGGCTGTCGAGGAAGCCGGCCCTGGCGAACGCGAGGAGATACTCCGCCAAATACGGGTTGCGCTCGAAGGCCGCCGCGACCGCCGGGCCCCGGTGCTCGGGATTACTGGGACGGGCGGCGCTGGGAAATCCTCACTGGTCGACGAGCTGATCACGCGTTTTCTGAATGATTTCGACGGCAAGACCATCGCGGTCCTCTCGGTCGACCCCTCGCGGCGCAAGACCGGCGGCGCGCTTCTGGCCGACCGTATCCGCATGAATTCGCTGGGACGGGACGGGGTCTACATGCGCTCCCTTGCGACCCGGGCTACCGGCAGCGAGATTGGCGGCGCGCTCGGGGACGGCATCGAGGTCGTGCAGGCGGCCGGCTTCGACCTGATTGTTATCGAGACCGCGGGCATCGGGCAGGGCGACGCCGCGATCGTCCCGCTGGTCGACTGCGCCCTCTATGTGATGACGGCGGAATTTGGCGCGCAGTCGCAGCTTGAGAAGATCGACATGCTCGACTATGCCGACATTGTGGCGATCAACAAGTTCGATCGCAAAGGCGCGGAGGACGCCCTGCGCGACGTGCGCAAACAGTACCAGCGAAACAATAAGCGTTTCGACGAAGCGCCCGGGCAGATGCCCGTGTACGGTACCATCGCGTCGCGTTTTAACGACGACGGCGTGACGGCGCTGTATCATGGCGTCCTCGATGCGCTAAAGGCCAAGACCGGCATGGATTGGCTCGGTGGTTCTCAGATTGTGCGCCCGGATACGCGCCAGTCGACGGCGAAATCGATCGTTATCCCTGCTGAGCGCGAGCGATACCTCGCTGAGATTGCCGATTCGGTGAGGGCATACAAATCTTGGGCGGATGAGCAGGGCCGGGCGGCCGATCGGATCTGGCAGTTGGAAGGGGCGCTGGAGGAGTTCGGACACGAGACCGCGTCAGAAGCCGTGGCCATGAAGATCGATGAGGTCGCGAAACGGCTCGCGCCGGAATGCTCGGAACTGCTCGAAGATTTCAAGCGGGTCCGAGAGGCGTACGCCAAGGACGACTTCGTCTACACCGTGCGCGATAGGGAGTTTCATGTGCCGCTCTCACGCGAGAGTCTCGCCGGTACGAAGGTCCCGAAGGTTTCGCTTCCGAAGTACAGCAATCCGGGCGACCTGCTCCGGTGGCTGCTGCTTGAGAACATCCCCGGCGCCTTCCCCTTCACGTCCGGCGTATTTCCGTTCCGCCGCGAGGACGAGCAGCCGACGCGCATGTTTGCCGGCGAGGGCGGTCCGCAGCGGACGAACGAACGCTTCAAGCTCGTCTCGAAGGATTCCGACGCGAAGCGGCTCTCGACGGCCTTCGATTCGGTCACGCTATACGGCAGCGACCCCTCGGAGCGCCTCGATGTCTACGGCAAGGTGGGCACCTCAGGCGTATCGATTTGCACCCTCGACGACATGAAGACCCTCTTTGACGGCTTCGACCTCTGCGCGCCGTCGACGAGCGTTTCCATGACGATCAACGGTCCCGCCCCGATGATTCTGGCCATGTTTCTGAACGCGGCCATCGACCAGCAGGTTGAAGGCTTCACGCGCGAGCATGGCCGGGAACCGAACGCGGATGAACGGGCCGGGATCGAGGCCGATGCCCTCCGGGCCGTGCGCGGTACGGTTCAGGCCGATATCCTCAAGGAGGACCAGGCGCAGAACACGTGCATATTCGCCATCGATTTTGCGCTGCGCATGATGGCCGATATCCAGAAGTACTTCATCGAGAACGAAGTTAGGAATTTCTATTCCGTCTCGATCTCGGGCTACCACATGGCCGAGGCCGGCGCGAACCCCATCACGCAGGCGGCGTTTACACTCGCCAACGGCTTCACCTTTCTCGAATACTATCGCTCCCTAGGCATGGCGGTGGACGATTTCGTGCCCAACTTCTCGTTCTTCTATTCCAACGGCATGGACCCCGAGTACGCGGTGCTTAATCGCGCTTCGCGCCGCATCTGGGCCGTGGCGCTCCGCGATCTTTACGGCGCGAACGAACGCTCGCAGAAGTTCAAGTTGCACGTCCAAACCAGCGGACGGTCTTTGCACGCGCAGGAGATTTCGTTCAACGACATTCGGACCACGCTCCAGGCGCTCACCGCGCTCTACGACAATTGTAACTCGCTCCATACGAACGCCTACGACGAGGCCATCACTACGCCGACGGAGGAGTCCGTCCGGCGCGCGCTCGCGATTCAGATGATTGTCGATAAGGAATACGGCCTCTATAAGAACGAGAACATGTTGCAGGGGTCCTTCATCATCGAGGAGCTCACCGACCTCGTCGAAGAAGCGATTCTCGCCGAATTCGAGGGCCTTTCGGAGCGCGGCGGCGTGCTCGGCGCGATGGAGCGCGGTTATCAGCGCGGCAAGATTCAGGACGAGTCCCACCATTACGAATCGCTCAAGAGCTCGGGCGCCTATCCCATCATCGGCGTCAACACCTTCCTCAACCCCGAGTCGGACCTCGAAGCCCAGCTCGACGCGCTCGAACTCAGCCGCGGCACGGAAGAGGAAAAACAGACCCAGCTCACGCGCCTCGCCGATTTCAAGGCCCGGCACCAAGAGGATGCCCCCGCCGCGCTCAAGCGCCTCCAAGACACCGCGCTCTCCGGCGGCAACGTCTTCGAGTCCCTCATGGACGCCGTGCGCGTCTGCTCCATGGGCCAAATCACGCAGGCCCTCTTCGAAGTCGGCGGCCAATACCGCCGGAATACCTGAGGAAACCGAACGAGGCGACACCGCGAGCGGGATGGCGCGGCAAGACCTACTTGAAGGACTCCATAATCTCGGCGAAGACCTCGTTGGAGGGGCGGAGGCGTTCGGTTGGGAGGGAGGAGAGGGGCTCGTCGACGAGGTTCAGCTCTTGATCGAAGGGGACTGAATCGCGGTCGTAGTAGATCAGTCCGGTGTAGAAATGGAGCTCGTCCCGCGCCTCGTGCAGGAGGGCCATCGCCTTGTCGCGGTCCGTTGGGTCGTAGTCATGGTCCACCTTTTTCAGGCGGATCTTCGCGCCATCGGGCATTTCCACGTCAGTCGTCTCGCCGGGCCCGTAGTCCACCGTAATCTGCTGGGCCGGCGCGATGAAATCGATTTCGTGGAGCGGGTCCTCGTGCTCGCGCGCATAGGTCACGCTCTTGGTCGAACCCTCATGGTTGTTGAAGGTCACGCAGGGCGAAATGATGTCGAGTACGGCCGTGCCCGTGTGCGTCATCGCCGCCTTGAGGAGCGTACGCACCTGGTGCGTGTCTCCCGAGAAGGATCGTGCCACGAAGTGGCAGCCCATCTGGATCGCGAGCGCGCAAATGTCCACGGGTGCAAGTTCGTTGACTTCTTTCCCGCCTTTTTTCACCGTGCCTACGTCCGCCATCGCCGAGAATTGTCCCTTCGTCAGGCCATAGCAGCCGTTGTTCTCCACGATGTAGATAATGGGCACGTTCCGGCGGACCATGTGCAAGAAGGTGCCGAGCCCGATCGACGCCGTATCTCCGTCGCCGCTCACGCCAAGATTGATCAGCTCGCGGTTCGCCAAGTGCGACCCCGTGGCGATGCTGGCCATGCGCCCATGCACGCTATTGAAACCATGCGCCTGGTCGAGGAAATAATTGGGCGTCTTGCTCGAACAGCCGATGCCGCTCATTTTCGCGACGCGATACGGCTCGATGTCGAGCTCGAAACACGCTTTGATAATCGAACTCGTGATCGCGTCATGGCCGCAGCCGGCGCAAAGCGTGGACGCGTGGCCCTTATAGTCGCTCTGCAGCAGTCCGATTCTGTTCGTCTTCCCGTTGGTCGCCTGGCCGTTCTTGGGCTCTGGTTTCATGGCTTGGGACCCTTCTCGGCCTGGTGCGCGGTGATCTCGCCGGCGATCATCTCCGCATCGATTGGCATGCCGTCATAGTGAAGAATGCTGCGGATCCTCGCGGCCGCTTCGGGATACTCGGCCTTCAGTATACCGGCCATTTGCGCGTCGCGGTTTTGTTCCACGAGATACAGGCAACCACAGCAATCCATGAATTCGCGCACCTCTTCGCTCGCAGGCAGCGCGCGAATGCGCAGGTAGTTCGTCGAGATGCCGTGGCCTTCCGCGAGAAGATGGCGCGCTTCCTGTACTGCCGCGTCGGACGAGCCGTAGGCGATGATACCGATACTGGCTCCCTCGCCCTCATCCACAATCGGTTTCGGCGTAAGGCCGCGCGCGGTGTCAAACTTGCGCGAGAGCCGATCCATGTTCTCTTTCCAGTCCTCCGAGTTCTCGCTATAGTCGCTCTTCTCGTTGTGGCCCGTGCCGCGTGTGAAATACGGGGCTTCGGGGTGGTCCGTCCCCGGCAACGTTCGGTACGTAATACCGTCTCCGTCAACGTCGCGGTAGCGCTCGAAACTGCCAACGCGGTCAAGGTCCTCCGCGCTGAGCACCTTCCCCCTTGGCAGCGGGCCCGCCGCAGGTGGGTCGAAGGGATCGGACATCCAACTGTTCATTCCCAGGTCGAGATCGCTCATCACCAGTACGAGCGTTTGAAGATGTTCCGCGAGATCGAGGGAGATCCGGCTGAATTCGTAGCACTCTAACATCGATCCGGGAATCAGCAGGACGTGATGGCAGTCTCCATGTGAAAGCTGATACGCGCTTGCGATGTCGCTCTGGGCCGTCCGCGTGGGCAGCCCCGTGCTTGGGCCCATCCGCTGCACATCGACGATCACGGCGGGTATCTCGGCGTGGTATGAGAGGCCCGCCATCTCCGACATCAGCGAAAGGCCCGGGCCCGAAGTCGCCGTCACGGAACGGGCGCCCGCCCAGCCCGCGCCGAGGACGATGCCAATCGAGGCGATTTCGTCTTCGGCCTGCACCACCGCAAACGTCGCCTTGCCCG
>SDBV01009084.1_pt1 | contig 13275 bp, 12 predicted proteins | sample 2277081 | NCBI WGS metagenome assembly SDBV01 (sample SAMN10402039, study PRJNA504765) | marine sediment metagenome | isolation source: marine sediment core GS10_PC15, 223 cmbsf | place: Arctic Ocean: Southern Knipovich Ridge | collected 2010
GTCGCCGCCATCACCCCCCCCGAATCGTCTCCGATTCCGGGAGTTTGCGGCGAATCACCACGCTTCAGGCGATGGGGAATTCTAATTGTCGCCGATGGGGAGTTCTAATTGTCGCTGAGCACCCTGTACAGAAACCGATTGCATCCAGATAGATCGGGATCGTGGAAGTGGCCACACGCGTGGTATCTTAGTTATGAAGACAATCACAGCGAGCCAGTTGCAGATCAACTAGCGTACATCGCCAATCATTCGAACTGGTGGGTGGGTGGGCCACCGTTCCCCAATCAGCCTGACAGGATTGCCTTCCGCAACATAGATAGAGATGCAACAAATCTATATCTCGAGTTCAATGTCCTCACCGATTACGTCAACCTAGTGACACCCGAACCGGGTACCAATTGTGGCTCGGGCTCTGGGCCGACCGATTGCTCTGAGGGACCCGCCGGTTACTACGGTCGGAATGTGGAAGGTGTTACCGAAGCCCCTGCCAATTGGACGCAGGCTATCCCCGATTCTCTCCATATGACCTCGGTGCCCTCTTGGTGGTGCCAGGAGGCATGTGCCTTCGACCAAACGGGAATCGGTGCGTTCGGTGACGACAGCTCCACGCAGATGTGCAAGCTTCCGGCTCAGATCCGCTACGAGGGGGGCAGGTGCACCCCTCTGACGCCAGGGCTGCCCGTCGCGCCGTTTCCGCCGATTCTGCTGGATCCGTAAGCGCGCGGGGGTGGGCGCCGAGTGTTTTCCTGCTATGAAACATGAGAGCCGCTGGGGCAACGTCCGCGCTTCGTACCTCTTGTAGGTGATCCGAGTCCGGGTTGCGCTAGCTGCTCGAGTCGGCACGGTCCAAGGCGTGCGTTGGGCGAATGATGGCCAAGAAGACGACCCTCAGGTTTGTTGGTGACGTCATGCTCGGAGGGGGTGTGCTGTCGAAGATCCGGGAGTTCGGTCCCATCTTCCCGTTCGAGAGGTTCATCGGAAAGATCGAGCCTGCTGACATCTTCTTCGGGAACCTCGAATGCGCCCTCTTTGAGGGCGATAGCCCGCCACGCCGCGACAAGATTCTCATTCATTCCATCCCTGCGGCAGCGTCCGGATTGGTAGAGGCGGGCATCAGCATCGTGTCGCTGGCAAACAACCATGCGTTCGATTTCGGTGATGCGAGCTTCAAGAAGGCTCGGGCGCACCTGGAGGCCAATGGCATCAGTTGTGTCGGAGGGGGCGAGAATATCTCCGAGGCAACGAGACCCGTTGTTCTGGAGAGAAATGGGCTCCGTTTCTCGTTTCTTGCCTACTGCGCAAGAGAGACGGGCTGCCGGGAATTCGCTGATGATTGTAATCCGGGTGTCGCTCTACTGGATCTGGATACGATCGGGGAGAACATCGAGATTGCGAGGGAGCGCTCGGACTTCGTGATCGTCTCGCTTCACTTCGGGATCGAATTCAGCGACTATCCAACCTCCGAGAACGTCAGGGTTGCGAGAAAGATCATCGAGTATGGCGCAACCGTCGTGGTTGGCTCGCACACACACGTTACACAGGGCTTCGAATACTATGGGAGCGGCTTGATTCTTTACGATTTGGGAAGTTTCGTGTTTGGAGACATCGTCGTCGGTAGCCCGGTCGAATACGAATATCGCCTTAGAAAGAAGAAGGAAAAGCAGGGCATGATGGTTGATTGCGTATTCGGCGAAGAGGGGATCATTGACTATGAGCTCATCCCGATCCATATAAGTTCCAATTTTCAAGCCATTCTGCCAGATGCCAGGGAGAGAGAAGCGATAGTCAAGAGATTCAACAGGCAGTCGACGTTGATCGCGAATAATGGCTATCTCGTGTGTCTGAAGCTGCAGAGCTACAGAAATAAGACAATGGAGTTCCTGAGGGGCTGGGACGCTCTAAGGAGGCTGGAAGCGCTGATTCGACGGTGTAAATAGAGCCGAAAGGGATATTCCCGACCGAGACGCTCTGAGAAGGCGGGTTACCGCGCAAATCTTGAAGCGAATTTCTCTAGGATCGCTGAGTCGGTCTCTTCATGCCACTTGCTGGCTTCGTCGAAGTATCCCCATTTCCCGAAGTAAGCATAATACCGATTGTCCAAGTTCTCCTTTTCGATGACTCGCTGAACGTTGGATACAACTACTGAGTTGTCCGGGACATCCGCCGTGACAACGCAGTTCGCCCCAATCCGGACATTGTTGCCAACGGTGCAGGATCCGATGATCGCAGCATTCGCTCCGATGTAGCAATGGTCTCCGATCACAGGGGCGCCGATATTCTTCGAGTCGGCCAGAGTGTTCGATCCGATCGTCACGCCCTGCAGAATTACACAGCCCTTGCCAACCTTTGCCCACTGCGAAACGAATACGCCAGGCATTCCGTGGGGGAAGTGCGGAGCCCCATCAAAGCGTGAACGGAAGTCGATGTCACAGACGACCGTCTTTTCGTTCATCTTGTATAGGCGGACGTAGAGACTCCTCAACCAGCTCGGTTTCGTATTCTGGCACTTCGCCTTTAGCGCCCATAATCCACCAAGCAGATGGGTCAAGATCTTGAAGATGATCATCGCAGTCGAATCTCCGTTGGACGATTCTCATGGTTCAATCAATCTCGTAGCGACTCTCGATGGATGCGATGCCCCAGTGCAGCATGAAGGATCTATGCAGAGGGTTGCATCGGAATCGCCTCGGGACTGGGCATGGAATCCAGGCAAACAGTGCTCCGAGCCTGTTGTGAGCTTCCTCCCAGAGTCGGTATGTCACAAACAAGAAGGTATGCCACGTCTGCTTCAGTAGCGTCCGATTCTTCTTGTTCTCCTCATGGAATCTCGTGAAGGATTCGATGGATTCCTGGGCCATTCTTGCCACTGCGTTGCGGGGCGATCCGATGCCGGACACCGTAACAGCGAGCTTCTGCATTCCAAAGGAATCCCGAGCGACGCCCTTTTCTTCCGCAAGACGTCGAGCAATGGGGCGATCATAGTCTCCTCCGACACTCCAGGGGGCCATTTCTTCGGAATTGCTGATCGCATGAATGGAGGGCTGACTCAGGCAACCGAAGAATGGCAGGGGAACATTGATAAACCCCACACGCATGCGGAATTCAGACATGGTGCTTCCGTGTTGATCCACGCGCACGATGTCACGAGAGACTGGTTCCTTTTGCTTGCGGTTCCAGACGGTGTCCCCATGAACGCCCGTGATGAGAAGCCGTTTGCGAAAGACGTCGGCCATCGGGGCCATCACTACGTCGGGACCACCGTCCCCAAGGGCTGCGAATTCGGCTTCAGGAAGTCCTGGAAGACGCTTGTAATCGTCGCTCTGGTATTCCTGAACGTGAAGTCCCATGCGCTCGCCGATCTGGGTTCCACCGTCGTAGGCGAAATGGTAGTCGTCACGAGCATTCAAGACGGTTACAGCCTCCGTGCACCCGATTTCCGTGGCAATTGCGGAGCATGCGGGTGAGTCGTATCCCGTGGAAATGGTCGTCAAAGGGTGATAACGAACAGCGCGTTGGGGGTCGCACGCATTTCTTGTCAAGCTCGAAAGCCCATTCACCAGGAAGGTCTTGTAACCCGCATAATCGCAAAAATCGGGGGGTTCGGGCTTGGGGAGTATGTTGAATTCGAGGTCCGAACCGATCTCGATATTGCGATAACGGCAAAGGAGCATGGAGTCACCATTGTCGAGAAGGATGGACGCGACATGGTTTTCCAGGCCGTGGAGCTGCTGTAAGAGCTCAGACTCGTATTGTATGTGATTGATGTCCAGCCGACGTCCGGCTCTCTTGAGTAGGAAGGTCATCGAGGACGACACATACAGGAAGTCTTCGGTCCTGTAGAGATGAAGCTTGTCCAGGATATGACAGGGTGTAACGAACAACACCTTGTCATCAGTGAGCTTGGCTCCCGTCCCCATGAATAGATAGGAAGCATCAATACCGCCTTCCGTGAACGACCCATCCCATGCGCCGTCAAGGAAGAAGCGGTCGCGGGTCTCAACCCAGGGGCCGTGGAAGACTTTGATGCAATCGTCGCGGCGGCTCAGCACTGCGCACCAGGCGAGCTTGGGAAGGGCCTCGACGCGTCGGAACGAGAAATGCACATGGCCTCCTAGGTTGGCGTCGGGGTGCTCGCCAGTGGCGGCCGACCGAGGGTGGAGAGCAGCTCTCTCCCGAATGGGGTCTTCCGGAGGCCGCCCACGCCTTCTTGGTGGAGGACCAGATCGTAGTCGTGATTCGCCTCGAGCAGCACGGGGCCGCGGGGGCAAATCGCTACGTCCCAACCCAGGGCCTTGAGCGGGTGTAGAATCCGTGCGCCTTCCGCGACGATCTGCTTGACCTCCGGCCAGAAAGGCAGCTGGGCTCCAGCGAAACGAACCCCGGTGATCGGGTGCTTCTCATAGGCCTTTCGGCCGTACTGAGCCTTCGTTTTTCCTGTGTCATTCAGCTGACCGGTCGCCAGATCGATCTTTACGATGAGCCCACCTCCAGCCCAGTTGTCGGTAAAGGACCCGCTGCCTACGCGAAGCACTGCGCCGCTGTGTTCCACCTGGTCGCCGATCGCGAGTGTGTCGATCCGAACTGTGTTGATCGAAGTGGGGCAGATTCGTTCCAGGATCTCGTGTTGGCGAAGGGCCGGTTGGACCAGGTAGGCAGCGGTGTTCTTGGTGACGAGCTCGCGTAGGACGTGTTCCGGTGCTCTCCACTCGCCTGCGCTTCTGAATCCCCCACGCGTGACTTCAACCTTCAACGCACCCGTTCCCAGAGCCCCAGCGATCGGTTTGAGAAAGAGCTCGTGTAGGCCGCGCTCGTCCACGATTGCCATGAGCTGCTCCAGCGTCAGTTTCTCGCCGGTTGCATTCGTGATGGTAGTGTCTTGGCGAACACAGGCGAGAATCTCGGCGACCGGCAAATCCGCTTCTCGCATGAGATTCGTAAACCGCATCTTGTCGACGACCATATCGATCGCGTCTTCAGGGTTCAGATCTTCCTGGAAGCGCACCAGCAGGGTCGGAGGGATGAAATCGAGCACATCGCCGTCAAATGAACGGCGATAGAGACCGTGCTTGACGTACTGATACGGCACAAATCGATAGTACGAACCCAGCGCGACCATCTCGCGGAGCTGTTTTGGGAGGGGCTTTTTCTCATGATCCTGGAAGTAGAATCCGATCTCTTCTCGGAGAAACCGGGTGACTTTCTCCTTCAGCTCTTGCCACCTCATGGACCCCACTGAGTCGCTCCCCGAGATTCAGCATCGTCGAGGCACGAAAGCTCGCCGACGGATCCATTATACCGGGCAAGAACCACGGATGCCCAGAGGAGAACGCGTTTCACATCCCCGCTGCAGGAAGACGGAAAATTAGCCCCAATCCGGTAATCCGGAGCGAGGTGAATTCCCAGGATTGAAAGTGATCCCAACGGTGGTACGAAGGAAAGTGCCAACCAACCTTCCTCCGCCGCGTGCCCTGCCCCCAGTGGCAGTCCGCTCCCTATGTGAGACCTTGAGCAATCGCCATTAGAAGCAGATTCATTCCCGGCGGCCTGATCCCGAGCGCGTTGGCTACCGCTGCGGTGGATATGCGTATTTAAATTGGCCCTCGATCTCTCCAATGTGCAACCTTATCCGCAACCAACTTCCGTGACGGGCCGCAGGGTGAGGAGCAGCGCAAATGGAGCAATGGATGTGCCAGGAGGTGGCCGACGGACAGAATAGATCTGGATCCGATCTAGACGCCCGGACGGCTTCGGTTACCGGCGCCGTGATCATCGGACGCAACGAAGGAGAGCGGCTGCGGCGCTGTCTGGATTCGATTGTGGGTAGGGTTACGCAGCTGGTGTACGTGGATTCGGGATCGACAGACGGGAGCGTACAACTGGCACGCTTTAGGGGATCGGAAGTCGTCGAGCTCGACAGCGCCGTGCCGTTTACAGCTGCACGAGCGCGGAATGCCGGGTTCGAGCGCCTACTCGAGATCCAACCCGAGACAGCGTTCGTGCAATTTGTCGATGGCGATTGTGAAGTTGCCGAAGGCTGGGTGGAAGCGGCGGTGTCGGAAATGAAGCGGCATCAGAATGCCGCCGTTATCTGCGGCCGAAGGCGCGAACGATTTCCCAATGCTTCGATCTACAACCGACTCATGGACATGGAGTGGGACACGCCGATCGGCGAAGCGAAGTACTGCGGTGGCGACGCGTTGATACGGGCAGCTGATTTTCTCCAGGTGGGAGGGTACGACGCGACCATGATCGCTGGCGAAGAGCCGGAGCTATGTGTGCGGCTCCGTCAGAGAGGTTCCCGAATTCTGCGCATCGACCGCGAAATGACGCTTCACGATGCCGCCATGACGCGTTTTTCGCAGTGGTGGAAGCGATCGGTTCGGAGCGGGTATTCGTACACTCTGGGTGCTGCGATGCACGGATCTTCGGCAGATGCACATTGGCTTCGCGAGAACCTGAGCATTCTCTTCTGGGGGGCCGCGCTCCCTGTTGCAATGATTAGCCTTGCATGGACGACGCACGGCCGAAGCTTCTGGTTGTCAGCGCTCTATCTCGCCTCTCTGCTCCGGGTCGCAATCAGCCGTCGCGCGCAGCGCGCTGATCAAGTTTCCGACGCGCTGCTCTACGCAAGTTTCTGCACGATCGCCAAGCTGCCGCAACTCGTGGGATTGATGCGGTACGTTCGGGATCGATTTCAGGAACGCGCAGGAACACTGATTGAGTACAAGTGATTGCCACCCATAGCTGCTTGCTCTCGTTGAAAATGTGACACTGCGGTCGGCGGAAACGACTCCTCCCCCTTGGGGGCGAACGTCACTTTCTCGTTGTTGCGGCAACTATCCCTTAACTTACCAGACTCATGTCGCGGTAGGGTTGCTAAGAATTGTATCAACTACGGGAAAGTAAGACCGCAATGTGCAGCCGACTCGTACTGTTTGCAGGAGTGATCTGGGCCTTTTTATCGGCAAGCCAGGCTACGCAGGTGCTGCAATTCTCGCAGGGCACTTTCGTCAAAGAAGGCTCCGCATACGGCACCTTTCCGGGCGCTCAGCACGGCGACACCACGGTCGAGCTCTTCGGAATCGATGCAGACACGGATAGTTTCCGGCTCACGCTATCTGGGTCGATCGCCAATGGTTTCATTGAGCAGAACGACGGAAGCCAATTTCTCACTTTCTTCCCGGCTGTTTCTTATTGGTTACAGTCGATCTCGGGAGATATTGTCGGTGCCACGGTGTTGAGCTTCGCAATTCCGATGGGATCCGGTTCCCTCCCCATGTTCGATGGAATCGACGCGCCGATCGGCGCCCACAGTTATGTGCCCGGAATCGACTATGCCGAATTGTCAATTGGCTTTCCTACGGAACTAAGTCCGTTCGAGTGGTCGGCAACATACGAGATCGCCACGACGGCATTGGTAGGCGATTAAAGGCTCGATTTTGGCCTCGGCCTCTTGGAGGGTTACCTTCCAGGGTATTCGGGAGCGGAATGGGAGTACTATGGCTCGCATCATCAGCTCGGCGGATCGAGCTTCGACTTCTCGATACAGCCGATTCCCGAGCCGGACGCACTGCTCGTATTCGGAGTGGGCGCCGTGGTCGCGGGAATCAGTGTGCGAAGGGATGCGCGGCGCCGCATTCCCCCGGTGTGATTTCAATCGGGTTGCTCTCGGCGGACTGACTGACTCGGCTGGGAGATCCGGCTCTTCGCGGCGTAAGCGTTGGCCCCAGTTGGCGCAGCTATTGCGATGGACGCCGCTCCATGGCGGCTCCTCATTTGCCCTCCTTCCATCTACGACAAGTGTGACCTGGGGATGTTCGTGTATGAAGACATCGCATTAGATCTCCGCGAGCTTGCGCAATCGAGGATCTATTTCGGGCGTCACTCCGTCGGACGCAACATGCTATCCGGAGTGGAGCAGCTCGCCGCGCAGCATGGAGTAGACGAAATACGCCTCGTCGAGCTCGATCGCGAGAGTCAGCTCCCTTCCGGGTCGTTCTTCGCGCATTCCCAGATCGGAGAGAATGGCGAACCAGAGGGCAAGATTGACGGCTTTGCCCACCGAATCCGCAGCGGGCTACCCATTGAGCCTTCGGTGGCGCTGATGAAGCTGTGCTACGTCGATCTCGATCCGAGTACGAACGTTGGGAAGCTCTTCGGATACTACCGATCGACGCTCGATGCGCTGAGCGCAGAGTTTGCCGATGTGCATTTCGTGCACGACTGGTACTAAAACCAGGGGAAGGTCACCAACACCAGCCTTGTCACCCAGAAAATCAGACGCCTTATCCTGGCCGCTTTACCGGCAGGGCTCTATTACCCTTCCTGCAGCAGCACCGGAGGCTCAACCGGAGGCCCAACCGGCGGCTCAACCAGCGGCTCAACCGGCGGCTCAACCGGCGGCTCGCCTGATGGCGCCAGCGGAGTACAAGTGCCTCCTTCATGACGGATCTGGGCAGGGAGCTTGCACATCGCACCGGAACTATCGTCACCAAAGGCGCCGATTCCCCGCTGATCGAAGGGGCACGCCTCCTCGCACCACCACTTCGGTGCTTCGGTCAGAAAGAGCGAATCGGGGATGCTCTGAGTCCACCCAGCCGGAGCCACGCTTACTCCTCCGACATTGCGGCCCCACACACGTGCCGGAGCCTCCGCGCAATTACCAACCCCGAGACCACAGTCAGTTTGCGGCTCTGGAGTCACGAGATTGATAAGCTGGGATGCCACGTTGAATTCGAGGTACATATTGGTTACAAGTGGGGCTTTGTCGATATCACCGTAGCTGTTGTTGCTCGGCGGAACTCTGAATGGCGGGCCTCCCTGCAATGCGTTTACGTGATTAGCTATATACGCCAGTTGATCCGCAATTGGTATGTAGGTGTTGGACGCCTCGGTGCTCATGTACCAGGCGTGCGGCCACTTCCATGACCCAGAGGTGTCATTGTGCAAGCGATTTCTATACAACGTATTGCGTGGCCCTTGCCGTCCCCAATAGTTGTCAGCTGATGGAGAGGAATCGAGATCGTTCGATTCAATCAAGGTCTCACGACAATACTCGCCATGCATGAGAAAGGAGTGGCTCCTATTCCGGAACCCTGGAACCTCGTAATTGTGCGCGTAGACGGTCCCTTCGGCCCCATTCTCGCAGTAGCCGTTGTTGCCATTATCCTGAAAAATGTTGTTGATGATCACGACGTCGTTGGCGCCCTGCTGAATGTTGAGAGTCGCGCTGCCTGCGTCCTGGAAATAGTTATTGGCAACGAGCAGACGGGATGAGCCGTTGAATCGTATTGAGTTGGTGGCCCAACTCTGATAATGGGCTCCGGTAACCCAACCATTCGCAACTCGTTCGAGCGCCGTTCCAGGTCGGTAGCTCGTCGCGCCGGGATTCGTATGCGCTACGTAAAGGTTCTCTAACCCTACGTTCTCGATCATGGTTATTGTCCGGATGTAGGTGCTGCTGCCGGCATTACAGTCTGGATCCGCTGTGTAATCCATGCGAAGCGGACGATCTATACTAATGGTGGAAGCGGTGATCGAAGTGATCTTGGCAATGTGGTCAAAGTTATTATCCACCTGAGGACCATCGAAACATCCTGCGTTCTTGTTCATATGCGCTCTAACCCAGTCGCCCACTGCAAAGCTGGAGGTATTGGTTACGACGAGTACGCTTGTATCTTCAGCGAATCCACCCGTCCATGCCACATCGGAACCATCGGAGCCCCCTCCGAAGCAGATACTAGTTACAGCATTCATCGCACAGACTCTTTCTTGCCCTGCGTGGAACTTGAGGCGAGTTGTCGCCGAGTCTTCACCTCGCAGAATCATATTGCTCCGTTGAACCCGGATCGTTTGATTCGTTGTGAAGTTGTATGTCCCGGCTGGGAAAAAGACAATCACTGGGCCGGGGTCGGCGCTGGCGCTGGTAATGGTGTCGTCTACGCAGGCTTCATCGTCATTGGCGTTGTCGGCGAGATCACAACCCGTAACTGTGTAGCGTGTCCAGCCTGTAGTCGTATCGGCCGGTTCAATAGGTGGATACCAACGCGAACTTTGGTCGGGTTGCCTGACGCGATGCGTGGGAACATTCAGATCCTTGAGATCGAGAGCGTGGGAAGGGAGTGCGAGCAGTGCGGTCACGATCAGTAGAGCTAGCGCCCCCTTGGGGTTGATGCAGTTCAGGGGAGGACTGAAGTCGAAATTTCGTTCCATGTCTGCTCGAAGCCTCCTGACTCTCGGGTGCACCTGGAGCCAAAATTGGTCGCCGCTGACGGTTGTGCATCCCTTATTCGTTGACAGCTGATCTTATCGGATGGGCCTGGCTCCGCAGTGTGAGCCTAATCACAGGGCCATCTCTCGAAGTAGCTTCTCTTCAGCGTCCTCTGCACTCATCGCTAAGAAATTGACCCAGCCATCGCTCGAAAATTGACCCCACCCCCCAGCCCCTACGCTCCAGTCGACCTGGGTTTGCCGGAACCTGAAGATCGCCCTCATGGTACCCGACCTTGTACTCCATTTTCGTCGCAGCTGCTCCTACGAGGCAAGAAGACAGTGATATCGCAATGGCCTATGAGTTCGATGGCACGCATTCGTGTGCTTGGGCCTGTGGGTGTTGGGCCACGCCTGAAGTCGACTCAGGAGAACGAATCCGTAAGGGCTTGAGTCAGTCGGGACTCTCGGCGACGACTCCCTCGGGCGAGCACCCTAGACGAGCCTGCGCAGTCTTTCTGTGATGGCAGGCGCTTCGGCCCTGCCGCAGTCGGAAAGGCCCCGCGTGTCGGAGAGCTTCTTACCGGAGTGTGAAGCCCCCTCGACGACTCGCAGGCGTTTCATGATTCCATTTCCCCGGAACTGTCAAAGTCGGGTGGAATCCGGTCGCCAGACGGTCGGGGGAGCTGCCTTTGCAAACATCGATCTCGTCGCTCGGCGCGCTTTGGTCACCCCGCGCAGGCGCTGCGCGCTTCGAGACTGGGGTCGATTGGCTCGACAGCCACCTCGGCGGCTCCGTGCCCTCAACCCTCAAAAGGAATGCTAGGAAACCCAACTTCTTGCCGCCTGCTGTCCTCGGCATCCGGCTGCCGAAGCCTCGAGCGGACGGATCTCCGCATCGCGCTCATGTAGAGCCGCATCTATGCTGGTAGTAGTAGAAAAGCGTCGCCACGCGCAGCACGGCTTCGGCCGGCAAAAAGGCATCGGCACTCACCTCGGCCGTGGTGCGTTCGAAGGCGCCACGATCGACGAAGTCCCAGAGCGGCGAACTTTCTTGCTCCAGACACTCGTCCCGAAGCCGCGGCAGAAGAGTCTGCGCCCACCACACGTTGCTGTCACCTGCTTGCCGCCTCCGTTCGAGCAAACCGAAGGGGTCCAGCCTGGCGGCGCAGCGCACCAGGTCCTTGGCGATTCTCATAGTCCCGCTAGTTCCCTTATCGAAGGGGACTCTCGCGAGGGCGGGGGCAAGCTGAGGAATGCCGCGAAGCTGTAGGGCCTCGGCGTAGCGATCGCGCAGCCGCATGGAAAATGCCAGCTCGACATAGGGCCTCGTGCAGAACGGTACGAAGACCTCCGAGAGCGGTAGGGTCGGACGCATACCTACAGTTGCCGCCCAGCGGCTCACGCGGTCATAGGTGTAGAATGCGTCGGGTATATTGTCGGGCGCGTATCCCTCCCTCAGCTTCTGGTCCACGAACTCCGCCACGAAAGCCCGAGCTTCGACCTTCGCCTCCGCCGTGGCAAGACCAGCGTCGCTCCCGATCAGCCTTGCGAGCATGAAACGATGGATACCTGCTTCGCTGGAAGGGAGAAGCAGGCGCTGAGGCTCCAGATAGAAGCCTCGGCTGATTTCCCCGCCATGGCCACCGAGGGAGACGTCCAAGCGCTCGATCCGGTTTTTCCGGTTCAGCATCACCGCGACCTGCCAGAGAGTCACCATGCCGTCGTTTTGGCGCACGAGATCCTTCGAGATCTCCTCCCACTCCGCGACGATCCCGCCATCCTCATCGGGTGGGACTGATACCTCGTGAGACAGATGCAGCGCCTCCGCGACCTGACACGCGATCCTCGCCTCGCTCGAGCTTTCGTCGGGCACGTAGGTGACATATCGGACCGGCACATTCCGGCTGCTGAGGAGCGCCGCAAGCAATCGCGAATCTCGGCCTGCCGTGAGCCCGCAGGAGACCTCTTCGTACTGCTGGGTGAGCCCAGTTACTTGGTCAGCGAGCCGATCAGCCAGCAGGTCTATACTTCTTCTCGTGAGACGCTTCTGCGGGAGGCGCGCCAGTATGGTCGGTGGATAATACGTCGTGCGGGATGGCTCCCTCCCATCCCTGGCGCTCCACGTCCAGTACTGCCCGGGTGGCAGGACACGAACATCTCGAACCAGCGTCCGATCTCCGCTGGCCCATCCCCAGCAAAGGAACGAACTCACACCAAGGGAGTCGAGCCCGCAGCTCTCGCCCAAACCGGCCAGTAGCTCGACGCTGCTGCTGAACACGCAGCCCTCTTCAATTTGCCTGTAGTAGACCTGCCGCATGCCGAGGAAATCGTTCAGGATGCCCACTCGGGCCGGAGACTTCCAGATGCGGACGGCTACATACTGACCTTCGAGCCTGTCCGCGAGCCCATCCCACGCTTCTTGTAGAGCACCAGCGTCATGAGGTGCGATCTCCCCCAATTTGTCGACGGCAGTTCCATCGAAGAATGTCACGCCTTGCTCGTCGCGGTGCACGTACCGCCGAGAACCAAGGGCGAACTGCGGCGTATGAACCGATCCTGCGAACACGCCGTTGCCGTCTTCCCAACTCCAACGCGTGTCGGGATCAAGCTGTGGGTACAAGTTGGCGATATCCACGAGGCGGTCTAGGGCTCGGATCGCAAGGTCGTCTCGACAGTTCAAGCCCAGAACGAAGAGGTTCACAGGTTGGCTCGTGGCACCACACACCTCTGTTCCAACAAAACACTAGAGCGAAATCCCAATCGCTATCTCGTGTGAGCGTAGCGCGCAAATTCGGCAGAGTCCCCTGTGTGCCAACGTGAGCGACGTGAGTCTGATCGCCAGCACGATGCGAAGGTCCGCGTCAGTAGCGGCCACTCGGCTATTCGTCGTGTGCTCTCACGGCCCGCTGCGTCGGACTCGCTCACGCAAGTAGATCTGGCCCTAGACCAGACTCTTCTCGGCCTGCAACGCTCAAGAAGCCGCTAAGATCGTCACATGGCGCCGAACTGCCTCCTGTATTTCGTCGGGAGCTTCGCCCAGAACGAATAATCGTCCCCAGATCT
>SDBV01009085.1_pt1 | contig 13275 bp, 12 predicted proteins | sample 2277081 | NCBI WGS metagenome assembly SDBV01 (sample SAMN10402039, study PRJNA504765) | marine sediment metagenome | isolation source: marine sediment core GS10_PC15, 223 cmbsf | place: Arctic Ocean: Southern Knipovich Ridge | collected 2010
GAGGATACCTGCGCTTAATCCTGAGGTACTGCTGCCGGATTGGGGTTGAACCCTCTCTCATCTTAAGGATATTCTACTAGAATTTCAGGCGAAAAGAAAAGGGAATGGGAACAAAGCCCCTGACAAGGAGGGGCTTGGGGCGTCACCCCCAGATACGATTCCAGGGCGGGTGGGTGGGAAAAAATAGTTACTAAAACCCCTGGATTCAAATCACCCCCCTTTAATATTTATTTGGCAACCCACCCCCTTTATCCCCCTCCCTTTATAAGGGAGGGGGAATTTGTTATATAAGAGAGGCTTCGCCTCTCTCTAACTCTCCTTTACCCCCTACTCCATGATATGGATATATACTCCTAACACGAGGGGGCGATAAAGTAAGAGGGACTCCAGCCTTCTCAGCCACCATCGCCAGGGTAAACTTTCTTAAGGAAACGCGGCTATCTATCAGGCCATTGTTCCCGGTGGCTTATACCGGAGCCTCTATCAATTTTCAGTGCCAAGCTTCACTATATCCCTGCCCAGTAGGCGCCGAACACTACCACCGAGAGGAAGTAACCCAGCGGCACGTTTACCAGAACGCCCATGGTAAAGGCGCCAAGAGGCGCCCAGCCAAACTTACCCAGCTCTCTGAATCTGGTGGTGAAGCCGATACTTAAAAAGGTAAAGATAAAAGTCCAGGTTCTAAATGTCTTTATCGGCGTAACCAGCAGTGGTTTAAGCGTCTCTCCATAAGCCTCCGGACTGAAACTGGCGACGACAAAGCTCATCACCGCTGAAGCGATAAGGAAACCCAGGACAAACTTGGGGAATCTCCACCATATTATCCAGGCACTTGACCTTTCTGAAGCCACTCCTGCTTTTGCTTCAGACCGTCTCTCCCAGACTACGACTGAGATTATAGAAAGGACAAGCGCCCACACTCCAATCCAGATATCCCGGCCAAGCACTTTCATCAGAGTATAGGTCTGGATAGCAGCCTCATCGCCAATCGCTGAGGCGGCAGCGAAACCGGCCGCATCAGCAAACTCAGACGTTCCTATCCAGGCACCAGCCACACCCGGAGCCAGACCAAGAGCCCTGCTGGCCAATGGCAATATGAATATCATCACTATTGCCCACACCGCTACAATAGAAATGCCAACGCTTACATGCTCCTTGTCCGCCCTTACCGCCCCACCCACCGCTATGGTTGCCGATACGCCACAAACTGAACCACCAGCGCCTAGGCAGGCGCCGAATCTATTGTCCAGCCGGAACAAGCGTGTGGCGGCGAAATATATCACCAGAAAAGTAATCACTGAAACTATAGACGCCTGCATAAAAGCTACCGGGCCAGCGCGGATTATCAGGGTAAAGGGTAATGTGGCGCCAAGAAGTACAATGCCAGTCTTTATGTAATACTCGGTTCTGAATGAAGTATCAAGCCACTTTGGCATTTTAACCAGGTTGCCCACCACCAGACCCAATAGCAGAGCCACCAGCGGTGCCTCAATGTTATAGTCGTGAGCAAACTTCCACGCAGTTGCGGTTAAGATTAACAGAGATAGAATAAAAAGGCCGATAAATCCCGGGATGTATTCCTTCGTTTTAAAGCCCATTATTCTGGTGCTGACGGTGAATATGGCCAGCCAGACCGCCAGTAAAATAAGATACTGGTACCACTGCTGGGCAAAGTGCTGCAACACAGTGTCAAAACTTTCCCATGTTGGCGGCTTTACCGCTACTGGAGCAATAGTGCCACCGGCAAAGAAAGCAACCAGCGCTATGGCCACTATCCCCAGGCCCAACCATATTGCCCATAAATCTTCTTTTTTCCACAGCGATGACCAATCGATTCTCATCTTTCCTCCAGGTAAGTTTTTAAAACGGAAATTCCATCTCAGCGACCAGCGGTCCGGCAACATACTGCCTCACGGATATGGGGCGCACCGGGCTAAAAGCTGGAATTCATTCTACCAGAGTTTCGGGCTAAAAGAAAATATTTTATGTACCTCACCCCCTCTTAGACACCCCACGATACACGACGTAAATACCAAAGTCCGGGTTCCAGTGGTAGAATATCAGTAAGGAAGAAATATTATTTAACTCGACAGGAGGTTCCATGTTTAAAAAAATACTTGTGTGCTTGGATGGTTCCAGTCTGGCAGAGGAAATCATGCCCTACGCCGCCGAGCAGGCCATAGGTTTCAAAAGCAAGGTTATCCTCCTTCAAGTAGTTTCAATACCGGGTATACCTGTACCTGGAATACCCGGGGCAGCCGGAGCCCCTGTACACACTCAGGCAATGCTGAAGCAGTGGCAGAGAGATGAGAACAAGGCCAAGGCTTACCTGGAGAATGCGGCGCAGCCGCTCAGGGAAAAAGGACTGCGTGTGGCATGCGTAACACTGCAAGGTGCGCCGGGCCTAGCTATAATCAGCTACGCTAACGAAAACAAGGTAGACCTTATTACCATTGCCACCCACGGTCATAGCGGCCTGAGAAATGTGGTGTTTGGTAGCACCGCCGAGTCTTTACTCAGAGAATCGGGGTTGCCACTCCTGATTATAAGGCCTGAACACACTAAGACATAGCAGGCTGCCGTTGTTTTGTCTCCTTCACTACAGCGCTAAACTCAGCTCAGGGAGCATTTATGACACGCAAATACAAAGAGCCAGCCAATACCATACCACCAGCAAACGAGGTGCATCTTCGCCACCTGACGGTGGACGAGGCTTTATTGAAGCTGGATAAGTTCATACATGATGCCTTCATGGCCGGTTTAATTCAGGTCAGGGTTGTCCACGGTAAGGGGACCGGGACTCTGCGCCACGTAGTCAAGGAAACGCTTGCCAAACATCCTCTGGTTAAATCATACCGCTTGGGTGTTTATGGGGAGGGGGAAGCCGGGGTTACCATAGTGGAGCTGGACCACAGGTAGCCACCGAGATTGCTTACCAACCCCCCTTTATTTTTTAGCAACCCTATCCCCTTCCCCAAAATAGGGAGATGCATTCTTTGCATGAAGGGGATTTTCCTTTTCGAAGGGGCTTCACCCCGTCGAGCTTCCACAAAAAGCCACTTCCTTAAACAAAGGCTTCGCCTCTATTTGACCTTGCCTTTATCACCCTTAATCCCCCTCTCCCTGAAGGGAGAGGGGGAATGAATCTTCTTTAAAGGGGCTTCGCCCCTTTTAATCCCCTTCTCTCGGCATCTGGGGAGTTTAAGAGAGGCGAAGCCCCTCTTAAACAAATAATTCCCCTTCCCCTACTAGGGGAAGGGGATAAAGGGGATAGGGTTACTAACTATTAAAAAAGGGAGGAGGAGATTCTAGAGAGGGATAGGTCCATACAATCTCAGCCATCCCTCATTGAACGAGACAGGGTTTTCAGCTATAATATCTATGCTTATGGTGAGTGTAGCCTAGCGGTCTAAGGCGCCAGGTTGTGGCCCTGGAGAACGAGGGTTCAAATCCCTTCACTCACCCCACTTCGTCTCTGGCATGGTCTGAATTTATGCCAGGCGGCAAACCACCAAGCTCGAAACGGCGCCTGTAGCTCAGCGGACAGAGCATCGGTCTTCGGAACCGAGGGTCGTGGGTTCGAATCCCTCCAGGCGCGCCAGCAAGTCCTGTGCCCTTGCTACCATTTTTCAGACACTCCGCCACCCAAACCAGCCAGTACCAACCAATCCGCATTTTCAGCAACTGAATATAATAGTATCTATCAACCTCACCCCCTTAATTTTTGTTAGAAGGGGCTTCACCCTTTACCTGTACCCCCCTCTTATTAAGGGAAGGGGACAGGGAGACAAATTTCCAGATGAACTCCCAATCCGTGCTTGACGATAGGCGTAAGAATGACGTAAGATAAGGAATGGATGGACACGTTAGAAATAACCATAAACGGTGCTCCAGTATGCGGCGGTGAGGACTCAACCATCCTGGAAGTCGCCCAGGAAAACGGCATAGATATTCCCACTCTTTGTTACACACCAGAGCTACGGCCTATAGGAGCTTGCCGTATCTGCGTAGTTGAGGTGGAAGGCTTAAAGACCCTGTCCGGTGCCTGCCATACGCCAATAACCCCAGGCATGGTCATCCATACCCATTCCCCCAAAGTAATAGAAGCCCGGCGGGTGATAGTAGAACTTTTGCTGGCCAGTCACTGTGGCTCCTGCTACATGTGCGACAAAGCAAATATATGCGAGCTGAGCGCCATTGCCGCCGACCTGGACGCCAGGCTCCCTCGATTCAGCTCAAGGAAGCGTTTTTATCAGATTGAGGACGTAAGCCCCTATGTCACCCGTGATTTGACAAAATGCATACTGTGCCGGAGATGCGTAAGAGCCTGTCGAGAGATAGCCAAGCAAAACGTATTCGGTATTGCCTACCGGGGCTTTGATTCCAAGATTGTGGTCGATTGCGACCAACCGATAAACAAAGACGTTTGCCGGAACTGCGATGTCTGTATTTCCCGATGCCCGACCGGAGCGCTGAGCAGACCAGTGAAAATCAGAGAGGGAAAGAAAGGAAAGCCTCTAGTGATAAGTTCCAGCGAGGCCAGAATTGGCTAATACTCAAGATGAAATTCTCGTCCGGGATAAAGGGCGGGAAAACCTTTTAGAGCTTTTAAAAGAGGCACAGGGCAAATTCGGTTATCTGCCGGAAAATATTATAGTTGAGCTGGCCGAATCCCTGGATATCCCGACCAGTGAGGTATATGGAGTAGCCACCTTCTACTCATTTCTTGCCACCAGGCCGCAGGGTAGAAATGTCATCCGGGTTTGCCAGAGCCTGCCCTGCTTCCTCAAAAACTCCCGGATGATAATCGAAAGTGTCAAAGAGGAGCTCGGCATCGGACCCGGCGGCATTACCCCTGACGAAAGATTCTCTCTTCAGCTAACCAACTGTATAGGTGCCTGTGACCAGGCTCCAGCCATGATGATAAATTACGATATTCACGGTGACTTGACACCGAAGAAAATAGCCCGGATTTTACAGGCATACGAATAAACCTCTAGTTTTGCCTCAATAAGGAGACCATAAATTGCCGGAAAAGCGCGTTGTGCTGAGAAACTGCGAGATTATCGACCCCAGAGACATAACTACCTATTTAGCCAGAGATGGTTTCAAGGCCTGGGAAAAAGCCCGGGACGAGATGACTCCTGAGCAGGTAATTGACGAAATAAAGGCATCAGGTCTGCGTGGCCGGGGAGGGGCTGGGTTTCCCTGCGGCTTGAAATGGGAATTAACTCGAAAGTCAGCCGGGGATGAGAAATACGTTATCTGCAACGCTGATGAAGGTGAGGTAGGCACCTTTAAGGACAGGTATATTCTGGAAAATGACCCCTTCACCCTTATCGAAGCTATAGCCATTGCCGGCTATGCCATCGGCGCCAGGAAAGGCTATATCTATCTCCGTGCCGAATACCACTACCTTCTTGATTTGCTGGAGGGTGCCCTAACTCAAGCCGAAGAGAAAGGGTTTCTGGAGCACTTTGATATTGAAATCCGTGAGGGCGCCGGTGCCTATGTCTGTGGTGAAGAGTCGGCGCTTATGGAGTCCATTGAGGGGAAACGGGGAGAAGTCCGCTACCGACCTCCCTTTCCACCTACCAGGGGTCTATGGGGAAAACCAACCGTCATTAATAATGTGGAAACCCTGATGAATATACCTCAAATCATCCTTAGTGGTGCCAGTTGGTTCGAGCAGATGGGAACCGAGCGGAGTAAGGGCACCAAGGTCTTCTCGGTGAGCGGGGATGTAAAAAGGCCCGGCGTATATGAGCTGGTCCTGGGCAGTACGCTGAGGGAGCTGGTGGTAGATATAGCCCTGGCGGAAAAGGTCAAGATGGTGCAGGTGGGCGGCGCCACAGGGAGAATTGTCCCCCATGACTATCTGAATGCCCCCATGTCCTTTGAGAATATTCTCGGTGCCGGCGCCATTACGGTACTGGATGAAAGCCGGGACACTATAGAGGTTGTCTATAAAACCCTGGAGTTCCTGGCCGAAGAAAGCTGCGGTAAGTGCTCTCCCTGCCGGGAAGGGACTGAGGTGATGGTTGAAATCCTGGAGAGGTTCCGTAAAGGAGAGGGAGAAGAGAGGGATATTATAAATTTAGAGCAGCTATCCCGGGTCATGATACTCTCGTCATTGTGTGGTCTGGGGCAGGCGGCCCCCAACCCGGTGACAGATAGTTTAAAGTATTTTAGAGGTGACTATGAAAAGCGAATCCGAGAAAAGAAAGGTGGTGTGGCCGTATGATATCAGCTACTGAGCAGAAACCATCAGAAGAGATTATGCGATACCTGGACAAGTATGAAAGCGTATATATCATCGGCTGCGGCAGCTGTACCACCATGTGCCATACCGGTGGCAAGGCTGAGGTTCTGGAGATGAAGGACAATCTCGAGGCAGCCGGCAAAAAAGTCGCCGGATGGATGGTAATACCCACCGCCTGCGATGAGCTTACCGGTGAGGCACTGCGCCAGAATGCCCAGGATATTGAGGCAACCGATGCCATTCTGGTGATGTCCTGCGCCTACGGAGTGCAAATGGTCAGCCTCTACATCAATAAGCCGGTATTTCCCGCAGTCAATACCCTGTTTATCGGCAAAGAGGACAGGCCAGGCTACTTTGCTGAGGCCTGCATGCAGTGTGGCAGCTGTGTCCTGGGGCGGACAGCCTGCGTATGTCCCCTGGTCAGCTGCGCCAAGAGTCTGCTGAATGGACCATGCGGCGGGTCGGTGGGGGGTAAATGTGAAATATCAACAGATATACCCTGTGCCTGGCAGACGATTTACGACCGACTGGAAGCTATGGGCCGGCTGGATGAACTGGAGGAAATTGAGCCAGTCAAAGACTGGAGTACCAGCCTCTCTGGTGGGCCCCGGAAGATGACCATAGAAGCCGCCAGAGCGGTAGCTGAGTAGGCATTTAAGGTTAGCTGGCTCATTTCACAGAGAGTTACCGGCCCGGGGCCAGCTCCGGCCGGGAAAAATGTGGACGCTCACCGGAGCCAGATAGGGGCTGAGTTTCCTGGCTCTGAAGCAAACTGCGGCAATTAATTCATCTTCGCCCTGACCAAAAGGCGCCAAACTGAACGGAGGCAGCGATGAAAGCGGGAACAAATCTAGAAAAGGTTTTAGAGAGCGGAAGTTTTGCCATCACGGCCGAGGCAGCCCCCCCCAAGGGGACCAATCCAGCGGTAGTGCAGAGGAAGGGAGACCTTCTTCACCACGCCTGCGATGCGGTCAATGTGACCGATAATCAGACTGCCATCGTCCGCATGTCCAGCCTGGCTGGCTGCGTACTCTTGCGGCAGCAGGGCATTGACCCGGTCATGCAGATAGTCTGCCGCGACCGCAACCGCATCGCTATTCAAAGCGATGTGCTGGGAGCAATAGCCCTCGGTATTGGCAACATCCTCTGCATCTCTGGTGACCACCAAAAGTTTGGCAACCACCCCCAGGCCAAGGGTGTATTTGATATTGATTCCACTCAATTGATTCAAACCCTGAAAACCATGCGAGATGAGAAGAAGTTCATTTCCGGTGACGAAGTGTCCGGAGAAGTACCCCTATTTATCGGCGCCGTGGCTAACCCTTTTGCCGACCCCTTCGAATACCGGGTGGCCCGGCTAGCCAAGAAGATTAAGGCCGGGGCTGACTTTATTCAGACCCAGGCCATTTATGATGTAGCCAGGTTCGCCAGGTGGATGGAAATGGTCACTGAGCGCGGGTTACATGAGAAAGTACATATTCTGGCCGGAATGATACCAATTAAGTCCATCGGCATGGCTCGATATATGAGAGATTATGTTTCCGGAATAAGCATCCCCGATGAGCTGGTAACCAGGCTGGAGGAAGCCGAGAATGCCAAGGAAGAAGGGCTGAAAATAGCCCTGGATATTTTTGAGCAGCTAAAGGAAATACCCGGTGTTCATGGCATCCATATTATGGCAGTGGGCTGGGAGGACATTGTCACCGAAATCGTGGAACGGGCGGGACTACTGCCCAGGCCAGCATTATAACTCGGTGTCAAGGCACCACTGATAACTGCCGGCACATCTACCATGGTGGAATAAGAAGGGGAACTAAGCCAATTACACCAGAAAAATTATGCGTTAGAGTAGAGAAGTAGACAGGAAAGTTGGCTAGAGATAGCCGGCCAGCTCAGTCAAGCTTTCAATCCGAGGGCAGTCACTTATTTCCGGGTATAAATCATAACGGTCAATAAGTATAGGCTTAATACCCACCCCCCGGGCACCAGCTATATCCAGTTCATACTGGTCGCCGATATGGGCTGCCTCCGAAGCGTTTACCCCGGCTCGGTCTAATGCCGCCTGAAATATCAGGGGCTCAGGCTTATCCGCCCCCGCATCTTCAGGAGTAACCACAAAGTCGAGGTAGGGTTCAAGGCCCAGTTTACGATGAACAGAGAGAGTGTCTTTAGCGGCGTTGGTTATCATACCCAGAATCAGGTTTTGCTTTTTTAGCGCATCCAGAGTTGATAGCACATCATCAAACAGGGCAAGGGTAGCCCCTTCAAATTTCTCCATCACTATCTTCATTATTTGCTCAGGTAGCTCTTGGGTAGCCTCGACACCGGCCTCAGCTAGTATCGCCCTCGGATAGCACAGATAGACCTCAAACTGCTCCTGACGGCTCCTTTTCCGCGGCGGGGATTTAGCATTTTCTTCAAGGCAGTACCGGTCAGCCGCCAAAATTCCACGTATTACATCCTTAGCCGCCAGCTCAATACCAAGCCGTTGAAAAGCCTGACTATACAATACCTGCCGCAGAGGTTCATGGTAGGCCAGGGTATTATACCAGTCAAAAAATACGGCTTTAATCACTATCAATACCTAGGTCTTTAAGATAATCAACAGCATCCTGAACGGTTATTATCTTTTCCGCATCCTCATCCGGTATCTCTACTTTACGAGACGGGTTGGTAAACTCCTCCTCGAGGGACATTATCAGTTCCACCAGATCCAGCGAATCAGCCCCCAAATCATCGACAAAGCTAGCCGCGGGCAATACCTCGTCTTCCCCCACTCCCAGTTGCTCAATAATTATCTTCTTTACACGCTCTAAAATGGTTGCCACTTTCTCCCCCTTTACACTTTTCTATCTACTGGCAAGAGTACTAATCGCACCCAGGACTCCGTTAACAAACTTTGGCGAATTATCACTGCCAAACATCTTGGCCAGCTCAACAGCTTCATTTATGGCTACCTTAACCGGCACTTTATTATCGAGTAAAATTTCAAATATTGCAAGCCTCAAAATGTTCCTGTCCACCAGTGATATCTGTTCCACCGGCCAGGCCGGAGCGAAGCGCTGAATATCGAGGTCAATCTTCTCCTTATCCCGTACAACCCCGATGACCAGCTCACGGACAAAGGCGCTGTTTTCCTCAGATAACCTTGTTTCATCCAGCAGACGGCTTAACACTCCCTCCACATCATGCCCCACAGAATCAACCTCATATAGCGCCTGGAGAGCCAGAGCCCTCGCTCTCCGCCGTGCCCCCACCATAATCTTCTCCCTGAAACTAAGCTAATATTATAGCACTAATCCAGTATCGCCAGTCAAATTCAACTAAGCCCGAGACCAGAGGATGTGCCTGCGTCCTGAATTGAGTTTAGCAGATGCACCCCTGTGGGTCAACTTCACATTATCTCTCTTTATTCAGTTATTATCGCCTAAAATCGGGATGAAAAGTTAACTTGGGGGGCTTGACTTCTGCCATATGGCGAATTATGCTTTTAATCATGGGGTGAGGGATTTTTCGGCATTTGCCGACTAAAATAGTAGGGTGGTGAAAATGAGCTGATACCGTGACCAGTAGCCGGGTAATTAGGGGGCTTTGAACTGCTATCTGTAACTGGGCACTTGGGTGGCGGGGAGCCAATAGTGAAACCGACCTGCAAAAGGTCGGTTTTTATCTTTAAAAGGGGGGTGATAGCTACTGAAAATACGCCCTGATAAAAACGGTAGGGAAAGACCTATTGATATAAAAATATACTGGAAAGGAGTAAGAAGCAATGAAAAGAAAAATCTTTAGTGTTTTATTTGCTCTGGTGCTGGTGCTGAGCTTTACCCTGATGCCAGCGATGCCAGCTAGCGCGGCAACGACCTACACCGTTGATGATGACTGGCAGATTGGAGTCCCGCCATACGTGGAAGATACGGATGGAGACAACGATTTTGCTACCATCCAAGCAGCCATCAATGCTGCATCTTCAGGCGACACCATCAATGTGGCGGCAGGGACCTACACTGAGTACCTGCATATCACCACCGATGGCCTGACAATTGAGGGTGCAGGGATCGACCAGAGCATCATCGACCTCGATAGTTTGACACCATACTGGCATTACCCTGGTGACGGTTCCTTTGCCAGCAGGGCCGGTGTTCTTATCAGCGGCTACCAAAGCACTGATGAGATAGTTGAGGATGTCACGTTCAGAGGCTTTACCGTCAAGAATGCCGGTCTCAATCCACCGATAACGGCAAGTGGCACCCACACGGGGTCGGACAATGTGGCCATCCTTACGGATTCCAGTGCCTCATGGACGCCGGGCGCGTTGGTCGATCAATGGGTACACAACTATGGCGATAGGGACACAGACTACAACCCTGCTCGCAGCTATGGGCAGATAGTAGCCAACGACGCTACAACAGTGACCGCAACTCTTTCTGGAGGTATGGACGCTGATTGGGATGCCGGTGACCAATACATAGTTACATCATATGAACACTTCTATGACGGATGGGGCGATGGGCAGGAGGATATACCAGGCATCGCTATTGCCAACGGCAAGAATATTCTCATCCAATACTGCAAGGCCGAGAACAATGGCAAATACGGTATCTCCGCTGGCAAGGCGCGTAAGACCACCCTGGTGCAGAGCGAAGACGTGACCATCGACAATTGTGTGGCCGTGGATAACGCTGACAATGGAATAAGCGTGGGGGACCACACCGGAACAGTGACCATAACAAACAACACGGCCACAAACAACGGGAGCCCCCACACTGCCGACCCAACACGCGAGTATCAGGGAGTCGGCATCCAGGTGAGCGGCAAGAACAGCAGCAAGGTCATCTCGGGTACCATATCTGGCAACACAGTGCACAACAATGGCTATATCGGCATCCTCCTGAGCAAGTGGGTCGATGGTGTCACCGTTGAGAACAACACGGTCACCGGGCATAACCGCGATCAGGATGGTGCCGGCATCTTCTTCTACTACGGGGGTTATCCCGAGCGTAGCAAGAACGTCCTGGTCAGGAACAACACGGTGACGGGAAACATCCGGGGCATTGTTGCCTACTATGCCTCATATTCCACCATTGAGGGCAATACCATCACCACGGACTCTGGCAGTTTCCCTGAGGGACAGGCAGCAATCAAGCTGGACAATGCCAATCACATAACCGTCAGGGACAACACCATCAGTTGCGATGGGACCGGAATTACCGTTGCAAAATCACACGACAATACCTTCACTGGTAATACTATCAAGAACGCAAAATTCGCTGGCGTTCTAATCTGGGGGGGTAGTGCCTACGACAACACCTTCACCGCCAACACCATCACCGGCACGACCAGCCTGACGCTGTGGGCAGGCTCAACCTGGGAGGAAACCCAGGCTGATGGTGTGTTCCTTGACGATGATGCTGGCACCGGAAATGTGTTCCATTACAACAGCATCTATGGCAACGCTGACGATGGAATGGAGAATCAAATTGCATCAACCGTCGTCGACGCCACGATCAACTGGTGGGGAGACGTCAGTGGGCCATACGACCCGTCGGATACAGATGGGCTAAACCAGTACAATCCGGATGGGCTCGGTGACCCCGTCAGTGAATACGTGCTATATGACCCCTGGATAGGTCAGGGTGGAATGGTAACCGGCGGTGGCTGGATAATGTCACCCGCAGGGGCTTATACTGCCGACCCAGACCTCTCCGGGAAGGCAACCTTCGGCTTTGTCTCAAGGTACAAGAAAGGCGCCGCTGTCCCTACTGGCAACACCCGGTTCAACTTCCAGGTGGCTGACCTCAACTTCCACTCGGACAGCTACGACTGGCTGGTAATCGCCGGGGAGAAGGCCATGTACAAAGGTACCGGTACTATCAACGGCGCCGGTGACTACGGCTTTATGCTCTCCGCCGTTGACAGCGATATCGACAAGTTCCGCATCAAAATATGGGATAAAGCCACCGATTCCATTATTTACGACAATCAGGTGGGCGGTCCTGACGGTACGGAACTGGGTGGCGGCCGAATCGTGATACACAAGGTAAAAGGCAAGAAGTAAGAGATAGACAGAAGTAACACCCGCCACACAAGCGAGGAGGCGAGGGTAAATACCCTCGCCTCCCTGTCTTTTAACAATGAACCCTGAAAATGCTTACATCCGAGGAATAACTCCTGCCGTTAATTACTATCTCACCAAATTAATAGGAATCAATAATATTCATATTGACTGTTTATCAAGCTTAGTCCTTTATTTTTGGTGACCCCATCCCCTTTATCCCCTTCCCCTTGTCAAGGGGAAGGGGAATTAGTTACATAAGAGAGGCTTTGCCTCTCTTTGACTCTCCCTCGAAGTAGAAGAGGGGAGATTTTAGAGAGGGGCGAAGCCCCTCTCTTACCTACATTCCCCCTTCCCTTATTAAGGGAAGGGGGTCAGGGGGATAGGTTTCTAAATGACCTCTTCACATCCAGGCTCCGGCCATACCGCCATCCACATTCAGCACCTGTCCGGTGATATACCTGGCTTCATCGGAGGCAAAAAAAGCAACCGCCTCAGCCACATCACGGGGCGAGCCGAGGCAACCAACGGGAATATGCGCCATAAGCTCCTGCCTCCGCTTTTCCTCTATATGCTGTGTCATCTCGGTATCAATAAAGCCCGGGGCAATAGCATTAGCGGTGATGCCGCGGGAGGCAACCTCCTTGGCAATCGTCCGGGTAAAGCCAATGATGCCAGCCTTAGCGGCAGCGTAGTTCGCCTGTCCCGGGTTACCCACTATGCCAACAACACTGGCCATGCTGATGACTCTGCCCCACCGCTGCTTCATCATATGTCTCAGCACCGCTCCGCTGCACAGAAAGGCGCTCTTCAGGTTAACATCCATTACCCTGTCCCAGTCCTCCTCTGACATCCGTATTACAAGCTGGTCCCGGGCAATCCCGGCATTGTTCACCAGAATGTCAATCTTTCCGTAGGTATCTATAGTTGTCTTTACCAGTCTGGCTACATCTGGCGCCGA
>SDBV01009086.1_pt1 | contig 13274 bp, 15 predicted proteins | sample 2277081 | NCBI WGS metagenome assembly SDBV01 (sample SAMN10402039, study PRJNA504765) | marine sediment metagenome | isolation source: marine sediment core GS10_PC15, 223 cmbsf | place: Arctic Ocean: Southern Knipovich Ridge | collected 2010
TGGCCAGCTTCTTCGGGGAGAACCCGTTCTGTCCGGATTAGGCGCGCCCAGAAGTTCGCGGGGGACCCGTCACTGCGCCCATATGGTTAGCGCTGGGTCTTAGATCGGGAGCGATCGCCCGCCCGCCCGGTCGCTGCTACTGCCGGCAGAGGGCGGCGCCACACATACGAGCTCGCGGGGAAGCCGTGCACGCAGAGGACGGGGTCGAGACCGACCGGCTCGAGGGGCGACGATTCGCGGTAGGCGATCCCGTGGCGCGCTTCCGCTCGACCGCTGTCACTCGCTCACGCTAACGGCTGTGCGCTGCCGATGCTTCTGCTTCGCGCGGAGGAGCGCCCGCTCGCGCTGCTCCTTTCCATGCCCAGGGACAACGGGTCACGACTGGAGTGGCGCTCCCGCTTTCGCGTGGTTGCGGTAGCGAGGGCTCGGGCTTGCCGCGCTGTTCCCTCCTGGCCCGAGTCACGGCCGCCCTTCAGACGTAGCTCGTCTGGCTCAATAACCCGAAGGTCGCGGGTTCGTACTCCCTGGGCGATGTTTCAGCAGAATGTTGAACGCTGGCGCGGCGAGGATACGCAGCCCTCAACGATGCATACAAGAGCGAGAACGTCAACGATCTGTTGCCCTTCGCTGAGGAGTTCTAGGTTGCGACGTTCGAAACGCCGAGCTTGTCGGCCGCCCAGCGATGGAATTCGACGTGGTAGCGGTCGTCCCACTCGCTGAGGTAGGTCTGGCCTTGCTCCGTTAGGCGGAAGCCGCCCGATGTCTTCTCGAACCCCCCTTTGGCGAGCATGAACTCCAAAAGGAGATCCGTAAGCGCCTCCCGGTCCGCGTTGGTCATGTGCTCGCCCATGCATAGCGAATAAGTGTAACGCGACGGACGAGTGCCTACGCCGCCGAATGAGGCTGAGCACATCGGCCAAGCACGTTCTCATAACCCGAAGGTCGCAGGTTCGAATCCTGCCCCCGCTACTCGAAAAAACCCGCTGGAAACGGCGGGTTTTTTCGTGAACGGGAGGACGCGCGCGAAGCCCGAAAACGCGCTCGGGTCAACGCCTGGGTCAACATGCGGACCAGCACGCGCTCCCCAGCTGGCACGAAGGCGTCTACCGAGACCGGATCTCGATTACGACTCCGTCTAGGGAGATCGCTCCCATCCCGCGTTCCAGCGTCGGGTCGTCTTCCCGAATGAGGGGTACGACGCATGGCGGCGCTCTCATCTCGCGCAGCCGCCCGAGCCACTCGTGCCGACGGGCGGGGACCGCTGCCTCCCCCGCGCGCTTGTCCTCGCGGTCCGCCTCGGGTACCGCTTCTAGCGCCTCGAATTCGGTCGCCGCGAGGCCGCCGCGCTCCCTGGCGAGTCCCTCTAGCCGCTCCGTGACCTCCAGCCCCGGCTCGCGTCCGTCGGCGAAGGCGCTCGCGTAATCCGTGTCGAGCCCGCAGAACAGCACCAGGCTGTCCGCGTCCTCGAACGGCAGCTCGTTCTCGACGCCGATCGCGGCGATACCCGGCGCTACCGTACGCTCCACCGCCCGCTCGTGGCCGTTGCTGCTCAGACCGGCGAAGCGCAGCAAGTCGCCGCGCGAGAGCTTCCGCAGCTCCTCGAACGTCGCGTCCGCCTCCGAGGTCTCGCCCGTCGGGCGGTCCTCCGCAATCACCTCGACAGCGTAGAGCTGCAGCACCTTGTGCGCCCGGGCCGCGACGGCTCCGATGACAAAATTGCGCGTCGGGATCGCTGCGCCCGTGACCGAGATTGCCTGGTGCGCCCCATCCGCAAGCTTGGGTACCAGCACGGACCGCCGTTTCGAGCTCCCCTTGCACTCCACCACTCCCAGCAACGGAGTTCCCGCCGGCTGGCCAGCGAGCAGCAGGTCTGGCTGCTTCCACGGTGCGCCCGGTCGCGCCCGTCGGCGAACGAGGTGGCCACTGTTGACGAGGCGGTCCAGCACCACGTCGCACTCGAGCGCCACGGGCCTCGTTCCCATGCCCCTTAGCACGTCGCGGATCAGGTGGATCCCCGCAGCCATCCCGAAGTCCTCCGACATCAGCGTCCGCCGGTGATAGCGGATGTCGTCGGTCGGGTCGGACAGCCGGATTAGAGGCCCGGGAAGCCCGAGCCCGGGAACCGGGCTCGGCATTGCAAACGCCCACACGTAGCGGGCGATCGCCCAGCGGCCGCTCATCCGAAGCAGCGAGCGCCCGACGACCGGCGGACCCGCGGTGACGACCCCGAGCGCCCCGACGAGCGAAATCGGCTGCGTCCTGACTCCCACTGGCGAACTGCCTTGGCCCGTGTGGAGTTCTCCGATCGGGACGACGTTAAGCCCCGACTTGCTAGCCACTTCCCTCGCTAGGTCGTTGGAACTCTCAAGCGTGACGTAGCCCGGTTGGAGCAGTTGCCGTGGCGGCCTCGGCATCGCCGGGGAGCCTACCCCACAAGAACTGCTCCGTCGACCGCCGAGGCATGGGTACGCGCCGGCCTGTGTGTGCTCCGGCCGACCGCTAAACCGCCGAGCCGTACACCAAACGGTCCTTTGATGTAAACTAGTGGTGTACAGATGATGTAAGTGACCCCGCGCGGGTGCAACCGCCGGGGCCGTGGCGCAGGAGGTATTAGCTCCCATGCGAGTCTTAGGGTACGTCAGAGTGAGCACCAGCGAGCAGGCGGACAGCCGAGCCGGCCTCGAAGCTCAGCGAGCGGCGATCCTCGCCGAGTGCAAGCGCCGGGGCTGGAAACTTGTGGAGACGATTGAGGACGCCGGCTACTCGGCCCGAGACATGAAGCGGCCGGGCATTCAGGAGGCCCTCAGAGCGCTGGAGGCGGGCCGTGCGGATGCTCTGGTGGTTGCCAAGCTCGACCGGTTGTCGCGCTCAATGCTCGACTTCAGCCACGTCATGTCAACGGCGCAGAAACAGAGCTGGGCACTCGTGGCGCTGGACTGCGCCGTCGACACCAGCACGCCAGCCGGCGAGGCGATGGCCAACGTCCTCGCCACTTTCGCACAGTTCGAGCGGCGGCTGATCGGTCAGAGGACGCGGGAGGCGCTTGCAGTCAAGAAGAAACAAGGCGCCAGACTAGGGCGCCCTCGTCAGCTTCCCAGCGCTGTGCGACGACGCATCCGCCGTCGACGGGATGCGGGGGTCTCACTCAGCGCAATCGCCGCTGAGATGAATCGGGACAAGGTGCCCACCGCCCAGGGAGGAGCGAAGTGGTATGCCTCAACCGTCAGAGCGGTCTTGATCGCCAAGTAGAGGCCAGACCGGAACCTGCGTGTCAGAGAGGAGGTTGGGCATGGACAAGGCAGCATCTATCGAGGAAGCGATGGAGCTGATCGAGGCCGATGACCCATACGTCCGCGATGCAGCGGCCAAGCAGGGATGCGCCGTTACTGAGGTGTCACGCAACGCCTTGGTGGACTTGGTGGCCGACGCGCTGTTTGAGGATTTCTGCAAGGGAGAGCTTGGGATTGTCATGGAATCGGACACACCCGAGGAAGCTGTGACCGAAGCGTTCAATGCGGTCGCGGAGCGAGCCAGGAAGTAGCGTTTATAAGTCGGAGAATATCCGGGAGACGTCAAACGGCTCGTCGGTCTCGCCCTCATGCTCTTGAGCGTCAAGAGATTTAAGCCATCCGACGGCCTCCTCCTCGGCTCGTTCCTCAAAGTCCCTAATACTTGCATCAGCTAGACGCTCCCCCCACTCGGCTGTCTCGATCGCCTCCGAAAGTTCGTCTGAATACTTGGGAACGAACGCAACGACAGCCATTAGCGTGTCGTGAAGCTCAGAGAAGTGGCTCTTCGCATCATGTGGAGTGGCGTCCGGGTATTCGTAGTCGAAGTACTCTTCCTCGGGAGCATCGTGATCGGGCAGAATCTCAAGGACGCACCCGACGAGATTCGACAGCCCCTCCTGAAACGCGGTCGGAAAGTCGACTTTGACCAAGGTGCGCGGCTCGTTGGCTTGCAGCAGTTCCAGGAAGTGGAGGCTCCGGAGACAATGAGTCATGCGGACAGCTCCGTCATTGGCTTTCTCAAGTGGGTCGAGAACCGTACTCAGGGTGGCGTCCAGTTGAGGGCTTGGCACCATCGGCGAGACATGCAGAGTCGCATTCCAAAACGTCCGCAGCGTTTGCTGATCAAGCACATGTGAGTCAGCGTTCCAGCGGTCAGCAACGCCGGTCAGAAATACACGGGCAAAGTAATTGGCAGCTGACAGGTCATCGGGGGTGAGGTCAGACCGAACCAAGTTCGCAACCTGTGCGAGAAGGTCAGTCAACTCGGTCGAATTGGAATCGCTGATACACGTGTCGAGTCTTGTCGTCGCCGCACTCCAATCGTCCGGTGTCCTCAGGAGCGGCCTCGCTCGCTCACCCGAGGCCCCGCCCTCAGTCGAAAGCGCGAGCACGAGACCTTCGACGCCGGCCGCAGATAGGAACCTGGCGCGATCCTGAGGTCGAGCCATCAGATGGGCCACGAGTACGTCCCTCCAACTCGGGTGCACCCATTCGTACAGGGCTTCGTCACCAATACCGGCTTGCTCCAGGAAGTGCTCCTCTAGCTCGGCAATGAGCTGAACAAGCGGCAGCTCTCCCTGCACGCTCCGATGCCGTTCATAGGACGTTCGAATGTTCTCCAAGGTCATGTACCGCTGTTTGACGTCCAGCAGCGAAAGCAGTAGTTCTTGATGCTGTGGTGGCAGTCCGTCGAAGGATTTCTGCATCGCTGTGGTTGCCTGTCCCAGTTCCTCGTCGATGGCTTCGCTCACCTCGGACCAGGCCGCACTCTTCAGCTGGGAAAGACGCTGACTTACAAACCGCTCGACCCTCAACGGCGTAAAGTAATCATGGTCGACGATCGACGACGCGTAGGTTCGCACTATCGACTTGTGGAACTCCGACAGCTTCCCGACCTTCGCGTGGCGGTACAGCATCAGCGCCTTCTCCTCGACAGACAGATTCCGTGCCTGAACGACAACCTCTCCGGGATCCGGGAAGTTGGCTGCGGTACCTTCCAAATCGAGCTGCCTGATGCCTTCGTGAAATGGAGCCGAGCGGGAGGTCCATACAAGCCAGTGCCGTGAATCGAGCTGAGGCAAGATGCGCGGCAATGCACGACCCCAAGCCTCGGCTTCACCGGCCACATACTCGGTTCGTCCAAACGTGTCGTCGGCAACAAAGACCTGCGGCTCGTCGTTCCGGTAGACGCGGTCAAAGTCGTGGGGCGATTCGCATTGGACCACCCGCCAGTCCTCAGCGGCTCGCGCAAGCGCGACCATCTTGGCAATGCTGCTCTTGCCCATTTCAGGAGGACCTGTAAGGACGACGAAGTTGTGGCGACCAAGAATCGACACAGTGCGCCCGTGTGCGTGCGTCGGTACGAAGACGGTGGAAAGCTCGGCTGCGTGTTCCAGTAGCGCGCGAGACCTATTGTCCAAGTCCCTATTGATCACGGCTTCGAACACACCAGCTAGGTCGCGGATGCTGAGAATCTGCGGGAACGAGAGTCGCACGTGCGGCGCGCCCGAAACCATGACGTCGATCTGTGGCTCGTCCAAGAGGTGCACCACGCTCGTTGCTGGGAGGACCTTGGCAATGGTCTTGGCCACGCGTGAGCGATCCTTGGACGGCACGCGCACATTGGTCATGACCACGTAGTGCTTAGGTGGCTGCCAATCGTCTTCGTCGATGCGCCGCTCGATTTGCTGGGCTTCGACCCCCAGGTTCTTCCTGAGTGCAGCAACGCCAGCGGCTTTGAGTTCCATCGCGTCTTCGATGAACTTGCACTGGAACAGAAATGGGCCCGGTTCCGATCTTCCTGGCGTCGGGAAGTCAAGCGAACCCTCACACCAGGCGTCTCGACCCCAGTCGGACTGTCCTCCCCAAGCTTCGATCGATACGCCGTACGGGACGGTCAAGAGCGTCTGGCACAGCCGTTCGAACTGAAACCAGCCCAGAAGATCGAAGCGATACTCGCTCATAGATCGAAGACGCTAACCGACCAGCCGGCCTTTCGACGCCACGGCGCTAACTGTTCGCGAAATGAAACGCCCGCATCGGCGTCAATGCAGACGACCGGTGCCCTACCGCTGACGCTACGCAATCACCGGCACGCCAGGCATGAATCCGGGTAACCCGCCGGTGTGTCTGCGCACGAACTTTCCGTAGTTCTGCTTGAAGGTCGCTGAACTGCGATTCGCGCCAAACCATGCCGTGGCAGCGTCTGCCATCTCGCGCGTGAATTCTGGAATGCCAAGGTTAAGAGAGTCGCCCACGAGGTTGAGATGCACACTATTGCCTTGCGCGTTTGGTTCTGTAAACACAAAACGAGCAAAGCGCGATTTCCCGTGCGTCGTTGAGCCTTCATGCAAGAAGGAGCAGCGGAGACGGTAACAGTCCACCCCAGTGAACCAGGGAGCCCCATTCACGATGTAGTTGCCGCCCACGTGCTTGTCAAACCATTGCTCATAGAGGCTGCGGGTGGCTTGTCCATGTGGAGATTCCATTGCCCCACACATGTCGGGAATTATGAGCGCACCGACTAGCGCAAGATACGGGTACGGGCCTTGCCCGGAACTCGCAACCTGTCGAAAGAACTCGTCCACTCATCCAGGGTAGAGCAAGTCGAGATTGGATCGAAACGCGCAAACGGTCCTTCGCTGGCAGCACGGAACAGTGGCCGTTAGCAGCGCGCCACCAATCGGTCCGCAAGGACGAGGCTGCCACGAAGCGCCCTTGGCGAGGAAAGCGTTGGTTTGGTTGGACAAGAACACATACCCTTCTAATGGGCCTTGCGGAGCCTCGGGGTTCCGTATCTCCCCCACACCATGACCGATCCCAGCGCGATCCGAAACGGACGTCCCAAGGGCGAAAACAAGCGACGTGCATCCCGTGCGAGAAGTCGCATGTCCGAGGCTGATCGTCGTCAGCGTGACGCGCTGATCGCGCAGCGAGTTAGCCAAGGCTGGCAGTGGAATGCGATCGCAACGGAAGCGCAAATGTCAGACCGAAACGCCAGAGAACGCTACGCGATCTGGCGCGAGCATCACGCCGGCACGCTGACCAAGGAAGGCACCAAGATGCTGGAGCACCTTGTCGACGGGCTGTTCGCCGGGATCGGTGACCTCGAAGCGATGGCGTTCCATGCAGACAACTCCAGCGCAGCCCTCGGCGCCAAGAAAGCGGCGATGGAGTACCGCGAGAAGTGCATCCGCATCATGTCGGAGATAGGGATGCTCCCGCGCTCGATGCGTGGCGTCCGCGACATGCTCGAAGCCCGCGAACTGGGCGAGCTGTTGTGGTCAAGCTTCGCCGATGCCCGCGAGCAAGAGCTGTCCGCCAAAGACACCGAGGAGCTGTTCCGCGCCAAACTCGGCCAGTATCTAGGCGACCCGCAGGACTAGCCTCAGCGCCCAGCCGCGTAACGCTCGGCCAGTTCTACAAGCTCTGACGACCTGACGTCGAGGGCGTCCGCGAGCTTGACCACGGTGTCATAGCTCGGGCTGATTTCGCCTCGCTCGATCAATCCGACGTGATTTCGGTGGATGTCGGCCTCGCCCGCTAGGTCCATTTGCGTCACATCGCGTTCGGTTCTGAGCTGCTTGAGCGCCAGCCCAAGGGCCTCGGATGGAGAAAGCCGCTTTGCCACTGCCGCGACGCTGCCAGTTCGCCTGATCCGGCGCGACCCAATATATTGGGCATGATCGTCCGGCCACAAAGACGAGAGGAACGAGTTTGGGTCTGCGGATAGTCGCGTCGAACTAGGTGGAGGAAGCGGATAGTCGTGTCAGTCGCATGTTTGGTTACGGCTCGCGGGCGCCAGTCGATTCATCCGACAAGAGGCTTGTTACAGCGTGCTTGTCGCGGAAGTGAGCCACTTTGACGGGCGAATTGCGCCCCCGACGCAAGCTAAGGGATAGGAGCCCGAATGAAAGCGCCTAATCGCGTGGTGTTGTCGATAACGATCGTCGCCGTACTCCTACTTGGGTGTGCAGGGTGCGGTTCCTCAGGGTCGAATGCCACTGAGTTCACTCCGACCGCGATCAAAAATCGCCTCCAGGACGCGGGCTACGACGTGAGGTCCGTAAACGGTAGCGCAGACTCGCCGCGTCCACTCGCGGCCTTGGTCGCTGAACGCGTACACATAGCCATATATCGGACGCCTCAGCAGGCAAAGACGGCGCACGAGGAAGACAAGGGCTTAGCTGCTGCGGTGCCCGATAGCGTTTTGGCTCGGGTTATGGGAACACGCGCGTACTCCACGACCTTTGACCTGCTCAAGGGAAGAAGCGCGCTGACGTCGACCGAGCGCGCAACATTCGACAAGATCGTGGCCACAGCCGAGGGTCAAGGACAGCAGTGATGGCGGCCTGGACTCCCCCCGGAGGACGAGGCCGCAATCCTCGCGCGCATGATCGACTGGGCCAACGAGGGTGTCCCCGTGTGCTTGCCCGCTTGACTGTCCTGGCGGTGTCAGTAGCGATCGGTGCGGCCCTCTTGATCGGCTGCGGAGGCAACAGCGGCTCGTCGTCGACAAGCTCCACCGCCTCCAGCTCAACCCCAGCGGCGATCAAGAGCCGCCTGGAGAAGGCCGGCTACGACGTCGCGCCAAACGACGCGGGCGGCAACCCGCCGCCGATTGCGAGCTTCTTCATCCCCGCCTCCGGCGGAGTGCGTGTCGTTATCTACCTCTACCAAACGGCGCAGCAAGCCAGCAAGCTGTACACCGGGATCAAGGGTGAACTAGCTACCCATCCCAGTAGAGGAGTTGCACGCCTGGTGGGCGCGCACGTTTACTTCGCAGGCAAGGAGCACAAGCTGACGCCGACGGAGCGGGCGACCTTCGAGAAGATCGTCGCGGTAGCCGAGGGCAAGCGATGACGCCGCCCCGGTGACAGCAACCAGCAACGACATGGAGCGTTGCCCGGAATGTGGATCACCAACGTCCGGCGGGACGATTTGCAAGCACTGCGGCTACAACCTGGCGACGGCGCGGCAACTCGCGCGCGAAGCCAGCCGTATCGCAGATGAGGAGCAGCGCTGGGAGCCCGAGCAACACGAATCCCCTCCACTTCTAGACCAACTTGGCCTCAGCGGTTGGGAGGTGGCAGGCTTGATCGGGCTCGTGCTGCTGGTGATCAAGGTCGTGACAGTGCTAGCAGGCTCGTCATCGTTCTGCGTGCCAGGCGCCTGCTGAGCTGTGCAGAAGGCAGAGACTTGGCTCGGCCCAACGCAGTTATTGAGCGGCCCCGTCTGGCACACGGGCTAGATTGGGTCTGTCGCCTATCCCATGGCGTCTTGCGCCCACCCTCTCCGCCCAGGGAGGGTGGGCTGCACCCTTGCCGTCCGCCGAGCTATCTAGATTCCCCGGTGCCTCAAGACGTAGGGTGCAGTACCACCATGGGAGCAGGGCGATGCAGGATCAAACGAAGCAGCTAGGCGAGTTCGATTGGGACGGACCAGTACTTGGTTCCGCGTCTGTTGCGGGGCAGGTTCCAGTCGCACACTTAGGCAGTTGGGGTAGGGGTGGCCCTCGGCTGCACGTTAATGCTCGGTTCTCTCAGTTTTTCCGGCAGTTTTCTGCTTGGGACATGCACAAAGCAGTCCAAGAGCACCAACGGGCTCACCGCGATACACAACTCGTGCGGGCTCGGCGCTCGACTGTCGGACCTCGCCCGCGATCGCGTCGCAGGCGAGGGAGCCCGGCGAGTCGAACCTCTCGCACGCGGACGCGATCGTCGTCGTCGGACGAGGACCCTGGCGAAGGCGGCGATGAAGGCCCAGCCGGGCGGGCGTTAGTCCGGCATCCAGCTCGCGCGGGGACAGAGCAGTGACCGGCCCCGAGTATCTGCGCGAGACAGAGTTGTCGCGCGCGGAGGTGCTTGCCAAGCGACCAACTCCAGGTCGCGCACGTGATCTGCGACTGACGGTGCTCGAAGCGCGCCGCCACGGTCGCGAGGTCGAGCTTGTGCTGGAGGCCGAGCTGGCCGGCAAGCGGCGGCGCGTCAGTGCAATCGTGATGACGCGGACAAGCGTGCCGGCTCTCGTCCTCTACCCGCACTACGACTCGGACCTCGGCGAGAGTCTTGGCGCACCCGAACTCGACTGTCAGGTATGCGCTCTTGCCAGGCGATACGCCGCAGCCTCGAAAACCGTGCGGCTGCTAAGCGATGGACGTCGGTGGTGAGCAAGGGCGCCGAAAATCGCGCAGTGCAGCTTGTCTCTGCCGCGTCGATCAAGCCCAAGAATGTCATCTGGTTGTGGCGCAAACGCTTGCCGCTTGGCACCGTGTCGCTGATCGGTGGCAAGCCGGGTTTGGGGAAATCGCAACTGCTACTCCTGATCGCCGCGCAGGTCACCCGTGGCACACTGGAAGGAAATCTCCACGGCAAACCTTCGGCGGTGGTGATCGCCTCCGCCGAAGACGATCCCGAGTCGACGCTCGTGCCGCGCTTGATGGCAGCCGGTGCCGACATGTCACTCGTCCATCTCGTGCGAGTGCGGAGCGAGTCTGACGACGACGTGATGCTTACGCTCCCCGATGATGTGCAGGAGATTGGACGACGAGCAGCCGAGGTTGGGGCGAGGCTCGTTGTCATAGACCCGCTTGTCGCCTATCTGGATTCGCGGATCGACTCACACCGCGACGCAGCTCTGCGGCGAGCGCTCGCGCCCTTGGCACAGATGGCGCAGGAGCAGCGTCTTGGGTGCGTGGGCATCCTGCACCTAAACAAAATGTCAGGCTCCGACCCACTCGACCGGCTCGGTGGATCGGTGGCCTTCGGAGCAGCACCACGCTCGGTACTGATGTTCGGCGAGGTTGATCCCGAGGACGGCGCCAACGAGCGGGCGCTGGTGCAGATCAAGAACAACCTCGCACCAAAGGCTTCGTCACTGCTCTATCGCGTCGAGACGCGCTACATCGAGGGCGATGCTGGAGAGTCGATCGAAACCTCGCGCTGCGTGGCACTCGGCGAGTCAGACGTGACCGCTGACGACCTCCTGCGGCGCTCGACGGCTGATGAGAGGAGTGCATTGGATGAGGCCAAGGAGTTTTTGGAGGTCGAGCTGGCGGAGGGTCCACGCGCGCAGAACGAGATTCAGACCGCCGCCGATCAGGCTGGCATCGCCGTAGAAACCCTCAAGCGGGCCAAGAAGAAGCTGCGCGTTGCCTCCAGAAAGGAGAAGAAGAAGCACGGTAGGTGGTTCTGGTACCCGCCAGCAAAGAACGTCGAAGACGAGCACGCCCGTGGCCCTGCCTCTCTTGACCCCCTTGAACACCTTGACCGCGTAGATCGCGAGAAGGAAGTTAAGGACACAAAGGGGGTCAACAGTGAAGCGTCCAAAGAGGCTGCTTTCTTAGCTGACTGTCAACGGCTCGTTGATAGTGGTGAAGCCGACTGGGTGGAGCCGTGAGCGAGGGGATGCTCACCCCGAAACAAGTCGCCGCCGAGTGTGGGCTGGGCGTTCGTGCGATCTACGGAGCGATCAAGCGAGGCGAGCTTCCCGCCTATCGGCTTTGCGGACGGCTGCGAATCGACCTCGACGACTTCAAGGCTTGGAAGGCGGAGAACGAGGCGAAACCGAGGCCAACTGTCAAGCCGTCCCAGCGCCGACGCGCGGCACCCAAGAACAGCTTGCGTGCTCTGCTCGGCACGGATTCGGCCGAGGAGGCATAGCATCGCTCGCCAGCCAATCCAACAGCATAGGAGGAGGTGACGAGTGAGTATTGAGAAACGAGGCGGCGCTTGGCGAGTTCGTTGGCGTGAAGGAGGACGCAACCGCTCGCGCACGATTGGTCGCAAGTCCGACGCGCTCGCGTTCGATGCCGAGGTTCGGCGTCGGCTGCGGCTCGGCGAGCTTGCGTTCGAGGCTGCGGACGAAACGCTCGACGAGTACGTCAAGGGGATTTGGCGCAAGGCGCACGCCGCTCACCTTGCCCCCAAGACGCGGCAGACTTACGCCTGGGCCTACGACAAGCACATCGAGCCGCGTCTCGGTGCGGTTTCGTTGCGGCAGATGAACCCGGAAGTGATCGCTCGGTTCCAAGCCGACCTGATCGCGGCCGGTGTCGGCGGCGAAGTGGTGCGCAAGGCGATGGTGCTGCTCGGCGGCATCCTGCAACGCGCGGCGGAGGCGCGACGGATCGCGTACAACCCGGCGCGTGTGGTGCGTAAGGCCCCGCTGCCAACCGGCGAGGAAGTGCGGCCACTCGCTCCGGCGACGGTCGAAAGGTTGCGCAAGGCCGTCAAACGGCGTCGGCACGCGACGGTCCTGTCAGTGATGGCCTACGCGGGGCTTCGGCCACAGGAGGTTCGCGGTCTCCGTTGGGCGCACGTCGGCAAGCGGACACTTGTCGTCAATGCCTCAAAGACTGGGCAGCGTCGAACCGTTCGGCTGCTCTCGCCGCTGGCGGCTGACCTGCGCGAGTGGAAGCTCGCGTCGGGTCGCCCGTCTTCGGACGCGTTCGTGTTCCCCCGGCAAGACGGCGGAATGTGGACGGTCGAGGGCTTCAACAAGTGGCGGGATCGGGTATTCGCCAAGGCGGCGAAGGCAGCCAAGGTCGAGGGCGCTCGGCCCTACGATCTGCGCCATTCATTCGCGAGCCTGCTGCTCCACGAGGGCAGGAGCGTGATCTACGTCGCTCGTCAGCTCGGTCACGGAGCCGAGTTGACGATGAAGTGCTACGGGCACGTCATCGACGAACTCGAAGACGCCCCGCAGCTCCCCGCAGAGGACGCGATACGCGCCGCACGCGCAAAGTCGGTACCCAACCAGTACCCAAGCAAGAAGGCCGCATCAGGTGCCGCAGGCAAAATGCCTGTAAATCTCAAGCGCCCCGAGCAGGATTCGAACCTGCGGCCTACTCCTTAGGAGGGAGTCGCTCTGTCCAGCTGAGCTATCGGGGCCGTTTTCCGTCCTCGCAGATAGTCTAGGCCGGTGCCGTCCGTCACCCAAGCGACCGCCGACGGGATCGCATATCGCGAGGCGCTGCCGGATAGCTGGAAAAGCTCGGGCCCAACCGCGCTGCTGCTGCACGGGTATCCGACGTCCTCGTACCTGTGGCGCGATGTGCTGCCGGAGGTGGCCTCTGCTGGCTACCGCGGGATCGCCCCGGACCTGCCCGGATTCGGCGACTCGCCGGCTGCGCTGCCGGGAACCTGGGAACACCAGATCGAAAACGTGGAGCGACTGCGGCGGTCGCTCGATCTCGATCGCCCGGTGCTGATCGTCCACGACTGGGGAGGCCTGATTGGTCTGCGCTGGGCATGCGACAACCCG
>SDBV01009087.1_pt1 | contig 13273 bp, 14 predicted proteins | sample 2277081 | NCBI WGS metagenome assembly SDBV01 (sample SAMN10402039, study PRJNA504765) | marine sediment metagenome | isolation source: marine sediment core GS10_PC15, 223 cmbsf | place: Arctic Ocean: Southern Knipovich Ridge | collected 2010
CAAGGTAAACAGCGACCGTAGGCTTGTCCGGCCCCCTGCTCAAGGCAAAGCCGATAAGCAGAGCGATGAGGATCGGGTAGATGACGAGCAGTGCGAGCATCATCGGTGAACGGCGCAGAATCTGCATATCCTTCAGAACCAGCCAGCCAACACCGCGCAATCGTTTCCAGGTCGACATCGGTTACTAATGTCCTCTCGAGTGTAGGAACGACATGAACGCTGCCTCTAGATTCGGGTAGTCATCGAAATCGCCGGCACCCTCACTGACGACCACCTCAAGCAACTGCTTTGGGGATCCGGAAAAGAGGCCGTCTCCGTCTGCAAGTACCAGCACTTTGTCTGCGTACCTTTCCACCTCCTCTATATTGTGCGAGGCAAACACGATCGTTGTTCCTGATCCGGCAAGATCGTTGATGAACTGCCATGTCCGCTCGCGTTGACGGGGGTCAAGCGCAGCGGTCGGCTCGTCCAGCAGTAAAACATCGGGCCGTGCGAGCAGGCCGATTGCAATGTTCACCCGTTGCATATTACCGTCAGAAAGCTTCTCAACCTGATCATTTGACCGCTCGTGAAGATCTGTCTGCTCAAGCATTCGATCGGTGGCATCGCTGACTGAATCGACATCTTCGAGCCTGGCAAAAAGCTTTAGGTTCTCCGCAACGCTTAGTTTGCGATATACAGCCGGCCTTTGAGGTACCCAACCAACTCTTCGCGGGCCTAGATCGAACGTTCCCTCATCGGGCTCTAAAATCCCGGCGAGTATCGACAGTAGCGTGGTTTTACCCGCACCGTTTGGGCCAATACAAGCGACCAGCTCTCCCTTGTTCGCAGTAAAAGAAACCGACTTAAGGGCCCATAGATCGCCAAATCTCTTGCCGAGGTCGAGGGCTTCCAACGCATAGCCATCAGGACCAGTCTGCACACCTTCGGTCAAGCCATCTCCCGAAGTCCCGTTAGATTGCGCCGAGTCATCCCCTACATTTTCACTTGTCAGCATCGATCCCTATCGAAGATGTAATTAAGGTTACTATCCGAACATTAAACATATCCTTTGACGGATCGACTCGTCGCAGGCGAAGAGGTAGCTTGCGTCGTGTTGTAGGTTTAACGAACTAAATGGCAAGATGAGCGAACCACGGATACTGCACATTGGAGACATTGTCGGCAAGCCCGGACGGGAGGGTCTCCGACGGTTACTCCCGGATCTGATTGAAGAATACGAGCCTTCATTCATCGTCGCCAACTGTGAGAACATAGCCGGAGGTTTGGGTGTATCTGAAAAGCACGCAAAGGAGTTGCTCGACTTTGGTGTTGACGTATTAACCACCGGTAATCACGCGTTTCGCAGGAAGGAGATCTTCCAGATGCTCGACAACGATCAGAGAATCGTAAGACCGGCGAACTATCTGCCGGGAAATCCGGGCAGAGGCACAACCGTTATCGAGAAGGATGGAACGAGATACGGAGTACTCAACCTCGTGGGTACCGTAAACATGAGGGCCGCCCGTTCTCCCTTTCTAGCCGTCGATGACGAGGTAGACCGCCTTGCCGATGAGGCAGACCTGATCGTGGTCGACTTCCACGCCGAGGCCACCAGCGAGAAGGTGGCGATGGGTTGGCATCTAGACGGAAGAGTCTGCGCCGTTATCGGAACACACACGCACATTCAGACGGCCGACGCCAAGGTACTACCAAAGGGAACCGCTTACATCACGGACATCGGTATGACCGGGCCATGTGACTCAGTAATAGGTGTTAAAAAGGAACAGTCACTGGAGCGGTTCCTGACCCAAATGCCGGTCAGGTTCGAGACTGCGGAGGACGATGTATATGTAATGGGTGGTTTGATTGAGGCAAATGACAGAGGATTGGCCGACTCTATCCAGCCGTTCATGCGTCCGGTCGAGTAACCAGCCCAGGCGCAATAGAACTAGTTTTCCCTTCAAAAAACTGTGGGCGTGCGCCAAGGCGTCCAAGAAGCGCAATCAGAATGAACGGGAAAAACCAGACTATGTAGAGATAAAACCAGTGCGTGATCACGAGCTGTGTCCCGATAATAAGGGCAGCGGTTAGCGCAGCCAGCTTTATCGGGTCCTTCTGTCTCGGAACAAATGCAACTAAAACAGCGAGCAGTGCAACCAATACTTTCAAAACGTCTTGCAGAGCCCCATAGCGCACAGGATGAAGGCCCCAGATACTGAACGGGGACTCCCTGCCCAACTGGAAGTCGACTGTACGTTCCCAGAAGACAGAAAGCCCTGAATCAAAGATAACCGGGGCCATCACCGCAAACGTTGCAATAGAAAATCCGAGCGCGAACATGACTCGACTATTACCGGTTTTTGTTGTTGGTCTGTATGAAAACCAGAGCGGCACAACCGCTGCTGCTGCAAACTTGGTGAATGTTGCCAGCGCCACCAGCCCACCCCGCACCGGAGATGAAGTTAGCGCAAGGAATCCGAATACGAGCAGCAATGGCATAAGCGTGTCGTTTGTGTTTGAGTTCATCACGAAAAGGGTGTATGGATACGCAGCCCATCCGTATGCAAGCGCCAGCCCCAGTGTGCTGTAGCCGCCGTCCAGCAGTCCCTTGACTCTTCCAAGCCACCTCTGCTTCTCCGATCGGATGTACGGAATGGCGCTGCCCGCTGCTCCACGCACCGAACCAACCAGTCTCTCTAATCTTGCACCGACCAGATACAGCCCAAAAATCATCGTCAGATCGAAGAAGATCGAAGCTGCGTGTGCGGCGGGCAGGCTGTCCCAAACACCACGCCAAGGCAGCGCAAGTTCGAACGGGATGTATGCGACATATACAAATGGACCGTATGTGTCGCCGCTGCTGTTGTCCGATGGAAAGTCACCGTACAGCGGCTGACCCGAGACCAGTTTTTCAGCTCCGATAACACCTGAGTAACCGACGTCGATCACATTAGAGTCGATTACGTTGAGCACAACACGAAAACCGATTAGGAAGACGAGTCCCAGTGCTAGCCAGGACACAGGCACCAATAGTTCAGGCAGCCGAGCGGACACGCGTTTTGCTCGTCGAAAGCCGACTGCGAGCATCCTGGCCATCAGGTAGACGAGCGGCGGATAGACGAGTGGAATCGATGTAAAGATTTCACCACTGTTGAAATAGAAGTGCGAGATCGAAAACGAAAGCAGTACTGCAATATCGAGGTTGATAATGCTGAGTGGCCTACGTATCTGGATGAAGGGAAGAGCAAACGCAAACATCAGTGGGATCCAGATCAGGGGCTCGTTGACCTTTCTGCCGAAAGCACCTTTGACACCTCTCGCCATCGTCCATGCGATTTGAGGATCGATCCATGCGTCATCTACCGCCCCAAGCGAGTCGTCTATGAACACCTGTGCAACTTCGTCTCTACCTACGTAGTAACTGACCTTCCACTTCCCCTGACCCTCGGCACGTGCCTCACGCCTGAACGAATCAAATCGCTTCAGGTACTTTTTAACCTTGGTGTTGTTGTCAGCGATTCTCTCGGCTTTACTCGCAGTCAGCTTGAAAAGCTTCGGGTCGTCATCTGATTTTGTCCCAGTCGATATGACGTTCCCTGACTGCATCGAGCCCGAGGCACTCTCCGCCTGGCTCGGTGCGCTGTATGCGCAGGCAGATGCTAGAAGAATGGCCGTGGCTATACCCAAGCGGCACAGAGTTGTGACCAGTTGGGAAACGGGCTTTGGCTTACTCAATGCTTGATTTCGAATCCCTCTATTCCCTCCGCCGGTTCTGTGACTACAACTACCTCATCGATTCGAGCGCCGCTTGGGCCTCTACCACACCATTCAACAGCTCTTTCGACTGCCTCCACTTCACCCTCGAAGACGGCTTCAACCGATCCATCAACCTGATTTCGCACCCATCCGTTTAATCCTAAGCTCCGAGCAACTTGTCTTGTGCTGTCCCGATAAAAGATTCCTTGCACGTAGCCCGTGACTACTACGCGACGCCTCTCACAACGGTCGCTCATCGATCTGCTGAGCCTCCAATGCCAAAAAATGAGAGGATCTGCCCGGCCACATCCTGCAGACCCCAGCTTGCTCCTTGATCGACCGAGCTCGGACCACACCCGCAAAAAACGAGTGGGCTCAGGGAATCGCCCCGATGCAGCGATCCGTGGCTTCCACCACCCACATGGTCTGCACCCCCCCAGTCCACAAACTCGTACCCTGGAGCAGCCGAGAGAAGAAGGTCTCCGGTCCCGTGACAACCAAGTGCCGACCAACAGCGGCCTAGAGCATCGGGATAGGCGCGACTGAAAACCGCGCCTTTACTCTGGTTTAGCTCAACAGTCTCAAGCTCTCCCTCTAAATCCCATCGCTTGCCCCGTTCGTCGGTATAACCCGACCCAGGCTTAAACTTCAACGTACCCCTGGAACTCCATATATTTGCGACTCCGTCCCTTTTCCATATAAGCAGGTCGACGCCTTCAATATCTCCAAGCACTTCAATGACGTTTTCAAGGCGACGACTCCGCTCGATCTCATCTTCATCGAACATATAGATCATCGCCGATCTTGCACCGGGCGAAACTGCGAGCTCGGCCTCTTTGGGATTCTTATCATTTGGTTGTAGTACCCGATACTCCGCAAGTGCATCACTAAGTGAAATTCTGTCGACGATCGGTGTCTGCGAGTGATCGGCGACCATGATCACGGCATGCTCGTCCAGAAAGGCATCAGCGCCACCAGAGGCGTCCATCATCCGTTGCAGATTGTGGTCCGCCCACGCGATCGACCCCAATGTCGCATACGGGCCACCCCTATGCGCATGGTAGTCCGTGTCAGGCAGCGAGAACAGTAGGAAATCGAATAGATCGTGCCTGACCAAGTACTCGCCTACACATCCGCTCACTTCGTCTCTCTTGCCCGGCCTAGCGAACGTGTCCGGGCAACCCGTCTCCCGTGAGTGAAAAAGCTCACCGTAGAAAAGTTCGGTCGGGCCATACGTAGCGTGCCTGAACTCCGTCGCATCTACTGCGATTCCGGTCAGGCCCTCGAGGTCCACCTTATGCCGTGATCTACCGCGATAGATCAAAAAGTTTGCGCAGGCAGCCCGAAGTCCTGCGTCTTCTATCTGCTCGAATATAGTCGGCGTGGATCGGTTTAGATGGAGCAGGTTCATGTTGTACACCGTGTCGTAAAGAACTCGCATCATCCCAAAATTCCGAGTCGCCGGCCACGAAGATCCGTACTCGACATAGCGGTGCTCGCCCCGGCTGTACCAGTTCATTGAGGGGATTCCGTGCTTATCCAGTGTCGTGCCTGTCGCGATAGTCGCTGAGGCAACCGGGGTTACCGACGGAAATGAGCTGACACAGTCCGGTATGTAGGCCCCTCGTTCGCACAGCAACTTAAACATCGGAGCACGGCCAGTCTCGATCGCACGCTCGAGCATTTCGGACTTCAGCGAATCAACAACTACCAGAACCAGTTTCTTACGAGCGCGAGTGGCAGTCAACGGAGGATCCTCAGGCCCTCGTACTTACTCTGCGACTTGTTTCGTACGGAAACCAACACGTAGATGAGTGCGGCGATCACAGCGACAGAGACCGGAGGGATCAGTACTGACAGAACCACAACTACGATCGCGATCGGCTCCAAGTAGACGAAAAAGAGGTTCTTGGCTCCCGAGTCACGAACCCTGCTGGCCGCAGATGCTAAAAAGACAACTACCGCCATCCTTGCAACGGCCGCGATCACCGCTCCCGCAAAAATGCCGGGCAGTACGCTATGGCCTTCTGCCGACAGGACTGCAGAGAAGAGGAGTGCTCCAAGCACGACCGATGCAAGTCCGACCCCGATCGCCACAGCTCTTCGAGACGAGTTCTTTTCTGCCATCGCCTCCAGTACCCAAAAAGCGACTGCCAGTGCGCATAGCGCAGCAAGAAACGGCCAAGACGTTAAAAAATCAAAGTCCCCTACGTTCAATCTCAGATCTGCACGTGCAATTAGACCCACTGCAACTGCTGGCAAGAAGGGGCGAATACCCACTGCAGCAGCCAGTCCGGCGGCCATAAGTATGTCCATTACTAGATCCATGCGGCAATTCTTGTCGAACCTGTCTCAACGCCAAACAGTACGCGTTTTTTGGCATCAACGGCTACTCTAGATGGAGGTTTGCCACTTTGTGCAGCAAAGGGATAGAGCAAGGTCTATGAGCAGAGGATGGAAAAGCAAGGATATTGAGCGGTATGCCGGCCTCTTCGCTGACCGTACGCACCATATGCGATCGTCTGTAATGCGAGACCTTATGGCGATCACTGCCCGGCCAGAGATAATCTCGCTTGCCGGCGGCCTGCCAGATACGTCAAGCTTCCCCAAGGACACGTTCGCTCAGATGATGCAGGAGATCGCGGCCAACCACATGGCAGAGTCACTTCAGTACGGGCCGACCGAGGGCTTTGACGATACCAAGCGACATATCGTCGAGATCATGGCCGAGGAAGGCATGGACGCAGATATCGAGGACATGATTGTCACGACCGGTGGTCAGCAGGTGATCGACATTGTGACAAAGACGTTCATTAACCCCGGTGACACGATCATATGTGAGGCGCCTACTTACCCTGGGGCTGTTCCGGTGTTTTCAAGCTACCAGGCCGATGTTCGTCAGATCGAGATGGACTCAGACGGGATGCGGATAGATCTGCTCGAACAGGAGATCGCAAAATTAGAAAGCGAAGGTCGTCGGCCGAAATTCATCTACGTGGTACCGACCTTCCAGAATCCTGCCGGTGTCACTTTAAGTCTAAAACGCAGAAAGAGGCTGGTAGAGATAGCTAAGGAGAAGGAGCTGCTGATCCTAGAGGACAACCCCTACGGCCTGCTCAGATTCGAGGGTACCGAGCTACCCCCGCTCTATGCACTGGATCGTGACGGATTCGTCCTCTACTTGGGAACGTTTTCCAAGATTCTTTCACCTGGGATCCGACTTGGCTGGGTCGTCGCACCGGCTCCGGTACTGGAGAAACTCAATTTGGGCAAGCAGGCAGCTGACCTGTGCACATCATCGCTGACCCAGTATCTGGTCAACGCTTATTTTGAGCTGGGTGATTGGAAACAGTACGTTGGCAGCGTTAAAGAGATCTACCGTGCCCGCCGCGATGCGATGCTGGCCGCGCTCGAGGAGTTCTTTCCTCCAGAGGCAGAATGGACGACGCCCAAAGGAGGCATCTTCATCTGGGCGACACTGCCCGGCTTTCTAGATACTCAGGATCTGCTGGCGAAGGCGCTCGGAGAAAACGTTGCTTTCGTGCCTGGCTCCGGCGCGTATGTCGACGAACGTGGTGGGAGTTCCATGAGACTCAACTTCTCCGGTTCGAACGAATCGACGATCGAGGAGGGCATCAGGCGTATCGGCAAGGTCGTACAAGCCCAGATCTCGCTCTACTCGACTCTGACAGGAGAGTTCGAAGCTAAGAAAGAGCCTAAGGATGACAGCGCTGAATCGGTCGCGGAAGTCGTACAGCTAAAACCGGAAAAGGGCTCCAAAAGAAAGGCCGGTGGTAAGTAACGATGAGGGTGGTTGTACTGAAAGGTGGAAGTTCACTTGAGCGACAGGTTTCGCTTAGATCAGGGGCACGGGTAGAGGACGCCCTTGAGTCCCTTGATCACGATGTGGAATCGATCGACGTCGGCTCGGACCTAGTCGACCGGTTGAAAGAGTCCAAACCCGATGTCGTTTTCATAGCACTGCACGGCCGAGGTGGAGAAGATGGAACGGTGCAGGAGATACTGGAGATTCTCGGCCTGCCGTACACAGGCTCAGGCATTCAGGCATCTATAAGGTGCATGGACAAGGTCCTTGCAAAATACGCACTTATCGATGCCGGGATAAGTACACCAGACTTCTTTGCCTTCAACGAAAAGGCTTTTTCGGAGTTCGGAGCGGCTACCACCCTGCCAGAGATTGAGGATCGGCTTGGCTTTCCGGTCGTAGTCAAGCCCTCTGCCCAAGGGTCGGCATTGGGGATCAAGTTTGCCGCCTCTGCAGAAGACGTACCAGGAGCACTCGTCTCGGCGTTCAGCTACGACGACAAGGTGATCCTGGAAAGGTATGTGAAGGGTCGCGAGGTTGCAGTGGGACTGCTCCAGACCGAGGGCGGTGTCGAGGCTCTTCCGGTCGTGGAAGCACTACCGCATGAGGGCAGCTACTTCGACTTTGAATCAAGATATGAAATCGGAAAAACGGACTATGTCTGCCCAGCCAAGTTGTCCGAAGATGTAACGACCACCGTGCAGGAGATCGCCTCTAACACATTCCGTACGCTCGGCTGTTACGGCTTTTCCCGCGTCGACTTGATGCTTCCGGAAGATGGTCCTCCTCAGGTCTTGGAGGCGAACGCAATCCCTGGGCTCACCGAGACCAGCCTTTTTCCCCAAGCTGCCGAGGCAGGCGGCATCGCTTTTGAAGAGCTTGTGTCCCGACTGATCGAACTCGCGCTGGCAAGGTCTCCCAGCTCAGTATCGTGAGGAACGTTCGCGACAATCGCATCCTAATTTCTATTTCATTTTTTCTCGCGTTGATTGTTGCAGGATGCTCTGGCTCTTCGACAAAGACCGAGACTAACGACGATAGGGTCAAGGTCTCTTACACAAATATAACTTCTAGCTTTCCAAATATGAAGTATGAGAAAGCGAGGAACTTTGTTTTCCGGAGTCGCTCAAAGATGGCTGCCCACGTAAAGGCGCACAGCGTCAGCCTCTCCTCAACAGAGTCGCTTCCAGACGTAGATTTCGAGAAGGATATGGTCGTTCTGATCGCCGTCGGCGCAAGATCCAGCGCCGGTTACCGCGTAGTGCCGGTCTCGGTCCGCGCAGAGGGAGACAAAACCTTGATCCGGGCCAGGGAACGGACTCCACCCCCTGACAGCATTGCGGCGTCCGTCATCACCTACCCATTCCTGGCGCTCTCCGTGCCGATGAGGAAGGGACCAGTCGAAGTCACACTTAAAAACAGCGATTAGTGGACGGTCTGTTAGCCGGTTCCCTTCAAGAAGTCATCCGGGGTCACATCGTCTAGGAACTCTTTGAACTTATCCACAACTTCCTCGGTATCCTCGACTTCCTTCTCAAACTCAATCGCGCTTTCGGATATAACCTCGTCCGACACAAAGATCGGTGCACTTGCACGAACCGCCAGTGCTATCGCGTCAGAAGGTCTCGAATCGATCTCTATCTCCTGCCCGTTTGAGCTCAGAGTGATAGAAGCGTAGAAGGTGTTGTCCTTCAGCTCAGTGACCGTCACACGGGTACAACTTGCATCCATCTCGAAAAGCATGTCGTTGATCAAGTCATGAGTCATCGGCCTTGGGGCCGTAGCACCCTGCAACTTCATCAGAATTGCAGCCGCCTCGGGGTGCCCAATCCAGATCGGCAAGAACTTATTTCCCTCAGCAGTCTTCAACAGCACGATCGGCTGCTTGCCCACCATGTCAAAACTGACACCGTATATAACCATCTCCTGCATTTAACGCTCCCTAAAGCTCCAGCTCCATTATAGAGCGACAGCTAGAGCAGTTCATCTGTATTAGCCAAAACACCAACAAGCACCAGAGTTGCCGCGTATCGCTGTTAACGCAAGTAGCGATCAATCCCTATTAGATCTCAGCCACTAGGCTGAACTTTGATGGCTGGAGCGCAGGGGGTCTTTTTGGACTGGAAGTGACTGGAGAGGACGGAAAAGACTGGCTGAAGGACCCGAAAACGCCCCGAGGCACCTTACCGGAAACCAAGTAGCTGACTTCAGTTTGTAGTCGACCTCTTCAACGCCCCGTTCAAGACCTGACCCCGTTGGTGCACAATTACTTTGACGGACCTAAGAACTACGACCAATGGCCTCGGTAGTCCTACACGAGGCACGATCTGACCCTATGTCCCCCAAAGATGGCGAAAGCCCAAGGTCCTACTTCCGAATTGCCACAAATGGCCCCACAGGTAACACCTACTTTATCTCGGTTACCTGCTTCGGAAAGCTAGCAACAGCTGTTAGCGAGCTCCTAGAAGTAGGGCGTAAGGTGGCGGTTGAAGCTCGTCTTCGATCAAACTCCAAGGAGGTAGATGGAAAGAAGCGCTACTACGAGAATGTTGTAGCACACAACGTGGACTTTCTAGATAAAGCACACCAGGACAGTGAGTCCTGATGTGCATACGATTAACTCGCTGCGACTAGCTGGTGGCTCAGAAGTGATCTAACCCACAAGTCGGAAGTTGCGTCGGGCCTTTCTACCGTTCTGATCGGTGCGATCGTCCCAGGCTACATTAGTGATACGTACAGTGACTCTCCGGCCAGCGCGGATCGCCCGTCGAACGATCCTGATCTGGCGCCGACTTAAGTTGATCTGAAAACGTTTATTCTGATTTATCTTGAGTAGGCCTCCTACCGCATTATTGGAGTTGAGAGAGATAGATCTCCTGCCCAGTCCACGGATCTTGCCTCGAATTTTCGTGCCGCAGGCTGCATGCGGGCACCTTACTCTGAACCTGATCCGACGGGTGCTGCGCATTCTCTGCCGAGTACGTCCAGTGATTCTGCTTGTTGGGCCAGCACCCAATTCGGAGACGTAAAAGTTCGAGCCGTAAGTAGACCGTGCAATATCGTTTGGTCCGTCGATCGATCCACCGCGAGCAAATGTTGACTGGGAGCCACTATTTGGATCTATCCGGATGATTCCACCCTTGCCGCCGTAGGCTTCACTGTCGGCTACTAGCAGTGAGCCGTCGATAGCCTTTGTCATTCCCAAGGGATTCCTAAGCATTCCACCGCGCGTTATTCTGCTTGCCTTACCTCCTACGATCCGCACGATTTCAGCTGGTCCGCCGCTGGCCTTATTGGTATTTGTTGCGGATAGGGCAACGACAACGTTTCCGGTGTTGTCGATGACTATTCCTTGAGGAGATGAGCAATCATCAAGATTCGCAACGGTGGATTGGGCTCTGGTAATGAGATTGACAGCTATAACCTTAGCGCCACCGTTACCAACTCCATAACAGCTCTGCCAAGCAGTTACATAGACGGCACCGTTTGCCAGGGTTCCGTACAGAGGGTTGCCGACCTGATTAAAAATTCCGCCCTGGGAAAAGATCGTTTGGGTTCCAGTATTGGGATTTATGCCGACTACACCAGTCGCCGCATCCATAACCAGTAAATCCGGGAAGTTTCTAACGATTCCGTACGGTACTCCTAAATTGCCGCCCTGCGAAAGAACTGACTGAGCACCTGTCTCACCGTCAACTCTTAATACTCCAATTGTTTCACCGGTATTTCCTGCAGCGGAGGGAGAGTTTGTTACAAATACCGACTGAGGTAAGGCTGTTGTAATGCCTTCGGGTGAGACTAAAAGTCCGTCGCTGGCCAGAACCGACTGAGTGCCAGTTTGGCTGATCCGAAGGATCTCGGGACCGGTGCTGTCAGCGCTTGCTTTAGTGGTCAGGACAGCGAATGCCGCAAAAACGAGCAAGCAAACAGATAGACCATGAACTATTGGTTTTTTTCCCGAGATTCCTCGCAAAGAGGCCATGTGTCGATCATCTCACGGTTACCAACAATGGTCAAGAATAGATCCAATTCGGTAGGTCTGTGTGTGGAATCAGTCATATAGTGGCTGGCATTTTAGGTGAAACGCTCGTTTATTCACAAATAAGCCTAGTGAAAACGGGGTCATGGTCGCGCGAGCCGGGATGGCTCGCGTGCCACCGTAAGTAGTGGCCGGATGAATCGCCCTCTCAAATAGACCCCCAAGCGACCCATGGGCGATCCAGGATTCGAACCTGGGACCTCATCCTTATCAGGGCTGTTTGAGACTACAAACAACACACACTAGAGCTAACGAGCACTCTACTTACCCCCGCAAATCATCTAAATCCAAGAAACGTAACTAGAGTGCGATTGAGTGCTGGTTAGTGGGCCGATGTCCCCGAAATGTCCCCATTTTGGAATCTACATTTCGATCGATCTACGAGACGTCAGAGTTCTTGGTCTCATATAAAACAGTTGCGTAACTCTATAACAATGTTACACTGTATTTAGTTCTAGATTGGGAGTCGATGATGAGCACAGCAGTTCGTATTCCAGATGAAGTGCACGCAGATGTAAAAGCGATCGCGGCAATGCGAGGCAAAGTACCTGGAGAGGTACTGGCCGCAGCTTGGCGAGAGTACCTCGCAAACCATCGCGACGAGGTTGCAGAAGATTTTGAGATCGCTGCGAAGCTGATCCGCGAAGGTGACATGGAAGGACTTGCAGAACACGCCGGACGCTTCACACAGGAAGAAGCCGAAGCAGCTGCAGAGGCAGCGCGAAGATAAGCGCGAACCGTAGTATTTGGTACGTGCCACCGTTACTTGACCGGCCACACCTACGTTCATACATTTGCGCAGATTGGGAGTTGCGTATCACTCGTCGGTGCATTGATGAAGACCTAACCGGAGACCCAGAAGCAGACTTTGAATCGATGCTGTCACACCCGATAGTCAAGGCGTTCTGTAACAAGCGAAGCAAAAAATCAATCGACACAAAGAAGATTGAGCCGCTCACGACCGGCAGAACGATCTACCGTCTCGCACACCAACACCGCCACCGCGGTGCAACCTGGCACGACACTAACTACAAAGTGATCTGGCTCTGTGCATATGGACACCACGAGTCAGGGTCTGAAGACGATGCTTTCCCATACTTCAAACGCCTCGATGCTGAAGATCGTCTGCTACCAACTGAGGGGGACTACACGACACTTTTCGCCGATCGCGATCATCGATTTACCGACACAGTCGTCATTGAGGCACAAGACCTACTAGACAAGGCACGAGAGGAAGCGGGAGTCGAACAGAGGGGAACCCTAGGACAGAAGACCGGAGTGGGTGTCATAGTTGAGATCGTCGAGACACTTGAGGAAACAAGCGTGGCGATTATTAGTGACAATCTTCCATCTGGCTGGCTGGAAATAATCCTCGCCGCATTTGACCCCAGCCTCACCTACAACGACTGGGAATTGACGGACCAATTCCCTACCCGTACGCCTAAACCAAACGAAATCTGCTTCCGCCACCTCAAAGAAACTAGATAAGCGGCCCGGCCAATGCCTGTCTCCGGGGTCAGGTCCCAAACGGCGCACTACTTAGGTAGGCCTTGTCAGATATTCCTCCACGGAGCGATCACTTTGAGTCTGCGATTAACCATTGGGAATCGCGGTACGCAAAGGTCGAGCCACACCTCTATAAGTCCATGCCTCAAGCGGTTTCACCCCTG